>ERZ747221.3386-NODE-3386-length-12760-cov-3.253016_pt1 | contig 12760 bp, 10 predicted proteins | sample MGYA00374949_ERZ747221 | MGnify/ENA primary metagenome ERZ747221 (study PRJEB28779, sample SAMN05720172) | bioreactor metagenome | isolation source: Anaerobic biogas reactor | place: USA:Washington, USA | collected 2015-08-08 ... | reverse complement strand
TACCGGCGATCATAACCCGGGCCTGCGCCGCGTCCTGCGCGATGATGTGACGGGCTGGGACAACCTGGGGCTGCCGGTCATCGTGGCGCTGGCGGGCAGCGCGCCGGACGACTGGCTGCGGCTGGGGGAGCGGCTGGAGGATATGGGGGTCGCCGCGCTGGAGGCGCAGCTGCCTGCGGGCGTCAGCCCGCGCGAGGCCGGCGGGTGGATCGCTAACCTGAAGCGCGCGTGCCAGCTGCCGGTGCTGGCAAAGGTGCGCGCAACGAATGCCATCCTCCTGGCCGAGGCGTGTGCCACCGCGGGCGCGGATGCGCTGGTCGTGGGAACGCCGCCGAGGGCCGCCGCGCGGGCGCCCGAAGGCGACATCGTCGAGGGAGCGGTCGGCGGACCGGCCGCGTTTCCGTTCACCTTGCGCGCGCTGCGCGCCGTGGCCGGGCTGAACCTGGGCCTGCCGCTGATCGCGGCGGGCGGGATCACGACGGCAGAGGATGTGCAGGCCTGTTGGGATGCCGGCGCAATCGCGCTCCAGCTGCGCAGCGTGTTGTGGACCGCGCCCGCTGCGGTGGCAGAGCTGGTGGCCCTAGAACACGATCCCGGCCGCGAAGGCGATCGCGTATAGCACGGCGAGCTGCGCCGTGCCGCCGAGGGTCTTGTTGAGCGCAGGCCCCAGCACGGTGAAGAGCGCCCGCGCGTGGCGGACTGCCAGCGGCAGCGTCACCAGGGGCAGCAGGACCCACGGCCGCATCCCGTATCCCAGCCACAAGATCAAGGGCACCGCGTACGCCAGGACAAGCATGACGAGGAACTCGATGCGCGCGCCGCGGCGGCCCAGCACCACGGCCAGCGTCCGCTTGCCCGCGCGGCGGTCCGTGTCCGCATCCCGAACGTTGTTGACCACCAGGATCGCGGTGACCAGCGCGCCCATGGGGATGGCGGCCAGCCACACGAGCGGCGGCGCGGCGTGGGCCTGGGTGTAGTAGGTGCCGACGACCGCGATCAGGCCGAAAAAGATGAACGTGGCGAAGTCACCCAGCCCGTAGTAGCCGAACGGCAGCGGGCCGTAGGTGTAGGCAACCGCCGCAATCATGGATAGGACGCCGACCGCGAGGATCGGCCAGCCCCCGACGACGATCAGGTAGATCCCGCAGACCGCGGCCAGGCCCAACACGACGAGAAGGCCGGCCTTGATTTCCCCTTCGCTGATCAACCCCGCCGTGGTCACGCGCAATGGCCCCACCCGCTCAGGCGTATCCGTTCCCTTCTTGAAGTCGCCCAGGTCGTTGGCAAAGTTGGAGGCGATCTGGAGGAGCAGCGCGGCCAGGAGCGCGGCCAGGCTGGCGATAGGATCGAACGCACCGTCGCGCACGGCCAATGCGGTGCCGACGACGACAGGCGCCACCGAGGCGGGCAGGGTGCGCGGCCGGGCCGCGAGAACCCAGGCCTGCCGGCGGGTGATGTTTCGCGACCCCGGGGTATCCGAGGTGCCCGAGGTGTCCGAGGTGCCCGGCACTGCGTTGCTGCGCAACGTAGAAGTGCCGGGCACCTGAGTGTCAGACGCCTGAGTGCCGGGCACCTGAGTGTCAAGCGTACTTTGTGCGTCAGGATCGGTCAACGGGGACCCTCCGAGAAATACGCGACCATGTTGTCGGGGTCCGAGGTGCCGGGCACTGCGTTGCTGCGCAACGTTGAAGTGCCGGGCACCTGAGTGTCAGACGCCTCAAAGAAATGGAGCGCGGTGCTGCCGTACTGGCGGCGGTCGGTCTGGACCAGGTGCGCCAGGGCGACGTCATGCCACTCCTTGGGAAAAATCTGGATGATGGCCACGCCATCCCGCGCCAGGAGCTCGGGCCGGCCATCGACGAGTTCCAACGCCTTCAGCCACAAGCCCTTGTACTGGGGGGGTGCGATGTAGATGACGTCGAAGGGCGCCAGGCCGGCGCGCGCCAGGTAGGCGAAGGCGTCGCCCGCAACCACCCGGCCGCGATCCGCCAGGCCGGTGCTTTCGAGGTTGCGCTGCAAAACGCGCAGCGCGTTGCGGTCGCGCTCGCAGAAGACCGCCTGCGATGCGCCGCGGCTCAGTGCCTCGATGCCCACTGCGCCGGTGCCCCCGAACAGGTCCAGGTAGCGCCGGCCCTCGATCAGATCCTGCGACGCGAGGATGCTGAACAACGCGGCCTTGGTCCGGTCCGTGATGGGCCGGGTGCTGTCGCCGGGCACTGAGGCCAGGGTCCGGCCCTTCGCCGAGCCTGCGATAACGCGCATGCCCTACTTCCGCCGGAGGATGGTGCGAAAAACGGGCGTGTCCACGCCGCCGAAGCGATACTTGTAGTCTTCGTTGCCCTGCAGAAAGTCGAAGCGCCGCCGGCCAATGGCAATGGCGTGCTCGATCAGCCGGGCCAGCAAGACCCACCCGGGGCTCAACTGGGGCACGCCGGCAGGGTCATAGCCGGAGTTGTAGACCAGGATATCGTTGCGGTAGTCGAAGCAGAAGTACGTGGCCACCGGCTGGCCCCCAACCTCCAGAAACGAGAGCTGCAGCCAGCCGCGCTCGGCCAGGACCCCGGCGATCGCGCGGAAATACGCCTGCATCTCTTCCGTCATGAACGCGTGCTTGTCCGACCGGCTGTTGCGGTGAAGCGCGATGAACGTGTCGACGGCCGCGCCCAGGTCCGGGCCGGCCCCGACGAAGCGGATCGCGGCGTCCGGCGCCTCCCGCTCGACGCGGCGCAGCTTCCGGCGGATTTCGTGCCGCTCCTTCTTGTCCAGGGAGGCCAGGTAGGTATCCCAGGCATCCTCCTGGTCCTCAGGCCCCGGCAGGGTGATGACCGGGCTGACATCTTCCTGGGCCACCTCGGCCACGAAACCGGCTGCCTCGGCCAATTTGGGGAGCAGGGTGTGGCTGAGAGATGCCGCGGGCTGGTTGCACAGGTCCACAAAGTCCCACTCGGGCGCGTCCGGCCCGCTCAGCCACGCCAGGAAGCCCCGAAAGACTTCCTCCTCATAGCCTTCCTCGATGATCAGATCGAGGTAATCCGAAACCTCGATGCAGCCCACGACCTGCAGGGCCGGGCCGTCCTGCTCCTGCGCGTACATCGGCAGGATCGCGACCAGCCGTCCTGCATCGCGGCCGGCCAGGATGTAGAGCGGGCCGCGGCTCTGGCCCAGGTATCGCCACCAGGTCGACTGCCACTCGTGAGTGAGAAATATCGTGTCAAAGCGGCTGCGCCCCAGCAGGTCGTTCCACTCGTCCCGAAGCGCGTCGAAACCGCTATCGTCCCGATAGAGAGTCCATTCCACAAACAGGTTCCTTTCGTCAGGCCCGGGCGCCCCTTTGCGTGAGCCATATCAAGATCAGGAGTAAGATCAGAACAGCGCCGACCACCCAGGGCCATTGCCTCGGCCAGGCGGACGTCACTCGCTGCAATAAGCCGGGCGTCCGCGTCGCCCCCGGAACGACCACGACCCCGGGTTGGGGGGTCGAAGGGGGAGCTGCGCCAGCAAGCAGCGGCGTCGCCTCGGCGCCCGCGACAGCCACCGTGGTCGCGATGGCCGCGCCGTCGATGGCGACTTCAGTCCACCGGGCCCCCGGGGGAAGTGGGGTCTCATAGATCGTGCGCGCCTCGGCAGGGGCAAGCGTTTCAATCGGCGCGATCTCGCCTGGCGAGAGCGTCCCGCCGGGGACCGACGCGGCGCCGGAAAGCACCTCAGCGGACGTGTCCAGCGCGAGCGGCGTCTCGACCAGCAGCACGCCGGCGGCGCCGGACGGCTGCGTCGAAATGGGAGCCGGCAGGTCGAGGGATGCCGCGCCTGCATCGAGCGATGTGTCGCCCGCATCGAGCGAGGGCGAAACGATCGACGGGTACGCATCTCCAGCGCAGCCCCAGAGGCGCACCTCATCCAGGAGAAGCACGGTCCGGCCGCCCTTGCCGTCGTTCACCGCCGCGAAATAAAGGTCAAACGTCTCTCCGACCAGATCCGAGAGATCGAACGTATGCCGCTCCCACGTGCGCGCATCCTCCAGGACCTGCCACGGCACGGCCCACACGGCATCCCCGGGGCCCAGCACGACGAACTGCTGGAGATCAGAGCCTCCGGTCGATTCGGCCAACGTATAGGCCCAGAAGGTGACGATCGCGCGCGCGTAGCCCGGTGGCACAAACACAGTCTGGCGGATCGACGAATAGGTCTTCCGGTTCTCCAACTGGGAGCCGAGCTGCAGGCTGTATGAGCCGCCGATCGCCGGATGGGTGACCAGGCGCGGTGGCAGGGCGCTGTTGCCCGAGATCCACCCCTCCAGGCCCGACTCGAAGCCGCCGTTGTGCGTCAGCTCCTGGCAGCCCGATGCCGCGGTCGGCGACACCGAGGGCGTTGCCGCGGGTGTGCGGGTTGCGGTGGCGGTGGGGGGCCAGGGCGGGCAGGCCGGCGTGCAGACAGGTGCAGGCCAGCAGGGCGCGCAGACTGGGGTGGCGGTGGGGGGCCAGGGCGGGCAGCCCGGTGTGCAGGCAGGTGCGGGCCAGCAGGGCGCGCAGACTGGGGTGGACGTGGAAGGCGGTGCAACCGTCTTCGTCACGGGCGCGGGGCACGCGGACAAGGAGACGTCGTCCAGGAACATGGCCGCGCGGCCGCCTGCGCCGTCGTTGTACACGTTGAAGTAGAGCTGGATCGTCTGGCCGCGCCACGCGCTCAGATCGAACGACGCCTGGTTCCACAGCCGGCTGTCGTTGTGCGACCGCCACGGCTTCCCCTGGATGGCCGACCCATCCGCGTTGAAGATCACCAGCTCCATGTAGTCGGTCGTTGCGGGCGCCTCCGCTATGGCGTAGAACCAGAAGGAAATAGTAGCCCGGACAGAGCCCGGAGGGATGGACACCATCTGGCGCGCGGAGGAAAAGCTCTCGACGTTCGCGCCGCTAGTGATACCCATCTGGAGCGAATGTGTACCGGAATGGGCCGAATAAGTGACCACCTGGGCCGGCACGGGACTGGCGCCGAACTGCCAGGCCCCACCGGTCTCAAACCCGCCATCCGCGACCCGCTCGGTGCACGCACCCGAGGGTCCCGGAGAACTGGTGTGCCCGGGAGTCACGGTGGCCGCGTTGCCCGGCAAGCCGAACGGCGCCAGGGCTGCAACCAGTGCGAGCACTGCGATGACCAGCAGGGCCAGGATCAAGCGCGTGAGGTCATCCATCTTGAGTCCACCTTATGATTCGCTTGCACACCGGACGGTCCATACGATACGAGCATTATTGTGAAGGCATTCTAACATGAAGCCCCGCTGAGAGCAATTGACCCTTAAGGGCGCGGCGTGTATAATGCCCCCGCAATGAACGCAACGGCCTCCGGCAGCCCCGATCTTGTGATCGTTATTGTCAACTATAACACCTGCGCCCTCCTGCGCGATTGTCTGCAGTCGGTCTACGCCAGCGAGCTCGACATGGCGCAGCTGCCGGCCGGGGAACGCGGGCCCGCGCCGCGACGTCTGACACTTGCAACGTGTGTTGTAGACAACGCGTCGCCCGACGACAGCGTCGCCATGGTGCGCCGCGAGTTCCCGCAGGTGCAGGTGATCGCGAATGACCATAATGCCGGTTATCCTGCGGCGAACAACCAGGGGCTGCGCCTGTACGGGTTCAGAGACCGGCCGGACCCGGCGGGCAGCGGCAAACCTTTTCCAAAATATGCGTTGCTGCTGAATCCGGACACCGTGCTGCCCCCAGATGCGCTGGCGCGCATGATCGCGTTCATGGAGCGCGGGGAACGCATTGGCGTGGCGGGGCCGAAGCTGGTGCGATTGGACGGTTCGCTCGACAAGGCGTGCCGGCGTTCCTTCCCGACGCCCATCAACTCGCTCTGGCACATGCTGTACCTGGACCGGCTTTTCCCGAAGAGTCCCCGGTTCAGCCGCTACAACCTGACGTACCTTGACCCCGACGAGGTCACGCGCGTCGATGCAGTGGTGGGTGCGTTTATGCTTGTCCGGGGCGAGGCCATCATGCAGGCCGGACTGCTCGACGAGTCCTTCTTCATGTACGGCGAGGATCTGGATTGGGCAAAACGCATCACCGATGCCGGCTGGGAAGTGTGGTATTATCCAAAGGTGACGGTGCTGCACATCAAGGAGGCTGCGTCGCGCAGCTCCTACAAGGCACGCGTCGAATTCTATCGTGCGATGAACATCTTTTACGACAAGCATTACAAGGCAGAAACCCCCTTCTGGCTGGACTGGCTGATCCGGAGCGGCGTGGCCGTCTTCGGCTGGGCCGATCTGACAGTGCGGCGGATGCGCGGCCAGTTCGGGAGAACGACGCCATGAGGCGACCCCGCGTGCTGTTCGGCCTGAGCCTGGTGCTGGTCGATCTCCTCATGAGCGGCCTCGCCTTCTTCATCGCGTACCTGATCCGCTTCTTCATGCGCGGGGATGAGATCGGCACGTTCACCAATTACCTGACGCCTGCGGCCATCCAGGCCGCCAGCACGGTGCTCGTCTTCTTCTTCAACAAATTCTATCACCGCCGTCATGCCGCGCTGCTGCTCGACGAGATCTACCGGCTTGTGGGCGCGGTGTCCATCGCGACACTGATTACGGTGGCGTTCATCTCCTTCGCGCTGCGCGACACGCTGGAGTACCAACGATCGATGATGGTGATGGCGTGGGCCGCGTCGTTGGTCACCATCACCCTCGGCCGTGCGCTCCACAGCCGGATTCAGCGCGGCCTGCAGCGCCGCGGCATCGGCCAGGAACGCGTCCTCATCGTGGGCACCGGCGAGGTCGGCCGGATGATCCTTCAGAAGATGCAGCAGACCCCCGGCCTGGGCTACCAGGTGGTGGGCTTCGCGGATTCGAACACCAACGGCGGCAGCCCCGAGCGCGTCATGGGGCTACCGGTGTTGGGCCATATCGAGGATCTGCCCGAGGTCATCGAAAAGCAGAACATCCAGGAAGTCATCATCGGCCTGCCCGAGGCCACTCACCAGGAACTGGTGGGCATCATCTCTCAGTGCGAGCGTGAGAAGGTCAGCATCCGCGTCTTCCCCGATGTATTTCAGATCATGGCCTCGGAAGTGACGATCAGCGACCTGGCCGGGCTGCCCCTGCTCACCATCCGCGACGTAGCCTTGCGCGGGTGGAAGCTGACGCTCAAACGGGGCGCCGACATCGCCGGCAGCAGCGGATTCCTCCTCTTTGCATCGCCGCTCATGATGCTGACCGCGATCCTGATCAAGCTCGACTCACCCGGTCCTGTCTTCTTCGTGCAGGAACGCATGGGCATGGATGCCAAGCCCTTCAAGATGCTCAAGTTCCGCTCCATGCGCGCGGATGCCGAACGGCTGGCCAATTGGACCACCAAGGACGACCCCCGGCGCACTCGCATCGGCACGGTCATCCGCAAGACCTCGGTCGACGAATTTCCCCAGTTCATCAACGTACTGATGGGCGACATGAGCCTGGTGGGCCCGCGGCCCGAGCAACCCACCTATGTCGAGCAGTTCCGGCAGAGCATCCCGCGCTACATGGAGCGCCACCGCGAGAAGGCCGGCATCACCGGCTGGGCGCAGATCAACGGGCTGCGCGGGGACACCTCGATCGCGGAGCGCACCAAGTACGACCTGTGGTATATCGAAAACTGGTCGCTCTGGCTCGACTTCAAGATCATTCTGCGCACCGCGTTCAGGGCCTTCGTCGACAAATCAGCGTACTAAACCCCCCTTTTTGACACAGTTGCGCCTTCGTGCTATCATCATGCCCGCGTTTTTAGCACTCTCATGTGTTGAGTGCTAATGAGTGCTAAGGGCTAAGCTGCAACACGATGAGTGCTAAGACGAATCCGGATCTGACGCCGCGACGGCAGGCCGTGCTGGGACTGGTCATCCGCTCCTATGTCGAGCGGGGGACCCCTGTCGGCTCGAAAATGTTCGTCCAGTCCTACGGGCTGGACATCAGCCCGGCGACAATCCGGAACGAGATGGCCGCGCTGGAGGAGATGGGCTTCCTGACGCATCCCCACACCTCTGCGGGGCGCATCCCGACCGAGTTGGGCTACCGCTACTTCGTGGAGCACCTGCTCGGCGAAACCGAGCTGCCCCTGCCCGAACAGCACATGATCCGCCACCAGTTCCACCAGGCTCGGCTCGAGCTGGACCAGTGGGTGCAACTGGCCGTGGCAGTGCTCGCGCACACGACGCGCAAGGCCGCGCTGGCCACCCCGCCGCGCACGCACGAGAGCCGGTTCAAGCACCTGGAGCTGATCAGCCTGCGCGACACGGTCGTGTTGATGGTGCTGGTCCTGATGGGCGGCACGGTCAAGCAGCAGATGCTGACGCTTGAAGATGTCTACGAGCAGGAGGCGCTCAGCCGTCTTTCCAACCTGATCAACGACCGCTTCGCCGGAAAGCGCAGGGCCCAGATCGAGTCCGAGGTGCGCGCCCTGCCCAAGCTCAACCGGCCCATCGGACATTTCGTCAGCCAGATCATGGCCGCAGTGGACCGGCAGGGCGAAGACGCCCTCTACCGGGACGGCCTGCTTCACATCCTTGAGGAGCCTGAGTTCTCCCAGGGCTGCCAGGCGCGGGACATCGTCCAGGTCATCGAAGGGCCATCGCTATCCAACTTCGTCACCACGGCGGCGCCCATCGAAATCGGCGGGCTGCAGGTGCTGATCGGCGGTGAAGGGCGATGGCACGAGTTCGCAGACCTGGCGTTGGTGCTCTCGCGCTACGGCGTGGAGGGAGGCGCCAGTGGTCTGCTGGGCGTCGTGGGCCCGCTGCGCATGACATACGACCGCACCATCGGCGCGGTGCGCTATGTTTCGAGTTTGATGAGTGACCTGGTCGGCGACTGGTACAACACCGGCGACCGGGAAGAAGGAGATCAAGAGGGGAATGATGGGTAACGAACAGAGCAGTGAATTCCAGCCGGCCCAGGAACAGACGCCTCAAGACAATGGTGAATTGGCGGAGCTCGAGCAGAAGCTGGCGCAGGCAGAAGGCCTTGCTGCAGAATACCTGGATAACTGGCGCCGGTCGATTGCGGAGCTGAGCAATGCACGCAAACGCATGCAGCGCGAGCAGGAAGATTTCATCCGCAATGCGGCCGAGCGGGTCATTGAAAAGCTCTTGCCGGTCATGGACGACATGGATCGGGCCTTTGCCAACACGCCCGCGGACCAGGCGGACAGTGAGTGGGTCAATGGGTTCAGGCTCATCCAGCGCAAGCTGCAGGGCGTCCTGGACAGCGAGGGCGTGACCGCCATCGCCGCCGAGGGCCGGCACTTCGATCCGACGCTGCACTTTGCCGTCACCCATGAGGAGGCGGACGGTGTGGAGAGCGGGCATGTCATCGCGGAAGTCGCCAGGGGCTACAAGCTGGGAGACAAGATCCTGCGGCCCACCATGGTCCGCGTTGCGCGGTAGGGGCAACCCTGTGTGGTTGCCCGGGGCGTACATGAGATATTATTCCGGTTAAGGAGACACACATATGGCAAAGATCGTCGGCATCGACCTGGGGACCACGAACTCCGTGGTCGCTGTGATGGAAGGCGGCGAGCCCGTCGTCATTCCGAGCGCAGAGGGATCTCGGCTCTTCCCCTCCGTCGTTGCGATCAATCCGAAGAACAACGAACGATTGGTGGGCCAGGTCGCCCGGCGGCAGTCCATCACCAATCCGGACAACACCATCTTCTCCGTCAAACGGCTGATGGGCCGGCGCTTCAGCGACGCTGAGGTAGCGAAGGCGCGCAAGGTGCTGCCCTACAAGATCACCGAGCACACCAACGGGGATGCGTGGGTCGCCATGGGCGGCCGAGAGTACAGCCCGCCGGAAATCTCGGCGATGATCCTGCAGAAGCTCAAGGCCGACGCAGAGGCCTACCTGGGCGAGCCGGTCACGCAGGCCGTAATCACGGTGCCGGCGTATTTCAACGACAGCCAGCGCCAGGCAACCAAGGACGCGGGCCGCATCGCTGGGCTGGATGTGCAGCGCATCATCAACGAACCGACCGCCAGTGCGCTCGCGTACGGGCTGGACAAGAAGGTCGACCACAACATCGTGGTTTATGACCTGGGCGGCGGCACGTTCGACGTGTCCATCCTCGACGTCGGTGAAGGCGTGTTCGAGGTGCTGAGCACCAACGGCGATACCTTCCTGGGCGGCGACGACTTCGATCAGCGCATCATCAACTGGGTGGCGGATGAGTTCAAGCGCGAGAGCGGCATCGACCTGCGCAGCGACCGCATGGCGCTCCAGCGCCTGAAGGAAGCGGCGGAGAAGGCGAAGATCGAGCTCTCCACCGTGATGCAGACGGAGATCAACCTGCCGTTCATCACCGCGGACGCCAGCGGGCCGAAGCACCTGCAGATGAACCTGACGCGCGCCAAGCTGGATCAGCTCGTGGGCGACCTGATCGAGCGCACCATGGGACCGTGCCAGCAGGCGCTCAGCGACGCCAAGCTGAAGCCAGCGGACATCGGCGAGGTCATTCTCGTGGGCGGCATGACCCGCATGCCCGCGGTGCAGGAAGCGGTGCGCCGCTTCTTCGGCCGCGAGCCCCACAAGGGCGTGAACCCGGACGAGGTCGTCGCGATCGGTGCGGCGATCCAGGCTGGCGTGCTCGGCGGCGAGGTGAAGGACATCCTGCTGCTCGACGTCACCCCGCTGACCCTGTCGATCGAGACGCTGGGCGGTGTGGCAACACCGATGATCGAGCGCAACACGACCATCCCGACCAAGAAGACGCAGGTCTTCTCGACTGCGGGCGACATGCAGACCGAGGTCGAGATCGTCATCGCGCAGGGCGAACGCCCGATGGCGCGCGACAACAAGATGCTGGGCAACTTCCGGCTGACGGGCATCCCGCCCGCGCCGCGCGGCATGCCGCAGATCGAAGTGACCTTCGACATCGACCGGGATGGCATCCTGCACGTGAGCGCCAAGGACAAGGCAACCGGCCGCGAGCAGAGCATCAAGATCACCGCATCGAGCGGCCTGGCCAAAGACCAGGTGGACCAGATGGTGAAGGATGCGGAGCACCACGCGGAGGAAGACCGCCGGCGCAAGGCCGAGATCGAGGCGCGCAACCGGGCGGACAACTCGCACTACCAGGTGCAGAAGTTCATGCAGGACAGCGGCGACAAGATGACCGACGAGGACAAGCGGCAGCTGCAGGAGCAATTGGACCAGGTCAAGGCCGCGCTGGATCGCAATGCGGGCTCCGATGAGCTCGAAAGCGCGACCAACAAGCTGATGGATGTCTGGCAGCAGGTCGGCAGCCGGATGCACCAGCAGGCCGGCCCGCCGCCATCCGGCGACGGCAGCGCTCCCGGCGGCGACGAGGCTGCCGGTGGACCAAAAGACGGCGAGGATGTCGTCGACGGCGAATACCGCACGATGTAACGCGATGTAGCGCGTGATGTGTAGAGACGTTGCATGCAACGTCTCTACATCACCATCGCATGGAACGCCTCTACATCCCCCAACCGGTCCCCACATTTCTTATTCAAACCTAAATAATCTTCAACACTCTTGACAAAAAATAAAACTCGTCGTACACTCTGGCCAACGGAGGAAGCGACAGCCATGCATACGACACCCAGTCTCTGCCCTGTGTGCGGCGATAAGATCACGGTCACGCGGCTCACCTGCCCGAACTGCGATACCAGCATCGAGGGCCGCTTTCAGTTCAGCCGGCTCGAACAGCTCAGCCCGGAGCACCGCGCGTTCGTCGAGCTCTTCGTCCGGTGCGAAGGCAAGCTGAACTGGGTTGCCCAGGAACTGAAGCTGTCCTACCCGACGGTGCGCGGCCGGCTGGAAGATGTGATCCGCGCGATGGGATACGAGGTCAAGGAGCTGCCGCCCGCGGAAGAAAAGCAGCGGCTGGTCGAACAGCGCCAGACCATCCTGGACGCGCTGGCTGCAGGGAAGATCACGTCTGCTGACGCGGTGCGCCAGCTGCAGGCGTTGTGAGGCGGCGAGGAGGCTGACCATGAGCGATAAACTGACCCTATCCCCGGCAGGCATCACGGAGGTGATCCTCGAGACGCTCGCGGCCGGCGCGGTCCTGGCCGTCTCGCCCGAGGCGGAGCTGATCGAAGTGGCGGTGCGCGGGGAGGGCGCAGAGCCCGCGAGCTGGGCCATCGATGGCGACAAGGCGCGGCTCGCCGGCGGGATCGCGACCCGCGCCATCCTGCCCCCGGGCATCGCGCTGACCGTGGAGGAAAGCCTCGGCGATCTGCGCGTGAGAGAATTCGATGCCAGCCTGCGCGTGCGCACGGTCAATGGAGATCTGCGCCTGGGCAAGACAACCGGCCAGGTCACCATCGAGAGCGCGCATGCGGATGTGCGCGCTGAAGAAGTCGCATCCCTGCAGATCAATGAGTGCGAGGGCGACCTGCGTTTCAGCGCAGGAGGCGACCTCCACGTCGAGCGGATCGGCGGCGACCTGCGCGTGTCCGAGGCGGCTGCCGTGCATGCAGGCCGGGTGAACGGCGATCTGTGGGCCGAGAAGCTCACCGGTGGCCTGACTGTCGAGCGGACCAGCGGCGACATGCGGCTTGCCGCGGTGGCCGGGCCGGTCGTGCTCGGCCAGGTGGCGGGCGATCTGCGCGCGGCCGGCCTGGCCGGCGGGCTGAGCGCAGGCCACATCCATGGCGATGCGATCCTCGAAGGCCCCTTCGCGGGCAGCGAGGGATATACGGTGCGCACCGACGGCGACGCACACATCCGGCTCACCCGCGACGATGACGTGCGGCTGGTCGTGCGCGCGGC
>ERZ747221.3375-NODE-3375-length-12784-cov-12.379082_pt1 | contig 12784 bp, 4 predicted proteins | sample MGYA00374949_ERZ747221 | MGnify/ENA primary metagenome ERZ747221 (study PRJEB28779, sample SAMN05720172) | bioreactor metagenome | isolation source: Anaerobic biogas reactor | place: USA:Washington, USA | collected 2015-08-08 ... | reverse complement strand
CCGGCCGACCAAGGATTAATTTCAGTCGGTGCCCCACATATAATGATGATGTTCTGTCCACAGTGCAAAGGCCTGATGATATCGTCCGGGGGTCAGTTGAAGTGCAAAAAATGCGGATATATCCGGGAGATCAACGACCTCGACCGGTTGAAGAAGACAGACAAACGCGTGACAAAAGAGATCGTCATCGTCGATGCAGAGGATACGATAGCAACCCTCCCGACCGCGACCATCAAGTGCCCCGACTGCGAGTGCACGACGGCGTTCTGGTGGCTCCGGCAGCTGCGGGCGGCAGATGAGAGCGAGGTCAGGTTCTTCCGCTGCACCGCCTGCGGGAAGACGTGGCGCGAGTACGATTAAGTAGAATCTGTTGCCCTCCGGGCCCTTTTCTTCTTCCGGCGGTTTCCGAGAGTGCCGGCACGCGCTACCCTGCCAGGGATCTCGATCGATGATGCAGTCGGAACCCTGTTGAGCGCAGGGTACCGAACTCACTCGCCTGCGAACCAGAGACCAACCTGTAAAAGGAGGTGAGGCGAAGAAGGCCACCCACCCCCTTTACTATTCCCATGTAAGAGGGGTTCATCATGGGATTGGTATAGCACTGCGCCTGAACTCCCCGGAAGTTCAGGATGAATTCACTGAAAACCACACATCTCGTAACCCGACGTTGTACTGGGCGATGAAGAAGGCATCGCCAACCTCGATAACCCCGTTAGTGTTGACATCCGTCTTCCTGAACAGTTCAGAGCCTGTTGCAGGCAACGGCATCAGTCCTACGACCTCCCGCAGCACCTGCAGGGTGTCCGCCTGATTCACAACGCCGTCGTCGTTCGCATCGCCATAGAGGATCGGGGTGGCCTTGACATAGCCGGACCTCGTGGCTGTTGAGAGTCCGCCATCCACCGCGAGCGTGACGGTGTGGTTGCCGGGGAGGGTGTAGGTGTGGGTTGGGTTCTGCTCGGTGGAGGTTGCGCCGTCCCCGAAGGACCAGAACCACGAGGTCGGCGAACCGGTGGATGTGTCGGTGAACTTTACTGTAAGAGGGGCAACACCGCTTCTTGTATCGGCCGAGAAGTCTGCGGACAGGATGACAGGTACGAATTTCTGGATACGGTTGTTACCCCTGTCTACCACATAGATGTTTCCGGTTGTATCGATCGCGATACCTGAAGGTTCGTTGAATTGGCCGATATCGGAACCGGATGTACCCCACCGTGTGAGCGGTTCTCCCCTGCTATTGAACACCCTGATCTGGTCGTTATTGTAATCTGCAAGATAGACGTTTCCTCTTTCGTCTACTGAGATACCGTAGGGGTGGAATATGCCCTCACCAGAGAGCGCCCATTTCATCAGGAACCCCCCGGTGGCATTGAACTTCTGGATCCGGAAATTGCTTGAGTCTGCAACATAGATCTCGCCGTCACTATCCGTCGCAATGCTGAGCGGGAACTGAAACTGACCATTGCTGTTGCCCATGCTCCCCCATGCCCTGATGAAGTCGCCGGCCTCTGTGAAGGCCTGCACACGGCTATTCCCTGTATCGACGACATAGACGGTACCGGATCTATCTGCTGCAACACCGTGAGGGCCGCTGAAACTCCCTTCACCGGTGCCACGGTTCCCCCACTTCTCAAGGTAACTGCCCGTGCCTGTGAACTTCTGTATGCGGTTGTTCTGATAATCTACTACGTAAACAGAGCTGTTCCCATCCACCGCAACACCCCGCGGATCGCGAAACTCTCCGTCACCCGTACCTTCCGTTCCCCAGGCTCTCACAAATTCCCCGTCTTCGGTGAATACCTGGATCCGGTTATTGCCGCTGTCTGTGATATAGACGCTCCCGGATCTATCTATCGCGATCCCGAACGGGGAGGAGAACTGTCCGTTACCGGAACCTTCCGACCCCCATTGCAGGATCGGGGCATAGGAGCCACTCATCAGGTGCTCTTCCGTTGCTGCTCCCGATGGCACCAGCATCACTACCATACAGAGTGCAGCAAGAACGACTGCTTCTTTTTGTGTCACATCAATCACACCTACTATACACGTATGAACCTGTTCACCTCGAGGGTAGATGAATGAATAGGAGAGTATCGCAAAACAGTTGCATGATCAAAAAAGAAGGTGGTTTCAGCGCCGCCCTCTCCATACGATGAAGAGCACCCCTCCCGCGATCAGTGCAAGGGGAGCATAGATCAATGGAGCCTGTTTGGGAGTCTGGGTCTGGTCCACAGTCTGTGCTGGAGGAGGAGATGTTCCTGCCGTAACAGGGGTTGTTGCAACAGTGGATGCCGATGTCTCGTGTGTCACAGGTTCTTCCGGTTCGGTCACCCCGGGGGCAGCCGTCTTCTCCGGCACCTCCGTCGGCGCCGGGGTGGGGGTCTCAACGCCGCCACTGCTGCCTGAACTCACCGGGGTGGAGGTCTGGGTCGGGAGCGGCGTTGCATCGGTCACGACCGACAACTGGATGGCGGTGGGGCCGCCTCCTGCTTCAAAGACCGCGGTCGTACCTGTGGAAACGCCATTGATCTGGAAGGTGACGATCGCCCCATCGGGGATCTCTCCCTGGACAAGGAGATAGGGCGCGTCTCCCTTGCCGAAACTCCCTTCTACCGTTGTCACGGGGTTCTGAGTCCCTGCGATGAGCGTGCCTTCGTTGATCGTAGCCGAAACATCTGTACCATCTGGTGCAGGCGCCCCGTTCACAACGACGTCACCACAGAAGGCATGAGGCAGAACAGGGATTGCCGAGGCGACTGAAACGAGCGCCCCCATCGCAAGGATCAACAGGGCGGCGGTGCCGAATGGTGATAATTTCATTGATTCACACTCCAAGTGGTTTTTAGGGTCTGGTTGCAGTTGATCTATCCGGCGTGATCCATCATCTTCGCGTCGGGTCAGGCTGATGATTGGTGACCTCCCTCCATAAACCGGATGAATACTGATGGCATCTTACGATTGGGGTCAGGATACATTGGGTTCATTGGAAAAAGGGGTTCAGGGTTTTTTGGTGTAGTAATACACTCCACCTGCGATCAGGAGGAGGATAACGACACCAATGATCACAGACATCCAGGGGAACTCTCCAGGCACCTCTGGCGCTGCCGCTGACGCCTGCGACGGTGACGCTGATGCAGCGGGTAACGTGTCAACTGGAACTGCAGCCGACGCTTTAGATTCGATGAAGACGCCAAATGTGCTGAAATGCTCGATCGTCGCAGAGATAGTCCGCGCATCTTTGTTCACCGTGGTCTGGACATCTTCCCAGGCCTTTGAAGCCGGGTTATACCATTTTACGGTGAAGTACGATGTTTCCTGATCTGCTTTTGCCACGATTGCATTCCATTGCGCCTCGGTGAACTCGAACGTCAGTTGAGCAGATGGTGAGAATGTCGCATCCGCAGGTGAACAGGTCACCGCATGTCCGGCAAACGAGAAGGCTGCATCGGAGGGAACTGCCGGGACGTTTGCTGCAGCAAGATCATCGATCGAGATTGTGCCGAGCGGTTTCCCATCTTTATCGAGCGCGCGCATACCCTTGTTGAGGGAGAGGCTCGCCGCTTTTGATGGCGATCCCACGATGTACGACGCCAGGAGCTGGCCGGATGCATCGGTCATGAGTGAGGCGGATCCGACAGACTCCTCCGGCGGGATAACGGTAATGCCACCGCCGCCGCCACCGCCACCACCGCCACCTCCGCCGCCGCCACCGCCGCCCTGGTTAACGACGATGTAGCCTGTGCGGTTCATTGTATCCGAACCGGCAGCATTTGTTGCTGTCAGGCTGACGGTGTAGGTTCCGGCGACACTGTATGTGTGTGTCGGGTTCTGCTCGCTTGAGGTTGCGCCGTCACCAAAGCTCCAGAGCCATGACGTTGGTATGTTCGCCGAGTGATCGGTGAACTGTACCGCTAGCGGTTGGTTTCCGGATGTGGGCGCCGCGGTGAAGTTCGCGACCGGTTTTGCTGTGGTTACAGGAGCAAAGGTGCTGAACTTCGTAGTCCACCCGGTGATGGTGTATGCTGCTTCGTCAACGGTCTGGTTCGCAAGGGGTTCCCAGGCGTTCAGGGTCGTATCGAAGCGCTGGAGCCGGGTGTTCTTCCCTCCTCCGAAAAGGATTGCCCATTCATCGGCAGTGAACGTGATGGTCACCGGGATTGCCGGGTTGAATGTCGCACCTTCCGGTTCAAAGACGAAGGCCTTGCCTCCTGCGATGATCATCGCACCCACCGGCGGTTCGGGAATGGCACCGATTGGAGCCAGGCTGATGGAGAGGTTGACAATCGGCTGATCGTTCACCAGAGCGACTGTTCCTTCCGGGACGGTGACATTGGCGCTCCCCTCGTAGACGACGATGATGGTCTCGTTTGTTTCTCCCGTCGTCTGGTTGATCTTTTTGGAGATGTCCTCCGTCTTCTTCTCCGGATCGACGGTGATGTAGTCCTTCCTGACCTGAGTATCGGAGCCGGCTATGTTAGTTACCGCGAGAGAGACGCTGAACTGGTTTCTTCCGGGCTTCAGGGCCACAAACGTGTGGACCGGGTTCTGCTCGCTTGATGTTGCACCGTCACTGAACTCCCAGAACCATGACGCCGCATCGGTCGAGCAGTCAGTGAACTGGACGGTGAGGGGCGTTATCCCGTATGTGGGGGTTGCGGTGAAGTTTGCAACCGGCGCCGGCGGGATGGTGATCAGTTCGGCGATCAGTATCACACTGACTGCCTGGATCGAGTCGCCAGAACTCCCGGAACAGACGCTCTGTACGCCTGCCTCGTTCTCTCCGTTTCTCAACGCATCAGTCACGTTGTAGGCAGAGAAACCGACCTGTGGCTCCGGGTTCTCCTCATATGCTGTCCAGAAACCGGGATACTCCTTTTCATTGAAGAGGAAGGCGCTCTTCCCTTCAGCCGGGCGACCGTTGACGACGGCCACAGCGGTTGCACCGCTCATCAGTTCGGGATTCAGCCCGGAAAACGGCGCGTATGCGGTTGCTTCTGCATCATCTGTGCAGTAACCGGGGTGCGACTGGAGTAAGTCATACCCGTTGTTCACCAGGATCGTCTTCTCGGTCTCCTGGGCATGCTCGTAGATGACGACCAGGTAGGTTCCGTAGATCGCGTAGTCGGCACCATTCTCAGGAATGATGCAGAGCGTGTTGCAGCACGGATCGAAACAGCAGGTCACGTCATAGACGAGAAGTCCGCCGGGGTAGTTGTATCCGCCATATCCTTTCCTGTCGGTATAGGTTGCTGACGGTAAAACTGCCACATCGTTGAGGATCATCTGTGGCGCAGGTTCCGTTGCCATCCTGTTCCAGGTATATCCCTGGTAGAGGGTGGCTGACCGGATCGTCGCCTCCGCCGGTATGGTGAGGTTCTCTGCCGTCCACCCGACCGTCTTCTCGGTCCAGCCATTGCCGGCATATGCGGCATCGCCGGTTGAGTAGACAGCGTTAATGCGGCCGGTATGGGTCACGGCGGTCAGGAGGTCGTCCCCGCCTGTCCAGCGTTTGCCCTTGTAGCCGTTGTAGTAGATGGTGGCTGTCTCTCGGTACTCCTGGATATCTGTGCCGTTGTCAAGCGTGGCGATGACCTCGACATCGCCTGTGGCATCTGGCGTATACCCGGTGAAGTTCACGAGGGCACACTCAAACGGCGGGATCTCCGGGATGGAGATGGACCTGTCGTAGGTCCCGATACTGAGCCTGACATCCAGGTTCTCTGCAGGGAGGCTGAAGTTGTTGCTCACGTTCACCTGGATGATGTTTGGTTCGCATGCGAAGAGTTCACGGTGGCCTGCGCTCGCATCCGGGTTGTAGGTCACCGAGGTTATCTCAGGCGGGACCGGTTCCCAGATGATCGAGAGGTTGACGGTTGTCGGCCCCCCACCAGCCCTGAAGACTGCTGTCTCGCCTGTATCGATACCAAAGACATAGAAACTGACAATTGCCCCATCGGGGATATCAGTCCCCTGGACAAGGAGGGGAAGGGCGCCTCCTTTGCCGTAACTCCCCCCTGTTGTTGCCACGGGGTTTTGCTCCCCGGGGATGAGGGTGCCTTCGCTGACCTTGGCCGAGACGGGTGTCCCGTCCGGTGCAGATACCCCGTTCACCTCGACGTCTCCACAGAACGCGTGGGGAAGGACGGGGAAGGCCATTGCAGCGGGAGCTGCCGCTGATACGGCCAGAACCAGCAAGGCTGCGATGACAAATGGTGATAATCTCATCTGTTCACACTCCCTTGAAATAAAATGGGGCGGAGAGGCCGCCCGTTTCAGACGACGAGGCCGATATGGTCGCCCCATTCACCAGGGAGTACACCAAAGTCCTTTTCTCCGTTCATGTAGACCCAGTAGCCGTCGACCGGGCACAGCCACTCCCACTCCAGCTCCTCCCAGTCATTATCTGTCAGGGTCGGGAGGTACATATCCCAGGTTATTCTGTTGAGCGCACTCTGGCTGACGAGCGTCGTGATACCCGTTCCTTCCACCTGTCCGACCTGGATGAACCGGAGCGGTGAGAGGAGTGCGTTGGCATCAGCGCAGGTTCCAACACTGATCAGGTTCCAGCCCGCATAGAGCTTCTTTGTGCTGAGTGGCTGGAAATCGGCAAAGTTTGCTGCGAACCAGCCGCCCTCGGTGGTCTTGACGTAGAGCGCCTCGACCGGTTTGACATCTTTCACGGTTGCTGAGGAGAAAGTGCCGGTCGCTGCATCGTACTTGTAGATGAGATCAGCGTTCACAAACTCCGAAGCGGTCGGGTCAATCCACTGGTTCGTGGAGACGAGTGTCCAGCTGCAGTCCAGTGGCTGGATCTGGTCGAAGGTCTTTGTGACCTTGTTCTCGACAGGGTGCTTCTCGAAGTCGGCGAGTTCACCTATCTCATCATCGGAGTAGATGTAGCCATCGTGATACGAGATGGCAAACTCATCGCCCGGTTCGATCATCTGCGGCCACAGTTGGTGGTGATCATGTTCGTTATCGACCTCGAGTACAAGCGTCCTGCCTTCGTTCTCAAGCCAGGCATTCTTGAACCCTACAGACCACCATTCATGGAGGTACAGCTCGAACCCAACCGGAGATGCCCATGCAATTGCCTTATCGAAGGTGATGTACACCAGGTTGCCGTACTCGTTCGTCTCGACCGTCTCGATGACCGGACCGGTGGGCTTCGTGAATGTCATCTCAATCACGTACGGCGGAGCCAGCGTGCCGTGATCCGACGATATGGCTTCAGCTCCTTCTTCGGTGATCGTCACGACGATCTTCTGGCCGACCTTGATGATGTCGCCATCGAATCTGATGTCGAGGTGGTCACGCCCGATAGTGCGATCCTGCTCCTTGACAGCATCAACCTTGTAGACTCTCCGGGCCTCCCCGTCGACCTCTACAATGATGTGCGTCCCGTTGACAAGGTCTTCCCATGATACGTAATCCGAGAAGTCCAAACAGACCTCTTTCTCGACATGAGAGATAAGAGATATATCTGTGATGTACGGGGCACCGTGGTACACCTTGTACTGCGTGGAGGTGGTGCACTCGATCAGGGGTTTGCCGTTGCTGAGGATCTTGTCAGCACCGCTCTTTGTGACGGTTATGGCAACAGACTGACCTTCAGTGATTGCTGCTCCCTTCACGGTCACAGTGAGTTCATCAGTTGCATCCTCCACCGTGCGGCTCTCGAGGTCGACGACATTACGGGCACCGCCTGCAACCGTCGCCTTTATGTCGAGGCCACCGACAAGCGTTTCATCCCAGTAGACCGGTTCGTCGAAGAGGAGCTTGACCTCGTTTCCATCGCCTGCAACCTTCGTGACGACGATGCCAGTCAGGCTCGGGCGTTTCTTGTTCACGATACGCTCATCGAAGGCTGCGAGGAGTCCGCCGTCTTCGGATGCAACACTGCCGGGCGTGTAGGTAAGGTTAACGACATCGCCGGTTTTGATGGTGTCACTCCAAGCGATAGAAAGGATGAGCCTCTCCTTGTTATCGCCATCCTGATTACAGAACCAGAATGTTTTCTCTTCGTCGTTCACCACGAACCCGAATCCATTTGCACCCCCAAAGAGGTTGTCTTTGGTTATGTTCCTGTCGAACTCGGCGATAATGGCCGTGCCGAACTCGTTGGTCCACGCTCCGACGAACACCGGTTTGGTTGCCGCGGTATGGGTCACGCTCCGCGTGTTACCGCCAAGCATCTTCACTCCGCCGGCCGTCTCCTTGATCTTTCCGGCACCGGAAGCGGTGACCGAGATCTCCACTACCTGGCCCTCTGTGATCCTCAGGTTGTCAAGTTTTACAACAATCGTGTTTTCTGCGTCTTCCCTGGAGTTAGGAGCCGTAATGGTGTCAATGGTCCGGTATTCACCGTTGATCATCGCCTTAACATCATTGGTCTTGCTTAGCCCCTGAGCAAAGACGGGCTTGCTGAAGTAGAGCGTGACCTCGCCCTTCTCTGCATCGGTCACCAGGATCTTCTCAAACTCCGGCGGTGCAGCGTAGATTGCCTTCACCGATGCCTCGCCGGCCATCGGAACGTCCTCGGTCGTCTCCATGATCTCGGCGGCTCCCGCATCGGTGATCGTGATGACGACTTCCTGCCCATCCTCGGTGATAGGTCTGGATAACTTCAGGGTCATCATATCCGACCACCACTGCGGGGCGACATCAGCGAACCCGACCGGTTCTCCATCGACCGTTACGGTGATATGGGTGCCGTTGAGGTTTGTGTTCCACCAGACATATTTGCTGAAGTACAGGTCAATGTTGGTTCCCCCACACTCGGGCTTGAACGTGACCGGGTCCTGCTCACGGATTGTCGGAGGGAGAACGTAGCTTCTCATCTGCCAATCTTCTCCGTTCATCGTGTTGTTTTCCGAGCTGGTCTCCTTGATCTTCTTTGATCCGCAATCTGTTATCTTTACAGTAACCAGCTGCTCATCGCCGATAGCCGGGCCGGAGAACGTCACATCGAGTAGGTTCGATGCATCCGCATAACTACGCGGCCCGATCTCTGTGACCACACGGGTATCCCCATCGACCTCGACTACAATAGCATTAGTTGGGCCATCGCGCAGAGGCGACTCCCACCAGACGGGTTTGCTGAAGTTCAGGGTGACCGTCTTGGTAGCCGCACCATCTGCGGTGATCGGATCGATCTGCACGAACTCAGGCGGCATCACGTTCTCGACCGAGACGTTCGTGAAGTTCTGTAAGACTCCCTGATCGTCGGATCGGACGGTGCCTCTGACGTAGGTCAGGGTGACGGCGTCTGAGGACTCGAACCCGGGCCAGTTATAAAGGGCGAAGGTTGCGTTATCATCATCCTGCCGCTCGATCCAGTAGAAAACCTCTTCATCCCCGTCGTTTACACGGTACGTGAACTGCCAACGATTGGCGGCAGCGGGGTTGGCCACCATATCCTTGTCGAACGTGACGATGATCTGGTCGCCATCCTTGCTCATCTTCGTAGCAACGACTTTGGGTGAAGCCGGCACATTGTTCTCGACCGTCAGGTTCTCAAAGGACGCAAGCTTGCCGTCATCTTCGGATCTGATATCGCCGCTGTAACTCACGTTGACGACATCTCCGGCTGCAATCAGGGCATCTCCAGCGATCTCAAGCGAGAAGGTCAGGTTACCAGTATTGCGGTTGACCGCACTGAAGTCGCCCACTTCATTATCGTTGACGAAGAACGTGAATTGCCCCTCTTTACCGGCAGGATCGGTCATCTCCTTGCTGAAGGTGATGTTAATGGTGTTCCCGTCCGTGGTGGTATTGGCATACAGGGCTACCGGCACCTCTGGAACGAAGTTATACACCTTCATGTCGGCAAAGCTCTGAAGCACGCCACCATCGCTTGAAGTTACAGTGCCCTTCACATAACTTACGTTGACGACGTCGCCAAATGCAATCTCTTTTTCGCAGGTGAGCACGATCTTCATGTCGTCATCGGAAACAAGAGAAGCCTCGGTAAAGGCAAACTTCTCCCCACCGATGGTGAAGTTGAACTCATCGTGTCTGCCCACGGGGTCGTCCATCGTCTTGTTGAACTCGATGATGATCTCATCCCCATCGATGTTCGTTGTTGCATTAACGAACTCGGGGGGGAGGACATACGTGAAGGACTGTCCGACAGACTCAGGATTATGTTTATCCCCATCATCGTCAAGGGAGTACACCGCACCTGCTCCGGTTGCAGTAAGACTAACAGTAACCGTATCATACTCTCTGAGACCGCCCAGTACCCCCACGTCCATCGTTGGTGCGCTATCCTTCGCCTTCCTGATAGGAACAGAATCGATGTCACGAGATGTTACCGCACCCTCACGTTCAACCTCTACTGTTAAGTGGGTACCTGTTAATTCAGTCGCCCATGCAACGCTCTCGTTGAATGTCAGGCGGACATCAAACGTATTCGTACCGATCTCGAGCAGCTCAACGCCCTCATAGCTTGGCGGCACAGCCATCGCGGGCACTACAACGGCCATTGCTGTGAGCAGCATCAGGATCGGGATCAACCTGATTGTTCGTTCATGCAATACTTGTGTCATATTTCATCAGTCCTCTTCGATAATCTTCGTATAACAGATCTCCTTTCAGTACTTTCTCAAACAACGCCGTTCAAACACCTTTACGGCAAAGAATGGTTATATCTCTTCTATTTATAAATGTAACGAAAAGTGGTTGCGATCTTCTGGATACCTTGTGTGATATATTCGAATTATGCTTCGAGCCTGGAATCTTTCGAGCCTTCTATAGAGGCAACCCATCGCCGGCTTTCCACCAGGCCCCGGGATCACCGGTGAAGCGATAATAGCCGGCCACCGATTCCGCCGATACTTTACGCATGTTCCTCTCTCAAAACCGCTTGAAAAGCCGTTTCGTGATCTGGCAGGTAAGGAGCAGGATGAGGCGGGCCGGATATCGGTGCACTGCGTATACCCCTCGATCGTATGCGCGCCCGGCAACCGGAGCAGCCCGATCTGACAAAAATCATTTACAGGGTTGTTTTACTTATATCGCGGAATAAATCATGTACTATTTTCGCTTGAGTCCTGTCGAGGGACAGAGATTACCACTGACCACGAGGCTGCCCTGGGGGCGCCTCAACCGACCCGCCGCGGTGCCGGGTCCACAGTTCTTCGGGTCTGGAAGAGAGAAAAGTGCCGCTCGATCGGGCGACGCACTCAATCATATATAGTAACCCGCTCTGCAAGATCCCCCTCACCCCCCCGCTATCTTCCCTCTCCCATTACCGGGGTCACGACCGGGGTGCCGTCCTCGTTCTCTCCGGGGGTAGCACCCGGGGCACCGCAGCTCAACACCTCCACGGTCGCCGGGATCACACGAAAATCCGGCCTTCCCGGGCACTCCCGCTCTTCACCCTTCCGGCAGGAGGCCATCAATCCACAGGTGTTACGCAGCTTGACTCCAGCGACTGCGACCGAACTCTCTCACGCCCCTCCCCCGGACGCCGGCATACGGCGTGTCGTTACAGGTGGCGACGAACCATTACCCGGTCGTCGCCGCCTCCTCAAGTATCCGGATCGGCATTCACCGACCGGTCGTCGATGACGACGCGGTTACGCTCGTCTCTGCTCAAGAGGACGACGTAACTCAGGCAGTCCGGCGGCAATACCTCGTCATATTCCGGGTTTGACACCCCGACAGGGAATATATTCATCCTGACCGGGCCGGCCTCTCTCCCATTCCGCCCTCATCAGAAGATCCCGCCGAGCAAACTCCGGGCGACAAGGAAACAGGTCCCGGACACGACCGCCGCCGCCGGTATGGTCAGGACCCACGCGATGAGGATCTCGCGGACCACGCCCCACTTGACCGCCGAATAACCGCGCGTTGCACCGACGCCCATGATCGCGCCGGTTATCGCGTGGGTCGTCGAGACCGGGACCCCAAAGACGTTCATCAGCGAAAGAACGCCTCCGGCGGCAGTCGACGCCGCAAACCCCTGGTAGGGCCGGATCCGCGTTATCCGGTTGGCCATCTTATCGATGACCCGCCATCCCCCGAGGAGGGTTCCAATGGATATCGCAAGCGAAGAGACCAGTATCACCCAGAGCGGGACGGCAAACTCAGATATCAGCCCGCCGGCAAGCAGCATGGCGGTGATGATGCCCATAGCGTTCTGGGCGTCGTTGCCGCCGTGGCCCACCGCCTGAAGCGATCCCGAAAAGATCTGGAGGTTTCTAAAAAGGTTGTTCAGGCGCCGTGGAGGGTAATCGCGAAAAGCGCGAGTGACAAGGATGCCGAAGGCAAACGCGGATATCAGCCCGAGCGTGGGGGAGATGACGATGAAGACCAGGATAGCAAGGATGCCGTTGATCTTCAAAAACCCGAGAACAATGGCGGACGGGATGATCAGCGTCACCCCGATGAGCCCCCCGAGGAAGAGGTGCCACGGCGCAAACTCGCCCTTCCGGAGCATGAAAGCGCTCGTGCCGATCGCACCGAGGACTGTGCCGACAGCCCCGTAGAACAGGACCTGCCCGATCATCGTAAGCGACGGCCAGAAGACCGCCCCCATCCCGGCGGCCGCGATGCCGGCGCCGAGGAGCCCCCCGATCAGGGCGTGGCTGCTGGATACGGGGATACCGAGGTACGAGGTTGCGAGGACCCAGAGCACCGCGCCGACCATGGCCATGAGGATCATCGGCGGCGTGAGGAAGGCGGGGTCGACAAGCCCCCTTCCGATGGTCGCCGCAATCGCCGTGGTGAAGAGAAGAGGGCCGAGGAGGTTGAAGACCCCGGCAAGGAGCACCGCCTG
>ERZ747221.3343-NODE-3343-length-12874-cov-2.704775_pt1 | contig 12874 bp, 11 predicted proteins | sample MGYA00374949_ERZ747221 | MGnify/ENA primary metagenome ERZ747221 (study PRJEB28779, sample SAMN05720172) | bioreactor metagenome | isolation source: Anaerobic biogas reactor | place: USA:Washington, USA | collected 2015-08-08 ... | reverse complement strand
GGGCCGACGTCCTGCCCAGGTGTGCGAACGTCTGGGCCAGCTGTTCCGCCGCTCCATCCAGATCGTCCGGCGCACCCAGCCCGGCGAGATAGGAGTGGAACGAGGCGTGGTCCTTCAGGCTCTCGACGAACCGCTTGGCGTTCTCTATAACCGCCTCGATCTTGCGCCGGTTGCGTATGACCCCCGGGTCGCCGAGGAGGCGGGAGACGTCCGTTTCTCCCATAGTCGCCACCTTGGCCGGGTCGAAGCCGTGGAAGGCGCTGCCCATCTCCTTCCAGCGCGACTCCACTACTTTGGGACCCAACCCGGCGGAGAAGACAGCCCTCGCCAAGAGTCCGAAGTACTCCTGGTCGGACTGCGGATACTCGCCGGCCCGGTGCATCCATGCCTGCCTCTCGAACATGATCCCTCCTTGCTCTCGACCGTCTCTCAGCGCGTTCTCGACGTAGCGATGGTAGGCGGAGAGACGGCCGGGGTCTCTACAACGGAGGTTGAATCTTGGCGCGGCGGCGCCCGGCGGGGCGGGCAGGCGGACGGCGGCGGACGACGCGAGAGACGCCCGGGCGTCGGCGACGGACGCCCCGGCGCGGTCTTGACGCGCCGCCGGCGCGGCCCCGGCGCCTCCGCCTACAGCCCCAGCCTGCGCCGCACAGCCTCGCCCTCCAGCTCGCGGAGGGCGTCGGAGGCGACCCAGCGACCGGCCCTGCCGCCCGAGACGGCGATACGCCGCGCCGTCTCCAGCGCCAAGGGATACAGGCCGGCGTTGCGCTTGCCGATGTTGCGGAGCGCCCAGTTGACGGCCTTCTTGACGAAGTTGCGCTCGTCGCCGGCCTCCCGCTCGATGGCCGCCAGCAGCGGCAGGAAGCGTTCGTCGGGCGCGGTCTTGTCGTGCCGGGCCAGAGCCGCCATCAGCGCGAAGCCCGCCCGCTTGACGAACTCCTCCTGCCGGCCGCTCCACTCGACGGCTTTGCCCCAGGCGAAAGGGGTACGGTCGAACAGGTTGCTGCAGAGCTGGTCGCAGGTGTCCCACGAATCCAGGTCCGAGACCCAGGCCTCCATCTGCTCCTCGGACACCATCTCAGGCAGCTCGACCAGGGGCGCCAGCAGATGGGCCTCGTGAAGCCCCGTCCGCCACAGGTCGAGGGCGAAGTCGTGCCGGCGGGCGGCGTCGCGCCCTCCCAGCTCTTTCACGATCCGCTTCCCGAGCGCACGGACCTCCGGCACCGACATGCCGTGGGCGTTCTCGACGTTGATGCCATAGCGGACCATACCTGCGATGGCGGCCTCATCCCGATGCGAGCGTATCTCGGCCACGACCTCTTGAACGGTGATCATCCCCCTCCTCTACCCACCGAGTCGGCGCACTCCGCGCCCCGGCATGATCTCCACGATGCGGTCGGCCAACCGCCGCGCCTCGCCGAGATCGTGCGTCACGTACATCACCGTTGTCCGCCGCTCCCGGATGATGCTCTCCAGGATGTCCATGAGCGAGCTCTTGAGCGTCGTGTCGACGCTGCTGAAGGGCTCGTCCAGGAGCAGTATGCGCGGCTCGACCGCGAACGCCCTCGCGACCGACACCCGCTGGGCCATCCCGCCGCTCAGCTCCGCCGGGTGGTACCCCTCAAAGCCCGCCAGCCCGACCCGCTCCAGCCAACCGGCGGCCGCCGCCCGCGCCCCGGCCTTGTCATTCCCCTGGGCGCGGAGTGGCCCGGCCACGTTGTCGAGCGCGGTCCGCCAGGGCAGCAGCCGGGGCTCCTGGAACACATACCCCACGGCGCCCTCGGCGACGGCGACCGTCCCCGCGTCGGGGATCACGATCCCCGTGATGAGCTTGAGCATGGTCGTCTTGCCCGAGCCGGACGGGCCCACCACTCCGAGTATCTCCCCGGTCGCCACATGGAGAGAGAGATCGTCGAAGACTTTGAGCGAATCGAAAGCCTTGCTCACGTTCTGGAAGGTGATCATCCGGCCCCCTTCCTCCAGCGCATGATGCGCCTGCGGAGCGGACGAAGGACGCCGAACTCGATGACGGCCATGAGGGCCAGGAGCACGACGATCCAGGCGAAAAGCTGGGGAGCGTCCAGATTGCTGTTGGCCCGATAGAAGGCGTGCCCGATGCCGCTCAGAGCTCCGAGCACCTCCGCCAGCACGGTCGCCCGCACCGCGATGCCCGTCGACAGAGTGAGCCCGGCCAGCACCGGTGATGCTATGCCGGGCAGGTAGACCTCGCCCAGCAGCAGGCGGCGCGGGAAGCGATAGACACGGCCCATCTCCACCAGTCTGGGGTCGACGGACCGGATGCCGGACACCGTGTTCACGTACATGGTGGGCCAGACGATCAGCGCCACGATGAAGATCACGGTGAAATCACCCAGCCCGAACCAGAACATGGCGAGCACCGCGATGATGACCGCGGGGATGGTCATCCCCGCCCAGCGCAGAGGCTCCAGGAAGGAGCGCACGCGGCTCTCCATGCCCGCCAGGACCCCCAAGACCAGTCCGGCCCCGGCCCCGATGGCCAGCCCGATCACCAGCCGCTTGAGCGTGATGAGCAGCTCGACCCACAGCTTGCTCCCCCAGGCCAGGTCGGCAAGCGCTCTTGCCGTGTCCACCGGAGAGGCCATGATGGCCGGGTTCACCACCAGCGACAGGAGCTCCCACACCACCAGGATGGCGGCGACCCCCAGGACCGCGTAGAGCGACCCCCTATGGGACGTAGTAGAACGCATCATCCGGCAGCCTGCCGCCGATGACCTCGGGCGACAGCTCCGCCAGGTTGGTGTAGAACCGCTCCAGGTAGGGGCGCGCCGCGCCCGCCGGCGTGAACCTCCAGGTGATGCTCTCGAGCGAGGCCGTCAAGATGGGGGCCTCGAGCCCGAGCTGGGGAAGTTCGGTCTCGACGAGCTGCCCGGCCGCCACGGGGTCGCCGAGCATCCAGTCCACCGCCGCTTGATACTCCCGCTGGAAGACCGCTACGGCCCACGGCGCATCCAGGACACGCGGCGTGGCCGCCGTGCCGGCGATAGGGGTGTCGTCGGAGCGGGTAGTAGCTGCGATCCAGGCCGCGTCGAAGGCGAGCGCTTTACGAAGAGGCCTCTCACCCCCCTTGGCCTGCATGACGACGGCGGTCGCGAGCGCCTCGCTCAGCACCGCGTTGTCCACCTGGCCGGTCAACAGCAATTGGGCGGCCTGAGTGGGATCGGAGGCGTAGCGGAACTCGAAGTCCTTCTCCGGGTCGAGACCTTCCTTGGCGCACAGGAACCGGAACATCACGTCGGGCACGCTGCCCTGGAGCGACACCACCAGCGACTTGCCTTTGATGTCGCCGAGGCCCGCGGCGTCGGGGTCGGCCGTCACCAGGTAGGTGATGTTCCACACGGAGATGTCGAGCAGCTGGAGCTCCAAGCCCTTGTTGTAGAAGACGGCGGCGTTGTTGGAGGGCATGGTCACGAAGTCGCCCTGCCCGCCGGCCACTATGGCCTTCAGCTGATCGGCGTTCTCCCAGATCACGAGCTCGGTCTCTTCCGCCGCCTCAGCCAGCTTGTCGTTCACGGCGAGGTACGCCATCGGGATGGCCATGGGCCCTGGAGGAGCGACCAGGGTGAGCTTGCCCAGCCTGGTCGCCGGCGCGGTGCTCGCCGTCGTGGTCCCGGCGTCCGGCGACCCGCATCCTACGGCCGAGAGCACCACTGCCAGGATGGACAGCGTCAGCAGCGCCTTGCGATAAACCGGCATACGATTCCTCTCCTACGGACCTCGACTCCGTCGATACCCTGAAGTTCCTTGAAGAAGTCCTCGATCTTGCCCGCAGGCTGATCTTACATTGACGTATGTGCCACGAGGGAGTAAATTGTGAAACACGTAACAGCGTTATCATCGTAACGATATCTTTCGTGAGGAGTGGGCGCCAGGGCGATGGCCACAGCGGGGAAGCCGGCGGTTTCTCGCAAAACGGTCAACAGGCTCAGCCTGTACCGGAGGCTGCTCGACAACCTGAGGCAGTCCGGCACCACCAACATCTACTCTCACGAGCTCGCCCACCTCGCCGGAGTCAGCGCCACCCAAGTCCGCCGGGACCTCATGGTCATCGGCTACTCGGGAAGCCCCAACAAGGGCTACGAGGTCGAGACCTGCCTGGCCAGCATCGAGAGCCTGCTCGAAGGGACCAGCCGCCAGGATGTAGCCCTGGTGGGACTGGGAAGGTTGGGCCGCTCGGTCCTCGCCCACTTCGCCGGTCAGCGTCCGCTGCTGCGCATCGCTGCCGGCTTCGACACCGACAAGTCGCTCATCGGCACGTCTATCGAAGGCTGCCCCGTGTACGCGCTCGCCGACATGAAGCGGGTGGTCTCCGAGTTGGGTATCCGCATCGCCATCCTGGCCGTGCCGCCCGACGTGGCCCAGAGTGTGGCCGAGGCTCTGGTCAGGGCCGGAGTGCGCAGCTTCGTGGACTTCACCGGTATCCCCCTCCAGGTGCCCGAGGACGTGTTCGTCGATCACATGGACATCACATCCGCGCTGGAGTCGGCCGCGTTCTTCGCGAGGCAGGAGCAGCCGGTCCCGCCGACTCTGGACAACGGTTCTGACAACGGCTCCGAACCCGACATGGACCCCATGATCCGCACCATCGACACGTTGCTGGCCGGGGCAAACATGAAGCTGGACGAGCTCGCCGCGAAGATCGGGGCCCGGATTCTGACCCCCGGGCCGAGAGGCAGCGAAGAGGTGACCCGCATCTACGCAGGCGACAGGGTCAGCGATCTCTTGAACGAGGCCTCGGACAAGACCTTGCTGGTGACGAACCTGGCCAACCTGCAGATGGTTCGCGTGGCGGAGCTCATGGAGGTGCCCGGCATCTGCTTCGTCGACGGGGTCGACCCGGGCAAGGAGATCATCGATCTCGCCACCGAAAACGGCACCCTGCTCATGGTCTCGCCCGTGGGCGTCTTCGAGACCTGCGGTCTTATCTACCAACTGCTGACCTCCAACTCCAGGAACTGACGCCGCGATAGTCATGGAATTCGTCTCATACGACATAGCGAGCAACGACTTCCGCCGGGCGGGCGCCGCTTCACGCTCCATCAAGGAGCACCTCAAGCGGATAGGCGCCGATGCCGAGGCCATCCGCCGCACCATGATCGCGGCGTACGAAGCCGAGATGAACGTGGTGATCCACTCCGTAGGAGGCCGGCTGGAAGCGTCTCTCTCCGATTCGCAGATAGACGTGAGCGTCGTGGATGGCGGGCCGGGTATCCGTGATGTCGAGCAGGCCATGGTGGAGGGCTACTCCACAGCCAGCGCCGAGGCCCGCGCTCTGGGCTTCGGGGCGGGCATGGGCCTTCCCAACATCAAGCGCAACAGCGACAGGCTGCGTATCACGTCGCGCGTGGACGAAGGCACCCGGGTGAGCTTCACCGTCTATCTGATGCCCGAATGCGCCGACGGGCCGCGGGTCATATCGTTGTACGCCTTCACCGACCGATGCCGGGACTGCCGGGCCTGCCTGACCGCCTGTCCCACCCAGGCGATGCGGGTGAGGAGGGGCAGCCCGAGCGTGCTCGAGCACCTCTGCGTCGACTGCACCGCCTGCATCGCGGCCTGCAGCAGCCTGGCGCTCAGCACTCGGGAGGAGATCACCTCCCTGGACGACCTACCCGACAGGGCGGACACGCTCCTGGTCGTACCGCCCGCGGTGCTGGCCGGCTGCGGGCCGGACTACCCGCCGGCGCAGGTGCTGGCCGCGCTCCGCGCCCTGGGCTTTGCAGACGTGGTCGTCTCGGCCCCCTTCGAGGAAGCCTTGAGACAAGCCGCGGGAGCCACAGGAGCCACCGCCGCAGGGGCTGGAGCCGCGGGAGATCCTGGAACCGCCGGAGCTGCCGGAGCCGCCTCCGGCGGCGCTCCGTCGCCGCGACCGGTGATACTGCCGGTCTGTCCGGCGGTCGTCAACCTGATCGAGTTGCGGTTCCCGTCGCTGGTGCCGCATCTGGCGCCCTTCGACTCACCCCTGGAAGCCGTGCAGGCCGTCTACGGCGACCGGCACGCGGCCTACGTGGTCTCGTGCCCGAGCCAGCGGTCGGCCCTCCTGCAGGCCCAAGCCTACGGCGCGGGAGGCGGCGTGGGCGCAGGCGCGAAAGCAGGCGCCGGTGAGCAGCCCCGGGTCGAGTACCTCTCGCCGGAGGTGGTCCGGCAGGCGGTCATGATCAGACTCACAGGCCACGAGCCGGCCGGCCACGATACGGTTGCCGGCGATGCCGTTGCCGCGGATCTGGACGGCGCCGGAGCGGCCGGCGCCGCCGCAGTCGCCGCCGCCGCGCCCTCACCCGCCAAGGGCCGACCCGCCGAAACCAGGCCGGCCGGTCCCGCCCCCGCGGGCCAACCGCTCGTGGTCACCGGCACGACGCATGTGAGCGTGGTCCTGGAGGAGATCGAGGACGGCCTTCTCGACGACGTGGCCGTCGTGGAACCCTACGCCTGCGACGGCGGCTGCTTCGGCTCGCCGCTGCTGAGCGAAGATCACCACGTGGCTGCCCGGCGCTGGAGCCAGGGCAGAGAAGCCGTGGAGGCGGCAAGCGCTGCCCTGAACGGCGTCGCGGTGGCCCGGCGCCGGCCGTTCACGCCGCGCCCGGGCATCAGGCTCGACCCCGACATGGGCCACGCCATCCAGAAGCTCGGGGAGCTTCAGAGGCTGGTGCGCTCACTACCGGGAAGAGATTGCGGCGCGTGCGGCGCTCCCAGTTGCGCGGCCCTCGCCGAGGATGTCGTCATGCAGCGCTCCGGTGTCGAGCTGTGCCCCTACAGAGACACTGACAAGGAGGAGCAGGACTGATGGAACTCCACGAACTGGCGCGCCTCCTGGACCTCCGGCCGTTGACTCCCACCCCGGATCCGCACGCCGACGAGAGCGGCTACGCTGACAACGGCCCCGAGATCACCCATGGCTATCCTGACGGCGCCGCCGACATCACCCATGGCTACGCGTCCGATCTCTTGAGCGATGTTCTCGCCAACGCGCCGGACGGCGGGATACTCATCACCTTGCAGGTCCACCTGAACGTGATCGCCGTGGCGAGCCATGCAGGACTCCGGGCCGTCATCTTCTCGTGTGGGAGGATCCCGGAGGATGACGTAATCCAGAAGGCCGCCGAGGAGGGTCTGTCGCTCTTTGTGTCCTCCTCCGACACCTTCGAGATCGTCGGCCGGCTCTACGAGCTCGGCCTGAGGGGGAGCACGGCTTGAGACACCCGACCGCCATATGCTTCCTGCCGGAAGGACGCCATGATTGAGCGCCGAGGCTACAGCCCGGGAGCCGCGTCTCCGCTCGCTGCGTGCGGACCTTCACATCCATACGGCCCTGTCGCCATGCGCCTCGGAGCAGATGACTCCTCCGGCGATCGTACAGGCCGCCTTGGTGAAGGGAGTTGAGGTGATAGCCATCTGCGACCATAACGCGACGGGCAACGTGGGGGCCGTGCAGCGGGCAGCCGAGACTGCCGGAGGCGGGCTGGCGGTGTTCCCGGGCATGGAGATCATGAGCGAGGAGGAGGTCCACGTGGTGGGCCTGTTCCCCGACCTGCCCACCGCCGAGAGCGTGGCCAAGCGGCTGCGCGCGCTCCTGCCGGAGGCGGACCCCGGTTACTACGCCTTCTTCGGCGACCAACCGCTGCTGGCCGCCGACGGCCGGGAGGTCGGCAGGGAGACCGCGACGCTGGCGGCCGCCGTACCCCTCGACCTGAACGACACGGTGAAGCTGGTCCACGACCATGGCGGGCTCGCCATCGCCGCCCACGTAGATCGCAGGTCTTTCAGCGTCTACTCACAGTTGGGCTTCTTCCCGCGCGACGCGGGCTTCGACGCAATAGAGGTGTCGCGCCACACGGATCAGGCCTCGCCCCGCATGGAGGAGTATTCCTCACTCGGCCTGCCCGTGGTGGGTTCCTCCGACGGCCACTTTCTGGAAGAGCTGGGGGCCGGTGCGAGCATCATCCGCGTCCTGGAGCCTACGTTCGCCGAGCTTTCCCTCGCGCTCGCCGGTGTCGACGGTAGGAGCGTGGCCCGTGCATGATCTGTCGCTCTATCTGCTCGAGGTACTCGAGAACTCGGTGCGGGCCGGCGCGAAGCAGGTGGAGATCGGCCTCACCATCGACGGGGCGACGGACACCCTGCAGATGACCGTGGACGACGACGGACACGGGCTCACCGCTTCCCCGGACCGGACTCTCGACCCCTTCTTCACCACCAAACCGGGCAAGAAGACAGGTCTGGGACTGAGCCTGCTCAAGGCAGACGCCCAGGCGGCCGGCGGCGACCTGCGCATCGGGCCCTCACCGACCTTGGGCGGCGTGCGTGTGGAGACCTGCATGCAGCTCGACCACGTCGACCGGCCCCCGCTCGGCGACATGGCCACCAGCATCATCGTGACCGCCGCCACCAACCCAGGCATCGATTTCGCCGTGACGCTGGCGGGGGATCACTTCTCACCGCCGCTGTTACGGGGCTCCCCCAAGGAGGCCGCAGAAAGACTCGCTCTGAAACGACCCATCGACCCGGCGATAGAGCAAACCGACGAAGCCAAAACCGACCAGGGAGTTCTGAACATGAATGACGAAGTGGACAAGACCGAACCCGGCTGCTCGGGCTGCTGCGGAGAAGAAGCCTCGGAGGAGGAGCTCCTGGCCCGGCTGGATGAGGTCATAGAGAGCTACCAGGGCAAGCCCGGCGCGCTGATCCCGGTGCTGCAGGTGGCCCAGGGGATCTTCGGCTACTTGCCCGAGGTCGCGCTGAGACGCATCGCCGAGGGGCTCAGAAGACCCTACAGCGAGGTGGCCGGCGTCGTCGGTTTCTACTCGTTCTTCTCGACGGTGCCGCGGGGCCGCAACCTCATCCGCGTGTGCCTCGGCACCGCCTGCTACGTACGCGGCGGCATGGCCGTGCTCGAGTCGCTGAAGAAGGAGCTCGGCATCGACGTCGGCGAGACCACCGCCGACCGCGAGTTCTCCCTCGAGGTGGCGCGCTGCTTCGGCGCCTGCGGTCTGGCGCCCGTCATCACCGTTAACGACATCGTCCACCACAGGGTCAAACCCGCTCGTATCAACGACATCCTCGTCCAGTACTGCTCCGGACCGCCGGCGCTGGAAACGGCCGCGGCCGGGTCGGGTGAAAGGAGCAATTGACCATGGCCGACAAGATCAAAAGCCCCGCGGACCTACTCTCCATGGCCGACAGGGCCAAAGAGGCCATCGACCTGCGCTCGGGAGCCAAGGAGATCAAGGTCACGGTCCACATGGGCACCTGCGGCATCGCGGCCGGCGCCCGCGACGTGGTGGTTTCCTTCATAGGCGAGATCGCCGACGCCAAGCTGGACAATGTCACCATCCACCAATCCGGTTGCGCCGGGCTCTGCGAGATGGAGCCGATGGCGACCGTGGAGATGGCCGATGGGACCCTCTATCACTACGGTCGTCTCGAGGACCGCAAGAAGGTCCACGAGATCGTCCAGAACCACTTGGTGGGAGGCACCCCGGTGGCCGAGTACCTCATCAAGTCAGCGTAGACACCCATCTCATGGAATACCGAGGGAAGAACTAATGGACCAGATCACCAATCAAGTACTTGTCTGCACCGGAGGTGGGTGCATCGCCTCGGGGTCTCTCGAAGTCAGCGCCGCCTTCAAAGAACAGATCGCCGGCCAGGGTCTCTCGAACTTCAACCAGGTCATCGAGACCGGTTGTCTTGGACCCTGCGCGGTGGGCCCCGTGGTCCTCATCTACCCCGACGGGGTCTTCTATCAGAACGTCAAGGTCGAGGATGTCCCCGAGATCGTGTCGGAGCATCTGCTGAAGGGCCGCATCGTCGAGCGGCTCGTGAGCCATGCCCCGGGCACGGACCGGACCGTCGCCGAGATGGAGGATGTCGACTTCTTCAAGCGCCAGGTGAAGATCGTCCTCCGCAACTCCGGCATCATCGACCCACTCAAGATCGAGGAGTACATCGCCCGCGAGGGGTACCAGGCGCTGGCAAAGGCCCTCACGGAGATGGAGCCTGAGGAAGTGGTGACCGAGCTCATCCGCAGCGGCCTGCGCGGCCGCGGCGGCGCGGGCTTCTCCACCGGCCTCAAGTGGAAGTTCGCCATGCACGCCGATTCCGACCTGAAGTACATGCTCTGGAACGCCGACGAGGGCGACCCCGGGGCCTTCATGGACCGCTCGGTGCTGGAAGGCGACCCGCACAGCCTGATCGAAGGCATGGCCATCGGCGCCTACGCCATCGGAGCCAAACAGGGGTACGTCTACCTGCGCGCCGAGTATCCGCTCGCAATCGAGCGTCTGCAGTACGCCATCGACCAGGCGCGTGAATACGGCCTCCTTGGCAAGGACATCATGGGCACGGGGTTCGACTTCGACCTCGAGATCCGCAAGGGCTCCGGAGCCTTCGTCTGCGGCGAAGAGACGGCCCTCATGCGCTCCATCGAGGGGAAGCGCGGCGAACCGCGGCCTCGTCCGCCGTTCCCGGCGGAGAGAGGCCTGTGGGAGAAGCCCAGCGTCCTCAACAACGTTGAGACCCTTGCCAACATAGCCCCCATCATCCTCAAAGGATGGGAGTGGTACGCCAGCACGGGCACCGAGAAGAGCAAGGGCACGAAGGTGTTCGCTCTGGGAGGCGCCATCCAGCATGCCGGGCTCGTCGAGGTCCCCATCGGGGTCCAACTGGGCGAGATGGTGTTCGAGATCGGCGGCGGAGTGCCCGGCGGCAAGGAGCTGAAAGCAGTGCAGCTGGGCGGTCCCTCCGGAGGCTGCATCCCCAAGGCCAACCTGAACGTGCCGGTGGACTATGAGACTCTGCAGGACCTGGGAGCCATCATGGGCTCGGGCGGTTGCATCGTCATGGACGACGACAGCTGCATGGTCGACGTGGCCCGCTTCTTCCTCGACTTCATCCAAGACGAGAGCTGCGGTAAGTGCGTGCCCTGCCGGGTGGGGACGAAGCGCATGCTCGAGATCGTCACCGGCATCTGCAACGGTGAGGGCAAGGAAGGCGACATCGAAGAGCTCGAGACGCTGGGCGCCATCATCAAAGACACCGCCCTGTGCGGACTCGGCCAGACCGCTCCCAACCCGGTGCTCTCCACCATCCGCCACTTCCGGCATGAGTACGAGGCGCACATCAAGGACCACTACTGCGAGGCCGGCGTCTGCTCCAGCATGTTCACGTCTCGCTGCACCAACGCCTGCCCGGCGAGCGTCAACGTGCCGGGCTTCGTGAGCCTCATCGGCGAGCAACGCTTCGACGAGGCGCTCCGGCTCCACCGGGAGCGGAACCCGCTGGCCAGCATCTGCGGCCGCGTGTGCTTCCACCCCTGCGAGAGCAAGTGCCTGCGCGGCGGCCTGGACGACCCGGTGGCCATCCGCAGCCTGAAGCGGTTCATGACCGAGCAGGAGAGCCAGATGCAGATCCCCGAGGTCCGTCCGAACGCCGAGAACGCGGCGCGCAAGGTGGCCGTCGTCGGCAGTGGCCCGGCCGGTCTCTCCTGCGCCTACTTCTTGGCCCGCCTCGGCTACAAGCCCACCATCTTCGAGAAGGAGACAAGCCCCGGCGGTATGCTGGTGCAGGCCATCCCGGCCTACCGGCTCCCGCGCGAAGAACTGGGCCGCGAGATCAGCATGATCGAGAGCATGGGCGCCACCATCGAGACCGGCAAGGCTCTCGGGAAGGACTTCACTCTCGCCGACCTCAAGGACCAGGGCTACCAGGCGGTCTTCCTGGGCGTTGGGGCCCCCAACGGCACCGGTCTGGGCATCTCCGGTGAAGAAGGCGAGGGCGTCACGGAAGCCCTCACTTTCCTACGCGACTACAACGTGAACGGCACCGCTTGGGTGGGTCAGGAGGTGGCCATCGTCGGAGGCGGCAACTCCGCCGTCGACGCTGCCCGGACGGCCCTGCGCCTAGGCGCGAAGCACGTGAACATCCTCTACCGGCGTCAGCGCGACCAGATGCCCGCCTGGGTCGAGGAGATCATCGCCGCCGACGAAGAGGGCATCACCGTGCTGCCCCTGACGGCGCCCAAGGAGATCCTCCGCGACGCCGCCGGCAAGGTCACCGGGGTCCTCTGTCAGCAGATGGCTCTAGGTGATTACGACAAGAGCGGCCGGCGCCGCCCGGTGGCGGGCCGCAATCCCGACTTCACCGTGCCGTGCGACCACGTCATCGCCGCCGTCGGTCAGTCCCTTGACGCACGGGCGCTGGTCGGCGACCAGGCTGTGGAACTACGCGACGGTTGGTTCAAGGTCGACCGGGCCACCGGCGCCACCAGCGTCGAGTGGATCTTCGCCGGCGGCGACGCGGCCACCGGTCCCGCTTCCGTTGTGGAGGCCGTGGGTGCCGGCGAGCGCGCCGCAGCAGGCATCGACCGGTATCTCACCGGCGTGGACCACGCGTTCTGGCGCCGCGACATCGTCGTGGACACCCACTTCGACCCCGATGCCGACCCGGTGACGACCCAACGAGCCGCTGTGGTCTGCCTCGATCCCGAGGCCCGAGCCTGCACATTCGACGAGGTGGAGCTGTCCTGGAGCATGGAGACCGCTTGCGGAGAAGCCAAGCGCTGCCTGCGCTGCGACTACGGGAAGGTGACTGCGAGCCCCGTCGGTTCAGAAGGGGACGGCGAGTGATCTATCTGCATCAGCCACGAAAGAAACCGGCGCGGGCCGGCTGACAGAAAGGAGAGGCCGGCCAGAATAGCCGTAGAAGCCCGGTGGGCGGCCGCAGAGGGCGCACCCCACCGGTAACTTGGGACCCGACGTAGCGACGAACAACAGAAAGGAAAAGAGAGCATGTCTGCACCAGTCGTCACGGCCGCCTGCAACGCTCCCGGCGAGGTCGC
>ERZ747221.3341-NODE-3341-length-12879-cov-2.844165_pt1 | contig 12879 bp, 8 predicted proteins | sample MGYA00374949_ERZ747221 | MGnify/ENA primary metagenome ERZ747221 (study PRJEB28779, sample SAMN05720172) | bioreactor metagenome | isolation source: Anaerobic biogas reactor | place: USA:Washington, USA | collected 2015-08-08 ... | reverse complement strand
GGACGAGGACTTGCCGGCCCGCTTCATCATATTCGAATTCGGTCCGGTTTCCCAATTCGTCGATCTGTGCCGTCACACGGCCGGCCGCATCGTACTCGGTTTGGGTCCGCGGGTTGTCGGTATCGTCGTTCGGCGTGTCGTCCGGATAGACGGTAGCGACGAGCCGGCCTACTGCATCGTATTCGTACCGGGTGATCCGGCCGGCGCGATCGGTCGAACCGATCCGACGCCCCAATACATCGTATTCCATGGCCGTCGTGGTGCCGTCGGCGAAGGTGACCGTCAGTTGCGTGACGGTATCCGGGATCGAATAGCCGTCGTCGGGCGTCGCGGTGATGGTGACCGTCTCGCCCGCGCTCGCGTAGGGCGCGCCGGGCACGGCCTCACCTTTCGAGACGCGCCCTGCGGGCGCTCCTCAGGATGAGGCGATCCTACTTCCCGGTCAGAGTAAACCCTCATGGTGAGGAGGCGCGAAGCGCCGTCTCGAACCATGAGGAGGCGTGCGTAGCACGCCGCCACGAAGGGCGAGGCGATCCGGGCCGCGGAGGCGCTGGACTTTCCCGTGAACATCGGCACCGAGATGAACAAGGACGGCCAGCCCCTGGCAGACGACCTCGAAGCCGCGGCGCTCAAGCCTCACGCCCGCGCCTTCCTGGCCGGGGCTCTTATCATGGTCGGCCACACCACCCTGCTCCGCTTCGCCGATTACCCGTACCTCGGCGCGGCCGCGCTTGCCGAGTTCGGGGGCAACATCCGGAAAAAGAACAGCTTTTTCGAAGCCGTCGGCGCCCTGCCGCCGGTCACCGAGAGCATCGCCGGCAAGCTGACGCAGGCCGGCCCTGAAAAAGCGCTTGGCCTGATCGTGGAAGCCGCGGCCAGGAGCGCCTGGTAAACGCCAACAAGGAGAAACAATGAGCCTGCCAAAGACCATGAAAGCCGCCGTCATCACCTCGTTCGACGAGCCGCCGCGCTACCAGGACTTCGACGAGCCCACCTCGGAGGCGACGAGCACCGTCCCGCTGACCGTGCTCGCCACCTGGGCCCTCGGGCGTCCGGGGGCACCGGCGTGGACCCGGCTGTGGCTCGGTCCCTGCCTGGTCGCCCTCTACGTGACCCACCCGCGCTTCACCGTCGTCCTCCCGATCGGCGTCGTCGTGCTGATCGTCGGCTTCAACTGCTTCGACAAGGTCCTGCCCCAGATCGGTGCCGGTGACTTCGAGCGCCGCGAGGAGAACTGGACCTCACGGACGTGGCCGATGTTCTTCGCCGGGTGCGCGGTCACGGTCCTCACCCTGTCGGTCTCGGTGTCGAGCACCGATCGGTCCGTTGAATGGCCGGCCGCAACGGTGCATGCCGGCGCCGCAAGCCCGGTCAAGTCGTCAGGCCTTCTCGGCCTTCCAGCCATACTCGTGGTAGCGGTGTTCGAACGCACCGTCGGCTTTGACGTCGATGATGCCGAAGCCTTCGGGATTGCCCAGATGGGCGCCCTTCCACCATGCCCCGCTGACCGCTCCTTCGCCGATGTAGGTGGTGCCGTCGAGTTCGAGCCGCTCGTTCTGGTGCAGGTGCCCGGTGAGCACCAGGTTGACCCGGTGCTTCTTGAGCAGTTCGAGAATGGGGCCGGGGTTGCGGCACACGCGTCGCCGCTGGATTTCCAGGGTGTTCTTGTCCCGTGCTTCGAGTCCGCGGAAGACCGCGACGCTGAGGATCGGGATGTGAGCACAGATCGCCTTGGGCCGATCACCCGCGGCGGCCAGGTCGCGGTCAAGCCATTCCATGTCCTCGTCGGAGATGCCGCCGTGGTAGCCTTCGCCCTCGTTGGGCAGGATGTCGTCCACCATACAGAAATGCCAGCCCTGATGATCGAAGCTGTAGGTGGTGTTTTCCAGTCCGAGGCGATCGCGGGACATCTTCTTGCCATAGTCGGCATGGTCGCTGGGGATGCGGCCCTTGGACTGCCAGCCGAAGACCTCGTGGTTGCCGATGCAGTTACGGATGGGAATGTCCGAATCGCGGCAAATGCGGTTGTAGAGGTCGAAGAGCTTGTTGGCCCGCTCTTCGCTGGCGGCCAGGGCGTCCATGACCAGGTCGCCGGTGGTGATGATGATATCCGGTCGCGGCTTGAGCGCGTGAATCGAGGCCAGGCATGCTCGCAGGCCCTCTTCGGCTCGCCGTTCAGGCTGCACATGGATATCCGTCAGGTGCACGAATCGGAAGGCCTTGGCCGACTGGATCGCCTCGGCGGCAATCGCACGCCGGCCCAGCGCGAGCCCGAGGGCCGCCGACCCTGCCATGTGCAACAAACCTCGACGGGAAATGGCTGACGGTGAGCGTGGGGATGGACTGTCCATGTGTGACCTCCTCAACAAAAGCCAGGGATCTTGCAGTATCTCGTTGCGTCGGCCCCCCGCCACGGCGGGCAGGCTGCGACGGCCTGCCTGCCCAACACCGCGTCGTGGCCATTCCCGCGACGGCCGATGGCAACCGAAGCGCTGCACTCCGCACGCACAGCACGCGATCCGTCGCTGGCTCAGCGGGTTCGGCGCCCTGCGCGTTTTCATCAGGGTACCCAGTCTTTCCCGCCCTGTCGATTCGGCACGAGCCATTGAGACCGATCAGCGGCCGCGTCAGAGCCGCGCGCGTCAGGAAGCGGACCTCGTGTGCATGGCGTCCCCATGCGGAATCCACTTGCTCATGGCCGCGGCGCTGCGCGGGTGCGGCCTGGAGACGCTGAACCGTGGCGTGGTGCCTGTCCGACAAAGCAGGGGGATGACACGGCCATCTCGGCTGGTGATGGTCACTGGAGAAGACCGAGGTTCATCAAGTGACACACTGCTGCATGGTGGCAGTCTTCGCTAGATGGTTTGCAGCAGCCTGCGCAGGACGGTGTGCAGGATGCCGCCGTTGGCGAAGTACTCGATCTCCACCGGGGTGTCGATGCGGCAGACGGCGTTGAAGGTGACGACGCGGCCGCTGTCGTCGCGGGCGGTGACGGTGATTGCCTGCCGCGGCGTCAGCGGGCTGTCGATGCCGATGTCGAACACCTCGCGGCCGGTGAGGCCCAGCGATTCGCGCGTTTGGCCCGGCGGGAACTGCAACGGCAGGATGCCCATGCCCACGAGGTTGCTGCGGTGGATGCGCTCGAAGCTCTCGGCAATGACCGCCCGTACGCCAAGCAGCAGCGTGCCCTTGGCGGCCCAGTCGCGCGACGAACCGGTGCCGTACTCCTTGCCCGCCAGCACGACAAGCGGTGTGCCCGCCTGCTGGTAGCGCATGGCCGCGTCGTAGATGCTCATCGGCTCGCCGGTGGGCAGGTGGATGGTGACGCCGCCCTCGGTGCCGGGGGCGAGCAGGTTGCGCAGCCGGATGTTGGCGAATGTGCCGCGGACCATGACCCGGTCGTTACCGCGCCGGGCGCCGTAGCTGTTGAAGTCACCGGGCTTGATACCCAGCTCCTGGAGGTATCGCCCCGCCGGGCTGTCGGCCTTGATCGAGCCGGCCGGCGAGATGTGGTCGGTGGTCACCGAGTCGCCGACCACCGCCAGGCAGCGGGCGTCGCGGATCGGCTGGACCGGACCGGGCCGGGCACTCATGTCGATGAAGAACGGCGGCTCCTGGATGTAGGTGCTGTCGGGGTCCCAGGCATACAGCTCGCCCTGCCCGGCGGGGATGGCTTGCCACTGCTCCTCGCCTTCGAAGGCGTGGGCGTACTGGCGGGCGAACTGCTCGGCGGTGACGCACCCGCCGACGGCCTCGTTGATCTCCGCCTGCGTGGGCCAGATGTCGCGGAGGAGAACCTCGCGCCCCTGTGGATCCCGGCCGATGGGCTCGCGAGCCAGGTCGATGTCCGTTGTCCCCGCCAGGGCATAGGCGACGACCAGCGGCGGGCTGGCCAGGTAGTTGGCTTTGACATGCGGGTTCACGCGGCCCTCGAAGTTGCGGTTGCCGCTGAGCACTGAGCAGGCCACGAGATCGTGTTCGTTGATCGCGGCCGCGACGGCGTCGGGCAACGGCCCGCTGTTGCCGATGCAGGTCATGCAGCCGTAACCCACGGTCTGGAAGCCGAGCTGGTCGAGGTAGGGCGTGAGGCCGGCCTGGTCGAGGTAGTCGCTGACCACCCGCGAGCCGGGGGCCAGGCTGGTCTTGACGTAGGGCTTGACCTTCAGCCCGCGTTCGACCGCCTTGCGGGCCAGCAGGCCGGCCGCCAGCATCACCGACGGGTTGGAGGTGTTGGTGCAACTGGTGATCGCGGCAATGACTACCGCACCATGGCCCATCTCGACCGCTTTGCCGTCGAAACGTACGCTGGCTCGCCGGGCGACTGCGGAATCGTCCAGCCCGAATCCGCGGGCCGTCACCGGCGCCCGCAGGGCTTCTCGGAACGAGGTCTGCATCCGCCCGAGCGGCACGCGATCCTGGGGACGCTTCGGCCCGGCCAGACTGGGCTCGACCGTGCCCATGTCCAGCTCGAGCACCTCGGTATACTGGGGGTCGGGCGAGCCGGCGGTAGCGAAGAGCCCCTGCTCCTTGCAGTAGCGTTCGACGAGGTCGACGAGGTCGGCCTGCCGACCAGTGAGCCGCAGGTACCGCAGCGTCTCCGCGTCCACCGGGAAGAAGCCCATGGTGGCACCGTACTCGGGGGCCATGTTGGCTACGGTGGCCCGATCGGGCAGGGACATGTCCGCGACGCCGGGGCCGAAGAACTCGACGAACTTGCCCACCACCCCGCGGGCCCGCAGCATCTGGGTGACGGTCAGCACGAGATCGGTGGCCGTCGCCCCTTCGGGTAGGTGTCCAGTCAGCCGGAAGCCGACCACCTCGGGCATGAGCATGTAGATCGGCTGGCCGAGCATGACCGCCTCGGCCTCGATGCCGCCCACGCCCCATCCGACCACACCCAGCCCGTTGATCATCGTGGTGTGGCTGTCGGTGCCCACGAGGCTGTCGGGGTAGGCGGTCGGCGGGTCCGACGGGCGGTCTGCCCGCGTCAGCACGACCTTGGCGAGGTATTCGAGGTTGACCTGGTGGATGATCCCGGTGGCGGGGGGCACGACGCGGAAGTTCGAGAAGGCCTGCTGGGCCCACTTGAGCAGGGCGTAGCGTTCGCGGTTGCGTTCGAACTCGATGGCCTTGTTGATGCCCAGGGCGTCGGCGGAGCCGAAGGCGTCGACCTGCACCGAGTGGTCGATGACCAGGTCGCAGGCTACCTGGGGGTTGATCCGTCGCGGGTCGCCGCCCAGCCGCCGCATGGCCGATCGCAACGCCGCCAGATCGACCACGCTGGGCACGCCGGTGAAGTCCTGGAGGATGACGCGTCCGGGCTTGAAGGGGATCTCCACCTCGGCCGGCGAGTTGGCGTTCCAGCGGGCGAGTTTGGCCACGTCGTCCGCGGTCACCTGGAAGCCGTCGGTGTTGCGGAGGACGCTTTCCAGCAGGACCTTGATCGAGAACGGCAGGCGGTGCACATCCGCGATGCCCTGTTCGGCAAGGCGGGGCAGACGGAACAGCCGCACAGGGCCGGCCTGCGTCTCCAGCATGGCAGCGGCTCCGAAGGGGTTACAGTCTTTCCGATCAGTCATGGTTCTCTCCGTTACAGCGGCCGGGCAACGCCCGCACGATCCGCTCGGCTCCGAGGCATTGTAGGGTTCCCGGGTCCGCGCGTCAGCCCCGCGACCAAGCAGAGCCGCGACCGTAAGGGAGCGGTTCCTGGACGGGAACGCCAACCCGCGCTGGGGCTCGGATTCTACAGAAAACAACCACGCAGATGTTGAACACGGAGAAAACAGAGGGCAGACCGAATCCTCTCTGTTTCCCCAGTTTCCTCCTGTTCAATGATGACTCCTGTGGGCTCGGCTCGTGAACGGTTACCGCGAGCATTCAGGTCGGGAAACGGGTCTTGACCGGCGGCGCGGAGTGCCGAATATCGGTACTGCGGAGAGGTGAAGATTGGTGAGATAGGAGGCATGACACTGCCGCGATAAGCCTGGGCAACCGGGGCGCAGGCAACCCTGCCGCGATCAGCAGGCCGTCGCGGTCGCCCGCGTCTTCTTATCATCGTCGCGTGGATGAGTACCAGGCAAGCTCAGAAGTTGTCGATGAGCCACTGGCCGTCGTCGGTGCGGGCGAGCGTGGCGTCCAACTCGAACGTGTCGCCCGCGTGGAAGGCTCGTCCCCCGATCTCGCAATCCCGTTTGAACGTGGACTTCCAGACCATCTTCATGCGCCCGTCCGGCGCCGTTTCCGAGACGACAATCTCGGGGGCTACGTCCGGGTCCAGCGATTCGAGCATGTACTTGAACGCCACGGCGCTTCGCCGGGTGCTGTTCTCGGCGTTGGCGAGTTCCTCGATTTCCCGGTAGTCGGCGCCGCCGGGCAGGAAGCAGGCAATGACGGTGTCCCACTTGGCCCGGCCTAGGGCGGAGGAGAAGCTGGTGACTGTGGCGGTGGGCGTGCTGAAGTCGAGTTCATTGGCGGGAGCAGGTTCCTCGAGCGGCGGGGGGTCTTCGATCGGTGGCGGCTCGGGTGCCGCGGAGACAGGTTCGATGGCCGGCGCCGGCTCGGGCTCGATCGGTGGTTCCGGGGCGGGAAGACGGGCAGCGATCGTCCTGGCCGGGGCTGCCGGTGCCGGTGCCGGGGCCGGTGCGGGGGTGACAGTCGGCACGGGTGCCGGCTTCTGATCTGAGCCGAGCAGGTAATACGCCCCGCCAGCAGCGACGATTATCCCCGCGATCGCGGCTGTCAGTTTCGTTCCCATGGTCATCACCGTTCCTCCCGTGGCCAGGGTCCAGGTGGCCTGAGTTGCTGAACCGGCGAACCCGCCTCCGCCGGCGGTGCCGATAGTCCCGGTCGATGCGCTGGCGAGGCCGGCGGAAGCGATTCCCGACGCCGCAGCGGCCACAGCGGCCTTCGTCGCGGCCGACATCGCCCCGAGGCTGGCAACCAAAGCAAGGGTCCGCGCCAGGGCCGGTCGCCCCGGACGCAGCTCGTGCGTCGAGGCATACAGCGCCGACTCCAGCGGACCTTGCAGTGCCTTCATCGCCCGCTTGAGATGCCGGTTTACCGTCGAGGGCGTCAGGCCCAGCCGCCCCGCGATCTCGGCCTGGCTCAACTGCTCTGCGTAGTGCAGGAGGACCAGCTCACGCTGCTCGGCCGGCAGGCCATCGATCGCGCCGTGGATTACCTTCGCCTGCTCGTCGCGCTCGAGCCGTTCCGACGGCGGTGCGTCGTGAGCGGCCCCCTCTCCGAGCTGTTCGATCGGGACCATGGCTTTCAAGGAGGACGCCCGCTGATGGTCCTTCAGCCAATCGCAGGCCAGGTTCCGGGCAATCTGGCTTACCCAAGCCGAGAATCGTTCAGGCGGATCCACGTGGGCCAGGTTCAGATAGGCCCGTAGAAACACCTCCTGGGCCAGGTCCTCGGCCGCATGGCGATCGCGCAGCCGCGCGTAGCCGAGCATGTACACCAGCCCGAAGTGGCGCTCGACGAGACCGCCGAATGCGCGAACGTCGCCTTGGACAGTCGCCCGCACGGCATGGGCATCCATGTGCTTGCTGTCGGTCATGACCGCATCGTATCCGTGAAGCCGGTCGCCCGGCCATGTCATCGTGTCCTCTACTCATCATACTGGTTTGGCACGATGCCCTTGCACTCTATCTGAGAAAAGAAAGAAAAAGATGGCGCCAACCGCGAAAGTCATCTCGCCCGTGTTCGTGAACGGTCGCCATCTCTTTTTGCACGAGGAACACGAAGAGAGAAGGTGTAGCAGCTTCGGCTTCTTTCTCTTTCTTCATGCTCCTCGTGCCTTTCGGGGTTTGTCTATCGGCAAACAAGCTCCGATGGCCCGTCCACGGGCCACATGGGCGCAGGGTATCCCCTGGTCCCGGCCCGGGCGCGGCAGAGATGGGTGAATGGGCTGGCTTCGTTCGTGGCGGCTGAAGCGGGCGTCGGGGGCTACAGGGCAGAAGGCACAAAGGTGCAGAGGCAGAAGGCACAAAGGCAGAAGGCACATAGGCACAAAGGCAGAAGGGGCAGAAGGCATAGAGGCGGAAGGGGCATGGGGACGTGGAATCTACACGCCGGTCGCCGCGAGGGGCGACCGCTACGGCGGGGGATTCGGGTCCTGCGGCGCATTTTTTGCGGATGAGATCGAAAAAAAACTTCCGGCCGGCGAGATTTTTCGGTGGGCTCATCGACAGCCAGCCGGAGACTCCGGTGAGGAAGAGGGTTACGCGCGCCGAGGGACTGTTGCGCAGTTTATCGGACATTGGCGGCGTGCCGGCAGGCTCTGGTGGGCGATTACCCTGGGGATTGTCCGCGGCAGTATTGTCATGCGCGAAGGTGGGGGGCATACGCACCCACCCCGGGCGGGCGAGACCCAGCGGCCGATCGAGGAGAGCTTTCCGCGTTCCGAAGTGCGGTTCTTGCGCGTCCGGGTGTTTCCGACTCATCCTGAACGCATGGATTTGCCGACACAAGGGGACCAACGGGCGGATTATCGGCCGATGGTGCGTGGGTCAGGATGACCCCAGAACGGCGTGGGGAGCTCAGGATGAGCGGCGTACCAGGACAACAGCCAGTGGGCCGACAATTGGCCGGGCGGTGGCAAATCCCGCTGCTGGCGGTGGCGACTGTCCTGCTCGCGGCCGGCTTGTGGCGTCTGCGGCCCGTTCCTCAACCGCCGACCTTCGACGATCTCTTTGCCCGCGCGGTGGCCCTCCACGAGTCCTCACTTTATCCCGAAGCGAGCGCTTACATTGGGGAACTACTGGCGAAGCCGGACCTCGATGACGCTCAGCGCCGTCGGTTGCACTCGCTGATGGCCCGCGTGATCTACGCTCACGAGCTGGGCAACGCGGTTCACGGCGTGGTGAACGCCCAACGCATCATCGAGCACTGCGACGCCGCTCTGGCGGAAGGCGAGCAGGACGATGTCCCGACCCTGCTGATGCGGGCCCGTGCCTGGGAGTGGCAGCAGTTGGGTGGGCGGGCGGTGGCGGCGTATCAGCAGGCTGTGGCGGCGGGCGCCGAGCACCCCTGGCGGATCCGCAAACGGATCATCGAGATTCAACGGGAGACAGATCAGGCAACGCCGGAGTGGCTTGTGGGTGAGTTCGAGGCGTTCGTGGTTGGCGAGGGTGTCGAAGAGGAGCTGCGTTACTGGGCCGCGGAGCAGAAGGTAGATCTGTTAGCCGCGGAAGGTCGGCACGCCGACGCGGAGCAGTTCCTCGCCCAGCACGCGGAGCGGTTCAAGGGGAGCACGGTCCAGGGCCAGTACGACTACCTTCAGGCACTGGCCCTTTTCCATTTGCGGCAGTTCGACGAGGCGGAGCGGTTGCTGCGTGTGGCGCGGGACGCTCTCGTACCGGGCCAGCCGTTGTACGCCAAGACCGGGTGGTTGCTCGGGCGGATCATGCAGGCGTATGAGTCGCCTCAGCCGGCGGTGTCGTTTTTCGACGACGTAGTGAGCCGGACTACGCCCAGCCCATACCGCACGCTCTCGATTCTGGGGCGTGCCGAGGCGCTCGCGTCCCTCGAGCGGTTTGACGAATCGCTGGCGGCGTTCCACGAGGTGCTGCGGCTGGTGTCCGAAGACCCGTATGCGGGTCAGGTTGACCTGCAGGTGGTTCGGCAATCGACGACGAGCTTGTACGAAGCGTTACGGCAGGCGGGCCGGTTGCCCGAAGCGATGGCCTACCTGCGAATCGCGGCCCGGTTGGCCCCGCCTGGGGATGACCGGTTGCAGGCTATCTACACGGAGCGACTGGCGGCTCTGGCGGAGGCACTGGGGCAAAGGTCGCTCGCCCTGGCGGAAGGGCGAGATGAGGGCGGTGCTCCGGCGGACCGGGACGCGGTTCGCCAGGAGGCTCGTGACCATCTCATCGAGGCTGCGGAGCATTATCTGCAACTGGCCAAGCTGACCACGTTGGATGTGGCAGCCTCGACCACGGCGGCATGGAAGGCGGCGGACGCGTTTGATCTGGCGGGCGAGCGGAGCCGGCGGGCGTCGGTGCTCGAAGCGTTCATCCGCGAGCGGCCGGACCACATGCGGGTTTCCGAGGCGATGCTGCGGCTCGGCCTGACCTACCAGGCGATGGGCGAGTACGCTCAAGCGATCGCGGCTTACCAGCGCAACTTGATCGAATACCCGCGAACGTACTGGGCGACGCAGTCGCTGGTTCCACTGGCTGAGTGTTTCATCGACAGCCGTGAACCGGATAAGGCAGAGCAGACTTTGCTGCGCGTAGTCGATCGCCAACCTGGGGACGATCTGGCGTTGATCGAGCCGGCCGCCCCGGAATACCGGGACGCGCTTTTTCAACTGGGCGATCTCTACATCCAGTCGGAGCGATACGAGCAGGGCATCGCCCGTTACGAGGAAGCGATCGAGCGGTATCCGGAGGATCGGCGGGCGGACCGTGCGACCTTCATGCTCGCCGAGGCCTATCGTCGCAGTGCCGCCCAAATCCGCGAGGACCTGAAGGATCCCAAGAAACTGGCCCACAAGGATGAGTTGAAAGTCGTGCACCTGCGCCGGTTGGCAAGGGCTCAGGAGTTGTATCAGCAAGTGATCGAGCGTTATCGAGGCCGGTCGGAGGAAAGCTTGGCGGACCTGGATCGGCTGTACCGCAAGCTGAGCCATTTCTACCGGGCGGACACGATCTACGACCGATCGTATGTACTGGACGCGGGTGACTACCGGCCGTTTATCGAGGCTCTGCGCGAATACGACGAGGCCGCCTGGCTGTACCAGTCCGATCCGATCGCGATGTCCGCCTACGTGCAGATGATCAACTGCCATCTGCGGATGGGCAACGTGTACGAGGCCCGCAAGACGCTGCAGCGCATGTCGTGGGCGTTGCGGAATATCCCCGATGAGCAGTTCGAGCAGTATCTACCGCAGGAGGGGCGACCGTTTTGGGAGGAGTACCTGTCGTGGCTGGGCCGGATGCCCATGTTCTCTGCCGCTGACGGCGAGCAGGACAGTCGACAAGCGGGATAGCCAGAAGTGGGAAGTGCAAAGTGACCACAGAGCAACCTACAAGCGGTGAAGGCGTGACCGGTGCCGGGGTGGACGCGATCGTGGCCCTGCTGACGGGGCAACGGGATATTTACTCTGAGTTGTTGGCCTTGGGGCGTTCGCAACGGGCTCTGATCACCGGGAACGAGCCGGAGCGATTGTTGGCCCTGTTGGCCCAGCGGCAGCAGTTGATCGACCGGCTGGAAATGCTGGCGGCTCGGTTGAAGCCCTATCAGCAGGACTGGGCAGGCTGGCGGTCGGCGATGTCGGACGAGCGGGGCGAGCAGGTGGACCGGCTGGTGACGGAGGTGAATGCGCTCCTGGGCCAGATCCTTGCGATGGACACGGAAGATTCGCAGTTGTTGGCGGCTCGCAAGAGCGCGACCGGTGACGCGATGCAGACGTTGAAGACCGGTCGCCGGGCGGGCGCCGCCTACGCTGTAGCGGCGTATTCGCAGGTCTCGGGGACGGATTGGGCGGACGCATGAGCATCTTGGCAAACGATCTCGAGCGGCAGGCGATGTCCGGCGGTCAAGCCGTCGCAGCGCCCGCGCCTCCTGCGTTGACCCATCGCGAGCGCGAGTTGGGTGCGATCATCGATGCGTATAACGCGGTGACCGAGCAACTGAAGCAGTCGCATGAGAAATTGGGCGGTGAGGTCGTGCGATTGCGTGAGGAATTGGCGGGCAAGAACCGGCAACTGCAACGGCGGGAGCGGCTGGCGGCACTAGGTGAACTTGCGGCGGGAATGGCCCATGAGATTCGCAACCCGCTTGCTGGTATTCGCCTCTTCGCCTGTCTGCTGGAACGCGATCTACACGATCGCCCGGCCCAAGCACAGGTCGTCCGCAAGATCATCAAAGGGGTCAGCACGCTGGAAGCCCTGGTGACGGACATTCTGGAGTTCGGTCGCCCACGCGCGCCCGTGCCCGGAATCGTGGTGCTGGATCACCTCGTTCGCGAGGCGATCGAGCTGGCCCGCGGGCGTGACGAAACCAAGCAGGTCGAGGTTCGCGTGTCGCCGGACCCCGTGGATATCAAACTGGTGACGGACGGCGTGCTTCTGCAGCGTGCTTTGCTCAATCTGTTGATCAACGCGTTCGATGCGGCCAGGAATGGCTCTGTGGCTCCTCATGTGTGCGTCCAGGTGACGACGGCCAATTCGCAGGAAGTGGTACTGACAGTCAGCGACAACGGGCCGGGCATTCCCGGCGATTTGCTGGATCGTATTTTCAACCCGTTCTTCACCACCAAAGACACCGGTACGGGTTTGGGATTGGCCATTGTGCACCAGATTGCCGAGAGCCTGGGCGGCAGTGTGCAGGCGGCCAACCGGCCGGAGGGGGGAGCGATGTTTTCGCTACGGCTGCCGAAGGATGGACGAGGGGGGAGTGCGGAGTATTGAGTGCTGGGTGATGTGTCATGAGTGAGGCGTTCGAGAGCGTCTGGTGCAAAAACGAGCCCGGAGGGCAAGCGACGGGATGCGGAGCGTCAGCGACGTACGGGTCGCCAGTCCGGCGTCGCTCGTTCGCCGTCGCTCAAGGGCTCTGAGTAGTGCATGCAGAGTAGGGCGTGAGGGGCCTGTTGGAGGTTTCAGTGATGGGCCGAATCTGTGTGGTGGACGACAATGAGATGCTCCGGGAGTCGGTGGCCGAGACCCTGACACGCGATGACCACGCGGTCTCGACATTCGCGGATCCGGTCGAGGCTTTACGGGTGGTCAGAGCGGGGGGATACGACTGCGTGCTGACGGATCTCAAGATGCCGGGCATGGACGGCGTCAGTTTGTTGCGGGAGCTGCGGTCCGCGGGGTGCGAGGCGTCGGTGATCCTGATGACCGCGTTCGGTACGGTGGACAGCGC
>ERZ747221.3339-NODE-3339-length-12884-cov-3.832045_pt1 | contig 12884 bp, 7 predicted proteins | sample MGYA00374949_ERZ747221 | MGnify/ENA primary metagenome ERZ747221 (study PRJEB28779, sample SAMN05720172) | bioreactor metagenome | isolation source: Anaerobic biogas reactor | place: USA:Washington, USA | collected 2015-08-08 ... | reverse complement strand
GCAGTTCGACCTGCTGCGCAAGCTGCGTTTCTTCCACGAGTTCTCGCACGCGGAGATCTGGGAAGTGCTGCGCGCGAGCGAGTGGCGCACGTATCAGCCCGGCGAGGACATCATCCGCGAGGGCGAGCTCGACGACCGGTTCTACATCATCGTTGCGGGCACCGTGAACGTGCAGTCTGGGCGCCGCGCGATCGGCATGCTGTCGGACGGTGACTGCTTCGGCGAGACGCTTCACGCCCTCTTCGATGATTTCCGGGGACGGGAAGGTGTAGCACAGTCTGGCATTGTGGATCCCCGTGCCGGCAGTGGGGCAGAAGGGATCACCGGGAACGAAGGCCACCTTCTTGTCGATGGCCTTTTTAAAAAGGTCGTTGGTGTTTACCGTGGGGAACTTCAGCCAGTAGAAGAAGCCTCCTTCGGGCTTGACCCACGTGACTCCAAGGGGTGCGAGGTGTTTTTCGAAGCTCTTCTCCATAGCGTCCCGCTTCACCCTGTAGTTGCCAATGATCACGGGAAGGTGACGGTCGAGGTGGCCGTTGATGCAGTACTCCGCCACCAGTGCCTGGGTGATTGGGCTGGAGCAGAGGTCCGTTCCCTGTTTGAAAACGGTGAGGTTCCGGATGATCTCCTTCGGGCCGGTTACCCAGCCTACGCGGGTTCCGGGGGAGAGGATTTTCGAGAAGGACCCGGCATAGATCACCCCGCCCTGGTCATGGAAGGAGAATATGGACGGCAGGTGTTGGCCTTCGTACCTGACGTATCCGTAAGGGTCGTCCTCGAAAATGGGGATATTGTATTGTTTGGATATCTCCACCAGCTTTTTGCGCCGCTCATAGATCGGCAGGTAACTCGGGTGCGAGAACGGATGGCCCACGTACATGACCTTGAGGCCCGCGAACCCCTGGTCCCGATAGCGGACCACGTCGTCGGAGTTGTCCACGTGCTCCGGCTCGACTTCCGGATTGCGCCAGTGAGCGCCCTTCTCCAGCTTCACCGCCGCCAACCCGACCGCATAATCCGGATACCGCCGGAAGAGCTCCCGCACGCTTCGGTTGTTGCCCGAAAACCACACCTGCGAGTAACCCAGACCGTCCCACACCGTCCGACGCTTCTCCTCCAGTTCGCTCGGGTCCACGAAATTGTAGTGGGCGTGACAGTTGATGATCTTCATCGTCAGGCCTCCGGAAGTGTGTGCTCCGTGATTATTGATCCTGCCGCCGCTTCCGCCGGTCGTAATCCTCGACCGTGCCCAGCACGTCCTTGGGGCCGCGCCGCTTGATCTCCTCAAGGTACGCCACGTCGCCCTCGTCGAGACCGCCGGTCGTCGTCAGCGGTCCGCGAAACGCCTCCGCCTCCCGCTGCGGACCAAACGAGAGCACCTTGACCCCGAACGGCGGAATGCACACGGTCGCCGTCACCTCACCGGGGCCGAACTGCACCAGCGACGGCGGATACGCAGCGTCGGCGATCGGGTCGCGCACCTCGTCCACCTTCGGATAGTCCTTGCGGCCGAAGACGACCTGCCCGCGCCACGGCGAGCCGGTGTGATTCATCAGTGTCACCAGCGTGTCGCGCTCGCGGGCGTTGATAATCATCTGACAGCCGGCGCCGTGCTTGGTGACGCCGACGTGCCGGGCGTACAGCGTGTCGATCAACGTTCGGACCACCGCCGACAGCTTCGTCCCGTCGCGGTCCATCCCGTTCGCGCACAGCACCAGGTACAGCCCGCCGCGCCCGACCGACCGCTGCAAAACCAACGGCTGACTCGTCTTTTCATCCGCCGCCCAGACGGACCAACCGGCCGCCGCGACCGAATGGACCGTCAGCCGCTCCTTGACCGGCCACGTGGCATTCGCCGCCGTCATCCGGTTGACGTTCATCGCCTTCGGCTCGACCGCGTGCTCCAAACCCAATTCGCCGCGGGCGGTCGCATCGAGCTGCTCGACGGTCAGGATCGTCTGCCCGCCCTGTTCGGCAAACTGCTTGAGCCGGTCCCACAGGCCGTTGTCGGTCCGAACGTCGCCGGCTAGCATGACGGCCTTGTAATACCGGGCCAGCACCTCCGCTGAGGCGTCCTCGGTCACCACGTCGAAGCAATCGGCCCACGTGCTGTCGCGCAAATAGCCCGCTGAGGCGCTTCGCGGATCGACCTCGCCCACGCCCAGCATCGCCGGTAGTTCCGGCTGCGTTTGGCCCCAGTCTACCTGCTTTTCGTCCGGGCAGCCGCCGTGCAGTTCGGCCCACAGGTTCTCGCTCCACGGCCAGATCGCCTCGATCGTCCGGTGTACCTGCCAGTCACCCGGCGTCGCCTCGGCCACGCGGTTGGCCCAGATGTTCAGCCGGCCCTGCGGCGTCGTTTCGTCGTTGGCCTCCGTCAGTGCGCCCTCCGGCGTATACTCGCGGCACGTGCTGCCGTGATAACCGTGCTCCTCCTCCAACATGATCGCAAACGGCGTGACCGCTCGTCCGCGATCCGCCAGCACGCCGCGGGTCTGACGATAGAAGTCCATCGCCCGATAGCCGTAGTCCGACAGCATCGCCTCGCCGTCGTGCCACGTGTAAAAGAAGCAATACCCTACCTCGTGCAGCAGCGTATTGCAGCCGGAAAGGTACGACGTGAGCCACACGCGATGGAAAAAGTCCGGCGTCATGCCCGCCCGCCAGACGCCCGCGTTGTTGGTCTCAGCCACGTTGCCCGCCGGTCCGCCGCCCCACGGTGAGAGATCCACACCCCACAGCGCGTCGAACTGCTTAGCCCCGCCGCGGACAAAGGCGATGCCCGTCTGAAACGAATCGCGTGAACCGCACGCCCCTTCGTAGGCGACAAACGGCACGCCCATCCGGAACACCTCGTGGATGGTAAAAATCGTCCCCTCCGAATAGTAGATCGGCAGCTTGCGCAGGTTCTCGTCCTGCCGCTTGGCGTGGGTGTAGAAGTTGATCGTCTCAGCCGGGCTCACGCTGCGCCAGTGCTCGGTCAGCATCCGCCCGCTGCGGAACCATTCGCGGAAGTACCGCAATGCCTCCTGCTTGCTCATGCGGCTGCCCTGCGGCCAGGTGATACTGTTGCCGATCTCGCCGTACGCCTCGATCCACGCCGCCCGATAGCCCACCTCGCCGTTGATCCGACGGCATTGATCGTAGATCCAATCGGCGTAGTCCCGCACGTCCATCCCCTTGCGCCGGGCCGCATTGGCGAACGCCGTAATGAACACAAGCCAGCCGATGCAGATGTACGAATAGCGGCCCTCGCGAACCGCCTCGATCAACGCCTCAGCGTCGGTCGGGGCCGCCGACTGGCAAATGGCGATATCCCGCAAACCATCGGCATGCGGATATCGAGCCAGCAGTTCCTGGTAGTTCGGGTGCAGGTGGCTGTTCACGTCGGCCAGGATCAGGCACGCGTCGTGCGAAAACCGGACCTCTTGAGGCAGGACCTTCTTGGACGGCTGCATTGTGGAAATTCCTTTATTTGGATCAGCACGCATTGTACCGAGCCGTGCGAAAAGATCAAGTCAGCGTATCGACTTTCTTTACGCCCGGCCGTACGTGTGGGTCAGCTCGGCCAGACGACGGCTAACCGCCGGCGTGATCTGCCCGGGCCGCAGCCGCCACCGCCACTGGCCCGTCGCCACGCCGGGACGGTTCATGCGGGCCTCATCGCCCAGCGAGAGCACGTCCTGGATCGGCATAATGGCCAGACTCGCCACAGACATCATCGCTAGGCGAACGAGCTCCCGCGCGACACCGTTGGCCGAGACCTTCCGGCCAAGGTAGCGGAAGAGCCGCTGCTTCATCGCTTTGGACGCCTCCATCTCGAACCATCCGCGCACCGTGTTGGTGTCGTGCGTGCTCGTGTACAGGGCCGAGTTGCGATAGTGGAAGTGCGGATAGTACCGGTTCTCGGCGAAGCTGCCCTCGAAGGCGAACAGCAGCACGTCGACGTTGGGAAACTGGAGCTTGTGCAGGTACTCGTTGATGTCCGGGGTGGCGGCGCCGAGGACCTCTGTGACGAAAGGGGGGTAGGGAAAATGGCGGAACACCGCGTTGAAAAAATCGTCGGCCGGCCCGCGAACCCATCGTCCCTTCTCCGCCGTCTTGTGGCGGGCTGGAACCTGCCAGTATTGGATGAACCCGCGGAAGTGGTCGATCCGGACGATCTCGTAGAGCAGCAGATTGTGCCGCAGACGGTCCATCCACCAGCGGTAGTGCGTGCGCTTCAGGGCCTCCCAATCGTAGAGCGGATTGCCCCAGAGCTGGCCGGCGGGATTCAGGGAATCGCCCGGAAAGCCCGCCACGAACCGCAGACGCCCGGTCCTGGTCAACTCGAAGATCTCGCGGTGCGCCCAGACGTCCGCGCTGTTGTGCCCGACGTAGATGGCTACGTCGCCGATGATCCCCACGCCACGCTCGAAACAGTAGTGCTCCAACGCGAACCACTGCTTGAAAAACTCGAACTGCAGAAACTTGATCCGGTCGATCTGATCGCGCAGGTCGCTGCGGGCCCGACTCAAAGCCTCCTCGTTGCGGTCGCGAAATCGCGGCGGCCAGTCGAACCAATAGCCCTTTTCAAACTTCTGGAAGAGGGCGACGAACAGGGCGTAGTCGTCGAGCCACCGGCGGTTCCACCAGGCGAATGCCTCGTAGTCGTGCTTGTCCGCTACGTGGCGGAACCGCTCAAACGCCCGATCGAAGAGCATCCTGCGACTGGCGATGACCGCGCCGAAATCCACCGGCCCCTCGCCGAACGCGGGCAGCTCAGCCAGATCCTTCTTCTGGAGCAGGCCGTCGCGATAGAGCAGCTCCGGACTGATCGCCAGCGTGTTGCCCGCGAACGCCGAGAGGCTGCTGTAGGGCGAGTTGCCCGCCTGAGGGTTGGTCTCGTTCAGCGGCAGGACCTGCCAGTAGTTCTGGCCCGCCTCGACCAGAAAATCGGCGAACCGATACGCCTCCGGCCCCAGATCGCCGATCCCGAACTTCGACGGCAGCGACGTGACGTGGAGCAGAATCCCGCTCGACCGTTTCCGCAGCATGGCCGATCCCCCTTGCGCATTGGCCCCGTTCCAACCCTTCCGCCACTCAGCCTAACGCGATCGGCTCGGGAATCAACCGGAAAAACCTTAAGGCTCCTCGGGCTCGTGCCACTCGAAGTTCGAATCCTGCCCGACCATCGGCACGGGCCGCCCGTACCAGCCCACGTGCCCGTCGCCGTAGAGGACGTTGAGCCCGTCGTCCGAGGGATGGCGGTAGCGCTCGTGGTAAGTCGCCGGCCGGTACTGCTCCGTCTGATACTCCCACGCTCCATAGATATCGCAGTCGTACGCCAGAAACGAAGCCGGCGTCAGGACCGAGATGCTCCGCCAACGGTAGCCGTCGGCCGCCACGCCCGTCTCGCAGTACGGAAACAGCCACGCGTTGACCCCGTAGCCGATCCGGTCGCCGTTGTACGTGCTGTTCGGATCGGCTGGGCACTGGTGTACCGACCCGCCCGGCTCGTTGACGAACGGCGCGTACAGGTCGAGGGCCGCCGAGTACCAAAGCCGCGAATCCGGATAGCCCTGCGAAGGCGTCACCCGCATGTACGGCAGCGCATCGTGGTTGTCACTGGCGTAAACGAGCACCGCCAGCCCGATCTGACGCAGACGGCCCGCGCACGCGATCGCGTACGCCTGCTGCCGGGCGGCCTGGACCGCCGAAAGCAGCATCGCCACCAGCACTGCGATGATGGCCACCACCACCAGCAGTTCAATCAGGGTGAAACCGCCTCGTCTCATGGTTTGTCTCTGGTGAAATATCAGGGAGGGCCTGGTTCGCGGCTTATCTTCCGCCACCGGGGCTGAAGGCCGACGTCTCCTGATATTCTATTCCCGCTCCTCCTGCCAGGCAACGCCTCCAGGATTCTCGGTTATCCGATCAAGGCCATTGATTTCCTTTGCCGCCGCGGTACAAAAAGGCTAACGCCACAGAACTCCTTGCGAGGCATACGGATGAACATACTGACCAGAACCGCCCAAACCGTCCCAGCCGACCGCATGCTGACCCGCTACATCCAGCGACGGGTCGGCGAGGCCCTGGCCGCCGGCACGGCACGACGCCAAGCCGTCAACAATGAGCGGGACGCCAAAGCCTTCGTCGAACGGGTCCGGCAAGGCGTGCTGGCCGGACTCGGCCCGATGCCCTTTGGCAAAGACGGCGGACCGCTGAGCGTCCAAACCGTCGCCCGCCACGACCGCGACGGCTACGGCATCGAAAACGTCCTGCTCGACAGCTTTCCCGGCGCCCAGGTCAACGCCAACATCTACGTGCCGGCAGGCGTTGGGCCGTTCCCCGCTGTGGTCTGCGCCTGCGGCCACAGCGGCAAAGCCGCCAGCCACTACCAGTTCACTCCGCAGGTCTTCGCCCGCAACGGCTACATCGCCGTCGCCTTCGACGCGACCGGCTGCGGCGAAAAAACTCCCGGCAACGACCACTTCACCAACGGCGTCCAGTGTTACCTGACCGGGGCCGGATCGAGCCGCTACTTCCTCATGGACGGCCTGCGGGTCATCGACTACCTGCTCACGCGAAACGACGTCGACGGCTCGCGCGGCGTCGCGATGACCGGCGTCTCCGGCGGCGGCGTGACCACGATGCTCTGCACCGTCCTCGACCAGCGGATCGCTTGCGCCGCTCCCGTCTGCTGCATCGCCCCGTTCGTCGAACACCCAGCCGGCGACCTCTACACCGCCTGCCCGGAAGACATGGCGCCGGGCAAACTCGCCGCCGGCATCGACGTCGACGACCTGATCTCAGCGGCCTGGCCAAGGCCGGTGATGATGGTGGCTGGGGAAAAAGACGAAGTGTTCCTCAAGGCGTGGTTCGAGGAGTCGCACCAAACGGTCTGGCGATTCTACAGCCGGCTGGGCGACGCGGACAAGGTCGCCTGCTTCATCGACCAAACCGGCCACACCTATTCCGTCGCGATGGCCGAGCGCTTCGTGGCATGGATGAACCGCTGGCTGCGCGACGAGCCGGATCGGCCGATCGCACCGACGCCGAAAGAGACGCTGCGCCTCGAGGACGAGGCGACGCTTGCCTGCCATCCGTCGCCCGAGGAAAACATGTTCACCATCAACCGCGCGCTGTCGAAACAACTGGCGAAGGAACGCCGCGAACGCCAACCAGCCAAGGCCGAACTCCAGGAGCAGGTGCGCCACGTCCTCGGCCTCGACGACCTGCCTCAAAGCAAGGCGACGGAACTCGGGTCCGAACCCGTCTGGTCCGCCCGCATGGAGCGAGTCATCATCGAATCCGATGCCGATCTGGCTGCGCCTATGCTGTGCCTGCGGCGGGTGCTCGGCGGCGAGGGCCGCCGCCCGGCTCTGCTCTACCTCGATGAGCGGGGCAAGTTCGAGCGGTTCCAGCATAACGGCCTGCTTGGCCAGGTCGGGCAGATCTTCGACGAGAGCGACCGCCGCGGCGTCCTGGTCGCCTCGATCGACGCGATCGGATGGGGCGAGACTCAGCCGGAACGGCCGGTCTACGATCTGGCCGGCTGGTGCTCCATCGGACGCCTGCACGCCTACCTGACTTCGTCGCTGCTTCAGCCGGTCCTGGGCATGCGGGTGCGCGACGTCCTGGCCGCGGTCGCCTACCTCCGCGCCCGGCCGGACGTCGACGCCGACCGAATCGTCCTGGGCGGATGGGGTCTCGGCGCCGTCGTCGCCCTGCATGCCGCCGTCCTCGACGACCGGATCGTCGGATTCCTCGGCACGAACATGCTCGCCTCGCTCGCGCTGCTGGCCGAAAACGATCCGCCGCACGACTGGCCGCCCGAGGCATACGTCCCCTGTGCCCTGCGCCACTACGACCTGCCGGACCTCCTCGCCGCCCTGGCCCCCAGACCAGCCGCCCTCGTCAACCCCCTCGACCACCGCCGCTGCGCCCTGACCTCCCAAGCCCTCGCCGCCATCCTCGGCCCGACCGCCGCCGCCAACCACCTCCAAATCCACCGCGCCGACCAACCCGACACCGCCTGCGAGCGAAACTGGCTCGAAAAGCACATGGGGCAGAAAGCCTGATAAGCTGTCCAGCCCAGAACTGAGTAGCATTCCTTTTATCAGGCCCATCCGCCTGAAGCGAAACCCAACCGTGCATCCGCCCTACGAAACCGGTACGGCCCCTCGGACCGCTGCGGACCGCTCTGAACTCCGATCCCGCCTCTGACGCGACGCCGCGAAGCGGATGATCGGGATCAGAGACAGGAACAGCAGGCAACTGCCCACGTAGACCCATCGCAATCCCACAAAACCGGCCAACGCGCCGCCCAGGGCCGCCGCCACGATGTAGCCGATGCTGCGGGCGGTCAGCGCCCAGCCGAAGATCACCCCGCGGACCCGATCCGGAGTGGACTTGGCAATCCAGATTTGAAACACCGGATCCAGACCGCCGGCGAAGAAGATCATCATAAACCGCGCCGCGAACAGCGTCGGCAATGCCGTGGCCAGCCCGTGAGGAATCATGCACAAAGCCGCCAGCAGGGCGGACAGCACAGCCACCCGCGGGGCGGAGAACTTGTCCGCCAGCCAGCCGAGGATCGGACCGGCCAGAACGCCCGCGATCGCGGTGAACCCCGACAGCGTCCCCGTCCACGTCGCCGCCTTATCCGTGGTCCCAAGGATGTCCTGGACCAGCAGGGGCAGAAACGGCATGTCGAACCGCCGGGCCATCGCCATGACCAGCGACAGGATCAGCAGCAGCCACGCCAGCCGGACCGGCCGAAGGTCGATGCCCAGAAACCGGCCGCGCCGGGAACGCGGTTTGTCCCGCGGCACGGGCTGGGGTCGGCGGAAGTCCTCCTTGACGCCTACCAGTACCAGCATGCCTGAGATGACAAAGATCACGCCGCATGAAAGGAACGCTGCGGGAAACCCGAAGGCGTCGACGATAATGCCGCCCACGAAACTCCCGAACAGCGTGCCGCCGAAGATCGAGGCGCTCAGCAGGCCGAGGGCCAGACCGCGGTTGTCTTTCGGCGTCAGGCTGGCCACCAGGGTCTGCGAGGCGCTGCTGGTGCCCGAGAATACCCCCATCAGACACCGCAAGAGAACCAGCACCGATACGCTCGGCGCGACGCTCATGAGCGAGATGATCACGGCATTGCAGAAGTGGGCCCGCAACAGCATCGCCTTGCGGCCGTACCGGTCCGCCACCAGGCCCCAGACCGGTGAGACGACCGCGAGACTGACATACCCGGCGATGGTGTAGACCGCCACCCACAACGCCACCTGCGACGTGTCCGTCACGCCCAGATGCTGCATGTAGTACGGGATGAACGGCATGGTGAAGTAGAAGCCGCTGAGCCCCAGGAACTGGGACAGCCAGACGATCAGCAGGTTCTTCTTCCAACTCGTCATGCCCCGCCTGCCGGATCATCCCAGAAGCTGTTGATCTTCTCGACGGTGTAATTCACCAGTTCCCGGCCGCCTTCCGGCCCGACCGGAGTGCTGGCGGGAGTCGCGCCGTAGCTGCCGCCCGCCACCGCCCGCGCCGAGGGAAGATACGTCCCTTCCCCAGCCAGTTGCACCACGAACGTCTGCGCCGCCTTGCTGCGGGCCATGATCTGAAGCCCGAAGTCCAGGTAAAACTCGAACGGATTCGTCGCGATCGCCGCCTCGCCAATGCGGATGACGTGAATCTCAGCGGGAACCGTAACCGAGGCCTGCTGGGCCTCGAACCGCTTCTGAACCGAGGACTGCCATCGCCACCGGCAGTAGGCCCGCGTGATCGGCACGTACCATCGCGGATCCTCGCGCAGCCGGGGATTCGCCGCCAACTCGTCGCGAAGATGTTCGTACTCCGCCCGATGCTGCTCTGCCTGGGCGGCGGCCTCGGCCAGGTCGGGCGCGGTGATATTCCGTCGCGAAAGGTTCACGGTCTCGCAGCTCCGCCGGAACCGCGGAGTCCAGTCGATCTCCTTTTCCGCCAGTGGAAGAACCGCGCTGACCGCCTCGGCGATCCGCACGCCCGTCTCCCGGCACGCCGTGCGCCCGCTCAACCGCACCATGCGCTCGTGGGCCTTCCAGTCGGCCTGGATGCTCTCCCGTCCGGGCGACTGATCGCCCGCCGGACCGCACTGCGCCAGCACGTGCACGTCCTCGCCCAGCCGGTCGCGAAGCTCCTCCCGCGCATCGTGCCAGAAATCGGCGGCGATCTTGAATTCGTGCTCCAGAATCTGCGACGGACACGCCACGTTCACCACCACACCGGTCAGCTTCCGCCCAGCGTCCCAGGTGAATAGCGCGCCGACGCCGGTATACGTCCCGCCCTCGGGATGGCTGAAATCCGGATCGTTCACGCCGCCGTACATCCGCGTCGTTCCGCTGTAAAACGAGACTCTCCGATTGTGCCCGATCGTCGCATATCCCAAGCCGAACCCGATCCCGCCCGGCGCCCGCGACTCCCAGGCCCGCCTCGCCGCCTCCGCGATCCGCCCAGCCGCCCAACGATTGTACCCGGCGGGGTCCATCGCATCGAGATCCACGCCGTAATACTCAGCCAGGTCCCGCGTCTCCGTCTCGCCTCGGAGGGCCGATCCGGGCCCGCCAAAACCCGTTCGGGCCACCGAGGTGTGGGTATGCGTGGCGCTGAGCACCACGCCTTCGGCGTCCAAACCCGGCGCGGTCCTCGCCAGTTCCTCCCGAACCGCCTTCTGGATCACCTCCGGCACGCTGACAAAGTCGCAGCTGATCAAAACCGACGACTGGCCATCCTCCGACTCCATCGCCAACGCGGTGGCCGTGATGGGACTGATCACCCCCTCCGAAACCCGGGCGTACAACTGCCCCCAAAGGCACACCGGCTCCGTCGGCGTCACGTCCACCGAAGCCCAACCGATCCGGAACAAACCTCCACCGGCCTTGATACCCATCGCTTTCAGTCCTTCTGTTACTGCAAATCCAACCGTATCCGAACCGCTCACGAATTCGCCGCGAGACTCACCTCTCCCACAGTTCATTCAGCACCTTGACCGTTTCTTCCACGATCACCCGGCCGCCCTCCGGCCCGATCTCGTTGTTGTACACGCTGCCGCCGTACCCTTTATTGGCCACCGCCCGCTCCGACGGCAGATAACTCCCCGTCCACCCGTCGTTGGCCGCCAGTTGAACGACAAACGTCTGTACCGCCGGACTGCGGGCCTTGATCCGGATGCCGAAATCCAGAAACAGCTCAAACCGGTTCGTCGCGAACGCCATGTCACCGACGCGAACCACGTGCAGCTCCATCACAATCTCCGGCGATTCCTTCTGACTCTCATACCGCTCAAGCACCCGCCGGCACGGCCGCATCAGCCGGTAGTTGTTCGCTCCCGCCTGGGCCTCAGCCTCCAGCTTGGCCAGGTCCGACCGCACCGTGGCCGCCTCCTCGTCGCTGACCATGCGCCGCGGAAGCCGGATATCCTTGATCGCGTGTCTGAACGGCACACTCGTCTCGATCGACGCCCTCGCCGCCGGCAGAACGTCGTCCACCGCATCCGCCACCCGCCGCCCGATCTCCTGCCGCATCGTCAGGCCGCGCAGCTTCAGCATCCGCTCCTCAGCCTGCTTGTACCACAACCGGTGCGGCGACTGATCGCCAGCCGATGAACACTGCGCGAGAATCTGTACGTGCTTCCCATGACGCCGGCGAATCTCCTCGCGTATCTCATGCCAGAAATCAGCCGAGATGCGCATGCCCATTTCCGTCTCCTGGGCGGGACAGGCCAGATTCACCACCACGCCCGTCAGGTTCCTCCCGCCGTCCCACGTGTAGAACAGGTCCACGTAATGATCCTCGTAGCCCTCGATGTGGCTGAATTCTGGGTCGTTGGTCTCGCCGTACATCCGGGTAAAACCGTTGACCACCGCGCCGCCCCGCCGATCCGAGGCCTCATCGAAGTACGTCGCCCGCCGATTGTGGCCCACCACCGCCGTCCCCAATCCCCAACTCACGCCCGCCGGCTGCCGGTTGCTCCACGCCTCGACCGCAGCCTCCGCGATGCCGTTTACAAACACGTCCATGCACTCCTCCGCCGTCATCACCCCCTCGGGCGCCGCGTCGCCGAACCGGCCGATCAGCGTGTTCGGAGCCGTGTGCGAGTGCGTCGCGTGCAAAACAATCCTGTCGACGTCGATCTCCGACGTCCGAGCGCGTACCGCCGCGCGGCACAGGGGCAGATAGTCATTCTCATCATACCACCGATGTCGGAACCCGCCGGTATCGCACGAGACGAAGATGATCGAGTCGCCCGCCGGTTCCCCAGCCGACATCGCCAGGGCCGTAACCGTCACCGGCCCGTCCACGCCCTCCGAAACCCGCATCCTGTGCTGCGCCCCGAGGACGACCGGACGGTCCGGCGTGACATTCCGGGTCGCCCAGCCGATTCGTAGTGAGGCGTTCTGCACTTCGTTCATGGGCCTCTACTCCTTTCCGTTTCGTCCGCACGCGCACGAAACTCGTCGCGCATAACCACCTATGCTAATCTATGCCGATCCGGAACCGGAGAAAAGACGAACATGTTGCCAAGAAGGGAACTTTCTTGCGGTCGTCCGCTGCGCTCGCCGATCCGCCGACGATGATCCAGCCTATCGCCTCGCCGACGCGATCCGCCCGCGACGATTCCGCCGGTACAGCGCTGCGGCCGGCATCACCAGCAGATACGCCGCTCCAGCCACCACGATGATCGTCGCCCCAGCCGGCAGATTCGGCGTGTAGCTCAGCGCCAACCCGCCCACCGTAAAAACAATGCTGAACAGCGTCGCCAGCGCCATCATGTGCCACAGCGTCCGCGAAAACTGACCCGCCACCGCCACCGGAAGCGGAACCGGCACAGCACCACGCGGGAGGTCAGCGCGCCGTTCCAACGC
>ERZ747221.3336-NODE-3336-length-12896-cov-3.399875_pt1 | contig 12896 bp, 13 predicted proteins | sample MGYA00374949_ERZ747221 | MGnify/ENA primary metagenome ERZ747221 (study PRJEB28779, sample SAMN05720172) | bioreactor metagenome | isolation source: Anaerobic biogas reactor | place: USA:Washington, USA | collected 2015-08-08 ... | reverse complement strand
CTATAAGGATGAATATTGGGGTTAAAATAGTAACCCATAACCTCATACCCCTGCTCTCGCAAAGAGGGTACCGGGTAACTGGCACAGGGCCCGCAACAAATATGAAGAAGTACTTTTGACATAAAAATCACCTTACTTTAAAACCTGTAATTTCACCCTCTGCGGATCAGTGGTCTATTTTGTTTCTAACCCATGACGGAACGGCACAGCCCTACACATCATTGTTCCGCGGTTCGCTATCCTCGAAAAGGCTGGTTTCAATATGTTTCTGTACCGGGCAGCCCAGGTGGCGGTAGGCGTGTTCGGTAGCTATCCGGCCCCGGGGGGTTTTTTGAATAAAGCCCAGTTTTAATAAATATGGCTCATAAACATCGGTTAAGGTATCGTTTTCCTCGGATACTGCAGCTGATAGTGTCTCCAGTCCTACCGGGCCACCGCCAAATTTATAAATAATTGCCTCTAGAATCATGCGGTCCATATTATCTAATCCATATTCGTCAATATCCAGCATCTGTAGAGCTCGCCCGGCTACTTCCACGTTAATGGTACCATCCGCTTTGACCAGAGCATAATCACGTACCCTTTTCAGCAGCCGGTTAGCCACCCGGGGGGTTCCCCGCGAACGTTTACCGATAGCCTGGGCACCGGCTTCATCTATAGTCAACCCTAGTATTCCCGCTGCCCTAAGAATAATATTACTTAAATCCTCAACCGAATAAAAATCCAGACGGCAGTTTATGCCGAAACGGTCCCGCAGGGGAGAACTTAACAGTCCCGGTCGGGTAGTTGCTCCGATTAAGGTAAATGGAGGTAAATCTAATCTTAAGGTTCGCGCTGCCGGTCCTTTTCCAATGATAATATCAATGACATAATCCTCCATAGCCGGGTACATAACTTCTTCTACACTGCGATTTAACCGGTGAATTTCATCTATAAAAAGAATTTCCCCGGGTTCCAGATTCGTAAGTATAGCAGCCAGGTCACCCGGACGTTCGATAGCCGGACCGGAGGTCTTGCGGATGGGTTTACCCAGCTCAGCTGCTACAATACTGGCCAGGGTAGTCTTACCCAGACCGGGAGGCCCACTTAACAGCACATGATCCAGGCTTTCGCCCCTCTCCCGAGCCGCAGCAATAAAAATACTTATGTTTTCTTTAACCCGCTCCTGACCTATGTAATCTGCCAGCCTTAAAGGCCGGATAGAAGTATCGGCAATATCGTCCTCTTCCTGCCAATGAGATGATATTATCCTGTCATCCTCCACTTTTAGCATCCCCAATCCCTATCTCTTTAACTGTATGTTACGGGCCTTAAGAACCCTTCGCAAATTTTCTTCTACACTACCGTTTAACTCACCCCTGGCTTGCATCTCTAAAACCAGAGGATAAATCTCGCTGCGACCATAACCGAGCGCTTCCAGGGCTTCTAAAATATCATCCATACCAGTATCATCCTTGCTGGCTATAACTGTAAACTCTTCGCTGCTTATTTTATCTTTTAGCTCAAAAATTAAGCGACTGGCAGTCTTTTTTCCTACACCTGGAATTTTTATGAGCAGCTTTTCGTCCTGACTGGCAATAGCTTGATAAAAACCGAGCGGATCGATAAAATCTAGAACGTTAACTGCTCCTTTTGCCCCTATTCCGGAAACCCCAAGTAACAGCTTGAATAACCTTAAATCTTCCTTTTCCGCAAAACCATACAGTTTAAACTCATTCTCCAGTACCTGTAAATGAGTATATAACAACACTATCTCGCCCCGACCAGCTAATTTTACCATAGCCCGGGGAGGCATAATTATTTCAAAACCTACCCCATTAACATCAACTATTACCGAATCATCATTTTGCTCGACCAGAAAACCTTTAATAAATGAAATCATATGTATCTCTTCCCCTTAGCATATATCACATATATCATACCTGAAAAATTGACTTTCTGGATATAATTTGTGAGGAGCAAGGAGCAGGAGGTGAGGAGCGAGGAGGAAGGGATAAGGATTTGATATATCAAAAGGACCGTCCCCATGATATACGTGGTAGGTCAGGTAGACAAACGGGTCTGACCCTACAACCCCTTACCCCTCAAGCCTTGTCCCTCAAGTCGGTTGGAATGCAGGCCACAAATAGCAATAGCCAGTGCGTCCGCTGCATCATCAGGTCGGGGTATTTCCTTCATACCCAATATCCGTTGCACCATTAATTGTACCTGTCTTTTTTCTGCATTACCGTAACCAACTACAGCCTGTTTAACTTGTAAGGGAGTATATTCCAAGACCGGCAGACCGGCGGCAGCAGAAGTCATAAGAATTACACCCCGACTCTGCGCCACACTAATCACCGTTTTCGAGTTACGATTATAAAAAATTTCCTCTACTGCCACCTTATCAGGTAGATATTCTTGCATTAACTGCTCCAACTGAAGTTTAATCTGGTATAACCGTAAAGGCATAGCCATGCCCGAGTCGGTTTTTATTGTACCGTAAGTTACCATTTTTTCTCTTCCCGCCTGGTAATCCACTACCCCGTAACCGGTAGTAGCCGTTCCCGGATCAATACCTAGAATTCGCATTTTTTACGCCCGCCTTAATAATATCTTCTTACATATTACTTGAAATTACGGTCAACTACTATGCTATAGCGTAAAAAAGCACCTATAAAATGCCTTTGATCTAACTTCGCCACTCTAGCCTGGCCCCTACTTCCTAACTCCCCACTTCTCACTTCCAATCTCCCACCTCTCACCTCTCGAACCCTACAAATACTCATCAAAGTTTTCTAAGGCATCATTTAAAGCGTCTTTATCCTTAAACTCAAATTTACCTGCTCTAATATCTTTCTGAATAGTAGCAGATAACAAGTCCATACGAATAGCAGTGACCCGTTCCAGTACTTCCTCCTCCTCTACACCTCGATAAACTGCTACCCTACCCTGATATTCTTTTAAACGGTAGCTCCCCTTATCCTGGGGACAAAATCCGTCTATCTTTTGTTTAATAACCAGGGTATCTCCCTTCCAGTTAATCAGGTACCCCTGGTTCAGGCTATATTTACGTTGTATGGAAATCAGATCTTTTCCAAACAGGTCCTTACTGTGCTCGAATCCAGAAATAACAGTATGTCCGCATTTAGTATATTCTTTTTCATAGATGATTGGGGTGTTAGAAGTTACGGTTTTTTCTTTATGGCTAATCTCCAATACGGGTTTTTTCTCCTTGTTAATATCATGATAAACGCCATTTAGTATGAAACCACATAAAACTCCGGCAATCATCATCATGCTAAGATAGGCCAGAATACGTCCATTTTTCATTTTTTTATCACCTCTTAGTTATTATTTCCAGTAATTTTCTACGATATACCTGGCCAAAAAGGTGCATAATTACCGACAAATTGGTGTATTTGCCAATTTAAGACTTGCATAAAGGCTTCGCTTTTGATTTATAATATTTATGTAATAGTCAAATAAAAGTCAAATAGTTTCTGAATTTTCAAACAATATTTTTAATTGTTCCCAGGTAACAAACGAAACCCTTAAAAGTAATTGTAGTTATGATCTAGATGTTTTAGCAGGAGGCGGAATAGTGATGGAGAAGAAATTGCTGGAGGAATCATTTTTAACTATTGAGCAGATGGGATATGGTATCATCGATCCGGTGTTAGCCCATTGGGAGGTAGAAGATACCCAACAAGAAAAAATGGACTTATCCGATCCTAAGATTCATGGACAAAATAGTCCCATTTTATTTGACGATGTATGGCTGGAGGAATACTCCGAATATGTTCAACAGATGCTTAAGAAAAATAAAGAACAAGAAAAATGGCAGGATTTAGTTACCACTATAGAGGATTTGGTTAAAACTGAAGGACTATGGGGACTAGATATACCCCTCGACGTCGATGATAGGGCACAAGTCGAAAAGGCCATCAAACAGCGTGTAGAAGAAATAGAGGATTATTCTATCCAAAATGCTTTTAAGGATTATGAAGAATGGCCCGACAAAACTGTAGATATCCTATCCTGGCCGGAACCAGTTAGCCAGGTAAAAAGGGAAGGGGTTGTGGTAGAACTACCCATAAAAATATACAGTCCTCACGGTCGGATAGTATTATCCGGGACTATAACACCTGCATCGGGATATGGCAGCTTCGGTGTAAAGAATTTACTTGACTATATACCAAAAAATATCGATACCCGAAATATAAAAGCCAGTGTAATTAACGGCGAACTACTGTTGGAATTGCCGGGGTAAATAGTGTAGGTAATGAGGGATTAAAAGGGTGACAGGGGAACCGTCCCCTGTCACCTTATTTTATGATAATTGCTCTAGTATATTATCGTCAATGGACATGTTATTGTAGACGTTTTGAACGTCATCATGGTCTTCTAGCAGGTCGATTAGTTTAACAACCCGGGCAGCGGTATCGGCATCATTTATTTCCACGGTGTTTTCCGGAAGCATTATTACGTCGGCATCTTCCAGCTTTATACCCTGCCCCTCTAATCCTTCCTTTACTTCCATAAAAATTTCTGGAGAAGTAATAACCTCATAGATATCATCTTCTTCCCGGACATCATCTGCTCCCAATTCCAGGGCTATTAACATTAATTCATCCTCATCTAACTCCAGGTTTTCTTTACTAAGGGCAATATAACCCGCCCTTCTAAACATCCAGGCAACGCAGCCAGTTTCACCCAAATTGCCATTGGCTTTAGAAAAAAGATGACGTATTTCTGAAGCGGTGCGGTTGCGATTATCGGTAGCTATTTCCAGCATTATGGCTACCCCTCCGGGGGCATAGCCTTCATATACGATTTCCTCGATGGCTTCGCTTTCCATTTCCCCTGTGCCTTTTTTAATGGCCCGGTTAATATTTTCATTGGGCATATTTATAGCTTTGGCCTTTTGAATAGCCAGTTTTAACTTTGAATTGGCCTCCGGATCTCCACCCCCACCGCTTCGCACGGCAATGGTTATTTCTTTGGCAATTTTGGTAAACTCTTTTCCCCTCTTCTCATCCGAGCGGGCTTTTTTATGCTTAATGTTAGCCCATTTTGAATGTCCCGCCATACTATACCTCCTTGTTTCTACCAGATCCCGGGAATCATTTTTTTACTCTGCTCCAGGTATTTCCGGTACTCGTTTCCTAAATGATTAAGTAAAAACTCTTCCTCTATATTAATACGATAAATCACTGCCGGTAAAACTGCAAATAGCATAATCACCAAAGTTCCCCAGGAGCTGAATATAAGAGCAATAGCTATAACGTTAAGCAGGGCACTCAGATACATAGGGTGTCTGATTTTTTGATAAATGCCGGCAGTTATCAAACTATGTTCCTGGTAGATAGCCACCCGGGGGTTATAGTATTTTCCCAGGGTAGTAATAGCGTGATAACGCAAAATAGCATTAATAATAAAAAGTAAGAAACCAAGATAAATAACCCAGGGTTCAAAACTAACCAGTCTGGTTAGATGGTATTCAAGAAAATCAATTAAGGCATAAAATAGCGCTAGGAGGGATGAAAGCTGCAAGTACAAGTAGGAACGGCGGTCATCATCTTCTAATGCCAGAGAATCCGGGTCCTTATAAATAAGCGTCTCAATTATGGACCAACCCAGGAACAGGGCAAAAAAGGCTATAAGTATATAAAAATCAAATCGGGGCAGCTCGCTGTTCCAGGCCAGGTAGCTAATATAGACAAAAATAATAATCGATATTATCATCCGAATAATTACATTTCTTACCCTGGTGTTCATATATCCCTCCAAAAACTATTCCCGTGGCTTCCGTGGGTGTCATCCTGAGCGTAGCGAAGGATCTGATATGATATTCCTGGTGCAAGATCCTTCACTTCGTTCAGGATGACAAGGAAAGTTATTTTCTAATTATAAAACCGCGTAAATCCTTATATAATCCGCACGACCCGACATTCAGTAAATCTTGCCTTAATGTACATGAGTAATATTAGCATTGAATGCCGGGGAGTCCGCGTCTATTTTATGTCTATTTTCGTATTTCCTCCGGAATCCTGGCGATAGGTGGTATCTGCCGTTTATGTTCGCTAATTCTATTTAAATTGGCAATGCGTTCTATTACACCTGGTTCGCCCCGGTTATACTCAATATAATCGTCCAGTTGTTCATAACTTATACCCATTTCTTCTTCATCAGTCTGCCCTGCCCATAAGCCTCCCGATGGGGTCCTATTGATAATTACGGAGGGTATACGCAGGTATTTGGCTAGTTCCAGTACCTCCCTTTTGAGTAGATCGCCCAGTATTTGCAAATCTACTCCACTATCACCATGTTTGGTGCTATAGCCTACGGTAATTTCGCTTTTGTTAGTGGTACCCAGAACTAAATAGCTTCTGGCCTGGGCTGAATAATACATGGTAGTCATTCTCAGACGGGGCTTTAAGTTAGCACGCAGCAGGCGCCTTTTAGAACCGTCAAGCTTTATATAGGACTCCAGTTGAGTTACCATAAGTTGATAAACATTATCAAGTTCTATTACTCGGTAGGTCATATTGAATTTGTCCAATAATAACCGGCTATGAATCAAATCATCAGTACTGCTTTCACAAGGTAATACCAGGGCCATACAATTATCAGGAAAAGCCTTCTGGGCTAAGACTGCTGCAACTGCCGAGTCAACACCTCCACTAACCCCGATTACAACACCCCGGGCACCTGCTTCCTCTACCTTCTCCGTCAACCAGGTAACCAGATGTTGAACTACAGCTTCACAGTTCATAGTCGTTAACTCCTCCCCTTAATCAAACAATTCGGTCGAAATATACTTATCGGCACTATCCGGAGCAATAGCCAGTATCTTTTTACCCTTTCCCATTTTATCAGCCAGTTGCAAAGCTGCAAATATAGCAGCACCAGATGATATGCCCAGCAATAATGCCTCTTGCCGGGCTAGTTGGTGACAGGTTTCTATGGCATCTTCATCCGTGACCGCAATAATATTGTCGACCAATTCTAAATTCAACACCCGGGGAATAAATCCTGCCCCAATACCTTGAATTTTATGAGAACCAGCCGGATTACCACTTAAAACCGCAGAATTTTTAGGCTCTACCGCCACTATTTTGATACCTGGAATTTCCCGTTTTAATACCCTGGCTATTCCGGTTATAGTTCCCCCGCTTCCTACTCCGCAAACAAATGCATCCAAGTTTTTATCCATCTGTTGCAAAATCTCCGCGGCGGTGGTTACTTCGTGACATTCAGCATTGGCGGGATTTTCAAACTGTTTTACCAGGTAGTAGCGAGAATCTGCTTCTGCCATACTTAAGGCTCTTTTAACTGCCCCCGGCATACCCTCAACAGCAGGTGTAAGTATTAATTCTGCCCCATAGGCCCGTAATATCTTTTTCCTTTCTTCACTCATATTTTCCGGCATAACTATTACTATAGGATAACCTTTTATAGATGCTGCCATAGCCAGGCCGATACCGGTATTGCCGCTGGTGGCCTCCAAAATAATGGAGCCCGGTTGTAGGCTCCCCATTTCTTCAGCCTTTTCAATCATGTACAGGCCCGGTCTGTCTTTGATGCTGCCGGCGGGATTAAAACCCTCCAGTTTAACATATACCTCGGCGTTATCCTGCGAGCTCATATTATTAAGGGTTACAACCGGGGTCTGGCCAATTAGTTCCAGAACGTTTTTAGCTACTCTCACTGTTATTACCTCCCTGTCAAAGAGATTATTTCTATTTCACCCCAGGCAGCCAATTTATCATTCTTTATCGCTAAAATACCGGCTACCTGCTTAATATTCTGTACGAATTCTATCGCTTTAATTAAATCATCCTCATTTTTAACCAGATTAGCTGCCGCAGTAGCTACGGCATCTGCCAGGGCCACATCCCGGGCTTTTATCACTAGGGCATCAGCCTCACCAAAGCTCAGACTGGGGCCCACCGTACCCGAGGAAGTACATATACCCAGAGGGGTTTCCTCCGGCGAGATACGGATAGCTATCTTGTTACTGAAAGGGGAAGGGCCGGCAAATACAGCTACACGTCTTTCTTGCTGGGAATGCAAATAAATGTCGCCACCATTTTCTATTATACACTCCAGGCAGCAGGTGTTAAGTTTCCTACCCAGAGCCTGCGACAGGGTGCCGGCAACTGCTGCCATTGGTCCTACTCCGGCCAGAGCAGCCGCTTTAGCCATTTGCCTCACCAGTTCCGGTGCCTCGCGAAGTAGTTTAAGCGGAACCAGGGAAGTGAGAAATTCTGGCTGCAGATTAATATAGTCTTCTAATTGACCCCGTAAACTTATAAGCTCTTTGCGGCATAAAGCTACCAGGCTATCGGAGTAACTTTCCCGGTCGACTCCAATAGCAAGGTCACTTTGCTTAATTCTAAGATTAAAATAATGCATATCACCTGCCTGATGCAGGGAACGGTAGGTACGATTTACATAATTTTCTTTATTCATGGGCTAGAGGCTATAAATACCCCTATACTGCCTCCCTGACTTCAAAATATAACTTGATGGCCCGGGTGGGGCAACAATCCAAACACATACCGCAGACAATGCACTTGGAGTTATCAAACGATACCATCATGGTCTCCCGGTCCAAATCCAGGGCCTGGGTAGGACAAAACGAGGGACAAGCTCCACATTGAATACATATTTCTTCGCTCCACACTACCGTTTCACTCAAGGGTTCTACATGAATCCCCAGGCTTTTCAGGTAATCCACTCCAGCCTTGTATTTTTCCCGTTTACCCTCCAGTTCCACTACCAGGTAACCTTCCTTTTGCGGGTTGATATCAGCTTTCAGTATATTAACTACCAGGTCATAATCCTTTATTAACTGGTATATAATCGGCTGTTCCGATTGAGCTGCGGAAAAGTAACATACTACCCGATTTTTCATTTTACTCCCTCCTATCTATTACCATTGGGGTTACGTTCAGGAATCGACTTGAATTCTATTTTAGCATCTGCTGAAGGCAGAGGAGCTACCGGTTTGCTCAGCTCAAAGCTACCCGCCTTTATCCATTCCTTTAAAGTGCTGGCAATCCTACGTGCCCGGTAAATACTGGACTGAGGAGTGCTAATAATCTCCTTGCCATTTATAGTAATTTTCCCACTCTTCAATTCCTTAAAGTTGGCAAAACCCAGATCAATTGATTTTCCGTAAGGATAACCTTCACTGTAATCTACTATGGGACAATAGATGTCCTCGTCTTTTACGGCAGCAAACGATAGTATTTCTTCATCCAGGATCGGAATCGGTATACCAATACCTACCGCCATGGTGGCACCATAGCCGATATAACTTAAGCCCACCAGCCAGTTGGGATCCATCTGTTTTAAATCCCCAATGACGGCCAGGGTACCGGCACCTACCTTGGGCACTCCATTTTCCCCCCTTAAAACATTGGGATGGTGCTGAGTACCATTCCAGGCCACATAACCAATACCTCCACCCAGGAATATCCGGGTTCCTACACCTATAGTCTTGTAGTAGGGGTCATTTAACAGGGGACTTAATTGCCCGGAAGTGGAATAACTGGCATTCCCTAAATTAGGTTTGACTATGCCCATATAAGTATATATAGTTCGGTCACTCAAGTTTACCGCACAATTGTAGTTCTGGTAGGCATTGCGAGGGTTAAACAGGATAGCCTCGTTAAGATCCTCCAGCTTAATAATAGTATCTACTTTTTTATTAGGATAACAATCAGTACCGTAGCCAATGGCTTCCAGCCTGATCTCCTTACCTGCTAACAGGTCATGGATTACATGACCACCGCCGTAACTGAAACGTCCCGGGTAAACCTTATTTTCCGGGTCATTTTCAGGTAGCTGGGCTGCTCCCAAATAAGCATCCACAGCCGCAACACCAGCGTAAGCTTCCACCCCGTTTAGCCAAACTTTACTCATTTTAATACGAGGCCGGGAATGTCCGAAGTTCAGGAAAACCCCGGAAGAACACATAGGGCCAAAAGTACCGGTAGTAACCACGTCTATTTCCCGAGCCGCCTTTTCTAGCCCTTGTTCGGCAACAATATCGATAACTTCCTCGGCAGTTACTACAACTGCTTCGCCTCGTTTTATCTTTTCGTTAATTTCTTCATAAGTCTTTTGGTGTGCCATTTTTATTCTCCTCCCTTAATTAAGCAGTTTCTGTGCAGCCCGCACTGCTGCCCGGGCGTCTTCGGAATAAGCATCAGCCCCGATGCTTAGGGCATATTCAGGGGTTAAAACTGCACCCCCGACCATAAATTTGCAGGGTAAACCCCGGGTCCGGGCCTGTTCGATTACTTTTTCCATGGCCGGCATGGTAGTCGTCATCAAGGCACTGAGTCCAATAATATCGGCATTTTCTCTTTCAGCTAAATCCAGGATTACTTCTGCCTTTACATCTTTACCCAAATCAATTACCCTGAACCCGTAGTTTTCTAATAAAACACAGACGATATTTTTACCAATATCATGTATATCCCCTTCCACTGTTGCCATTATTATAGTACCCCGGCTCTGGCTGGCCTGCTGGCTTAAAAGGGGTTTTACTATAGAAAAAGCCTTTTTCATGGTTTCTGCCGCCATCATCAACTGGGGCAGAAAATACTCTTTACGGTCATAGCGCTCCCCCGCTTCCTCAATACCAGGAATTAATCCCTGATTGACAATGTCCAGCGGTTCCAGTTGGTATTCATGGAGAGCTTTTTCCAGCAGTTTCGCAATCCCGTCCTGGTTTCCTTCCAGAACTGCGTTTTTCAATTGCTGGTTAATTGATATGTTACCATCTTCGGATTTATCAGTAGCAGGTTGTAGTGCTTTTATAGTTTTGGTTGAACCAGCCAATAGATTGGGTATATTACAACTATTACATATATCGTGCCGCACTTTACCCCCACCCGTTGGCGAGCCACCCTGATAGTCTTTATATTGTTTAATAAAGGCAGAACAGTTACGGTCGCGGTTTAAGAGTACCCCGGCAGCCATAATGGTTTCCCTCATCCTATTATCAAACGGGTTTATAATAGGAAGATCCAAACCTGCAGCCAGGGCCATGGCTAAATAAGTGGAGTTTAAAATCTCCCGGGCGGGGAGTCCATGGGAAACATTGCTTACTCCCAGCACTGTGCCTACTCCCAGTTCATCTTTTACCTGCCGCAGGGTCTTAATAGTCTCCATAACCTGAGACTGTTCGGCGCTGGCTGTCTGCACCAGACAGTCAATATATATATCTTCATCCCGCAATCCATATTCCCGGGCCTTTTTATATATTTTACGGGCAACTTCCATACGCCCCCCGGCAGTTTTAGGTACGCCTTGCTCATCCAGGCAAAGTCCCAAGATGGCTGCCCCGTATTTTTTAGCCAGGGGTAGAATGATATCTAGTTGCCGATCTTCTCCTGTAGTAGAATTTATTAAAGGACGTCCGACATAATTTTTAAGAGCCTCTTCTATTACCAGTGGATTGGTAGAATCTATGGATATAGGAACATCAACTGCGGCTTGAACTGACAGAACCGCCTGTTTCATAGCTGCTACCTCGTCAATACCTGGTACTCCCATATTCACATCCAGTACGGGCGCTCCCGCAGCTATCTGGTTACGAGCTTCTTCTACTACCATGAGCATCTGCCCATCCTTGATATCCGAGGCTAGTTTTTTCCTGGCAGTAGGGTTTATGCGTTCCCCAATATAGGCCAATCCTTCCTCCCGGATATTTACCCAGTGGCTACGGGAGGTTAGAGCAAATATTTTTTTCCCTGCCCTTTTTAAAGCCTGTACACCTCGCAAAGCGCTGGCCATGGCTCTAATATGCTCAGGAGTAGTTCCACAGCAACCACCAATTATACCGGCGCCAGCATCTCTAAGGCGCAAGGCATATTCCGCCATTTCCTCGGGACTATCGGGAAAAACGGTTTTACCCTCTAGTAAAAGGGGTAAACCGGCATTAGGTTCCACTGACAAGTAAACTCCAGAGTAATCACCCATAATCTCAATAACCGGTAAAAGCTCCCGAGCCCCCCCGGAGCAGTTAGCCCCAACCGCCAGAGGTTGCAGGGCTTCCAGGGTAAGCAGAGCAGTCAGGGGGTCAGTTCCCATCATGGTGCGCCCACTATTTTCAAAGGTCATATGAACTATTACTGGTAAACGAGTATTTTCCCGGGCCGCAATTAAGGCAATCCGGGCTTCACCTATATCAGTCATAGTTTCGATAGAAATAAGATCCGCACCAGCTTTCTCACAGGCTTTTACCTGCTCGCTAAAAGCGGCATACAACTGGTCGAAATCAGTATCTCCCATAGGTTGCAACAATTTACCGCTAGGTCCTATGGAGGCCGCAACCAGAACCTTATCCCCGGCAGCTTGCCGGGCTATTCTTACTGCTTCTGCATTTATTTCCTCCACCCGGTTTTCTAAACCATACTCCCTCAATTTAAAACTATTTCCACCGAAAGTATTGGTCTGTATGATATCTGCACCGGCTTCTATATATTGACCATGAATAGCGCTTAACATTCGAAAGTTCTCTATTCCAAATAACTCTGGACATTGCCCTGGCATCATGCCCTGTTCCTGCAGCATAGTGCCCATAGCCCCATCCAGAATTAATACTCTTTGCTTTAATAATTCCTCTACATCTGGTCTCATTCTGTAAAACACTCCCCTTTACAACAATATATAACAAAAGCCCCTCCAAATAATGAGGGGCTAAAACTATCAAAAGCCTCTCATCTGCCAGGATATCCCTGCAGGAATTGGCACCATACCTTAACAGGCGGTTGCCGGGTTTCATCGGGCCAGTCCCTCCACCTCTCTGGATAAGAGATTATTAAAATTGATAGGCAAGTTCACGCGGGATCACGCAGATTCATTATTACCTAATGTATAGGATTAGCAGTGGA
>ERZ747221.3332-NODE-3332-length-12907-cov-2.840296_pt1 | contig 12907 bp, 17 predicted proteins | sample MGYA00374949_ERZ747221 | MGnify/ENA primary metagenome ERZ747221 (study PRJEB28779, sample SAMN05720172) | bioreactor metagenome | isolation source: Anaerobic biogas reactor | place: USA:Washington, USA | collected 2015-08-08 ... | reverse complement strand
TCCTTGCTATGAGTTCTGGCATTTCTCGCATAGGGTACCAGCTTTTCTATATTTACTTTCTCAAAGCGCTCTGTTGTAGTCATGTCTTACCGTCCCTTCCTGCCCGAAAGCAGAGCTTCCATAATGTCATCCTGGGGATTGCCTACATAGGCCGTGGTGCAGTTTTGCTTCACAATGTCGAAAATCTCATACCAGACTAGGTTGGCCTGCTTGTGGAAGGACTGACTCATCTGAACAAAGGGGCTGGCAATCGCCCCGCCGGTGGTAGGGTGCTTGCCCAGGAAGCCGTAAGTGCTAATTGCTTCCTCACACTGGATGTATCTTGTAAACGCCTGGGCATAGGCTTCAATCAGGCGGGGGTTTACAAACTTCTCACAGCCCCGCGCCTTCAGCCACTTCCAGGTTTCAACATACAGGGCATCAGCCTCCAGGGGCTTACCGTCCTTCTGCCTGCTGCTTAGGTAGTCACTGGGCATCGGCATATCCTCACCCAGCAAATCTGTCGCATCTTCCAGTTCCTCTGCCACCAATGCCGTTTCCGGTTGAAAGTCCGAGACTTCCAATACCAGGGCAGCCTTACCCGCCATAATCTTATCTGCCAGGGGCTCTGGTTTCTCGCCAGCACGCACACGGCGCCCGCCCCGATTCGTTCCATCCTTCGCCATGCTTGCCACCTCCTTTATTTCTGGGGTTTAATACCCCCTTTGAACTGGGGTTTTTCTGCACGAAGGGCCACACCCGGCTCCGTTGTTAATGATTACAGAGATAGAGAGGCCCCCAGGGGGCTTCTATCGTGCTTCTGGTGTGGGGGCACACGAAAACCTAGATGCTCTCCTAGGGCCTTGTGGGGCCTCACAGAGCACGTCTCGCACTACACGTTGTTGTGAGTGCTCTCCATCTCACTACATCTTGTGCTTTCTACTCCACCTGTCTCCCATCTCAGCGGTAATACGTGAGTGGCAGGACTTGCAGAGAGCCATCAGGTTCTCCTCAGCATGGGTGTTACGCATACAATCCTATTTCATCTTGTACGGCGAGTCACATATGATGAATTACGTTGCTATTTTACCGAAAGAATGCTACCATCCAATTAATAATTATTTATTATGCACTTTATGGGGGTGTTGTACGTTGTGGCTGTATTTGCTTATTGCCTTTATTGTATTTGTAAAAATAATTAAATCGTGTGTTTCCGATGCAACCCGAGGTGATAGTTGTACTTCGGCAATAACAGCGAAACATCCCGAAGGTGGCTGTGAGGCGGCAGCATCGGATGGTAATGATTCTGCGCTAACTGATGAGATGGGGAGCGACGATCGAGAATCACCCAGTATTGAAAATCAAATCCGCACACTCCTTTACTTCTTTTCGGAGGACGAACAAAATGATTTTATTGATGCTATAGCAAAACAGCCGCCATCCTATCAACAACTAAGAATTACGCAGATAAAATTATCTAATTTGCACCTTCTTCACTCTAAATATGCGCAGTATAAACTCCCGGACGATTCATTACGCGGCAGAAAACATGATGGAGAGCCCTCTATCATGCAGCCCATAGGAATCACAAAAATGCAAAATGCCATTGAACGATATCGGGACACTGACTATTTTGGGGTCAAAAATAAATACGACTCTCCAAAATGGCAAGATTGTCTTGATGAATATGAGCAATCTGATTACTGTACATATTTTCTTATGTAACATAGACGGCATCTCTCTCAGCCATGTATTATAGTTTTAGACAAGGCTGATATCATAGAGAGGCTGTCCTCCAGAGAGGATTCTCAAATGATGTAGTTGCAACATGCTCTGTAGCACTACATCTTGTACCTTCTGCTCCACCTGTCTCCCATCTCAGCGGTAATGCGTGAGTGGCAGGACTTGCAGAGAGCCATCAGGTTATCCTCAGCATGGGTGCCGCCTTGACTGAGAGGCAGAATGTGGTGCACCTCCTCAGCGGGTGTTATGCGGTCTTCCATCTCACACTGCTCGCACAGCGGGTGGATGCTGATATAGCGGTCGCGTATCCGCTTCCATGCTCTGCCGTAGCGTTTGCGCATGGAGGGGTCACGGTCGTACTTCTCATAGCGCCTGGACTCCTCTTTCGCATGTTGCTCACAGAACCTTCCATCCGTCAGCTCAGGACAGCCAGGGTAGGAGCACGGGCGCTTGGGTTTGTAGGGCAAGGGTCTCACCTCGCTTTCGCGCATGAAAAAGGACACCTGCCGTTTCCAGCAGATGCCCTCTCACGTATTCTATTCTTCTAACTCTATACTACCACAGAGGCCCATATGACATCTAGTGACTTTTACTGACAACTTTGCGGAGCGGAAATGTTTTTCAGAGTAGCCGGGATGGGGATTGCGCCATAATTTTTTTAAGGGTGTAAAGACTTTCGGGCTTATTTTACATTATTAGAGTAGACAAGTATTACAAATATCGTAGGAGGGACTTACAATGCCTTTTAATGAAGCTGAGGATTTCGTCCGGGAATTAGCAATTCAGATGGAAATGCGGAAAGCGTCCTTTGTTGGGACGTATGTTATTGACCCGGAGAACCTCAAACGTTTTTTGCAAGTGGCCAGAATCCTTAACGTTATTGTCCAGGATGTTGGAGGGAAGCTTGTAGATGTGGACATCACAGCCCAAACACTGCATGGATCAATCTCGGCTCAGATTCCCCTTTTGGACCTGTATAAAGAGTTTCTTAAAGATTTTGTTGCGATGTTGGAAATGGTAGATGTGTTTGGAGTTTCACCTACAACCAACGGAGACCTGGTTATCGAGGTAAGCATCAACAACGTGTGGCGGGCTTTCCCGGCCGACAAAACCCTTTAACACGCAGTGCTGTATGCCACCAGCTCAATTTTACTGCACTCTTTCAGGAAAGTATAAATACGATTGACGTGCTAAAGATATTAGGGTATAATATCTTTAGCTTTATTTAGGGAGGTGCTATTGTGCCCAACATAAAATCCAGTACAGATTTGCGTAATAACTATAACGATATCTCCGCCTTCTGTCGTGAAAGTCGTGAACCTGTCTTCATCACGAAAAACGGACAAGGGGATCTGGCTATTATGAGTATTGAAACTTACGAAGAACTTAATGGCAAGCTAGAGCTTTATCGTCTACTTGATGATGGTAGGTCTGCTGTTAAAGCGGGTAAGAAGCGTCCGTTACAAGAGGCCTTTAAAGATATTAAACAGGGTATTACCAATGGCGAAGTATAGGGTTGACATATCCGAACCGGCCGAAAATGACCTCAAGGACATTATTCGATATATAGCGTCCCAGCTTTCTGCCCCTGAATCAGCCCTTAATATGATGGAGCTTCTCGAAGAAGCAATGCTAAGCCTATCCGATATGCCGCAGCGTTACCCTCTTGTCTCAGACGAGCGTTTATCCCAAATGGGGTATAGAAAGCTGATTGTAAAAAAATATATTGTGTTCTTTTCTATAGATGAGAAAAACAAAGTGGTTGACGTTGAGAGAATATTATTCGGCAGACGTAATTGGCTTAGGTTTTTATAATTAATACAGAGCAGGGCGGCTGGATAGGGCTTGCCCTGTTTTGTGTATATACAATACCGCCCATAATCTCTGTGTAGCCGGGCTTACCTCATCGGGGCATAAGAAAAGCCCCACGGGTTTGTCCCATGAGGCTTACTTTGATTCTACTTTTAGCTATTATAATGATACCATAGGTCAAGGGTGTCATTCCGTGCCAAAGTGTGCCAACTTTTCATTTGGTACAGAAAAATTCTGAAGTGCCGAACTATGAATGCGGTGTACTGTTCGTAGGGATACGCAGAGCATTCTGCTGATTTCTTCCCAACTGAAACCATCTAAATATCGGTAACGGAGTAGTAGCTGTTCCTCACGGTTTGCAAGCATATCAATCGCAGCATTGATTTCTTCTCGGATTTCCACAAGGTAGCTGACCTTATTGTCAATGTCACGCTGGATTTCATCTATCTTTCCCAGGGCTTTGACGAAGGGCGCCTCCGTTGGCCGGTTGGGGTTGTAATGGACTTCAAAATTGCTGCCGCATATGGAACGGGACATATCTCGCCAATAATCCAGTTCACGGAGGCGGCAGTTGATGAGTGTATCAAGATGCTTGGCTTGGGCGATATATTCCTTTGATGTCATATGCCCACATCCTCACGCAAGGATCGTATGAGCATTTCGCCATCAAGACTTGTCAGAACGGAAAACCAACCGGAACGGAAAAAATGCTCTACCTCATGTTTATCGGCAAGCGCCATTTTGTTTTTGGGGTTATCTACGAGGCATTTCAAAGCCACTCGGTAATCTTTAACTGCCTGGAGAACGATGGCATTCGCCAGGTTTTCGTAATTTGTGATGTCGCTCATATGCGATACCTCCTGTAAATTGGTATAGGCATCGGTGCATAGAAGCGATGTAGCGATGTAGCTATTGCAGAGAACCTTCGATTACGGTTCGCACCTCGTCCACAGAACGCACCACGCAGGCTGTTCCGCCACAGGCGAGGATTTTTCGGATGGTAGCCTCCTGCAGTTTGGTAGGCTTGCCATCCTCGGTCTTTACCTCAAATGCGTAAAACCTGCCATTCTTACACATGATGATGTCCGGGATGCCGGCAGTGCCGTACATACCGCCATGCTCCTTCCAAGCGAAGCACCCCGGCATAGTCTTGAGGTATTTTAGGATCGACCTTACGACGTCTGATTCTTTCATGTGTCAACCAACCTCCTTGATTTATAAGGGTTTTTACACATTTGACAGCACAAATTCCATTTCACTCTAAATTTTTTTGAAAATATAAAAAATAGGGGGAGTGTAAAATAATATGTATAATATAAAAGAAGATAGGAAATTGCTGTCAAATGTGTCATCTTGGCGATGGATATCTCGGTAATGCTCATGGTGGGAACACCGCCGGGAATCCGCTTATCCAAGAATATCATCCAGTTTAATGCCAAACAGCATACGTCTTTTACCTAATTTATCAACACCACGGCTTACCTCTGGAAAATCCGCTACAATCTGCTGTATGAATTTCTTCTGTGAGCAAGGCTTCAACCCAGATTCTTCGCAATATACCTTATATGCATTGAATATTTCGGTTGAACCGACCGTGTTCTTTGCACCCAACTCGCAGTATTCCTTGATGAAGGACATGACGGAATCGGAGTCTTCGCGATACTGCTGAAGCTCATCCGCATTGACCTGTGTTTCGGAGAACATAAAGTGGTTGTTCATCAGCCGACGCAGACCTTCCAGTGCAAACAGGAAGATACCGTCAGCCTCCATGCGGAATTTCTCCAGCAGTTCCGGGTCACGCTTTTCCTTTGGGACCGTGTTGTTGAAGCGGATAATGATGAGCCTTCGATAGAAGCCCTCGGAGCGATCACCATAGTTTCTCGGTATGCTGTTGCAGGAGAACAGAAGCCTTGCACTTGACTGAAAGCTGAAGGGGTTCTTGTTCTTTTTCTCCACGGTCAAATGATCCTCACCAACCAGAGCCTTGAAGATACCATTGTCATCGATGTTCTTGGTAGGAAGGTCAGCAAAGATATTAGCTAATTTGCCAAACAGCTCAGCTGTCTTGAAACGCTCGTTCAAAGCCTGCCAGGAGACATTTGACACGTTCTGTTTGCCCAAAAGCACATCATTCAGCACTCGCAGAAGTACGGATTTTCCTGCACCAGCAGCGCCTACAATGACAAAGCACTTCTGTGCAGAATTCACGGGGATGAGGAAATATCCCAGCATTTCTTGAATCAAAGCCACCTGCTCGATATCGCCGCCCATCGATTCAGCGAGGAACTTCTTAAACAGCGGACAGTCTGCCTTTTTATCATAGGTTACATTTAATTGCACTGTAGAATAATAATCCGGGGTATGTGGGATCAGCGTATCTTCGAGTACATTGTATAAACCGTTGCGTACATTAATGATGTAGGGATTTGCATTGAGCTCACGGATATCACGCTGCACGAGCAGACGCCATTGTTTCTCTGCATCCACGATTTGGCTCATCTTTGTTTCACGCACCAACATTTTTGATTGCACAAGGCGTTGGGCCTCCATCTCGGAAGTCTCGCAGTAAACACCGCTACGGTAAGTAAAGTGTTGCTCTGCAGCATAGAATACCTGTTGGTTTTCGATCATATCCTTTGCCAACACACCAGGCAGAAAACGAAGACCTTTTTCTGTCGGCTCATACCAATCGGGGATAGCAGTTCCGGCTTTCGCCTTTTTGGTTGCCTTGCTTGACTGATAGGCCTTGCTCACTTCCTTGTAGACGGCGTTCAGTGGTTTGACGAAGGAAGCCTTGAACTTGAAGTAATTCAAAATCTCGGAATTTATCATCACATCCGCTGTAACTACATCTTGGTTATACAGACAGTCAATGACATACTGCTTTGCGGTCTGCAGGTCTTTGATGGTTTCTCCGGCAATAGGCAGTTCGTGCAGTATATCAAGGAGCGTATCGGTGCTAAGAGGCTGATAGCAGAGTGCCGCAGGGGCCTTGACTGAACACCCCCCGGCAGCGAATTTCGGACACCGATAACCCTTGCTGCAGATAGTCTGACAGGTGATGGGTTTCGTGCCGCTGTCCAGAAAATGATTGATTTTCTTCTGGGTATTGCTTTCGCTGTATCCGGGATACGGAGCGGACAGTTCATGAATCAGCTTTGTACCACCTTCAAAGGACGCAAGGTTTGTAATCATGGCGTACCAGTCATGCTCGGAGAGCGTAACTGCGTTATCACGGCAGTGCTTCAAAAAGTCGCAGGAGCGCATAACGGTGTCCAGACCTTTTTCCATACCGCTTTTCTTTTCAACGGGGGCCAGTCCCACTTCCGGCAAAATATCCGACAGCTGCTCTTGCGAATATTTACGTTCCGGGTGAAAGCTGATGCAGACAACTTCCACGGGAGTTTCCTTCTTGCAATGCTTGAAACCAGGCAGACGCATGACCCTCGATTCATTGATGCACATAGGGTCACCTTCAAAGTGCTTTACAAGCTGGGTCTGGATTCTGCGGAAACGCTCCACCTTGGCAGAGGCATCCATAAACCAGTACACATGAAGGGATTTCTGCGTTTTCATAATCATGGATGGAGGAAGCGGAAAGGCATCCACCTTTTTCTGCTGTTCCTCAAAACTGCCAGTATCCATCTCCACAAACTGTGCGTTGATACGGGTGATGGAGTCATCGTCATGCCCACCGAAGTTGACCACATAGAAGATGCCTCGATTCATGGCATTGTGGTTCTTGAGGGTCTCCTCGATGCTCTTGTACTTACCGCATTCACAGGACAGTTTGGCCCCCTTGAAGATACCGTCCTTTTTGTCATCAAAGACACGGAAGCAGACCGTATCCGTGGGATTGAACAAACTGCCGATGACATCGGTTACGGTTACACTCATATGACTACCCCCTTGTAAACAATTTTCTTGTTCAGTCGCTTTGCCTCATTGATTTCCTGCTGCATTCCCGGAGAGGCGGGGCCGAAGACCCATACCTCATCACAAAGGGAAAGAAGTGCGAGACCGAACATCAAACCGAGATCACGCTCCACAGGATTATTATCATCTAACATTGCAGGATACATAAGATGATTTGCCACGGGCATATATCCGGCATCGATAACCTTGCGGCAGTAGCGGATGGCCTTTCGCACATTAGTCTCCACATCCCCGGCATAGGGCGAAGCCACATATACCTTTTTGCGGTTCTTTTCTGCGTAGCGCTTTTTCTGCTGTTGTTTATATTCTTTCATCATCCGGCTCATTGCCTGACCCGCTGTTGGGTCAGAGTAGCCTTCGCTGTTTTTATACATAATCAGTCCTCCAGTTCTTCCATCATGCCAAAGGTCATACCTGCAGATGCTTCTGCCACAAGGGGCAGATCAAACTCCGGGAAAGGTTGTTCTTCCATACAATTGCGAATAAATGTCACAGCATGGGAAAGCCTGTCCTTTGGGACGATAAAGGTCAGTTCATCGTGAATTTGCAGAATGGGCCTCAGCCACGGTCTGCTTTCCAATCCCGATAAAATGCGTACAATGGCAAGCTTCAAAATATCCGCTGCCGTGCCTTGGATAGGAGTATTGAGGGAACAGCGCTCGGCAAAGGACTTCTGACTCCAATTATCCGACTTGATGCCGGGCAGATATCTGCGCCTACCAAGCCATGTTTCAGAATACAAACGCTTTGCGGCGTCTGCCTTAGTCTCATCTTGCCAAGTGGTGAGTCCCTTGTATCCTGCTTTTAGATTGGTGATGATTTCCTGGCACTCGTCCACGGTTTTCTCAGCACCAGCTTTGAATTTCAGTGTTTTCTGTAAGCCTTTCGGAAACAGACCGTAGAAGGTGCCAAAGTTTACATTCTTGGCGATGGTGCGGTGTTCCTTATAGTTTTCGGAATGCTTGTCCTGGGCCTCCTCGTAGGAAACACCAAAAATAACAGAAGTAGTGGCTGCATGGATATCTCCGGCATTACGATAGGTTTCCATCATTACTTCATCCCTGCAGTAAAACGCACCCACACGAAGTTCGATTTGTGAAAAATCCAGAGAAAGTATTAAGCAATCCTCCGGCGCCTTGATAAAGTTTCGCACTCCAATGGGGTCGTTGGTCTTACGGGGCATATTCTGCGCATTTGGGTTACGGCAGTTCATTCTGCCTGTATCTGTGGAAAGAGCAAACAAATCCGGGTGGATACAACCGGTCACGGGATTTACGCTTGTTTTTACACAGCTTGCTCTGACCATCACCACTGCCAAAGCGGTTATAAGGGCAGGTCGCACAGTCGCCACCTGGAGTTCCGATACCTGTTACTCCGTCGAAGGAACCACAGTCGGGCGGATTATTGCCTCCGGTGTATTTGTCTTGATAGTAGGCGTAAGCAGGGTGGTTATAGACGATAATGCCCGTGATATCCTTAACCATCTCGGAATCCTCGCCTTCGGCAGAAGGGATTTCAAAAGCCGTGCCACCACCTGCAGGAAGTTTTACACGGTCGAAGAAAAACTCCAAACCCTGGCAGTCCTCCATCATGGCCTCGTTCAGTACGTCTCTGTTAGCAAGTGCAGCGAAACCTTCGTTCACTGTAAGTTCGTTTGTATTGTTTGACATGATTGATGTCCTCCTATATAAAATGAATGTAAATTTTCTGTTGCGTTGCCGCATTGGAGCAGTATTTCTGTGCATTAGCCCTTGCGGATGCCGACCGACACTTTTTCATAGGTGCTGACCGTCTCACCAAGCCAAGCCGGGATGTCTTCGCCCGTCACTTCCCGTTGTTCTTTAATAAAGGATGCGAGGGTGTTGGCATTGACCGTCTCGGTGACAAGGCTTGCGAATCCGTTACCCTTGAGCGCGTGAATCATCTCATCCTTGCGACCTGCGGTGGGGGATGCGAAGAGCCTGCTCTTTAGGTAGAACGTGCTGCCGTTACGAGAAAAGCGGTCAAGTTCGGCTTCTGCCATTGCATCGGAAAGCTGTGCATCCAGAGTTTCAATTTCCGCAACAAGAGCATCCGCTTGGGTTTCCAGGTCTTTCTTCTGTTGTTTCAGTGATTTGAGCCTGTCAGCCATTTCGAAGATTTGCTTGTTTTCCATCGGTGACTACCTCCTTTCAGTACAAGCCGAAAAAGTCAACCCCCTCCGGGGAAGGGTTAGTTCCTGAACGGATTCAGACCCTTGCGGTAGTCATCAACGAGCATTTTTGCCAGGTTCTGTTTCTTACGAAGTGCAGATAGCACCTTGCGGTCAACAGTCCCACGGCACACGAGATAGATGTAATGGCAGTTTTCTTTTTGACCGGCTCTATGGATACGAGCCTTTGCCTGCTCAAAATTACTCATGCTGTAATCCAGGCTGTAAAAGACCATCGTAGAAGCGGCGGTCAATGTGATGCCGAGACCTGCCGCAGCAATCTGTCCCACAAACACCCTGCATTTACTGTCATACTGAAAACGTCGAATTTCGTTGTCGCGGTCGCTCACACCGCCACGCACCACGGCATAGCCGATTTTCTTTTTCTCAAGTAATTCCTGAATATCATCAAGTTCCGGCACGAAACGAGCCATGATAACGAGTTTCTTATCTTCTGCCATAGCTGAATCAATAATGTCGGAGAGGGCGTCCAGCTTTGCCGTGCTTACCTTATTGGAAGTGCCGTCATCGTCGGTAAGGTGTCCACCCGTAATCTGCGATAAGCGGAGGAGGCGGGTCAGAATATTGGCTGTGGTCACTTCGGATTTGCCCAAATCTGCGTAGCTTTCGTCCTCAATGCTGTCATAAAGGGAGAGTGCGTTTTTCTCCAAATCAACGATGCGGACTTCTTCTGTAATAGAAGGAAGATCCAGGCATTCTGCTTTGGTCACTCGATAAGCAACGGAGTGCATTCTGCAAAGAAAATCATCCAGCATCCATCTGCGGAACACGGGTGTGTGATTGCCATAACCGACCATGTCAAAATACTGATTGCGGAATGCGTAAAAGGATGTACCGAAAATCTGCGGGTTCAAAAATCTATATTGGGAGAACACATCCAGTTCTCTGTTGGTAATGACCGTACCCGTGAGCATCAGTTTGTAACGAGCCTTATCGCCGATGTGGTGCATTCCGACACTCTGTTTGCTACGGCTTTCCTTCAGCTTATGACCCTCATCCGCAATCACTAGGTCGGCATTGAATGTGAGAATCTCTTTTTCAAGCCTCCAGGCAGATTCGTAATTGACTACCACAATCTGAAGCCCCTTGTCGGACAGCTTGGATAGCTGCTCTTTCTTCTTATTAGAAGTGCCTTTCAGGACAGTCAGTGTATATGGGAAGTCAGCGAACTTTGAAAATTCCTCTTCCCACACGCCCAAAATGGAGAGAGGTGCGGCCACCAACACACGGCTTACTTTGTCGTGCTGATACATACATCCGGCGACAGCGATGCTGACTACCGTCTTGCCGGTACCCATTTCCATTAGGAGAGCCGTGCCGCGGCTTTTGATGCTACCATCGAATACACCGAACTTGTCACAGGCAAAAGCGAAGGCTTTTTTCTGATGATCATATGGGGTAGCTTTAATCGGCATCATGAGTTCCATGTTGTTAGTCATTACGCTCACCTCCGATATCCTTGCATTTGGTGATTTCAATGCCTATTACAGTTTTACTGGGCGCCAGCACAAGCACCTCGCAGAATTCCCCAAAAAGGAAGGTGAGTAGTTTCTTTGGCAGACGAATGCGTCCGCTCTCGATGATGTCCTGCGTTTTGCCTTTTCTGTCGGCAATACGAATTTTGACTCTGTGTTTCAGTTTCATGAATTATCCTCCTTGTCATTTGAAATATTGAATTGGAGGAGGGGCCGATACTTCTTCCTCCAGTACAAGCCGAAAAAGTCAACCCCTCGCTTTTTCGCCTGATTACTGGCGGTCTGCTTTCCTGTGTTCTTGTTTTGGTTTCTCTACGCCGAGATACTTGCAAAGTTTGGTAATGATGCGATTCCAGCGGTTGTGGACAGCTTGTTTAGAGACCTTTTTGCCTGTTGTTGCCTCTTCCTCACGGCGAATATCCTCTAAAAACTTGCTTTCACCTAGGTGGGCAAAGATAAGGTTCTGCTGGTCTTCAGTCAGTTGGGTGCGGATGAACTCCGAAATCATCTCAACCATTGGGTCTTCCGACAATGATTCCGAATCGAGCAGTTGAGGCAGCAGGGGTTTTGGGTCTGGGATGGTATCGATTGGGTCTTCGCTAAAATCAAAATCATCATCCTTGATGCGTTGTTTATGTTTTTCTTCTTGCTTGTTGCGGATCTTATAGTCCGAATTTTCGTCTGCGTATCGGTCTTGCAGGTCATAGCCGTGGTCATCGGAATCCAGGAAGATGATGACATCCCTGGTTTCTTCGGTGAACGGCACTGTGGCGACGATTTCCCGCTCCCACTTGCCGTTGGCCCGATTCACCCAACGGGTGTAGATGTAATTGCCGGACTTATCGAGATAGGAGTCTCGGTCTTGGTTGAAGTGGCTCTTGCGTTCAAAGTTCGGTGTTGCGTTGTGTTTTGACATAAAAATAACCTCCATTTTCGTTGTGAAACGAAACGGAGGTTGCATAGAAAACGGCAAATGGGCATGACAAAATTACCGCAGTCCACCGGAGTTTCCTCCGTTTCGGATTGCGGCTGCCCGCTCAAAAGGTAGCCGTTGAGTTATTCAGTTGTCCACCAAGAACCGTTGAGCCACCAGTAGCTAATTGGTGCGGTTCAGGGTGGGAAAGGACGCAATTTTAATTGAGAGGAAAGAAAATTAATTAGGCTATTAAAGGAATTTACAAATGCTGTCTTAATGGTGTCTTCGTCCAGATGGGGAGTGCAGCAAGGGTACTCCTCAACGCTCATTACCACCAAAATTGGTTGTAGCTGAACGATTTGAGTATCCTTTGCCCTTATTGCAAATCAGGCAACAGATTTATTTTAAAAAAAAGAACCGGGGTAAAACCTGAACGCAGGCGTTGTAGCACCTGTGTTCAGGTGTAACAACGCTTATAGCGTTTTGGCTTCACTCCGGCTCAACTCAATTGCGACATGCTATCGCAAGGTCAGGCTCAAAAGTTTTGATGGCCTTATTATATTGTAACGGTGGCTTCGTGTGGTCGACTCAGCTCGGTCGGTCTACAATCGCAAGGCACCGGTGATTACATTGTTTTACATTATTGGCTCCTACTGGGTGGGGTCATATCCGAGATTTGACGGATCAAACTTGTTAGACTTATAATATCGTACTCATTTTCTCCGGGGCGCTTTACCTGCAAGCCAGGTTCACCGCTATCTAGGCGGGTGGGCATTCCAACGGGGATGTTCTTATCGGGGGTCTTGATAAGGTTTTGTGTATTTGTCACAGGGT
>ERZ747221.3324-NODE-3324-length-12925-cov-3.361457_pt1 | contig 12925 bp, 13 predicted proteins | sample MGYA00374949_ERZ747221 | MGnify/ENA primary metagenome ERZ747221 (study PRJEB28779, sample SAMN05720172) | bioreactor metagenome | isolation source: Anaerobic biogas reactor | place: USA:Washington, USA | collected 2015-08-08 ... | reverse complement strand
GGTGCTGGAGACCGGGGCCAATGATGTCTATGTAGTACAGTCGCCCGAGCATGGCGAGATTCTATTACCAGCCGTAAAAGACGTAATACGGGAAGTAAATTTGGAAGAGAAAATTATGCGGGTTAGGCTGCTGCCAGGATTGATTAATTCTACAGGTGGTTCACATGAAGATTGATATATTAAGCCTTTTTCCGGAGATGTTTGTTTCTCCATTTAATGAGAGTATCATTAAAAGGGCTCGGGAAAAGGGCTTACTGGAAATTAATTTAATAAATATCAGAGATTTTGCTCCGGGGAAGCACCAGCAGGCTGATGATTATCCCTTCGGCGGCGGTGCTGGTATGGTTATGAAGGCTGATGTGGTAGTTCCGGCCATTACCAGTTGCAAAAGCACAGATTCCTGGGTGGTGCATCTCTCTCCTCAAGGTAAGACCCTCAATCAAAAGCGGGTGGAAGAGCTGGGTCAAAAAAATCACCTGGTGTTACTCTGCGGTCATTATGAGGGTATCGATCATCGGGTCATGGAACTGGTGGATGAGGAGATATCTATCGGTGATTATATCTTAACCGGTGGTGAATTAGCAGCGATGGTAGTAGTAGATGCGGTATCACGTATGATTCCCGGGGTATTAGGGGCAGAAGAATCAGCTTCGGAAGAATCATTTTCCGGGGCGCTACTGGAATATCCCCATTATACCCGTCCCCGCATTTATCAGGGACAGGAGGTACCAGAGGTTTTACTTTCCGGCCATCATGAAAACATCCGCCGCTGGCGTAAACAGCAGAGCCTGTTAATGACCTTGCTCAAACGTCCGGAATTACTTTTAAACCGGGAATATGATGCCGAAGAAAAAGAACTGTTACAGGAAATATTATTTAAGGAGCAGTAAATGGTGGCCAATTCCAACAATTCAATTATGGTGCCTGGCACCTGTAGGAGTGAGAACAGTAACGATGAGGAAGGGTAAAGTCTACATAGCGTTGTTGCATTATCCTATGTATAACAAGCGCATGGATATAATCACTACCTCAGTTACCAATCTGGACTTGCATGATATTTCCCGGGTAGCCAGGACCTATAATGTGGAGGGCTTTTTTGTAGTTCATCCTTCCCCTAGCCAGCATCGTTTGATAAAGGAGATCGTTTCTTACTGGCAGGAGGGTTACGGGGGAAGTTATAACCCGGATAGAAAAGAAGCCTTTGACCGACTAATGACGGTAGACAGTCTGCAGGAAGTTTTAAATATTATTCAAGATAAGACTGGCCAAAAACCGGATACTATAGCTACTGATGCCAGGGTTTATCCTAATACTGTATCCTATCGTGATATGAAGGATAAGATTTTTAATAATGAGCAGGTGTTTTTAATTCTTTTTGGTACCGGCTGGGGGATGGATAAAAGCTTGATAGCATCCTGTACTTATATACTGGAACCAGTACAAGGGGATGCCAATTATAATCATTTGTCGGTACGCAGTGCAGTTTCCATAATCATAGATCGATTACTGGGGGAATACTGGTTTATTTAAAGAATTTTGCTTGAGTTAAGGGTAGGCGGTGTGGTATAATACCACTGTTCTGTGTAATGAAGGCGGTCCGCTGCATTAAAGAATGTATGAACGCTTACTAGGAACGCTCACCAGGAACGCTCGCTGGAAGGAGGTAAAGAATAGTATGCAAGACATAATCAGGTCTATTGAAGATGAATATTTCAAAAAAGATTTACCCGATTTTGCCCCCGGGGATAATGTAAAAGTACATGTTAAGGTAGTTGAGGGTACACGGGAAAGGATTCAGATTTTTGAGGGTACGGTAATAAAGATTCGTGGTGCTGGATTATCCCGGACATTTACGGTGCGAAGAATATCGTACGGTGTGGCGGTGGAAAGAACTTTCCCCCTGCATGCACCCAAAATAGCCAGGATAGAGGTTACCCGGAAAGGTAAAGTCCGTAGAGCCCGCCTGTTTTACTTGCGTGGCCTGACCGGCAAAAAAGCCCGGGTTAAAGAAAAAGGCAGATTTTAATTCAAACATAATGTAAGTCAGAGAGGAGGATACCCCGGGTATTCTCCTTTTTCGTATTAAATGGAGGGTGAAAACGTGAGCATTAACTGGTTTCCAGGGCATATGGTTAAGGCCAGGAAGGAGATACAGGAGAATCTGAAGCTGGTAGATATGGTAATTATGCTTTTGGATGCCCGTGCTCCCTATTCTTGCCGTAACCCACAACTGGAAGAAATGATTAATCCCAAACCAACTATTGTAGTTTTGAATAAAATGGATCTGGCCCTAACAGCTGACACCAGGAGACATCTGGAGCAATTACGTGATGAGGGCCGCCTGGCAGCGGCTATGGATTCAACCAATGGCAAGGGTTCACGTGAGGTTTTACAGCTTATAGCAACTGCTTTCGAACCGGTACGGGAGGATTTGCAACGGCGGGGAAGGAGAATCAGGCCTGCACGGGTAATGATAGTAGGAGTACCTAATGTAGGAAAATCGAGTTTCCTTAATTCGCTGGCGGGAAAAAAGGTGGCTACAACTGGAGCTAGACCAGGGGTTACCCGGGGCAAACAATGGGTAAGGATAAGAGATGATATTGAATTTATGGATACTCCGGGATTAATGTGGCCCAAAATAGACAGTATGGAGCAGGGTTTAAAACTGGCCTTACTTGATATAGTGGGAGAGAAAGCTTATCAGGAGTATGATGTCAGCCTTTATTTGATACAGCTTTTAAGGGAAAAGGCTCCCCAGGTATTGCATGATAAGCTGAAAATAGACAATCTCGAGCGACCAGAGCAGGAACTATTGGAAGATATAGCCCGTAAAAAGGGCCACCTCATTAAAGGTGGGGAAGTTGATGTGGAGAAAACTTGCACCGTATTATTGCAGGATTTTCGCAAAGGTAAGCTGGGGCCACTAAGCCTGGAGTAATATTGAATAGAAATTAAAAAGTAAAGCAACGGGGACGGTTTTTGAAAAGCAAAAAGAACCGTCCCCGTTGCTTTGTTGCTTCCAATATCCGCCTCATTCCTTCGATATCTGATGATTATCCTGGTCCCGGGGCGGGGATACACGGGTTTGCCCCTACAATATCCTACCACCTTAGCTTCGCTCTTGCATTGCTTTACCCCTCACACCTAAGCACTGTCCAACCTTCATCCCCGACGTCTTACGACTTACGAGCGATGACCTATTAGTTACGGATATATGCTATATAGAAATTATTAATTAATTATTCGAAATTTAGGAAGGATTAAGAGAAGTTTTGTAGAATAGACATTACATAAAAATAAGTAGGCATAAGTATAACAACGGGTTATGCTTATCGGAGGAGGTTTTAAAAAAGTGAATAGAAACAAGTGGTTTATTCTTTTGACCGGACTCATAATTGGAGCCTTTGCAGCTATTCTGGTTAAAATGGGTAACCCGGGTAACATGGGGTTCTGTATAGCCTGTTTCGAAAGGGATATTGCAGGAGCCCTGGGTCTGCATCGTGCTGGAATTGTTCAGTATATGCGTCCCGAAATTATCGGACTATTACTGGGTGCAATGCTTACCGCCATGTTTAGTGGCGAGTTTAAAGCCCGAGGTGGTTCATCTACTCTGGTGCGCTTTATAATGGGCATGTTTATGATGATTGGTGCATTGGTATTCTTAGGCTGTCCTTTGCGGGATATCTTAAGAATGGCTGGCGGAGACTACAATGCTGTGGTAGGACTTATTGGTTTCATTGCCGGTGTAGGCGGTGGAGTATATTTCCTCAAAAATGGCTTTAACCTGGGCCGGGCAGAATACAGCCATTCCAATGTGGGAGGTTACCTGTTACCAATTATATTTGCCTTTTTCCTCTTCCTGCTGTTAAAAGGAACTGTTTTTAATCCTGATGCGGGAGGCCCCCTGTTCTTTAGCGTTGAAGGCCCGGGTTCCATGGCTGCACCTATAGGAATCTCACTTGGAGTTGGTTTATTAGTCGGGTTCCTGGCTCAACGCACCAGGCTTTGTCTAAGTGGCGGAATCAGGGATTTCATTCTCATCCGGGATAATTATCTCCTGATCGGATTCCTTGGCATCTTTGCGGGAGCTTTAGTTTTGAATATTGCCTTTGGTTTCTTTAAACCTGGTTTTGCCGAACAGCCTATAGCTCATACTATGCATATATGGAACTTCCTGGGCTTATTCCTGGTTGGTCTGACTGCAACATTGCTAGGAGGGTGCCCGTTACGGCAACTGATTTTATCCGGTGAGGGAGATATGGATGCCGCCGCAGTTGTAGTGGGTATGATAGTTGGTGCTGCTTTCTGCCATAACTTTATGTTAGCAGCCTCTCCAGCCGGCGTAGGTAATTTTGGCCAGATTGCTTGTATTATAGGTATTATTGTTATGGTGTGGATCGGATTTAGTTACCGGGAAGCGTAGGAGGTGTCGATTTGGATAAGTTAGATGTAAGAGGGCTCAGCTGCCCGGTTCCGGTTTTAAGAACCAAAAAAGCTATTGATAGTGGAGCTACAGAAATACTCATAGTGGGCAGCAGCCAGGTTTCCAAGGAAAATGTCAGTAAGCTCGCAGTATCCCAGGGTTTTACAGTTAATATTAAGGTGGACAACAAGGACCTTTGGGAGATGGAGATTAAAAAGTAGGCTAGAGCGTATTAAGTACAAGACGAAAACAGAATAAAACGGTAGAATAAAGAGGAACGCAATTGTTCCTCTTTATTATTTGGCTACTAAAGACAGGAGAATAACATTGTTTAAACGGCTCTTTATTGTAATTACCCTGATCTGCTTAGGGTGTTTATCATCTGTAATTATTTATTATCAATTGCAGGATAAAGCGCAAATCCAGGCGGTACATGGGCAGTATGATGTAGAAACAGTAGACAGTGAAAAGACGCCGCAGATACAGACTATTACTCTTACGGCTGCCGGTGATTGCTTAATGCATGGACCGCAAATTAAATCTGGATTACAGTCAGATGGGTCTTACTATTTTGAACATTTTTTTACAGACGTGAAAGACCTGATTGATGAAGGTGACTACAGCTCTACTGACTTTGAAGCCGCCCTGGCTGGTCCTGAGACCGGGTATACTGGCTATCCTATGTTTAATAGCCCTGATGCTATAGCGACTACTTTTAAAGAAGCAGGTTTTGATTTGGTAGTTACCGCTAATAACCACTCGCTGGATAGAGGTTATAAGGGGGCTATTCGTACTCTCGATATACTTCAGGGAGCTGGATTGGATACGGTGGGAACTTATCGTAATGAAGCGGAAGCCCGGTCTTTTTTGATTAAGGATATAAATGGGGTAAAGGTTGGTTATTTAGCTTACAGTTATGGTACCAATGGCTTACCGGTACCAAATGAACATCCCGAATTTTTTAACTTCCTGGACCGTGATAATATAGTGGCAGATATATATGCTCTGCGTCCTCAGGTAGATATACTTATTCTGGTATTACACTGGGGTCAGGAGTATCAACCTGAACCTACTCAAGAACAAGTATTAATGGCCCATGAATTGCTAAATGCTGGAGCAGATATTATTCTGGGTAATCATCCCCATGTAGTTCAGACTATGGAAATAGTACAGGTAGGGGATAAAGATAAATTCGTCATTTATTCTATGGGTAATTTTATCAGTGCCCAACATGGACAGGAAAGAAACAGTGGGATAGTCCTTAAAATGAAGTTTAGTAAGGCTTTTACCAGTGGGGAAACTCTATTAGACGAGGTCTCCTATACTCCCACCTACTCACACCCCTATTATGACCAGGGCAAGTTAAAATACCGGGTAATTCCGGTAGAAGCCGGTATAGAGCGAATTAAGCAAGGTCAGGACCCTTTTATGAATGAAAGCGATTTACCCGTCCTGGAAGCGGTTCTCCAATCTACCCGCAGCCAACTGGGAGAAGCGTATTATAGAATCAAGAATTAAGAATTAAGAATGTAACATTTGTAGTTACTTTTGAACTAAATATGGAGGTGTAATTATGTTAAAGTTTCCAGCTCTTTTTTCTCCTATTAATATAGGTGGGGTAATGCTTAAAAATCGGGTAGTTATGGCACCGATGGCGGCGAATTATGCCCATCTGGATGGGGAAGTAAGTGAACGGCAAATAGCCTACTATCAGGCTCGGGCTCGGGGCGGAGCAGGGCTGATTATTGTTGAAGCCGCCTGTATTGACGCCCCTGTTGGGCGGGAAGGGTTTGGCCAGATTCTTATAGACCATCCGCGCTATGTGAGAGGTTTAAACCAACTGGCCGATAGTATAAAATCCTGTGGCAGCAGAGCGTTTATTCAATTATTTCATGCCGGTCGTCAGGCGCACACTATAATTACCGGAGTTCAGCAGGTAGCTCCCTCGGCGGTTGCTTGCGCTGCGGTGAAAGATGTTCCCCGGGAACTATCGATTACTGAGGTAAAGGATATCCGTGATAAATTTATTACTGCTGCCGGTCATGCTTATATGGCTGGATTTGATGGGGTTGAACTTCATGCTGCTCATGGTTACCTGATTAATGAATTTCTCTCACCAGATTCAAATCTGCGCCAGGATGAATACGGGGGCAGCCTGGATAATCGAGCACGCCTGTTAATGGAAATAGTTGCTGGCATAAAAAAGGGTTTCCCGAAATTAGTTATAGGTGTGCGTTTAAATATAGATGATTTTGTACCTGGTGGTTTAAAGATGCCTGAATCTCTAGAAATATGCCGGCGCCTGGAAGAGGCCGGGGTAGACCTGATTCATTGTTCCTGTGGTACTTACGAATCAGGCTTAACCAGCATAGAACCAGCATCTTATAGCGAAGGCTGGCGCACCTATATGGCAGAAGCAGTAAAACAGGTAGTAAAGATTCCAGTTATAAGCGGTGGTATGGTAAAAAGGCCGGAGATGGCAGAAGATATTATCCAAAACCAGCAGGCTGACCTGGTTTTTCTGGGACGGGCTTTACTGGCTGATAGTAACTGGGCACTGATGGCTAAGAAGGGTCATGTCGAAGACATTCGCCCCTGTATAATGTGTAATAATTGCATTGAAAGCAATTTTAAAGGAATTGCGGTAAGCTGTGCGGTTAACCCGTCGACTGGCAGGGAACGTGAGTTAATAAAAACTGCAAAAACAAAAAAGAAGTCCACGGTAGTGGTAGTAGGGGGAGGACCGGCCGGAATGCAGGCAGCACTGGCTCTGGATGGTTGTGGCTTTGAGGTTCAATTATTCGAGCAGGAGGAAAGGCTGGGAGGATTATTGAACCTGGCAGCAATCCCGCCGCATAAGGAGAAAATTGCTCTATTTCGGGATTATTTAATAAAGTGCCTGGGACGCAGCCGAGTTAATATTAATCTTAATCACCCTTATAAACTGGAAAATCTAAGAGACCAGTATCCAGACCACTTGCTTATTGCCAGCGGTTCCCGACCAATAACTCCAGCGTTTGAAGGGTGGGACGAAAACAATTGCCTGCAGGTGGAGGATATATTAAGTGGCCGTTTTAAGCTTGAAGGCCAGCAGGTAGTAATTATCGGCGGGGGGAGTAATGGCTGTGAGACTGCCGATTTCTTAATTCAGGGCGGTAACCACATTACTATTGTAGAAAAAGAGCAATTTCTAGCCTCAGGCATGGAAAAGAAAAATCGGCGGGATTTACTTAACCGGCTGCAAGCAGGTGGAGTTATAAGGCGTACCAGCAGTAATTTAATGGAGATAGGAAACGATAATGTTACTATCAGTACCCATGGCCAGCAGGAGAGTTTACCGGCTGATTATATAATAGCGGCAACAGGTTATAAGCCTAATAACGAAATTTACCTGAAAGCTCAAAAACTGCATCCAAGCGTGCATCTGATAGGGGATGCTTTTGCCGTTGGAGGGATAAGGGAGGCTATATTGCAGGGAGAAACCCTGGCGGCAATGCTGGCTCATCAGGAGAGTTAGGTATTTTAGGAGCAGTAAGATGAATGACCCAGACCATAAAGAGCAGAAAAGAATCCGGCAGCTTAATTGCTATGAGGAGGAAATTTGGAAGCAGGGGTTCAGATACATAGCCGGTATTGATGAGGTAGGTCGGGGACCTATAGCCGGACCAGTGGTAGCGGCAGCAGTAGTTTTACCCCAGAACACATTTATTGCCGGAGTGGATGATTCCAAGAAGTTAAGTGCCAATAAGAGGCGGGAACTGGCAGAAGAGATTAAAGTGACTGCTATTTCCTGGGCGGTAGTTGCCATAAATACTCCCTATTTGGATGATATAAATATACTAAATGCTACGCGTAAAGCTATGCACATAGCTGTTGCAGAACTATGTCCCGGTCCTGATTTTTTACTAATAGATGCTCTCAAATTACCCGATATAGGTATTAGACAGCAGTCCTTAATCAAAGGTGATAGTCTAAGTTTTTCTATTGCCTGTGCTTCTATTTTGGCCAAGGTGGAACGGGATGCCAGCATGGAGTGCTTTGATTTGCTTTATCCTGGTTATGAGTTTGCTAAACATAAGGGATACGCAACCAGGGAGCATATTAAGGCTCTTATGGATAAGGGACCTTGCGAAATACACCGGAGCAGCTTTGAACCGGTAAAATCCTTGTTAGCAGGAGGTACATATGGACAGCAACCAGGTCTCTTTGACCAGGATGATGCTTAATATTGCCACCCCTTCTGACCAGGGCATATCTTTTTCCCGGGGTGAAATTTTACAAGGTAGCGTTCAGGAAGTCAGAACTGATGGGCTGGTAATGATGTATCTGAAAGGCCGCCTAATTGAAGCGGCTACTGAAGTCATGGTCAAACCGGGGCAGCAGCTGTTTTTAATGGTAGACGATTTTCGTGATGGTAAAACTTATTTAAAAGTCCTTAACCCCGAGCGCATGGCAAAACTGGAGAATGCCAACATCTCAGCTAATCTTCAAAGTATGGGCATACCGGTCAAGGAAGATACTGTTCTATTTGCCCGTAAATTGCTGCAGCACAACCTGCCCGTTACTCCCCAAAATCTTAATGAAATGCAAAAAGGGGTTAATATTCTGGGTGCGGCTAACCCCAGGAATCTGGAAATAGTAACCCTGGCTCTTTCTCGTGGACTGCCCCTTAACCAGCAGGTTTTAAATGCTCTGCTGCAGTTTACTGATCCCGGAAGTGATTTGAGTAGGCTGTTGAAAAACCTTACCCAAAACTTGACTCAGCTTTCTTTGCAGACACAAGGCGAGGTTTCTCAGCAGGCAGGGCGGACTATTCCTCAGGCACTTTCTATAACAGGGCCGGGAATGGATTTAGAAGTTAATACCAGTGCGGGTAGCAAGTCCCAACCGGCAGGGGCGTTTAATCAGCAATCAAGCTTAAGTCCTGCAGACGGCAGGACACTGTCCGGGAATCCGCAGATACAAAATACTACCATGACAAACCCTGGGGGGACCGTATCTCAAAGTGGGCCAGAACTTGCCGGCAGGGAAGTATCATACTTGGCCGAAGCTAGAACTGATGGGAAAACACCGGGCACAGGCAGCAATTTGCCCCCAACCGCAGCTGAATCGGCTCGAGATACCGGCAGGGTACCGGTGCAGTTAACCATAATGCAATCAGATGGTGATGAGGTTGGTCCCAGGAACCGGCCAGCAGGTCAAATATCAGGCCAGCAGTTTTTATCAGAGCGCGCTGCTGGAGCTTTGATAGCTGATAGCGAAATTTTATCCTCTGGGGGAGATAAAGTTGGCAATTTATCACCCGGAATTAGGAGCGATGGGGATGGGCTTAGATTCCTGGCCCTGTTTCGACCTCTGTTGGATGTTTTACAAATAGAGTTAAGCAATAATCCTGCTGCTATAAGAGATAGCCTGCAGAACCTGCTGCAATCGGAAAAAGAAATGATAAGAGCCTTAATTTTGTTGCAAGACCTGATAAAAGGTGGGGAAACCACGTCCAAACTGCCTCTTATAAGTGAACTGCTAAACCGGATAGAAGGTATGGAAAGGGAACTGAGTGGGCAAAGAATTTTTAATTATATAAGCCGTATGCCGGATTCTAACTTTAACTATTACTATTTCTCCTTTCCAGTCAGAATAAACGATGAATATCGCCTGTGTCAGATGCGGGTAAATCGTGAAGCAGGGAATAAATTACTTAAAGAACAGGATAATATTAAATTAATTGTTTCACTGGATACTGCTAATATGGGAATGGTGCTTTTTCATGTTAACTGGAATAAGAATAAAACCCTGACTTTGCAGGGAGTGGTTGAATCAAATGAGGTTATGCATTATTTCAATAAGCATATAAGTCAGTTGGTTAAAGGGCTTAACCAGCTTGGTTACACGGTTAATAACCTGGGGGTGCAAATGTTGCAAAAGGACGACGAAATGGTCAAACTTAGACCGGTTATGGAAGAAGTACCTATGAAATTCCGGCCTTTTTCTATTGATGTAACGGTTTAGGGGGAAACGTTATGAATAACCGGACAGCTCCGGATAAAATCGAAAAGGCCGTAGCTCTGCGCTATGACCCGAAGGAAGATCAGGCACCGGTGGTGGTTGCCCAGGGGCGGGGTTATATTGCCGAGCGTATAAGAGAAGTAGCGCGAGAAAGCGGAGTACCTGTAAAGGAAGACAGTGAACTGGTAGAATATCTTATGGCCCTTGATTTATATCAAGAAATTCCTCCTGAGCTATATGCAGTAATTGCTGAAATACTGGCCTTTATATACTCCATGGATAAAAAATATTGAACCGAGGTAGCTTATGAAGCGTAAACTGGGTATGTGGGGAGAAGAAGTTGCTACACGCTATTTACAGGATAAGGGTTACAAGATTCTGGACCGAAATTATTACACCCGTAACGGGGAATTAGATATAATATGCGAAAAGGACGGTAAAATAGTATTCGTCGAGGTTAAAACCAGGAAAAATACCAGCTTTGGTTCACCCGAGGAGGCCATAACCAGGAAGAAAATAAATCACCTGCGCCAGGCGGCTTTAACATATCTAAATAGTGTAGAGCGCCCTTACCAGGAAATCTGTTTTGATGTTATTACTATCCTCGTAGATGGTAATAAAGAAATCATCAATCATATTGAGCAGGCCTTTTAAATTATTTTTATAGGAGTGGAGGAATTTAAAAAGTGCTTATTTATGGTAAAGAAATCAGAGAAAAGATTAAAGAAGGGGTATCCCATGCTGCCAAAAAGATTCCTATGAGCCTGGTTGTTGTGCGAATAGGGGATGACAAAAGCTCGCAGGCTTATGTTAATGGCATTAAAAAACTCGGGGATGAAACTGGGGTAAAGGTGGAAATTGCTAGCTTCTCCGCTGGAATTAGTCTGGACGAGGCTATTAAACATATAGAAGAATTGAATCAAGACCCGGATGTTAATGGGATAATGCTGCAAACTCCCCTGCCTGATCATCTAAATATTAGTGTACTGGCTAACGTTATCGATTACCATAAGGATGTAGAGGGAATACATAATTATAATTTAGGCAAGTTAATCAGCAAACAGGAGGGGATCAAACCAGCTACTCCCAAAGCAGTCATCAGCATGTTAAAACATTATGATATATCAATAGAGGGTAAGAAGGTATGCATTGTCGGTAGAAGTGCCATATTAGGTAGTCCGCTGGCTATGATGATGAGTTCGGAAAACGGAACTGTAACTCTGTGTCATTCCAGAACCAAGAACCTGGGCAATGAAACTCGTAATGCCGATATACTAGTTGCTGCATTGGGGAAGGCTAATTTTATAACTCCGGATATGGTAAATGAAGAAAGTGTAATAATAGACGTCGGTATTAATTTTGATGAGAATGGCCGCATGGTTGGAGATGTACACGAAGAGGCCAAGGCCAAAGCCCGTATAGCCAGTGCCGTACCGGGTGGAGTCGGGCTAATTACGGTAGCAGAACTGTTTGACAACCTGAGAATTATAAGCCGGAAATAACCCAGGTGGGGCATTAACTAAACACTTGCGGGGTTAAGTCCCCTGGCCAAGATTTTAGTAATGCTTACCATAGTTCTGGGCTGGGTGGGCATGCTCACCCTGGGCTTTGCTCTGGGGCCCCGGTACCTCCGGAACAATTACTGGAGGTTCTAACCGCCCGGGTATTGCCCCTGGAGCGAAACTATAGTGATATATCTTTGGTGCTCCATACTGCTACCCGGGAAGAGGGAATGTTACAGAAATTGGAACAGATTAATCGACAAATGTCCTTTTTGGTAGGAGTAGCTGTGCCCGGGGTTTACCCTTGAAGAAGAATTACTTAAACAATATTAGAGCAATTAACTTGTACCATAATACAACCTGAGACCTATACGAAATACCAGGATTAATGCAATTAATAGCTGGCATCGATTAATAGGGAAATATAATATAAGCATAGAGGGCAGGCATAATAGCCTGCCCTCTTATTTTTTGGTAAATATTCACGTATAGATAAACATGTCGAATAATGATAGAATACTTACGTACTTATGAATAATACGGGATTTTAACAATTAAATAATCTCCGAGCTGTACTGCCTTCAGTCACGGCTATGGTGTACAGCCGATGGGTGCAACTGGAAACGGCTGTGCCTCCCTTTTGGAAAGGAGAGCATTTATACCCGGGTACCGGCGAAATCACCTGAAGTCTTCTTTCGAGAGTTTCAGGTTTTTTTTAATTCAAATTGAGTGTTGGTTTTGCGTCTACAAATAATTTTTGAGGAGGTATTACCGTGTTGAAGTTCGGGCAGAAGTCAAGGTCTTCTCTGGTATTAGCGCTGGTTGTTCTTTTTTGCTTATTCCTAACCTTGCCGGTACTGGCTGAAGGTGGTAGTGGTGACGGGTCTGGTGGCGGACACAATACCCCTCTAGGGTTAGCTTCTTCCAACCCGGCTGATGGGGCATCAAATGTAGCAGTTAATACTCAGATTAAGCTGATCTTCAATAAAAACGT
>ERZ747221.3321-NODE-3321-length-12937-cov-4.593157_pt1 | contig 12937 bp, 8 predicted proteins | sample MGYA00374949_ERZ747221 | MGnify/ENA primary metagenome ERZ747221 (study PRJEB28779, sample SAMN05720172) | bioreactor metagenome | isolation source: Anaerobic biogas reactor | place: USA:Washington, USA | collected 2015-08-08 ... | reverse complement strand
TGGAAACGGTTCCCAATTTTTCGGAGGGTCGCGACCCGGAAGTCATCGAAGCCATCGCGGATTGTTTCCGCGGGAAACCGGGCGTGAAGCTGCTGGACTATAGCGCGGACAAGGACCACCACCGCTCCGTTTTCACGGCGGTCGGCGAGCCGGACGCGCTGCGCGACGCGGTCATCAAAGCCATCGGCGTGGCTGTGGCGCGCATTGACCTGACGCGGCACCAGGGGCAGCACCCGCGCATGGGCGCGGCGGACGTCGTCCCCTTTATCCCCATCCGCAACTGCAGCCTTGAGGACGCGGACAGGGTGGCTAAAGAGGTCGGGGACGCGGTCGCCCGGCGGTTCGGGCAGCCCGTCTTCCTGTATGAGCGCTCCGCGACAAAGCCCAACCGTGAAAACCTCAGCGACATCCGCAAGGGCGGATTCGAGGGGATGGCTGAAAAGATGAAGGACCCCGCCTGGACGCCGGATTTCGGGCCCGCGACCATCCATCCCACAGGAGGGGTGACCGCCGTCGGCGCGCGCATGCCGCTGATCGCCTTCAACGTCAACCTGGGCACGGACAAGCTGGAAATCGCCAGCGCCATCGCGAAGAAGGTCCGTCACTCAAACGGCGGGTTCCGCTATGTGAAGGCCATGGGCGTGATGCTGGAGGAGCGCCGCCTAGCCCAGGTGTCCATGAACCTGACGGATTACACCCAAACAAGCGTCTACAGGGTGTTCGAGACCGTCCGGATGGAAGCGGAGCGCTACGGCGTGAGCGTGGTGGGCAGCGAGCTGATTGGGCTTTCCCCGCTCAAAGCCCTGATGGACTGCGCGGAACACTACCTGCGGCTGGAGCACTTCAGCCTCGAGCAGGTGCTGGAAACCCGATACTGATGAGGAGGAACGTCGCCAGATGGAACTGAAGCAGCTGACCGTGGAGGAACTCTCCCGCGTGACCGCGTCCAAAAGCTCCGCCCCCGGGGGCGGCAGCATCTCCGCCATGGCCGGCGCATTTTCCGCCGCCCTGGCCAGCATGGCCTCCAAACTGACGGAGGGCAAGGCGGGATACGAGGCCGCCTGGGAACGGGTCAGGCAGATTGACGCCCGGGCGGAGGCGCTTCGGCTGGAGTTGCTTAACGACATCCAGCGGGACACCTCCTCCTTCGACGCCTTCATGGAGGCGCTGGCCCTGCCAAAAGGCACCGGGGAAGAAAAGGCGCTTCGCGCAAAGGCGATGCAGGACGCGCTCAAGGGTGCCTGCGCGGTGCCGATGGAAGTGGCGGGCAAGGCCTTTGAGGCGATGAAGCTGGCGCTTGAGACCGTGCGGATTGCCAACGTGAACGTGGCCAGTGACAGCATGGTCGGCGTGCTGATGGGGCGGGCGGCGGTGCTGGGCGCGCTGAGCAACGTGCGCATCAACCTGGACAGCATCAAGGACGAGGCCTACGTGCGCAAGATGTCGGCCGCCTGTGACGAGATGGAAGAAAAAGTGCGGACGCTTGAACGGGAAGGGGCGGCCGTGCTGGGCAAGAGGATATAAAGGAGACCGCGATGAACGCCTTTGACAACGACATCCGCCAGCTGTTCGACGAACTGCCGCCCCCCGCCGCGTTCGAGCCGGGAATCCGCCGCGCCCCGCGCCGGGAAGCACGGCTGAGCCAAAAAGACCGGCGGCAGGCGCTGCTCAACGCGCTGCGCTATCTCCCACAGAAGCACCACGCCATGCTGGCGCCGGAGTTCCTGCGGGAGCTGGACGAGACCGGACGGATTTACGGCTACCGCTTCCGGCCGCAGGGCAGAATCCGGGGGCTCCCGATTGAGGAATACCAGGGGAACTGCATGGCGGGCAAGGCCATCCAGGTGATGATGGACAACAACCTGGACTTCGAGGTGGCGCTGTACCCCTATGAGTTGGTGACCTACGGTGAAACCGGCCAGGTCTGCCAGAACTGGATGCAGTACCGCCTCATCCGGTTTTACCTGCAGCGGGTGACGGAGGAGCAGACGCTGGCGCTTTTGTCCGGCCATCCGCTGGGGCTCTTTCCCTCCCATCCCTTGGCGCCGCGGCTGGTCATCACCAACGGGCTGATGGTCGGCCAGTTCGACCGGCCGGAGCAGTTCAGCCGCGCCCAGGCGCTGGGCGTCGCCAACTACGGCCAGATGACCGCGGGCGGCATGATGTACATCGGGCCGCAAGGCATCGTGCACGGCACCTACAATACCCTGCTGGGAGCGGGGCGGCTGAAGCTGGGCATCCCCAAGGAAGGGAACCTGGCCGGAAAGCTGTTCGTCTCCTCCGGCCTGGGCGGGATGAGCGGCGCCCAGGGCAAGGCCGCGGTCATCGCGGGCGCCGCCGCCATCATCGCGGAGGTGGACGATTCCCGGATTGAAACCCGCCATTCCCAGGGATGGGTAACGGAGCGCCACGAATCGCCGTCCGCCGCCGTCCAGGCCGCGCTCAGGCACCAAAGGGAAGGAACCCCCTGCGCGGTCGCCTTCCATGGCAACATCGTGGACCTGCTGGATTACCTGCTCAAGGAAGGCGTCCACGTCGACCTGCTCAGCGACCAGACCAGCTGCCATGCGCCCTATGAGGGCGGGTACTGCCCGCAAGGGCTGAGCTTCCCGGAACGCACCCTGATGCTGAAGGAAGCGCCGGGGCGCTTCAGGGGGCGGGTGGACGAAAGCCTGAAAAAGCATTATGCGCTCATTAGGGAGCACGCGAAGCGCGGCACCTATTTCTTCGATTACGGCAACAGCTTCCTGAAGGCCGTGTATGACGCCGGGGTGAAGGAGGTCTGCCGCAACGGGGAAAACGACCTGGACGGGTTCGTCTTCCCAAGCTATGTGGAGGACATCCTGGGGCCGGAGCTGTTTGACTATGGCTACGGGCCTTTCCGCTGGTGCTGCCTGAGCGGCAGGCCGGAGGACCTCCGGAAGACCGACCGCGCGGCGATGGACTGCATCGACCCGGAGCGGCGCTACCAGGACCGGGACAACTGGGTGTGGGTGCGCGACGCGGAGAAGAACCGCCTGGTCGTGGGCACCCAGTGCCGCATCCTCTACCAGGACGCGAAAGGCCGGCGGGACATCGCCCTGCGCTTCAACCGGATGGTCCGGGACGGCGACATCGGCCCGGTCATGCTGGGGCGCGACCACCACGACACGGGCGGCACGGATTCCCCCTTCCGCGAGACCAGCAACGTCCGGGACGGCTCCAACATCATGGCGGATATGGCCACGCAATGCTTCGCGGGCAACGCGGCGCGCGGGATGAGCATGGTCGCCCTGCACAACGGCGGCGGCGTGGGCGTCAGCAAGGCCGTCAACGGCGGCTTTGGCATGGTGCTGGACGGCAGTGAGCGGGTGGACGGCATCCTGAACACCGCCATGCCCTGGGACGTGATGGTGGGCGTCGCGCGGCGCGGCTGGGCGCGCAATCCCCACGCGGTGGAAACCTGCGCGGACTACAACCGGGACGCGGGCGGCGCCGGCTTCGTCACCTTGCCCTACCCGGCGGACGAAGCCCGGCTGGACGGATGGCTCTCGTCATGAACCAGATGAAAAAATCCAGGGCCGCCGTCCTGAACATCGGCTTGCTGGCCACACCGGAAGGCCGCCAGGCGAAAGCCGGGGCGGAGCAGGGGCACATCCGCATCCTGAAGGATGCCTATGTGCTGGCCGAAGACGGGGTCGTCGTCGCCGTCGGCACCGGTCAGCCGAACGCGCAATGGATGGAAGGCGCGGACGCCGTCGACGCGGCCGGCCGTCTGGTGACCCCGGGGCTGGTGGACGCACACACCCACCTGGTGTTCGGCGGCTGGCGCGCGCACGAGCTGCAGCAGAAGCTGTCGGGCGTCCCCTACCTGGAAATCCTGGCGAAGGGCGGCGGCATCCTCAGCACCGTCCGGGAAACGCGGGCGGCCGGCGAGGACGCGCTGGCTGAAAAAGCCGGCCTCGCCCTGGACGGGATGCTGGGGCAGGGCACGACGACCGCAGAAGCCAAAAGCGGCTATGGGCTGAGCCTCGGGGACGAGCTCAAACAGCTGAGCGTCGTGAAGCGCCTGAACCGCAGCCATGCGGTCGACCTGGTGCCCACACTGATGGCGGCGCACGCCGTGCCGGAGGAATACCGGGCGGACCGCCGCGCCTACGTCGACCTCGTTATTAAGCAAATCATCCCGGCGGCCGCCGGGGAAGGGTTGGCCGAGTTCTGCGACGTGTTCTGCGAAACCGGCGTGTTCTCGCCGGAAGAGGCAAGGGAAATCCTGCTGGCAGGGCAAAGGGCGGGCCTGCAGAGCAAAATCCACGCGGATGAAATCGACGCGATCGGCGGCAGCGAGCTGGCCGGTGAACTGGGCGCGGTTTCCGCCGAGCACCTCATCGCGATGCGGGACAGCGGCATCAGGGCGCTGAAGGCGGGCGGCGTCATCGCCTGCCTGCTGCCAGCCACGTCCTTCTACCTGGGCAAGCCCTACGCCCGCGCGAGGGGCCTGATTGCAGCCGGCGTGCCGGTGGCCGTCGCCAGCGACTTCAACCCCGGGAGCTGCCCTTCCCATTCGCTGCAGCTATGCATGAACCTGGCGTCCTGGCAGTACCGCATGCAGCCGGAAGAAATCCTGACCGCCGTGACGCTCAACGCCGCGGCGGCCATCGGAAGGGCGGAAACCGTGGGCAGCACCGAGCCCGGCAAACTGGCGGACCTGGTTGTCTGGGAGGCGGACTCGCTGGATTATCTCATGTATCGTTTCGGCAGCAACCTGGCGCGCGCCGTCCTGAAACGCGGAAAGGTCGTCGCCGGCCGCCTCTGAAACGGCGCTGGCTCAGACGAAACCGGGCAATCGTTCGATGACCAGGCGCTGCAGCGCGTTCACGCGGACGAGCCGGCGCATGGCGTCCGTATCCTTGCGCAATTCCCTGTCCACGTCCAGGAAGGCGACGCGTTCGCGGATTGCCTGATGGATTCTGGCATTCACCGGAGAGGGGGGCCCGCCGCGCAGGTCGATGGCCTGGGCGGCCGCCATCAGCTCCAGCGCGAGCACGGACAGCGCGTTGTCCACAATCTGCGCGGCCTTTCGCGCCGCGGTCATGCCCATGGACACATGGTCCTCCTGGTTGGCGGAGGAGGGGATGGAATCCACGCTGGCCGGATGCGCCAGCACCTTGTTTTCCGACACCAGGGACGCCGCGGTGTACTGGATAATCATCATGCCGGAATTGACGCCGGGGCTGCCGGTCAAAAAGGGCGGGAGCCCGTTGGACAGCTGCGGGTTCACCATCCGCTCCAGCCGCCGCTCGGAGATGCTGGCCAGTTCCGCCGACGCGATGCCCAGGAAGTCCAGCGCCAGGGCCAGGGGTTCCCCGTGGAAGTTGCCGCCGGAGATGACTTCGCCTTCCTCCGGGAAGATGAGCGGGTTGTCCGTAACGGCGTTGAACTCGGTTTCCAGCACGCCCTTGACATAGGCGACCGCGTCGCGCGCCGCGCCGTGCACCTGGGGCACGCAGCGCAGGGAGTAGGCGTCCTGCACCCGCCTTGCGCCCGGCGGGTCCATCAGCGCGCTGCCCTCGCACAGCAGGCGTACGTTCCGGGCTGACACCTGCTGCCCCACGTGCGGGCGGATGGCGTGGATGCGGGCGTCGAAGGCGTCGATGCGCCCCTGCAGGGCTTCCATGGAAAGGCCCGCCGCGATATCCGCCAGCCGGCACAGCTGCAGCGCGTCGTAGAGCGCCAGCGCGCCGACCGCGCCCATCGCCTGGGTGCCGTTGATCAGGGCCAGGCCTTCCTTGGCCTGAAGCTCCAGCGTCGTAAGCCCCGCCCGCTCCATCACCGTCTGGCCCGGCATCACCTTTCCCCCGTATTCAGCCTCGCCCAAGCCCAGGAGCACCAGCGCCATGTGGGACAGCGGCGCCAGGTCGCCCGAGGCGCCCAGGGAGCCTTTCTCAGGGACGACGGGGTGCACGCCGGCGTTCAGCATGCCAAGCAGGGTCTGCACCAGCTCCGGCCGCACGCCGGAATGCCCCTGGCACAGCGCGTTGGCGCGCAGCAGCAGCATCGCCCGCACCGTTTCCGCGGCGAGGGGGTTGCCGCAGCCCACCGCGTGGCTGACAATCAGGTTGCGCTGCAGGAGGTTGACCTGTTCGCCGGAAATCCGCACGCTGCTCAGCGCGCCGAAGCCGGTGTTGATGCCGTACACCGCGCGGCTTTCCCGCAGGATGCCCTCGACGATTTCCCTGGAGCGGCGCATCGCCGGCAATGCCGTTTCCGAGAGGGAAACCTTGGCCCCAAACCGCGCGACGGCGACGACCTGCTCCAGGGACAGATGATGGCCGTCGATGACGACCTGGGAAATGCTGTCGGCGAACATGCGGGCGCTCCCTCCAATTCCTGTCATGCCGTTCTGTGCCGCCCTACTATACGCCATCCGGCTTCAATACAAAAGCCCGGAACGCGGCGTTCCGGGCTTTGGCAGGGGCATAAGGACTCGAATTTTATTCAGCAGTTATTTGGCGTTGTTTTGTATTCATCCCTGTTCAAGAAGCATTGAAAACACTCACTTTTATACAATGAGGTTATTCACGGTACAACTGTATACAAAGCCGTAAAGGGTAAAAATAAGGGTACCAGGTCTCCTTGGAATGGTCACTCATAGTAAACAAAATCGGCATCAAGGTGGGGTTCGTTGGTACAATCAAAGCAAATAAACTTCAGCAAAGGCTCAATGGCAGTGTACTCTCTATAGCAGCTCAATGAACTAGAAAAAATAAAGACTGTTATTATGCAAGAGAAATTGATATTGTATATATAATGGGTCATTCTCTCGGGGGTCCAGATGACTTGTATTATGAACAGTACCTTATCCCAATACTTAAGAATGCACATTGGGTTTTTTTCTATCATAATAATGATAGAAAAGAGAAAGAGGATTTTGCACAGAAACACTCACTAAAGAATGTTGAGTTCATTCATTGGTGAAATCTGTAAAGAATTCGTAATGATACTTGTTTGGAGATTGAATATATGAACTTCACCTACCTGACCACCTTCCCCGCCTTCTCCCAACTCCTCGGCTACTGCCGGGAGGCGGAGGACTTCGCGCTGTCCCGTCCCAACATCGGCGCAACCTCCGCCCGCAAGGCGATGGAGTACCTGGTGAAGTTCCTCTACGCCGCCAGGGTCGGGGAGCCTGAGCAGGGAAAAACGCTGTTTGAGATGGTCACGGACCCGCGCTTCACCGCTTTCGTGGGCGATCCCACCCTGCTCAACAGCATCCACTACATCCGCCGGATGGGCAACGTGGCGGTGCATGACGGCACCCTGACGGCAGACGACGCCTTGAAGGTGCTGGAGGAGCTGCACTTCCTGGTGGGAGAAACCTGCATCCTGCTGGGGCTCATCCCCGACTACGATGATTTCGTGAAGCCGGGTGCCTCCGTCCCTGTGGTGCCGCCGACGCCTTCCACACAGAAAGTCACCGTCGCGCCGGAGCTGGCTGCGGCCTTCGCCCCGCGGATGCGCTTGGCGCGCTTTGACGTGCGGCACCCGCGGGACGAGGAGGAGAACAAGAAGCTCTTCCTCACCGCCTCCCTGCGTGAGTCCGGCTGGGCCCTCGTCAACCGGCCTGACCAGGCCTTGCCCGGCTGCGCCGGCATCCAGATGATGCTGGAGGGCGGGGACACGGTGGACTATGTGCTCTACGGCCGGGACAACAAGCCCCTGGCGGTGGTGGAGTACACCGCGACCCGGAAGAACCCGCTGGAGGGCCGGGCAAAGGGCATCGCGAAGGCGAACCAACTCGCCCAAAAATACGGGTGCCGCCCGGCGGTGTACTACACGGACGGCTACCACATCTTCTGCATCGACCCGCTGGGCTATCCCCCGCGCCGGGTGTTTTGCTTCCACTCCGTGGCGGAGCTGGAGCTGCTCCGGCTGCGGGCGACCTTGCGCGGGGACCTGAACGCCGTGAAGGTCGACGACGCGATCACCAACCGGGACTACCAGAAAGCCGCGATCGCCGGCGTGTGCGCGGCCTACACAGGCCTGCGCCGCAGGAGCCTGCTGGTGATGGCGACCGGCAGCGGGAAAACCCGCGTGGCCATCTCCTGCGTGGACGTGCTGCTCAAGGCGAACTGGGTCAAGAACGTGCTCTTCCTGGCCGACCGCACCAGCCTGGTGCGCCAGGCGCATAAAAACTTCAGCAAGCTGCTGCCGGGCGTAACCACCTCCGTCTACACGGGAGGAGAGACGGGCCGGGACGGGAACGCACGCGTCATCTTCTCCACTTACCAGACGATGATCAACCTGGTCAATGACGACACGCGGGAGTTTGGCATCGGACGCTTCGACCTGATCATCATCGACGAGGCGCACCGTTCCATCTTCCGCAAGTACAGGGCGCTGTTCCACTATTTTGACGCGCTGATGCTGGGGCTGACCGCCACCCCCAGGAGCGAGGAGAACAAGAGCACCTACGAGGCCTTCGCCCTGCCGGAGGGCAAGCCGGACTATGCCTACGAGCTGGAGCAGGCTATCCGGGATAAGTTTCTCGTGGGCTTTTCCGTGCTGGACCGCACCACGGAGCTGCTGCGCCGCGGCATCCGCTACGACCAGCTGAGCCCGGAGGAGAAGGAGCAGTTTGAGGAGACCTTCTCCCCGGACGACCTGGACACCCAGCCAGATTTTGACGGCACGGTGGTCGAGCCGGGGCGGATCGGGCGGCGCGTGATCAACCTGGGCACCATCGACGTGATGCTGAATGACCTGATGAAGAACGGCCTGAAAATCAACGCCGGTGACAAACTGGGGAAGTCCATTATCTTTGCCGCCAGCCACATTGAGGCCGAAATGATCGCCGAGCGCTTCCGCAAGCTCTACCCCCACCTGGGGATGGACTTCTGCAAGCTGGTGGACAGCCGGGTGGAGAACAGTCAGAGCCTGATTGATACTTTCAGCGAGCGGGACAGCCTGCCCCAGGTCTGCGCCAGCGTGGACATGCTGGACACCGGCATCGACGTGCCGGACGTGCTGAACCTTGTGTTTTTCAAGGGCGTGCGTTCCAAGATCAAGTTCCTGCAGATGGTCGGCCGGGGCACCCGGCTGTCCAAAGACGTGTTCGGCCCGGGGCTGGACAAGCAGGGCTTCCTGATCTTTGACTACTACGACAACTTCCGCTTCTTCTCCACTGGCGACACCTGGACTGCGGCGGGGGGCAGTAAGGGAAGCACGCTTCCTTCCTCCCAGTCGCTCACCCTCAACCGCCGGCGGCTGAGCATCCTGCGCAGGCTGCAGGAGCAGCACAAATTATGCGCTTTTGACACGGGCTACCGGGACGACCTGCGGGCGCATTTCCTCAGTGAGGCGCGGGGGCTGAACAACGACGACATTGAAGTGCAGTACAACATGGCCTGGGTGAGCAAGTACCGCACCGCGGAGAACTGGGACACGCTCACCGAAGCGCGCGCGGCGGAAATCCTCCGGCACGTGCTGCCGCTCATCCCCCCGGAGGGCGACCCGGCCAAGGTGAAGAGCTTCGACATGCTCATCCTGGTCATCGAGGACGTGTATCCGCGCCTGGAAGAAGAGGGCAAGGACGTCCGGAAAATTCGCAATGGCTTCCAGAATGTAAGCCAGGCGATTACCGAGCGGATGCGGGAGCTGCTGAAACTCAAGACCATCCCCGCCATCGTGCAGAAGGAGAAACTCATCGTCTCCATGCTCAATGGCGACTATCTATTGGACGCGTTCTCCCTGGAAAAGGCGGAGGCGGTACGCAAGGAACTGCGCGAGCTGATGGCCTACATCCCCGACCGGGAGGAGTACTATATCCTGGACGTGGACGACCTGCTCATTGACGGCGATACTGTCCCCGGTTTGGAAAGGCCGAAGCCCTATGCAGAAAAAGCGGTCGAATACATCCGGGACAGCGGGAACCCCGCGCTGGCCAAGCTGCGCAACCTGGACGAGCTGACCGACACGGAGAAAGCCGAGCTGACGGACATGTTCATGGTAACACTGGGGACCCGCGCGGAGTTCCTCGCCTGGTCGGGCAATATGCCGCTGCTACCCTTCCTGCGCGTCCAGGTGGGCATCGCGGACGAAGCGATCCAGACCAAGTTCGGCACCCTCCTGGACGACCCAGCGCTGGAGCAGGCGCACCGGATCTACCTGCGGCAAATCATCGGCTACGCCCGGGAAAACGGGGACGTAACCTTCCTGACCCTCCAGCAAGTCAGCCCCTTTTCTGATGTGGACGTCGTCCAGCTCTTCGGGCCGAAGATTTCCTATATCAAGCAGCTGGTCAACGGGCTGCACAAGCCGGTCATATAAGGGGGCGGAACGATGGAAGTGCTGGAGATTCTCAGGGCGAACGGGCCTGCCCTGCTGAAGGAGGACCTGGACTTTTTCGAGACGGAGCTGGGGACCGGCGAATACTCCGGCGCCTATATCGAGGAGTGCCTGGTGCTCATCTCCCAGATCCGCGGCTGGCAGAAAGCACTACAGGGAGAAAATGACCCACCGGAACAGCCTGGAGGCTTGCCCCCCGGCGCTTTCGTTGACCCGGCCCGCCTCACACCCCCGGGGACACAGCCCGCCCTCCCCACCTGGACCCCGGAGGAGCAGGTGGCGCGCGACCTGGAGCGGCTGCGCAAACAGCCGGACTACAAGACGGCGTTCAAGGACTACCTCACCGGGAGCTCGGTGATCAACGAAGCTTTCCTGGACGCGCATTTCACGCTATTCCAGCCCTGGGAGATGGGCGCCGTGGTATCGGTCATCCCCCTGGGGGAAGCCTTCCTGGAGAAGTACTTCACGGAGCTGGACCCTGAGAAGATCGCCCGGTACCAGGCTTTCTCCGAGGTGTTCTTCATGAAGCATTTCGCGAAGCTGGATCCGTCCCTGGTGCTGGAAAAGGGCAGGAACGAATGGCGCAAAAAGGAGAACCGCTCCACACAGCTGGACGTGTTCCTGCGCCTGAAAGGGGTCAGGATATGATTACCATCAATGAGGCGAAGCGGCTGGTGAAGCGTGCCCTGCTGGCCAACGTCGTGTCCGGGAAGCGCGACCTGGCCATCACGCCCATCGTCTCCGGCAAGCACGGCATCGGCAAATCGCAGATGATCAAGAGCATCGCCGCGGACATGGGCGGCGTGTGCATGACAGTAGAGGGCGGCACGCTGAAGGAAGGGGAGATTACAGGCCTCCCCTACCAGTACAAGGATGAGGCAGGGGCGCACAAATTCCGCTTCCTGTCCTACTACGCGGTGGAGCGCATCCAGCTGGAGGAACGCCGCGTGTTTGAAGCCGCAGGCCATGTGCTGGCCCGGTCCTCCGCGCTGGAGGGTGATGAGAACAAGTATGCCCTCAACGACCTGAGTGTACAGGATAAAATTGAAGCCCTGCTCTCCGGGCGTGTGAAGCCGGTGATCATTTTTATTGACGAGATCAACCGCACCGAGAACACCGTTTACAAGGAATTGATGAACATCCTGCTCACACGCAGCGTGAATGGCTACCAGTTTCCCTGGTGGGCGTTGTTTGTGGGCGCGATGAACCCCAGCACCCAGAACAGCGTGTACGCCACCAATGAGATGGACCCCGCGCAGTTGGACCGCTTTATCAAGATCAAGGCGGGCGACAACGCGGCCGAGTGGATTAAATACGGGAAGCAGGCGGGGATATCCTCCGACATCCTGGCCTTCATCAAGGACAACCCCAAGTGCCTCTCCCCGGATTCCAAAGACCTGACGGATGAAGAGAAGCCGACACCCTCCCCCCGCGGCTGGGACATGGTGGATACCCTGCTGCGCAGCGAGCCGCTGCTGCGGCCCTTTTTCACTGATAAGGAGAACGACCCCAGGGTGGTGGAAAAGGACATGCGTAATTTGATCAGCGCGAAGCTGGGCCCCTCCGTGGCCACGATGTTCTTCGCCAGCCTGGTGTCCCAGGCCAGGGCGATCCCGCCGGAGGAGATTTTCGCTGACGACGAAACGCTTAGCGGGCTCTCAGAAACCATTTGCCTGCTCTCCGCGGCCAAGAAGGCGCAGGCCTGCGACCTGATGCTGCAGCATTTAAAGGAGAACCTGGAGTTCATGATGCTGGACAGGACCGGGTTCGAAACCGTGAAGAAGCAACTGTCCGCGTTCGTCGGCCTCCTGGACGCCTCCACCCGGCTGCTGTTCGCGCAGAACATCGCGGCCACCCGTACGGACGACGGCAACAGCCTAATTGACCTCCTGTTCAGCGTGTTTGAGAAGGACCTCATCGGGATGCTGGACCTGTCCGACCGCACGCGCAAGCTGATCGAAAGCAGCGGGTCATGAAGGGTGACATCGTCGCCCTGCTCCAGGGGATCCAGGAGAAGATCCGGGCCGTCGAGGGCGGTGACACGGACGCTTCGGTGCTGGACGGGATCCGGGCCGCGCACGGCTTCGTCCCGCCCGGAGAGGAGGAACCGCTGTTCGGGGACTCGCACGTGGTGCAGACCGGCTACTCGGGCGGCGCGATCGCCGCCGGCTGGGCCGCACAGCTCCAGCCCGTCTACGCGCCGGAGTTGACCGGGGTACTGGTCGGCTCGTCGATCGGCGGCGTCCCGTCCGACTACACCGCCCTGTTTGACACGATGGACGGCACCCTCGGCTCGGGCCTGTACCGCGCCGCCATCTTCGGCCTCGCCCGCGACTACCCCGAGCTCTATCCCCTGCTCAACGACACCGGCGACATGGCGGCGTACCAGCTGCGCGACGCGTGCGTCGAGACCAACCTGCTCAGCGGCGTCCTCCACACCCCGCTGAGCACGATCACCGACGTCGACCCGCGCACCGACCCCACCGTCCGGCGCGTCCTGGCCCACAACCGGATGGGCGCGGTCGACACGGCCGCCGGCGACGACCCGCGCGCGGTGCCCACCAGCCCGGTCCAGGTGTGGCACGCGGACTCGTCCGTCCCGATCGGTCCC
>ERZ747221.3318-NODE-3318-length-12953-cov-4.300171_pt1 | contig 12953 bp, 5 predicted proteins | sample MGYA00374949_ERZ747221 | MGnify/ENA primary metagenome ERZ747221 (study PRJEB28779, sample SAMN05720172) | bioreactor metagenome | isolation source: Anaerobic biogas reactor | place: USA:Washington, USA | collected 2015-08-08 ... | reverse complement strand
ACGCGTTTCAGGGCAGATGGAAGATCCGGGTTTCACGCGTTGTAACGCCGCTGCGGTCTGAAGCCGAGAAGGTCACCACGTGGAATTTTTCCTCGAGGGGTGCTTCAGGCGTCAGGGAGAGCGTGCCGGCGGTTGCGTCATAAGCCGGCATATACCGGATGCCGTCCAGGATAACGGCCAGGCTGTCCGGGTCGAGGGCTTGGCCAGGCGCGAGCGTCAGCGTGGCGGAAAGCGTCGGCTGTGTGCGGGTCAGACCCTGGCCCGATTCCAAATCGGGCCAGGGCAGGCCCCCCGCTGGCCGCCAGAGCCGATGCCAAAGCCTGGACATCCTGGATCAGGCGACGGGTGTTAGAGCCCAGGATCTTATGGATATCCGCCTCTGAGTAGCCTCTGCGCAGCAGCTCGCGCGTGATCTGGGGCACCTTGGTCGCGTCCTCAAGGCCAACCGGCATTTTGGCTCCGTCGAAATCGGAGCCCAGGCCGACATGGTCGACGCCGACCAGGACCACGACGGCGTCGATGTGATCGACTACGGTCGCCAGGGTCGCGGTGTCGGGATCGACGGACAGGAACGGGCGGTGATAATTGATCTGGACAACCCCGCCGTTCGCGGCGATAGCCTGGATCTGCCGGTCGGTCAGGTTGCGCACGTGCGGGCAGAGCGCATGCACCGACGAATGGCTGGCGATCACGGGCGCTTGGGTTGCCGCCATCACATCCCAGAAGGTCGCTTCGTTGAGATGCGAGACATCGACGACGATGCCCAGCCGGTTCATCTCCGCGACAACCGCCCGGCCCAGGCCGGTCAGGCCGCCGCTTGACTTGGTCCCGTCCTTATAGATGCCCTCCGCGCCTTCACCCAGCGCGTTGGAGTAGTTCCAAGTCAGGGACAGCATCCGGACGCCCAGGTCGTGGTACTGACGCAGCAGTTCGGTGCCGGTCTGCTCGCTGAACGAATAGGCACCCTCAATGCTGGCCATGACGCCGATTTTTCCATCCTGCTGTGCGTCACCAATATCCGCGTCGCTTTGGATGAGCGTCAGTGACGCGGCATTTTGGCCCACCGTCCAGCGGACGGCGTTGAGCAGGGCGAGCAGACGGCTGTTGGCCTTAGCGTAATCCGCACGACCGTCGGCCAGTAGATAGCCGGGGGTGTATGACGCGAAGACTTGGACATCGATCCCCCCGGTTTGCAGCTTGGGAAGATCGACCATGTGCCGGGTTTTTACGCGGATGTCGTACCGGGGTAGCCAGGTGTCATCATCGACAATTCTTAGGACTGTGTCGCAGTGCGTGTCGATAACCATGGCTTCCTGGTGCAGCCGGGCGGCCGTGGCGTCAAGAACCTGCTGTGGTGACGGCGGTTTTTCGGTTGGCGTCGGCGTACTGGGTGCGCGCGTGGCCGTGGGTGCAGGGATGATCGGAACCGGTGTCGCAGAAACGGTGGGTGTCGGGGGCGTTGGACTGGGATCGGGGGGTGGTGTCGGGGACAACGTCGGGGTCGGCTTCTGTGTCAGGGTCGGTGCCAATGTTGCGCGGTGCGTGGTTGCCTCGGGTGTCGGAGCCGATGTGCTCGGAAGAGGTTTTGCGGTCTGACTGCAGGATGCCTGCACCGCGATCAGCGCGGCGAGCAAGGCAATCACGAAGATTCGCATTCGGGTTGGCATGGCATGCTCCTTGACGAGAAAACGGCTGTGTTGGTCTGGTCCGGCAGGCTTTTCAATACGACCATGATACAGCAGGCATGGCCGAACGTCCATGTGGTGACCTTAAGCGCAAAGGTTGCCAGAACCAAAGCCGGTCATGTAGAATTTAACATGTCAGAAACCACCGGCACCAAAGCCAGGAGGTGATCACCATGGAGCAACGTCCGAATGTCTTGCTGATCATGATGGACCAGCTGCGCTGGGACTGCCTGGGCTGCTCCGGCAACCCGGTCATCGAAACACCCAACATCGACTTTTTGGCTCGCAACGGCAGCGTCTTCCGCCACGCCTACACCCCGTCGCCGTCCTGTATCCCGGCCCGGGCTTGCCTGATCAGCGGCCTTAACCCCTGGCATACCGGCGTGCTCGGCATGGGGCCTGGCCAGGGGGAGATGGGAACCGGATTTAACGAGACACTGCCCGGTGTCTTCGCCCGCCACGGCTACCATACCCAGGGTGTCGGTAAAATGCACTTTTATCCGCAGCGAGCCCTGAACGGCTTTCACAACACGGTGCTGGACGAATCGGGCCGTGTTTCGTCTCCTGGATTTGTTTCGGATTACAAGCAGTGGTTTGACGCCAACAAGACCGGGGACTACGAGCTGTCCGACCATGGGATCGGCTGGAACTCCTGGATGGCAAGGCCCTATGCGCTGCCGGAGTTTTTGCACCCGAGCAACTGGACAGCCAGCCAGTCGGTCAAATTTCTCAAGGAGAGGGATCCCACCCGGCCCTTTTTTCTGATGACCTCCTTTGCCCGGCCGCACTCGCCCTACGATCCGCCCCCGTACTATTTCGACTTGTACGACCGCCAGCGCGACCGGCTACCCGAACCCTTTGTCGGGGACTGGGCCGATATCAACGACCGGCCTGAGGACGCGGCGGATCCGGATGCCTGGCGGGGCCGGCGCAGCCATATGGAAACCATGCGTGCCCGGGCCGGCTATTACGGTTCGGTCAGCCACGCCGACCACCAGATCGGCAAGCTGTTCAACGCGATGCGCCGGCAAGGCTTGCTCGACAACACGATCGTCCTGTTCACCTCGGACCACGGCGACATGCTCGGCGACCACCACCTCTGGCGCAAAACCTATGCCTACGAAGGGTCAGCACACATTCCCCTGGTCCTCATGCTGCCCAAGCCGATGCGTTCTTCCGGCATCCGGCACGATGTCGACGCGGCGGTCACGCTGACCGACATCATGCCAACCTTGCTGGATCTGGCCGGTCTGCCGCTGCCGGCGGACCTGGATGGACGCAGTCTGCGGCCGCTGCTGCTCGCCGAACCTGAACAAGGATCGCTTATCCACCTCGAACATTGCACCTGCTACAGCGAGGAGCAGGAGATGCAGTGCCTGACCGACGGACAAAGGAAATACATCTGGTTTCCCCGCGCGGATCGCGAGCAGTTTTTCGATCTGTCTGCCGACCCGCGTGAACACAACGATCTGGCAGCCCAGCCCGAATGGCAGGAAGAGATCGCATCCTGGCGCCGCCTGCTGGTCCGCGAACTGGAAAAGCGGCAAGCCGGGCTGGTCGAAGACGGCCATCTGGTCTGCCAGCGCGGCAAACCATCCTTGCAGTCGCCTTATTACGCGGCGCGGGTCGGGCACACATACCCGGGAGGAGGCCCCCGATGAACTGGACCGAACAAGCCCTGCAGAACAAGCACCTCGCGGAACACCGCCGACACCTGGCGGGCATCCGCCCCATGACGGACGCCGAGCGGGACGGCGCGCCCAACATCATCACGATCCTAATGGACGATTTGGGTTGGGGCGACCTGTCCTGTTTCGGTTCGCAGGCGATCCAGACCCCCAACCTGGACCGCCTGGCCCGGGACGGCATCGTTTTGGAGAACTGCTATGCCTCAAGCCCGGTCTGCACCCCCAGCCGTTTTGGCCTGCTGACCGGTCGCTACCCCTGCCGCGGCCTGATCGAGCACGTCTTCTTTCCGACCATCGAACCGGAGCGGGGCCAGATCACCCCGCAGGGTTACGAAATCGCGGCGGATGAGCGCGACGGCCAGGTAACAGACGGTTTCGTGCAGCGTGTCCGGGAGACGAACCGGCGCCATCAGGCCGAAATGCCGGTCAACGGCATCCTGGAGGAAACGCGCTACCAGGTAGGCGACCTGGCAAAGCTGCAGGGGACCCTGGCGGGGACACAGGCAGAGACCGCCCTGGCGGGGGAGGAACTGGCGCGGGCCTACGGTTCGAGCATGTCCCCCGCAGTCGAGGCGGTGACCGGCGTGTTTGGCGACTTCATGAGCACGCTGACCGGGATCGTCCAGGCGGCGCCCGGTCTGGTTGCGGGGCTGACGGCCGCCTCCCTGGCGGTCGGCGGGTTTATCGTAGCCACCAAAGCCGCGCAGGCGCTGCAGGCGCTTAACGCGATGCTGCTGACCGCGGCGGGCAGCACCACCATCTTCGGGGTGGCCGTCAATGCCGCGCTGCCCTGGCTTGCCGCCATCGGCGCGGTAATCGGCGTGGCCACCTGGGCGTACACCTCCTACCGCAAGGAGCAGGAGGCCGCGGCGGAAGCCGCCAAGAAGGCCGCGCAGGAGGCGAAGGAGAAGCGCGAGGCCCTCGACAAGGAGGTGGCCGCGCTGACCGCGCTGCGAAACGAGTACGCGGAGCTGGCGGGCAAGGTGTCTCTGAACAACACCGAGCGCGCCCGGATGGCCGAGATCGAGAAAACGCTGCAGGAGCAGTTCGGCATCACGCTGGCAGCGCTGGGTGACCTGGAGGCCGGGTATGCCGGCGTGACTGAGAAGATTGACGAGCAGATCCGCGCGAAGCTGCAGCTGACGGAGTCCGACCGGAAGCAGGAGCTGATGGGCCTGGAGAACCAGATCAAGGGGTTTGAGGCGCAGGAGGACCGCGCCTGGGCGATTCTGGGCATCAAGAAGCAGTGGATTCAGCTGCAGCAGGAAATGAACGACGCGGAGCGCAACCGGGACATCGCCACATCCAGCGGGGACCCATGGGGCACCGATGCGTACGCGAAGAAATATGAGGACGCGCGCGAGGCGCTGCATGTCCTCTTGGGCGACTTGGGGCTGACGATTGACGCGGACATCGAGCAAACCATGGAAGACGCGGCTGCATCCATTGACACGGCGCGCACCGGCCTGGAGGAAGCGAAGAAAGCATACGATAACAAGTACCTGCAGTTCGGCGTCGACTTTTATACTGCCAGCGGCACCAACATCAACGCCCAGACCGCGAAGCTGGTCCACGACTTTTACCGGCGGCTCCTGACGGATTACCCGGAGATGAACCTGGGCGATTTCTGGGCCGAATACTCCACTGCCCTGCAGTCCGACGCGGGGCCTGCTTTTGCTGCGATGAAGGACGTGCAGACCCGGATGCTGTCCGGCGGTCTGCCCCAGGACGGCGACCTGGCCGTCATGGAAGCCGCGTATGCGGAGGCGCTGAAAATCGTGGAGTCCGTCCAGGAGGGGACGGGGGCGACCGAGGAGCAGCTCATTTCGATGATGGGGTACATCGCCCCGATGTTCAAGGACGTGCTGGCCGGAACCAAGGACCTCAAGGACGTCTACGCGGACCTGGGCGACCAGGCCACGTCCGCCATCCTGGGCCAATCCGCGGAGGGCTTTGCGGCCTGGCTCGGCGAGACCCGCGACACCGCCCGGAAGAACATGGACGAACTGTACAAAATGGCCGAGGACGCCAAGCGGCAGGCCGACCTGGTCAAGGGATACAACCTGCTGAAGATCAACTGGGGCGACCGGGAAAGCGACGGGTTCAAGGCCGGCATCGCGCTGCTGACGGAATACGGCATCGAGGTGCCCAAGCAGCTGGGGATGGTCGAGCAGGCCTTTGGCCAGCACGAGCGCATCCTGTCGGGCATCCAGGCCGAGCAGGCGCCGCTGGCGCAGGCAATCTGGGGGACCGTCCAGTCGCTCAAAGTGGTGCGAGACGAGATGGACCGCAGCAGCCCCAGCTACAGGCAGCTGGACGGGCTGATTGCCGAGCTTGAGAACAGCTTTGGCGAACTGGCGGGCCTGAAAATGCCGGACAGCGCCTTCTTCGACCCGGCGGATTTCGTGTCCAAGATTGTCGAGCTGGACACCTCGTTTGAGGGCCTGGGCGAGCGTGCGAACACCGCCTTCGCGGACATGCAGTCCCTGGCCGCCGAAATCGCCGGGAACAGCCAGCTGAAGTCCGCGCTGGAGCAGCTGAAGGTGGAAATCGAAGGGGGCCGGGGCGCCGGCACGCTGGCGGAAGCCCTGCGCGAGCACATCCGCGGCACCGCGGAGTATGCCAACGCCAGCCTGAGCACCGTGGATGAAATCAACGGGGCGCTTTCCAGCACCGCCACCATCCAGGCCGGGTTGGTAGGCCAAACCGAGCAGATGATAAGCACCATCGACGCGCTTTACATGGACCTGCTCACCCGGCAGAAGGACTATGAAAAAAGCAGCGCCGAGCACTCCATCATCGAGAGCCTGCTGACGCAGGTTGCGCAGTGGAAAGCGGAAATTGCGAATGCGGGCAACGCTGTCTTTACCGTGCCGGCGCAAATCGAGCTGATTGGCGGCGCAGCGGTGCTCAAGCAGGTGACAGAGCTGGGCGCCAGGGCGGCCAACACGCAAAAGAGCATCGAGAGCATCGGCATCAAGCGCGGCCAGATTGAAGATGCCAAGAAGATGGTGTCTGAAGCCAGGAAGCTGGAAAAGGCGGGCAAGGACGCCGGCACGGAGTGGCGCGACGTGGTGTCGAAAGTGCTCGGCAAGGAATTCACGGGCTCCCTGAAGGACGCCATGGACGCGCTCAACGGTATGGACGTGTCGCTGCAGGGCATGATTGACAGCATGATCGCGGAGATGGAGGCGACCAAGGCGCAGCTGGAGGACTTGGCCACCGGCGTCGTCTCCGGCGTCATCGACGTGACGGTCGACGGCACGGTGGACTACGGACCGATCATGGCGGCCATCAACGGCGCCATTGACGTAATCAACGCGGGCCTGGCCTTTCTGGGCACAAGTCCCCTGACCAAGGCGAGCGGGGAGACGCGTCAGGGACGCGGCGGCGGCGGCGGCAGCAAGAAGAGCGCGCTGGCCATCGACCTGGAGAAGATGGCGCACGACATCGCCATGGGGCGGCTGGACGTCGAGGGCGAGCTCAACCGGCTCCTCGAGCTGGACCGGAAATACAAGAACGTCAAGCTGGGCGCGGACGAGCGCCGTGATTTGAGCGAACGGATTTACACCGCGCGGGAGGCCGCCCGGCAGGCGGACCTGCAGGCGGACTACGACCTGCTGGCGCACAAGAAGGCCCTGGGCCAGCTGACCGTCCAGCAGGAAATCCGGATGCTGGAAGCCATCAAGCGGAACCACGCGCTCAACGCCGAGGAACTGCGCCGGATTGAGGAGGAGCTATACGAGGCGCGGGAGCGCCTGCGGGCAGAGGCCCTCAACCGCGCGCTGACCCAGCTGGACCACGACATCGCCATGGGGCGGGTCGGCCTGGTGGCGGAAATCGCCCGGCTGGAGCGGATCCGGCAGAGCCACCAGCTCAACGCCGAGGAGCTGATGGAGATTGACCGCCGGCTGTATGAGGCGCGCCAGCGCCTGGCCGACGACGCGCTGCAGAAGGACCTGGGCCGGATCAGCTACCTCAAGTCCATGGGGCGCATGTCCGCGGCGATGGAAATCAACGCGCTGATGGAGATCCTGCGGACGCACACCCTGACAGCGCAGCAGCGCATGGACATCGACCGCCAGCTGTACGACGCCCGCAGGAGGCTGGCGGAAGCGGCGGAAAACGCGCAGCGCGAACAGCTGCGCAATTCCCTGGCGCGCCTGGACTTCAGCATCGCGATGGGGCGGGCCGGGACGCAGATGGAAATCCGCGAGCTGGAGCGGATTTTAAACACACACCAGATGACGGCGGAGGAGCGGCGCAACGTCGAGCGGCGGCTGTACGAGGCGCGAAAGCGCTTGGCCGACCAGGCCTACCAGTGGGACCTGGCGCTGATCAACCACCGCAAGAACCTGGGGCGGCTGACCGCCCAGCAGGAAATCAACGCCCTGCTGCAAGTGGCCCGGACGCACCAGCTGACGGCGGAGCAGCGCATGCAGCTGGACGAGCGCGTTTACGCGCTGCGGCAGAAACTGCAGGACGACGCCTCCGCGAAGGAGAAGGAACGGCTGGACCAGGCCAGCGGGCAGATCAAGGAAGCCTACGGCACGCTGGTCAACGCGCTGAAGAAGCGCCTGGAGGAAGAGCGCGACCTGCGCGTCAAGGGCATCGACGACCAGATTGCCGCGCTGGACGCGCTGACCCGTGCCGAGAACGAGCAGGTCCGCAAGCGGGACTACGCCAACAGCCTGGCGGACAAGCAGCGCGAGCTGAGCGTGACCAAGAGCGCCCGGCGGCGGCGCGAGCTGCTGGCGGAAATCGCCAGGATGGAAGAGGACGAGGCGCTCCGGCTGACCCAGGCCGCGCGGGACGACGAGAAGCAGCGCCTGCAGGACGAAAAGAAGCGCATCCAGGACCGCTACGACCGGCTGATGAGCGAGGAGAACCTGCGCCAGGAAGCGCTGCGGCTGGTGATGAGCAACAACCTCAAGGCGATGACGGACCTCATCCGCTCCTACGGGGACGAATGGAAGGACGCCGGCGCGCAGCTGGCCGAGTACTTGCTGCAGGGCGTCGCCGGCGCGGACTCGCCCATCGTCCGGACCATCGCCCGGCTGACGGAAGGGCTGCAAACCACCGTCAACCGGCAGATTGCCAACATCGGGAGCACGATTCCCGCAATCAACCAGACCAACGCAATCAATATCTACATGCAGGGGTTAACCATCCGGGAAGACGCGGACATCGACCTGCTGGCAGATGAAATGTACGCGCGCGTCCAGGCCGCGGGGAGGTAAGCATGACAACCTACATCACACTTGACGGCGTCAGCAGCATCGACAAGGGGCTCCGCCTGGTGGAGGCGGCGCCCCTCATCCTGCCTGCCCGCAGCCGGCAGCGGGAGTACCTCCCCGGCCGCATCGGCAGCATCTCCGCAAGCGAATTCGAATACCCGGCCGTGGCGTACAAGATCCGCCTCGCGCTGGCCGGGGAGGGCAAGGCCGACATCGTCAGCCAGCTCAGCGGCCTGGCGGGCTGGATGCTGTCCGCGCGCCGGCTGACCGTCTGGCACGACCCGGACCACTACTTCACCGGCGCGGTGGAAGAGGAGCCGGCCTTCACCATGCTGACCCGCAAGACCGGCCAGCTGGAGATTTCCTTCCTGTGCGACCCGCCCTGCCGGCAGAAGGCAAAGGTGGCCGGCGGCTGGATTCCCGAGGCCTTCCTGCCCATCCCGGAGCAGATCACGGCCGCCGTCAACACGGCTTCCGGCGCGGGGAGCGCGGCCTTCACCCTGTCCGGCGGGGCCGTCTCCGGCGCGCTGCCGCCCGCCGCCTACCTGCGCATCACCGGCACCTGGCAGACCCTCGTCCTGGGCGGCGCGCTGACCGTCACGGAGGCGATGGCGGCCGCCGCGGACCTGTACGTCGACTGCGACGCGCAGGAGGTGTATCGCCTCGCGTCCGGCGTGCGCACCCCCGTGCGGTACACCGGTACCTTCCCGGACCCGGCCGGGGGCAGCCTGACCGTGGACGGCACGGGTTTTGACGTCACCGCGCGACTGCTCATCATCGAAAGGGGATAAAACATGCAGCTGACACTCTTCCCCGCCGGCCTGACGCGGGCCCAGTACGAGGCCGGGAACGCCGCGCTGTGCGCGCTTCCGGCGGCGAAAGACCCCCGGGTCAGCCAGGCCATCAACGGCGACTGGTCGCTGGGCTTCGGCTACGCGCTGGGCGCGCCGGGGGCGGAGCAGCTGGGCCTGGGGCTGCTGGTGGAGGCGGACGGGCAGCTGTACCGCATCGACAGCGTGGAGCGCGGCAGCGGGAAGGACGGCGACTGGCTCAGCGTGCAGGCGCTGCACCTGGTGTATGACCTGCGGGACCGGATCATCACCAACATCGAGACCGCCGAGATGACGCCCGGCGGCATCAACCAGCGCATCGCGCTGCAGCAGGTGCTCTCCGGCAGCGACTTCACGGACGGCGTCATCGACACCGACATCGTGCTGGACTACCTGGACATCCTGCAGAAGGACGCCATGTGGGCCATCAAGGAGCAGGTGCTGCCGCTGTGGGGCGGCGAGCTGCGGCCGGACAACTGGACCATCGACATCCGCAAGCAGATGGGCGCGGACCGCGGCGTGCACCTGCGGCACGGCAAGAACATCCGCGGCGTCAAGCTGAGCGAGAGCCTGGACGGCGTGGTCACCCGGCTGCACATCCTGGGCTACCGGAACGCCAACATCGAGAGCATCAACGACGGCAAGGACTACATCGACAGCCCGTACATCAACAACTACCCCACCATCCGGGAGGGGATGGTGACCTTCCCCGACGACGACCTGCCGGCGGACCTGCTGAGCAAGGGCCAGGAATACCTGGCGACGGTGGACACGCCGCGCACCCGGCTGACGGTGGACTTGGCGCAGGTGATGGCCAGCGAGCAGTACGCGCAGTACAGGGACCTGGAGCGCGTGGCGCTGGGCGACACGGTGACCGTCTTCAACGAGCGCCTGGGCGTCAACGTCACCGCGCGGGTCCAGAGCCGGGAGTATGACCCGACCACCGGCGAGAACCTCCGGGTGGAGCTGGGAAACGACAGCCGGAACCTGTACGCCGCCATCGCGTCCGCGAAGCAGGCCGCGGAAATCGTGAAGATGATTTCCGACCGGAAGGGGAACCTGCGCGCCGAGATGCTGCGCGGCGTGCTGGACCTGCTGACGACCCAGCTGATGGCCTCCGGCAGCTTCAGCGACGCGCAGGTCATCGAGGGCAAGGGCATCCTCTTCGAGAACACCAACACCGAGAGCCCCGACTACGGCGCGATGTATCTGGGGCCGGGCATCTTCGCGATTGCCAACGAGAAAAACGAGGCCGGCAGCTGGGTGTGGCGCACCTTCGGCACCGCGCAGGGGTTCTACGGCAGCGAGCTGATGGCTGGCACCGTGACGACCGGTAAGCTCGCCGCCGACGTGGGGGCGGAGCTCAACATCTCGAGCAACGAGGCCATCACCAGCACCGTCGGCGCCCTCGACAGCCTGTCCACGCAGGTGACGCAGAGCAACAACGGGATGCTGCTGCAGATCCAGACCCTGGAAAGCCTGGCCGAGAACAACCGCTACTACATCTACGCGGGGCTGCTTTTCGTGGAGACGGACGGCACGGAGCGCTACGGCGTGGCACTGGGCACCAACCTGACGACTTACGAGGACGAAAGCGGCAGGACGCTGCTGGAGAAGGCCGGGGTGTCCGCCACGTTTGAAGGCAGCCTGCTGGCCTTCTGGCAAAACAGCGAGATTGTTGCCTATCTCAGTGACAACCAGCTGCACATCCTGCGCGCCAACATCCTGGACGCCATTTACATGGGACCGTGGCTGATGGACGCAAAGCACGGCTTCTCTTTGAAGTATGTAGGGGAGGCATGAGATGGCAACGATAGAAATCCCCATCAGTTCGTTCAGCCTGAACTCGACGTGGACGGCGAAACTGACGCCGACGGCCCCGGTGACAGCCTATATCACCCCCGACCCGCCGACCGTCGGCTCGCGGCAGGTCCAGATCAGCCTGGCCGGCATCCCGGCAGGCTCGACCATCAACTCCGCCACGCTGACCGCGACCTTCGGCTCCACGGCGACCGGCGTGCGGCTCAACACCGCAAACTTCAACAACAGCAGCGACGCGGCCTTCGGCTCCGGCTCGCTGAACGTCAAGGCGCAGCTGGACGCGATGAACGGCGTCTATGGTTCGGTGCCCATCCTGTTCCGCTTCGGCGCGAACGGCAGCACTGCCGGAGCGACTTTGGAAGGGACGTCCAAGTACGATACGCTGGCCTATTCCAGCGTCAAGCTGACCGTGGACTACACGGCGCCCGGGCCGCCGCCCGTGACCTACACAAAGTGCGGCGCGCCGACCAGCGTGCTGCCGCAGGCCTCCGCCGTCAAGGGCGCGACGGTTCCGGTGACCTTTTCCGGCGCGTCCGCTGGCGACAACAACCCCATCACGGGCTACAAAATCTACCGCGGCGCGTCCCCGACCGGCACGTTCTACTTCCTGGCTGAAATGGCATCTACGGCTGCAAGCGGCAGCTTCAACGTCGTCGCTCCGGCAACGGCCGGGACGACCTACTATTACAAAATCCAGACGCTTGGCACCCAGACGGGGTATGACTCCGTCTACTCCACGGCGTACGCGTCCATCACGGCGACAGAGCCGCCGGCGCCGGCAGACCTGCCGTCCACCCTGTCGCTGAACAAGACCACCTGCAAGGCCGGGGCGGGCATCCGGGCGGCCTTTGGCGTCAAGACCGCCGGGGCAACGCACCGGGTGCAGTATATCTCCGGCACAACCGCCACATACGCCGACCTGACCGACATTGAGCATGTCTTCGTTGTCCCGCTGAACTGGCAGAACCAAATCCCGAATGCCACCACGCTGAGCGTGCGCGTAGTGCTGTCGACCTACAAGGGCCTGCCGCAAAATTCGTCTACCTTCATCGGCTCGGTCGAGAAGACCTTCACGATGACGCTCTCGGACGACGCCTATCCCAGCATCGGGAGCATGGGAACGACGCGGGTGGCCAACGGCGTGCCCGCCGCCATCACGCGGCACGTGCAGAACAAGACCAAGTGCTACGTCGCCATCCTCGACGCCCAGGGCGCCTACGGCTCCACCATCACCAACTACACTGTCACTGGGAACGGGCAGACGTTCAACAACTCCTCCGGCACCTTTGGCGTCTTCCCCACGGCGGGCACCGTGACCTTCACAGGGACGGTAAAGGACAGCCGGGGGCGCAGCAAACAGGCGACCGTCAGCATCACGGTGGACGCTTATGCCACGCCCACGCTCCTCAATCCATTCGCATACCGCTCCAACTCCTCCGGGGTGGCAGACGGGTCTGGAGCGTATGCTTACTTGAAAGCCACCACCGTATTCTCTTCCATCGGTGGGGAGAATACAGCCACGCTCCGCGGCCGGTATGGCATTCGCGGCGGATCGTATGGGGCCTGGCAGGCTATGACAAGCGGCACAGGCCTCCTTATCGGCGGCACACTGCTGGTCACGAAAAGCTACTCTGTGCAGATTCAAGTCACCGACCTGTTGGGCGGGGTCTATACCTACACCACGACGATCCC
>ERZ747221.3312-NODE-3312-length-12973-cov-8.384228_pt1 | contig 12973 bp, 8 predicted proteins | sample MGYA00374949_ERZ747221 | MGnify/ENA primary metagenome ERZ747221 (study PRJEB28779, sample SAMN05720172) | bioreactor metagenome | isolation source: Anaerobic biogas reactor | place: USA:Washington, USA | collected 2015-08-08 ... | reverse complement strand
ACGAACAGCGCGGTGAGCAGGCGCAGGCCGCGCTCGCCGTCAGCCCAGGAAACCGGCAGCGCGCCCGGTGCCAGGCCGCCGGTCAGCCGATTTCATGCTCCAATATTCTAAGCCTCTGAATGCATTTCTTTTCCCGGCATTGGGGGCAGAAGGAGAAGCCGGGGGAGAAACGGTGGATTTCGATGGGGCCGGCGATCAGGATTCCTGAGGTCGACTTGAACGGCGCCATCACCCAGTTGGGGTTGAGAGTGATTCCGATCTCCTCCGGGCGGAGTTTTTCGAACAGCATCTCCTGTCCCGACATGTGCCAACCGCAGTGGCCGGGACAGTAATATTGGACCCTGATGTTGCCGGACCGGGTCAATTCTTCGGGCAGGTGCTCCCGGAATTTCCGACACATCAGCCTCCCGAGCCGTTCCGCTCCCGCGCTGTTGACTGCGTCGAGCATGAAGCCGAGTGCCGCCTCCTTTGCCTTGAACAGGTCGCCGGCCGTGGTGGCGAGGGCTTCTCCCATGGTTGCAGCAAAGAGAGCCACTGCATCCGCCCGCGGGACGATGCCGGGTACCGGCCCGTCCTCTGCGTTCATCCCCTTTCCGGTGTAGAGGGTGTCGAAATCGATGCCGTCCAGGTCGTCAAAAAGCCCCCGCGGCTCGGCAAGGCGGGCGAATAGGTCAAGGGCGGAATCGAGGAGCTTGTAAATCCGTTCGGGCAGGTTCTTTCTTCCCGACATCCCCTGGTGTTGCAGCACCTCCTCGACGGTGGGGACGATGTCCCCGACCTCCAAATGAAATACCTTTCTCATTTTGCCGCCTCGTTTCCCCTTGATTCTGCATGGAAACAAAGATGCCTGCAATACTTTTGCATCCCGAGGGCGCCTCAGAAAGTGGCCATCCACACTTCTGAGCTTGCCGTCGGCAGAAAGTGGACATCCATACCCCCGAGTTTGCCGTCCTCGCTTCGGCTATTGGGTGTCCACTATTGTGGGCCCTTGCCGTCGCTCAGAAAGTGGGTGTCCACTATTGCGAATCCTCGCCGATGCTCCCCGCTGCTGCTCCGGAAGTGGGTGTCCATTATTGCGGATCTGACTGATGGGGGCCGTCCTGTGGGTCCGGTTTTACTAAATTCTTGACGGATTTCGGCCAAACTGCAAAAGTACTAGACCTGATCGAGCAATGGAGGGGGAATGGCGGTCATTCCAATCGAGAACACGCGCAATATCGGCATCATTGCGCATATCGACGCGGGCAAGACCACCGTCAGCGAACGTTTCCTATTCTATTCGGGACAGACCCACCGCATCGGCGAGGTGCACGACGGTGCGGCGGTCATGGACTTCCGCGCCGACGAGCGGGAGCGGGGCATCACCATCTCCGCCGCCGCGACCACCTTCGCCTGGAACGGTCACCGGATCAATCTCATCGACACCCCGGGACATGTCGACTTCACCGCCGAGGTGGAGCGGAGCCTCCGGGTGCTGGATGGGGCGGTCGTCGTTTTTTCGGGCGTCGAGGGAGTGGAGCCGCAGAGCGAAACCGTATGGCGCCAGGCGGACCGTTACCGGATCCCCCGGATCGCCTTCGTCAATAAGCTGGACCGCGCCGGGGCCGATGCCATGAGGGTGCTCGGGCAGGTCCGGAATCGGCTGGGCGCAAACGCCGCCTTTGTCAACCTGCCTTGCGGGTCGGAAAGTGGGCTTGCCGGGGTGATCGATCTCCTGGCCTGGAATCTGGTGAGGTTCGATCCCGCCACGCAGGGGGAGCGGCTGGAGGTGCATGAAATCCCCCCGGATCTCGTGCCGGCGGCTGAGGAGGCCCGGGAACGTTTGGTGGAAGCGACGGCCGAGAGCGTGGACTGGCTGGCCGATCTCTACCTTTCCGGCGAAAGCGTTGACTCCAAGGACCTCCGCCGTGCGATCCGTGCGGCGACCCTGGCGGGGCAAATGGTCCCGGTCCTGTGCGGCTCGGCGCTGCGTGACCTCGGCATTCAATCGGTCCTGGACGCAGTCTGTGATTATCTCCCCTCTCCGCTTGAGCGTCCCCCTTCCGAGGGGCACCATCCCGATACGGGAGAGCCGGAATGTCGTCCCTCCTCTCCCGACGCCCCCTTCTCGGCCCTCGTGTTCAAGGTGGTGGCAAGCCCCAGTACCGATTTCCACTGGCTGCGGGTCTGTTCCGGTACCATAACGACGGAGGAACGCTGCTACCAGCCCCGCCTCAAGAACAGGTTGCGGCTACGGCGGATCCTGCGCCTGCACGCCGACCGGACGGAACCGGTCGAAGAGGCGCGCTGCGGGGATATCGTGGCGGTGCAGGGGCTCCGGGACGTGGTGACGGGGGACACGCTGTGCGACCCTACCCACCCCATTACCTACGAGCCGATCCATTTCCCGCAGACGGTCGTGTCGATGGCGGTGGAGACCCGGACGTCGGCGGATCGGGACCGCATGTTCGAGGTAGTCAACCGGCTGCTACGCGAAGATCCGACGCTCGGCATGGGAACGGACGAGGAGACCGGCCAGGTGATCCTTTCCGGGATGGGCGAACTCCACCTGGAAGTCGTGCGCAACCGGATGGAGCGGGAGTTCAACGTCGTGGCCTTCTTCGGGCGGCCGCGCGTGTCCTATTGCGAGACCGTGATGGGCCGGGGCGTGGGAAAGGGAGAGTTCGACAGGCGCATCAACGATGTCGCCGTCAGCGGTCGGGCCGCGGTGGAGGTGCTCCCCCGTCCCAGGGAGCGGGGGGACCACAGCCTCCCCCCCGTGGAGGTGGACGTCTCCCGGATCGCGCGGGTGCTCACCCCGGCGCTCGAGCGCGACGCCCGAGACATCCTCGAGCGCGGCTGCACCTCCGGGGGGATGCACGGCTACCCGGTGGTGGATCTGAAGGTGAATGTCCTGGAGTTCCGGCACAACGACCCGCCGGATCTTTCGGTTCCGCTGCTGGGAACGCTGACCCTGGCGTTGCGTCAGGCGCTCGCGGAGGCCCAAACGGCGGTGCTCGAACCGGTCATGACGCTCGAGGTGCGGGTGCCCGACGATTGCCTGGGGGGCGTCATGCGGGATCTGGCGGCCCGAAGGGTGGAAATCAGGGATACGGGCCTGGAAGGGGGATTCACCATTATCCGGGGGCTGGCGCCACTTGCGGAGATGTTCGGCTACTCCACCCAGGTACGGTCGCTCACCCAGGGGAGGGGGAGTTTCTCCATGGAGCCCTTCGATTATCAACCCGCCAAATCCTGGGTGTGAAGCCCCCGGTTGGCTCTACCCTTGTCCGCCTGTTTGTGCCTGGCGAACACGCCAAAAACTAACGTGTAAGAACGCGGATCCCGGTCGGCTCCTCATCCTGTTCGCCTGTTTGTGCCTGCCCCTTCGTAGGCTATTTCAGCAACCGGAACAGGTTGCTGTAGTCGTCGGTGAACATGAGGGGCTTGTGGTCGCCCGCGCCCCAGGGGGTGACTGCCGCCATTACCTTCCGGTTCGCCGGCAACTCCCGGTTGGCTCTACCCTTGTCCGCCTGTTTGTGCCTGGCGAACACGCCAAAAACTAACGTGTAAGAACGCGGATCCCGGTCGGCTCCTCATCCTGTTCGCCTGTTTGTGCCTGCCCCTTCGTAGGCTATTTCAGCAACCGGAACAGGTTGCTGTAGTCGTCGGTGAACATGAGGGGCTTGTGGTCGCCCGCGCCCCAGGGGGTGACTGCCGCCATTACCTTCCGGTTCGCCAGAAACTCCCGGTTCGCGGTGAGAAGCACCCAGCTGGTGGGGTCGGTCTTGAGTAGCCCGCTGCCGGGGTCCTCCACGAGCAGCACCTGCATCCCCTCCCCCTCGTGGAGCCGCCCAAGACTCCTGAGGACCGGGTTCAGGTTGAAATAGCGGCTGCTGGTGTGTACGGCCAGGATCCCGTCCTCTTTGAGATGGCGCCGGTAGACTTCGTAGCACTCCCGGGTGAGGAGGTGCACCGGGACGGCGTCGCTCGAAAAAGCGTCCAGCACCAGGAGGTCGAACTCCCCCGGCCGGCCCTGGCGGAGTTCTCGCTCCATGGAGATCCGCGCGTCGCCCGGTACGATCTCCACCCGGGCGGGAGTGTCGCCGAGGTAGGTGAAATGATTTTGCGCAAAGCGCGTCACCTCGGGGTTGATTTCATAAAAGCGGAAAAGATCCCCCCCCTCCCCGTAGGTCACGATCGTCCCCGTCCCCAGCCCGATGACGCCGATCCGCAGGCTGCGCCGCTCCGGGTCGAGCCGCCGGGGGTGGTTCATGACGGCGAGCCCGACGCCGCTCGCCGGGCCGTAGTAGGAGACGGGCCAGTAGCGCTTCTCCTCGTGGTCATACTGGTAGCCGTGCACAATGCGCCCGTGCATGAGCGTCCGGTGACGATCCCCGGGATCCCCCCGGTCGTCGTTGAAGACCTTGATCACCCCGAAAAAATTCCGCTTCACCTCCACGGCATCCTCGAGGCCCCTGGAGACGTGAAGGCCGAGTGCGGTTGTCAGCCCAATGAGGAACAGGACGGCGAAAACCCTTAGCGGAAGGAGCCGGTTTTTTAACGCCCGGTCCTGGAACAGGAGGGCGAGCATCACCAGGGCGATCACGACGATTCCCAGGTGAAATTCCCAGTAGCCCCGGAACAACCGGGGGGCCAGCAGGTTCACGAACACCCCCCCCAGCGCCCCCCCGGCGGAAATCATCAGGTAGAAGGATGTCAGGTGGCGCGGAGCGGGCCTGCGCCGCACCAGCTCCCCGTGGCACACCATTGAGCAGACGAAGAGGGTGATGGTGTAAGCCGCGATCTGGATGGGGAGGGGGACGAAGACGTCCTTGTAAAGGATCACGCAGATCCCGGCCAGGGACACGGCCAGGGCCACGCCGAAAGGGGCGCGCGGGTACCAGCGCTCGCTGTGAAAGCAGAGGATGAACGAGAGGAGATACACCCCCATGGGGAGGAGCCACAGGAGCGGGATCGCGGCGGTGTCCAGGCAAAGCTGGTTGGTCGTCGCCAGCAGCATGAGGGAGCTGAGCGCGGGGAGGAGGAGCCAGAGCCCCCAGTCCCGCGCCGTTGGCGATTCGGACGCTTCCCTGGGGACGGCGGGCGTCGGACTCCCGGCGATGACGGGTGTCGTCATCCCGGGGAATGCAGTCCTCTCCGCCGCCGGGGGCAAAACCTCCGCCGCACCAGGCGGGGAGGATTCCCAGAGGCGCCAGGCGCAGCCGGTGCACATCAGGGCGAAGCCCGCGTAGAGGAGCGACCAGAGCAAAGTCTGGCTCCCCAATTTCAGGTTGGGTTCCACCAGGAAGGGGTAGCCGGCGATGGCCGCGAGCGAACCCAGGTTGGAGAACGTGTAGAGGCGATAGGGCTCGACCCCGGGCCGGATACGGCTGTGCCACGCCTGCAGCATGGGGCTGGTGGCCGACAGGAGAAAGCAGGCGGCGCCCACGCTGGCGAGAAGCACCCGGAGGATGTCCAGGGTCGGGGTGGCGATCTCCTCCGCCAGCCCGCTCCGGGAGGGGGCCAGGGGCAGGAAGGCGAGCGACAGCGCGAGGAGGGCCCAGGCGGCCAGAGCCTGAGCCCGTGCGTGGAGCCGGCGCGCCACCAGGTGGGCCCAGGCGTAGCCGGCCGTGAGGACGACCTGGAAAAAAAGAAGCGACGTCGTCCAGACCCCGGGGCTGCCGCCGAACCAGGGGAGGATGAATTTCGCCAGGAGCGGCTGCACGATAAAGAGCAGGAATGAGCTGAGAAACACCGTTGTTCCGTAGATGCCCATGCTCCCCTGTCCGTGGTGGCGGCTCGCCCGGCCGTACGCCCTAATCAATCTCTCCGATCGTTGGCCGCGGCGGTTTGCTTCGGTTGTCCCCAGCGTGACGCCCGGCTTCCCGGTCATGCGAGGTTACACTCATTACCCTGTAAAAGCTGTCCAAACAACCGGAGCCATCGCTCCCTGCGGTGGTCCGCCGCAGCACTTTGTTCCACCGTCGGCCGCGGGTGTTCGCGGCGATGGCTCCGCGTCCGCATTATAGGAAAGAGCGCCGCTTTCTGTCCGGAAAAAATCTGTTCCCTCCGGGACGTCGTTTTTCCTGCGAGCTTCCGCCGGTGCTTTTTCTCTTATTCCGGGAGGGGGCATGCCCAATAAGGCGGGAACTCATTCGCAGTCCCAAAACCTGGATCCAGATGGGCCAACGTCCGCCGGAAACGACGGATTCCGTTTCTACGGGTGGCTCAATCCCGACCTCCCAGCTCCGGTTCCGGGAGAGCCGAAGCAGCGCAGGCTCTCCATGAGTGAGCTCGAAGAAGCGGAGACCGGCCTCGGTGCGAGCTAGTTTTCTGCGATGGGGGGGGGGGATATCATGGATGTCTGCGGGGTCTGTCGCTGTTTTTCCGTGATGGTGATGTTGGGCAACGGCTTCCTCTCCCTGAGCGGGGTGCCCGCTTGCGGCAGGGGCGGATCCTATCCAGATGGCGCGCTTGGATGGGGTGTAGAGGCTGTAGCTGCTCCGGATTAGTATCCGAAGGCCGGACGGGTCGGGGAGGTCGTAGTAGAGCGGAGTCGCGCGCGACAGGCCCGATCCCCGGGCTGCATCGATATGATGACCATGTCTCCCTGGTCGTTCCCTGCGGGTGCATTATTTCCGGCTCCGCGACCGAAGGGGATGCTAGAGTATGAAGCGATGGACGGGCCAGATCCCCGCCGTCTTTTTCGAGGTGAAACCTTGCCGCTTCTGATTCTGCTCCTCATTCTCCTGCTGCTTTTCGGCGCCCGCACTCTCCCCAGGATAGGACAGGAACTCGGGGAAAAGGCCCGCAAGCCCGTGCGCCGCGCCCGTTGGATGATGGCGTGGGCTTCGGGTACGGAAGAGGAGGCGCAGGCGGCCGAGACCGAGTACGGGCGGGAATGCGCGCGGGAGTTTGCGGCGCAGTTTCCGGGCGGGGTTTCGGAGCGGGACCGCGAACTGGTCGAGGGGATCGGGGCGAAACTCGCCGGTGCGGTCGGGGAGGGGGGACTCCGCTTCACCTTCCGGGTGGTGGCGGCGCCGGTGGCCAACGCCTACGCGCTCCCCGGGGGGTTCGTGTTCATCACGGCGCCGCTCCTCGACCTGTGTGGGCGCCGGCGGGACGAGGTCGCCTTTTTCCTGGCGCACGAGATCGGGCACGTCATCGGCGGGCATGCCCGGGACCAGTTGACGGCGGGCGTTCTCCTTGACGCCGTCGCCCGGCGCCTCTCCGGCGTCGGGCTCCTGCTGCGCGAGGCCCTGGGGAAAGGGTATTCGCGCGCGCTCGAACTCGAGGCCGACCAGGAAGCTGTGCGGCTGCTGCGTGCGGCGGGGTTCGACGCCGGCGCCGCCAAAAGCGCCCTCGGGCGCCTCGCCGGTGTGGCTCCCGACGACTCGGGGATCGCGGAATATTTCTCCACCCACCCGCCGCTCGGCGAACGGATCCGCGCGCTCGGGGTCTGAACCCCGTTTCCCGCCGGTTGCCCGGATTCTGCCCCCGCCCGGTCACAATGAAGCCCGGACCAGGCGATGATCGTGGCGAGGACGGTCGCTCGTCCCTCTTTCTGCGCGGCGCGCGCGTCCGAGCGCCCGCTCCAGTTGCTCCGACCGGGTTGCGGTCTACCGAAGGCTCCCGTGGCGCCGCGCGCCGGCTACGAAACCGGGGAAGCGCTGTTACAGCCCACGCGCCCGGTGTCGCCGCCTCCCCGCTGCAGACGCCCGGGTTTTCAGCCCCGGCCTGGTATCGGCTGTTGTTGTCGGCGATGTACGGGGAGGGGGCGTCGTACTTCTGCGCCGTGCAGAATGGCGCTTCAGGGTCGGCAAAGAGGGGGCGGGCGTTGCCGGTGGGAGGGATCGGCTTGTGTCCCGTGCGGCGCAGGTCGGAGGTGAAGGAGGGAAGGGTTTTCCGGGTTTGCGGCCAAGGCGCCCCGGATCCCTCCGGCGCGCGCGCCGGAGGGGGGGAGGCAGGGGTCAGATCCCTGCCCAGAATTTGCGCGTTTCCCTGAACGGGTCTTTCCTGGCTTCGCTCTTGACGTCGAAGACCATGGTCTCGAAACCGTCGAGAGTGAAGGCGGGCCAGGGGAGCGCGCGGGTGCCGGGGGCCCCGGTGCGGGCGAACGCGACCCAGGCCCCCATCATCGCCTGCGCCACCTGGAGCGATTCGGGCACTCCCCCCGTGTAGGGGGCCCAGACGGGATCGTCGGCGAGGTTGAAGATGAGCGGCAGGTCAAGCGAATGGGGGGTGCGCAGCAGGCCGTCGTAGACCGGGGTGCTCCAGGTCAGCTCGTACAGGTAGGCGGGGGTGACCCCCTGGGCCGTTTTCAGCTCCGCGATCTCGATCGCCGCGCGCCGCCCGCGGTCGCTCGTCATCTCGAAATAGAGGTCCGACGGGGAGGCTCCGGGCATCAACTTCCGGTAGAGGGCGACGGCGGCCGCGCCGTTCTGGTCTCCCAAAGTCGACTTCATCCGTGCCTCGAGCCCGGCGTCGTCCAGGTTATAGGCCGCTTCATCGGCCAGCTGGAAAGCCGTCCCCTCGGTCCGCACCGTTCCGATGACGAGGGGGACCGAGGCGGCCAGGGGGTTGGCCGTCGGGTAGAAGGGGTGACGGGGGATGACGGCGCCGTCGCGGACAGGGGCGTAGCGCCCCCCGCCGCCGGGGCGTTTGGAGGCGGCGAAATGGGCCGCCATCAGCCGCTCGAGCGGCACCTGCTGCAACTCCCGTCCCTGGTCCGGCCGCAGCCCCAGCTCGGCGTAGAGGCCGCGCGGGGCCTCCACCGCCTCGTCCGGGTCCTGGAAGCGGCGCGTGGAGCCGCTTTGCATGGCCGCACGCTGGAACAGTCCCCGGGCCGAAGGCATTGACAGGAGCGCCGCCACCTTGCCTCCCCCTCCCGACTGGCCGAAGATCAGGACCTTGTTCGGGTCTCCCCCGAAGCGCCGGATGTTTTTCTTCACCCACTCGAGCGCCAGGACGATATCGAGCATCCCCACATTTCCGGAAGAGGCGAAGTCAGGTCCCGACTCGGCCAGGTGTGCGAAGCCGAGGACGTTCAGCCGGTGGGTGACGCTGACGACGACGACGTCGCCGGCGCGGGCGAGCGCGGCGCCATGGTACATCTTCGCCGAGCCCGATCCCTGGGCGTAGCCGCCGCCGTGACACCAGAACATGACGGGGCGGCGGGCGTTGTCGAGCCCGGGGGTATAGATGGTGAGGTTCAGGCAGTCCTCGGTTTCGACGCTCCCCTCTTCGCTCCCGATCGACATCATCCCGATCAGGGCCGGAATATTCGGTCTCGGGGCGGGTGCGGGGTCGGTCTGCGGCGCGATCGCCCGCTTTGACGGGATCTCGCGCACCCCCGCCCAGGGCTTGGGCGGGCGCGGGGGCATGAAGCGCCCGGCGCCCGAGGTGTCCGCGCCGTAGGGGACGCACAGGAAGGTGTAGGCCCCGTCGGCATAGGAACCGCGCACCTTGCCAGCCGTCGTCTCCACGACCGGGGCGCCCGCCGCAAAGAGGTCCCGGATGAAGACGGGCGCCATGACCGCCGCCGCCGTCAATCCCCCGATCACCTCGCGCCGCGAGACGATCAACCCGCTCTCATTCCTATCCCTGTCGATCATGGTGCGCCCTCCGGTTTTTGCGTTGTGGTCCTGGATCGTTCTCCCGGTTGCCGGGAACGGGGTTCATCATAATACAGGAGGCGGAGGCATTTCACGCATGTTGTGGTTTGCGGCCTTCGCCCCCGTGGTGTTACCCTGTACCTGTTTCGCATCCGCAGGGTTCCATCCGACAAAGACCGGGAGCCAGGACCATGGAAGACTTCGAAAAACTCGGCCAGTTTTACCTGGGGAAGAAATACAGCCTCGAGGCCAGGGCCCCGGAAGGGGGGCTGCTGCTGTACGACGCGCGCGATCTGGTGACCCACGGAGTGTGCGTCGGCATGACCGGGAGCGGGAAGACGGGCCTCTGCGTCGCGTTGCTCGAGGAAGCGGCCATCGACGGCATCCCCTCCATCGTGATCGACCCGAAAGGGGACATGGCCAACCTCCTGCTCACCTTCCCCAAACTCCGCGCGGAGGACTTTCTCCCCTGGGTCAACACCGACGACGCGGCGCGCGCCAACCAGGCCCCGGAGGAGTATGCCGCGGCCCAGGCCGGACTGTGGACAAAAGGGCTGGCTTCATGGGGGCAGGACGGGGAACGGATCCGCAAGCTTCGGGATGCGGCGCACTTTACGATCTACACCCCCGGGAGCCGGGCGGGGACGCCGGTGGCGCTGCTTGACGGCTTCCGCCGCCCCGGGCCGGAGGTGCTCGAGGACCGGGAGGCGCTCGCCGACATGATGGTTTCCTCCGCCACGGGCCTGCTCGGCCTGGTCGGCTTGACGGGGGACCCGGTCACCAGCAGGGAGAACATCCTGGTGTCCAACATCCTCGGGCACCACTGGGCCGGGGGACGGGACGTTTCGATCGCAACGCTCCTGCACTCCATCCAGGCTCCCCCCTTCGAGCGGCTGGGCGCCTTCGACATGGAATCGTTCTTCCCTTCCAGGGACCGTTTCGAACTGGCCCTGCGGCTCAACGGCCTGCTGGCCTCGCCGGGATTCGAGGCGTGGCTCCAAGGGGAACCGATGGACGTGGGGCGATTCCTGCATACGCCGGAAGGGAAGCCCAAAGTCTCCATCTTCAGCATCGCCCACCTGGGTGAACAGGAACGGATGTTTTTCGTGACGCTGCTGCTGAACCAGGTGGTGGCCTGGATGCGGTCGCAGCCGGGGACCACCAGCCTGCGGGCCCTCGTCTACATGGACGAGGTCGCCGGTTATCTCCCCCCGGTGGCCAACCCCCCATCCAAGAAGCCGTTCATGATCCTCTTCAAGCAGGCGCGCGCCTTCGGCGTCGGGGTGCTGCTGGCGACCCAGAACCCGGTGGACCTCGATTACAAGGCGCTGTCAAACGCCGGGACCTGGTTCATCGGCCGGCTGCAGACGCCGCAGGATATCGACCGGCTCGTCGAAGGGATCGCCGCGGGATCGGCCGCGGAGCAGTCGGATTTGCGGCAGACCATTGCCGCGCTCGGGAAGCGCGTTTTCCTGATGCAGAACATCCACGACGAGGCGCCCGCGGTTTTCCAGACCCGGTGGTGCCTCTCCTACCTGAGGGGGCCGCTCACGCTCGGGCAGATCAGTCTCCTCGCGGCGCCGCCGGCTCCTCAACCGGCGATGCAGGCTCCCGTTCCGGCGGCACCGACCCCGGTTGCCGAAGAGACGATGGCGTCGGCACGCCCCATCGTCCCTCCCGGGGTCCCCGAGTATTTCCTCCCATTCACGGGAGCGGCGGGAGAGGTGATCTATGTCCCGAAGGTATGCGCCTTCGGCGAGGTGCACTACCCCGGGGGGGCGTCCGAACCGGCGGTCCGCGCCGCTGCCGTCGGGGAAACGGGGGTGATCGACTGGACCGCGGCCGAGAGCGTGGCACTTGCCGAGGAGGACCTGGTGAAAGAACCCGCCGGTGCGGCCGGCTTCAGACTCCCGGCCGCCGCAGCCTTCCAGCCGGGGAACTACAAGGCCTGGGCGAAGGAATACACCGATTTTCTCTACCGCACCTCGAGCCTGGGGCTCTACCGCAGCACCGAATTCAAGCTGACCTCCGATCCGGGAGAGAGTGAGGGCGACTTCCGCGTTCGCCTGGCCCAGCTGGCGCGGGAGCGGCGGGACCGCCAGGTGGATGCCCTGAGGGCCAGGTACGGTCCCAAAATCGCCGCGCTCGAGGAGCGGATGCGCAAGGCGGAACAGAAGTTGGAAAAGGAGAAAGGGGACGTGCGCCGGGCGGGGGTGCAGACGGCGCTCAACCTGGGGGCCACGCTGCTGGGGGCCTTCATGGGGCGTAAGAAATTGTCCGCCGGCACCATCGGGCGGGCCTCGACCACCATGCGTTCGGGGGTGCGCACGGCGAAAGAAAAGGCCGATATCGCCGCGGCCGAGGAGAACCTGGATGCGCTGCGGCTGCAGAAGGAGGCGCTCGAGGGGGAATTCGCCGCGGAGGTACAAACCCTGGAGGGTTCGGCCGACCCTACCCGGCAGGCGGTGGAACCCGCTCCCCTCAAACCGCGCAAGGCGGATGTCCGGGTCCGGCTGGTGGCGCTGGTCTGGTTCCCCTGCCGGAATGGGCCCGACGGGCGCGTCGTGCAGGTTTGAGGGTGTGACCGGCGCTGCGGGCCGACCCGCAACATTATTTGCATGTTGCGGTCCGAATGGTTACCTTTGTATGCGGTTTTTCGGGGTGTCCAGGCAACGATCGGTTCATGCCGGCCGGCTTTGCGGACCCCGATGGTAACAGGCCTCGGAGCGGCCGGATGCGGCAGGGGAGAACGGGATAATGTCCACCGATCCTAGAGACGATCTGACTCAAATTGCCACCGCTTCCGACCTGCGCGACGTGTGGCCGCTGCTTTCGGCCGAGGAGCGGCACCCGACGTTCGGCCAGTTGCCACGCACCGAGCGGGAGGACTTCTTCATCAGCCTCTCGGCGCGCGAACAGGCCCGGATGCTGCTGGAATTCCCCCCCAACCGGCGCCGGGTGTGGATGCGCCTGCTCGCCCCCGACGACGTCGCCGACTTGATCCAGGAAGCCCCCCCCGAGGATCGGGAAGGGCTGCTGGAACTGCTGGACGATTTCACCCGGAAAGAGGTCCACGCCCTGCTGGCCTACGCCGAGGACGAGGCGGGCGGGCTGATGAACCCCCGTTACGCCCGCGTGCGCGCGGAGATGACGGCGGACGAGGCGATCAGCTACCTGCGCCGCCAAACCCGGGAGCACGCCGAGACGGTGCAGTACGTATACGTGACCGACCCGAACCAGCGCCTGCTGGGGGTCTTCTCCTTCCGCGACCTGTTCGCCGCCCTGCCCGGAACCCTGGTACGGGACATCATGAACACCGACCTGGTGACCGTGGGGGAAACCGACGACCAGGAGTCGGTCAGCCGGCTTTTCGCCGA
>ERZ747221.3311-NODE-3311-length-12974-cov-4.041095_pt1 | contig 12974 bp, 12 predicted proteins | sample MGYA00374949_ERZ747221 | MGnify/ENA primary metagenome ERZ747221 (study PRJEB28779, sample SAMN05720172) | bioreactor metagenome | isolation source: Anaerobic biogas reactor | place: USA:Washington, USA | collected 2015-08-08 ... | reverse complement strand
CGGCAGCACGAGGCGCGTCAGGCGCACGGTGCTCATCAGGTTGAGATTGACGGCGGACAACCAGTCCTCGTCGGTCATGTCGGTGAAGGTGCCGGGACGCGGCCCGCCGGCGTTGTTCACTAGGATGTCCACGTCGTCGAACTCGGCCTGCGCCCTGCCGACCAGCGCCTCGATGTCGGTCACCTTGGTCACGTCGGCGGGGACGGAGAGCACCTCGGCGCCGGTGGCGGCGCGGATCTCGTCGGCCGCGGCCCCCAGTTCCTCCTCACCCCGCGCGGCGATCACCACGCGGGCTCCCTCGCGCGCCAGTTCCATGGCGGCAGCCTTGCCGAGCCCCTTGCTGGCGGCCGCCACCAGGGCCACCCTCCCCTTGATGCCCAGGTCCATCGTTGACCTCCTGTGGTATGATGTGCGCCGACCGCGTCGGCTACGGTTGCCATCGACGCCACGAGTGTACCACCTCCGAGGGCGCTTGTCAGCCGAATCGGTGCCGGTCACAGGTTACAGGGGATGTTGTGCGTCCACACACTGGGGCCTGTAACCTGGCACCTGTAACCTGTAACACGTCCGTCGCGTTTGTGTGCCCGCGCCGGTGCGTTTATACTGAGCGTGTGAAAGCACGCGAGTGGCCGTTTCGTCGTTGCCGGCCGTCGGGCGTCGCAGCACCATGCATATGCCGCGGCACATCCGGCGTTGTGTCCCCATCATCCCATCCAGGACGTGACCCATGAAGCTCTCCGTGCTCGTGCCCGCGTACAATGAGGAGGCGGGATTGGAAACGATCCTCCGCCGCGTCGCCGCCGTGCCCGTGGACAAGGAGATCATCGTCGTCAACGATTTCTCCAGCGACCGCACCGGCGCCATCCTCGATGGCGCGACCTTGAGTCGCACCATCCCCGGTCTGCGGGTCATCCACCACACCGAGAACCGGGGCAAGGGGGCGGCCATCCGCACGGCGCTGCAAGCGGCGAGCGGTGACGCCGTCATTATCCAGGACGCGGATCTGGAGTACGACCCCCAGGACTACCCGGCGCTGCTGGAGCCGATCCTGCGGGGCGAGGCGCGGGTGGTGTACGGCGTGCGCAACCTGGACGAGCAAAAGCCCCTTTTCCGGCTGGGCAACCGTGCCCTCACCTGGCTGATGAACGTGCTCTATGGGGTGCGCCTCCACGACATGGAGACGTGCTACAAGGTGATGACCATCGATATCGCCCGTAGCCTAGAGATCGAGAGCAACGGCTTTGACCTGGAGCCCGAGATCACGGCCAAAATCGTGCGGCAGGGGTATGCCATCCACGAGGTGCCCATCTCTTACGAGCCGCGCGAGGAGAAAAAGCTCTCCCCGTGGAAGGACGGCTGGCCCGCGCTGCGGGCGCTGCTGCGCTATCGGGGCTGGCGGGCGGCAGCGCGCGTCGTCTCCGAGATGGTGGGGTGATGGGGGGCGCAGGCGCCCCAATGGCAGCGAATGAGGGCGTGATCGGCCGCGGCGTGTGTCTGCCGCGGCCCGTTCGTGCCGGCGCCCGACGCTGGAGCCGGTGGCAGGGGTGATGGGGCGGATGTCAGAGCGCGTGGGAACCGTCGTGCGCAGCCATGGGGGACACTACTATGTCGACACGGGCGACGAGGTGGTGGACTGCACCATGCGCGGCCGGGTGAAGCAGCGCCGGGCGGAGAGCGACCTCATCGCCGTGGGCGACCGCGTGCGCTGGTCGCCCATCGAGGAGGGGGGCGGCATCATCGAGGAGGTGTTGCCGCGCCACACGGTGCTGTCGCGCACGCCGCCGCCGCCGCGGGCGCCCATCGAGCAGGTCATCGTGGCCAATCCCGACCAGGTGCTGGTGGTGATGGCCGTGGCCAACCCATCCCCCAATCCCTTTATGCTCGATCGCTACCTGGTGGCCTGTGAGGCGGTCGAGATGCCGGCGCTCATTGTGGCCAACAAGGTGGACTTGGTCGATGAGGATGAGGAGGATGATGCGCGAGACCTCTTTGCCCTCTATGAGGCGCTGGGCTACACCGTGCACTATACCAGCACTGTCACCGGCGAGGGGCTGGACACGCTACATGATGTATTCCACGGCAAGCTGTCCGTGCTGACGGGGCCGTCGGGCACCGGCAAGTCGAGCCTGCTGAACGCCCTCTGGCCCCACCTGGACCTGCGCACCGGTGAGGTGAGCGAGTTCCACGACCGCGGCCGACACACCACCGTGGTGGCGCGGCTGCTGCGGCCCGAGCGCGACACCTATGTGGCCGACACCCCCGGCCTGCGCCAGTTCCGCTTCTGGGACATTGACCCCGAGCAGTTGGATGCGTTTTTCCCCGAGTTTCGGCCCTTTATCGGAGAGTGCCGCTTTCAACCCTGCACCCACACCCACGAGCCCGACTGCGCCGTCCGCGCCGCAGCGGAGCGAGAAGAGATTCCGCCGGTGCGGTACGAGAGCTACCTGCGGATGTTCGAGCATGGGTTCTAGCGGTCGGCGGTCAGCGATCGGCTGTTGGCCATTAGCTGTTGGCCAATCCCCGTTGCGTGCGCGGCGCCAAGCGAATAGCTAACAACCAATAGCCGTCTCCCGACAGCCGATCGCTGACCGCCGATAGCCGACTGCCACTCAGCCCCCCAACGTGTCATCCACCTCCTCGAGCTGCTCGATGATGGGGATATTCTGCGGGCACTTGGGCTCGCATTCGCCGCACTGCACGCACGCCGAGGCGGCCTTCCCCACGATGCGCTGGTTCTGGAGCCAGACGTCCTCGCCCTTGAGCAGCTTGGCGTACTGCTGGGCGGCGTAATCCTTGATGCCATAGACCCGGTAGTAGTTCATCAGCAGGAAATTGCCGGGGATCTCGACGCCGTTCGGGCAGGGCATGCAGTAGCCGCAACCGGTGCAGTAGAGGCGTGCCAGATCGTGGAGGCGCTCCATCATCGTCTCCACCGCCTGCAACTCGTCGGCGGTGAGGGGCTCGGGCCGGCCGGCGCTGGCGGCGTTCTCCTCGATCATCGCCATGGTGTTCATCCCCGAGAGGGCGACCGAGACGTCGGGGTTCGCCAGCACCCAGCGAATGGCCAGGTCGGGCGTCGAGGTGACGCTCGCCGGCATGAGGTCACGCACTTGCTGGGGGTTCCACAGGCTGAGGCGGCCGCCGCCCACGGGGCCCATGATCACCGTGCCCAGGCCACGCTCGTGGGCCACGTGGATGGGGCGCTCCATGCGCCGATCCAGGAGGTTGTACTGCACCGTCACGCCCTCGAACTCGCCCGTCTCGATGAGCCGGATGACGTTGTCGGGGGTGTCATGCGAGCTGAACGCCAGGTGGCGGATGAGGCCCTCGGACTGGGCGCGGCGCGCCTCCCGCAGCCACCCCTCGTCGCCGAGGCCGTGGCTCTCGTATCCCTCCCAGGTGAGGCCGTGACAGTGCATGACGTCGATATAGTCCATGTCAAAGCGCTGCAGCTGCGTCTCGAGGCGCTCCCGCCACTCCTTGGCGCCGATATCATTGCTGGGGATCTTGGTGGCGATAACCAGCTTGGCCCGGTCGTAGGGCTTGATGGCCTTACCCACCGCCACCTCGCTAGTGCCGCTGATGTAGCCCCAGGCGGTATCGATATAGTTCACGCCCAGGTCGAGCCCTCGCCGCAGCATGGGGACGCCTTGGTCGAAATCGCAGGTGCCGTCCTCCAGGGCGGGGAGGCGCATGGCGCCGAACCCCAGCGCCGAGACCTTGAGCCCCGTCTTGCCATAGTCGCGGTATTGCATCGCTATCGCTCCTTTGTGCTGATGCGGGTCGCGGGACGCTCGGGGCGCCGACACGATCTTGGGAAGCGGCCAAAAAAGGGGGACCCGGCGCTCCATGATGGAGTCGGGTCCGCCTCGAGGGCCACTGTAGTTGCGCCTATTATAGCCACTGGCGGACGAGTGTCAAGGCGTCCTCCCGTTTTATGTATAGTATCGTGTTTGGCGTAGCACCTCCCAAAAGCCCCACTGCGGCAGTCCTCCTGCTTACCGAGTTCGGTGCAGCGGGGCTTCCGAAGGTGCTACGGTGGGGGCGTCACCCGACACGGAGCGTTGACGTTCTTCGACGGCGACTCTAGAATGCGACCGCCAAGGCAACGCGTCATGCAAAGCGACGGCATCGCGAATTGGCGCGGATCCGTTGGGATACACCCTCCGATCCGCGTTCCGCTCACTCGGGGAAGATGGGCATTGGCTCGCCCATGACCGGCTCGGGACGCGTCACGAGCACCTGCCAGTAGGCGACCGTCGTGGCGGCCAGCTCGCGCCACCAGTAGTAGCGGATGCGGGCGTACTCGCGCCGGTCGGCGGCGACGCCCACGACGTCGATGCCCAGGTGGTGGCCGGTAAAGAGGGCGCGGTCCAGGTGGTAGGCCTGCGTCACGAGGATGGCGTCGGTGACGCCAAAGATGTGGCGCGCGCGGTAGCAGCTATCGTAGGTGCGACGCCCGGCATAGTCCAGCACGATATCGACGTCGGGCACCCCCAGCGCCAGGGCATAGTCGCGCATGGCGGCGGGCTCGTTATAGTCGGCGCGGCGGTTGTCGCCCGTCATGAGGAGCTTTTCCACGGCGCCGCGCTGATAGAGGGCCACCGCCGTCGCCACCCGGTCCGCCAGGATGGGGGTGGGGCTGCCGTCGGGCCATATCCCCGCCCCGAACACGACGGCCACGCGGCGGCGTGGCGCCGTCTCGACGGTGTGGATGAGCCGGCCGTAGCGGTGGTTGGTCCACCAGCGCAGGGCCACCGGGGTGGCGGCCAGCAGGGTCGTCAGCAGGGCGAGGACCGTCAGGAGGCGGAGGAACCGCCGCCCCCTGGGGCGGGTTCTTGTCGGTCGTACGCGCATCGGCAACTCACATCCAGAGTGGGCGGCGGCCGCCGCCCGTAGAGCGATTATAGCATGGCCGCCTCGGGGCACGAAAGAGACGCCGCCGGGGGGCGCATGGTTCCGCCGCCAGCGATAACGGCCAGGAAAGGCAAACGCATGGATCCCAAGGAGAACCTGCTGCGGGCCATCCACTACGACGATCCCGCCTGGGTGCCCCACGCGGGCGAGGATTTCCGCGTCACGGTGCAGTTCGACGGCAACTTTTGCCGGAAGGATTGGACCGACGGCTGGGGCGTCGGGTGGCGTGTCACCCTGGCCGAGTTCGTGCCCTTTCCCAAGGTGAACCCCCTCCCGAGCCTCGACCGGCTGGCGGACTATCGCCCCCCGAACCCGGGCGACCTCACCGTTGGCGAGGAGATACGCGCCGTGCTGGAGCGCCCCGACCGCGAGCGCCTCTTTATCACCGGGCAGCTCACCTACCTTCTCTTTGAGCGCGCCTGGGCGCTGATGGGGATGGACGCGTGCCTGATGGCGTTTCATACCCACCCGCAGGAGATGCACGCCCTGTTGGGCGCCATCGCCGACTATAACGTGGCGGTGTTCGAGCGCTACCTCGAGCTGGGTGTCGACGCCATCGGCTTCTCCGAGGACCTGGGGACGCAGCGGGCGCTGATGATGTCGCCCAAGACGTTCCGCGAGTTCCTGCTGCCCCAGTACGAGCGCTGCTTCGCGCCGGTGCTGGCGGCGGGCGTGGCGGTGAACTTTCACTCCTGCGGCTGTGTCCAGGACATCGTGGCGGACCTGGCGGGGATCGGTGTGACGGTGCTGAACCCCGTACAGGCGCGCGCCAACGATCTGGCGCGCGTCAAGCGTGACGCCGCGGCGGGAGGCATGGCGCTGCAGGGGGGCGTCGACTCGCATCTGTTGGTGGTGGGCACGCCGGAGGAGGTGCGCCGCGAGACGCTGAGGGTGCTGCGAACCCTCGGGCCGGGGGGCGGCTACATCCTGGGGCCCGACCAGGGGATGCTGTGGCCGCAGGAGAACTATGGCGCTATGCTCGAGGTGGCGGAGGAGCACGGGCGCTATCCGCTCGATCTGCCGGAGGAATAGCGAGCGGCGGGGAGACCACGCTGTACCGCCGCGCCATCTACCGCAAGGGAGTCACACCATGACAACGCTGCTCGTTCTCTACCACTCGCAGGAATTCGGCAACACCGCGGCCATGGCCGAGGCCATCGCCCAGGGCGCCAAGGCGGCCGGGGCGGAGGTGACCCTGGTGAACACCAATGAGGCGCGGATGGACATCGAGGCGTATCGCGGCTTTGACGCCGCGGCCTTTGGCACGCCCGACTATTACAGCTATATCGCCGGCGGGCTCAAGATGTTCCTGGACGACTGGTACATCGCCCGCAAGACGAATCCCCAGGGGCTGGACGGCAAGCCCTACGGGCTGTTCTTCACGCACGGCACCGGCGGGCGGGCGCGCGGCCCCTTCGAGGAGCTGTTCCGCCGCATGGGCACCCAGGTGGGCGAGACGGTGGACGTCTTTCGGGCGCCGGACGACGCCGCGCTCGAGGCGTGCCGCGACATGGGGCGCCGGCTCGTGGCTGCCGCCCAGCGTCGGATGTAGGTGCCGGACGCTGTGCGGTCTGCGGGACGGCGCGCACCGGCGTGCGCGCCTTACAGCTGGCGCAACGCGCGGTGCGCAGGGCCGACCGCGCCAGCGTCAGATGTAGGGGCCGGACGCCGTCCGGCCCGCGGAGCGGCGCGCACCGGCGTGCGCGCCTTACAGCGTTTCGTAACGCGCGGCGGGCAGGGCCGACCGCGCCAGCGTCAGATGTAGGGGCCGGACGCCGTCCGGCCCGTGGGGCGGCGCGCACCGGCGTGCGCGCCCTACAGCGTTTCGCGACCCGCGGCGCGCAGGGCCGACCGCGCCAGCGTCAGATGTAGGGGCCGGACGCCGTCCGGCCCGCGGAGCGGCGCGCATCGGCGTGCGCGCCCTACCGAGGATCGTGTAGCGCCCGCTCCGCGGGGTGGCACCGTCCGCATCGCGTTAGGGCCGCGGGTGTTGTAGGAGGGGCGAGGCCGCCGGCCCGCCGCGGCGGCATGCCGCGACCTCGCCGTTCATCTCGTTCACCACCCAAGGAGGCGCCATGGACACGCCCCGACCGCGGGGACTGTACTTTGAGGAGTTCGAGCAGGGGCAGGTGGTCAGCAGCCCGGGGCGCACCATCACCGAGGCGGACGTGGTGGCGTTCGCCGGGCTTTCGGGCGATTATAACCAGCTCCACACCGACGACGAGTTCGCCCGCGAGACCCCCTACGGCCGGCGCATCGCCCACGGCCTGCTGGGGCTGTCCGCCGCCTCGGGCCTGGCGGCACGCGCCGGGTTCATCGAGGGCACGACCCAGGCGTTCGTCGGCCTGACGTGCAAGTTCAAGGCGCCCGTCTTTATCGGGGACACCATCCATCTGCGCGCGACGGTCTCCAAGCTGCGCCCCATGCCGAGCATGGGGGGCGGCATGGTGGTGTTCGCCATGGAGGTGCTGAACCAGCGGGGCGAGGTGGTGCAGGAGGGCGACTGGACGCTGCTCATGCGCGGCCGTCCAGAGGGAGCATAGCGCACCGGTTCCGGAGGGCACGCGGATTTCCGCGGATTCAACGGATAGACGCGGATGGATGAAATGATCCGCAGAGGTCCGTGTAATCCGCGTGCATCCGCGTGCCCTCTGATCAGTCCAGGTTCCTGGGGTATCTGTCGCGCCGTGTCGTGCGGCGGATGAGCCAGACGGTGGCGTTGCGCGTGGTGCGCAACCAGCCCCCGCGCATCGACGCCCAGCGGTAGAGCAGCCAGCGCCACCAGTTGCGATAGCGCGGCGAGATCGCCTCCTCGGGCGGCACGCTCCACTTGATGGCCACAGCCCCCCAGGTAAGCCCCGCGCCGAACCCCACCATGACGACGTTGCTCCCCGGCGCGATGCGCCCCTGCTCGATCGCCTCGCACAGGGCGATGGGGATCGAGCCCGCCGAGGTGTTGCCGTACTCCTCGATGTTGATGACGAAACGCTCCATGGGCACCTTGAGCCGCCTGGATGCCATCTCGACGATGCGCAGATTGGCCTGGTGCGGGACGATGACATCCACCTCGTCGAGCGCGAGGCCCGCCTTTTTCGTTACCTGCTCCGTGGCGGTGGGGAGGACGCGCGTGGCAAAGCGGTAGACCTCCTGGCCATTCATGTGGATGGTGTGCAGGTTCTGCTCCAGCACCTCGGGGGTGAGGGGCGCGGCACAGCCCCCAGCAGGGATGATGAGCACGTCGCCGCCCGAGCCGTCGGCGCCCAGGACGGTGGCCAGGACGCCGGCAGGCCCCTCGCCGGCCCGCAACAGCACCGCGCCGGCCCCGTCGCCAAAGAGGACGCAGGTGCTGCGGTCCTGCCAGTTCAGCCGGCGCGAGAGACAGTCCACGCCGATGACGAGGACGAGGTCGTGCTCGCCCGAGGCGATGGCCTGATGCGCCGTCGCCAGGGCGTAGACGAACCCCGAGCAGGCGGCGCTCAGGTCGAACGCGCCGGCGCGCACCGCGCCCAGGGCGCCCTGCACCTGGCAGGCGGTGGAGGGAAAGGTATGGTCGGGCGTCGTCGTCCCCACGATGATCAGGTCGATCTCGCGGGGGTTGGCGTCGGCCACCTGCAGCGCCGACCGCGCCGCCTCGATGGCCATCTGCGCGCTGGACTCGTGGTCGCCGGCGATGCGCCGTTGGGCGATGCCGGTGCGGCTGCGGATCCAGTCGTCCGACGTGTCCAGCGTCTGCGCCAGGTCCTCGTTCGTCACGACCTGCTTGGGCACGCACATGCCCCAACCGATGATCTCTGCGCGACGCGTCAGTGGCGAACCGGACTTCATGCCGCGGTCTTTCGTGCCCGCCCGAACACCAGGCATGCGTTGTGGCCGCCGAACCCGAACGAGTTGGAGAGCACCGCACGGACCGAGGCGGAACGGGCCGTGTGCGGCACATAGTCCAGATCGCACTCGGGGTCGGGCTCGACCAGGTTGATGGTGGGCGGGATGCACTGCTCCTCGATGGCGCGGATGCTGAGAGCCGCCTCGAGCGCGCCGGCGGCGCCCAGCAGGTGCCCCGTCATCGACTTGGTGGAGCTGATGGGGACGCGCCGGGCGTGGTCGCCGAACACCGCCTTGATGGCGCGCGTCTCGGTGATGTCGTTCAGCGGCGTGCTGGTGCCGTGGGCGTTGATATAGTCTATCTCCTCCGGTGCCAAGCCCGCCGAGGAGAGGGCCTGACGCATGCAGGCGATGGCGCCGGTGCCCTTCTCGTCGGGGGCGGCGATGTGAAAGGCGTCATCGGTGGCGCCATATCCCAGCACCTCGGCATGGATGGCGGCGCCCCGCGCCAGGGCGTGCTCCAGCTCCTCGAGGACGAGGATGGCGGCGCCCTCGCCGATGACGAAACCGTCACGCCCCCGGTCAAAGGGTCGCGAGGCGCCCTCGGGATCGTCGTTGCGCTCCGAGAGGGCGCCCATCACGGCGAACCCCGCCACGGCGATGGGCACGATTCCCGCCTCGGTGCCGCCGCACAGCGCCAGGTCGGCGGCGCCGCGGCGCACGATCTCGTACGCCTCGCCGATGGCGTTGGCGCCACTGGCGCAAGCGGAGGTGACGGCCATATTCGGCCCCTTGAGGCCAAACTCGATGGCCACCATGCCGGCGGCGGTATCGGGCAGGATCATCGGGATGAGGAAGGGGCTCACGCGGTTCGGCCCACGCTCGGCCAGGGTGAGGGTCTGCTGTGTGGTGGTGTGGATGCCGCCGATCCCCGAGCCGATGATGACGGCGGTGCGCTCACCGACGCCGTCTTCCAGCGGGAGGGCGGCGTCGCGCACCGCCTCGCGCGAGGCCACCAGGGCGTACTGGACGAACTCGTCCAGGCGCCGCGCCTCTTTGGGCGGAAAGTGATCGGCGGCCTTGAACCCTTTGACCTCGGCGGCGATCGTGGTGCGATAGCCGGTGGTATCGAACTTTGTTATCTGGGCGACGCCCGAACGCCCGGCGACGATTGCCTCCCAGGTGGAGGGCAGATCGTGGCCCAGGGGCGTGATGGCGCCCATCCCGGTGATCACTACGCGTCTCGACATCCCATGCCTCCTGAAGCGGGGGTGGCGCCGGTGGCGCCGAGTGCTGTCCATGGCGTATAACCCCACCGCGCGCCGAGAGTTGCCATTTCGCGCCCGAGTTCTGCCGGAAGCCAACGCGTCGTACGCGCAACCCCGCCGCGGTAGCGGTGTTTAAGCGTTCGGTGCAGCGCGTCGCGCGGGGCGCGCTGACCCCGATCGTGTCACATGCGGCGCGGGAACGTCTATTAAGCGGAGGTCGCCTCGACTATGCTCACTACGGCATTGACCGAACTCTTGGGAATCCCTCACCCCGTCGTACAGGGCGGCATGGCATGGGTGGCCACGTGGGAGCTGGCCGCCGCCGTCTCTGAGGGTGGCGGGTTGGGTATCCTGGGGGCGGGCAATGCCCCCGTCGACTGGGTGCGCGGGCAGATTCGGAACATGAAGGAGCACACCACGCGCCCCTATGGCCTCAACGTGCCCCTCTTTAGCCCGTGCGTGGATGAGGTGATCGCGCTGTGCATCGAGGAGCGCGTGCCGGTGGTGACCACCGGCGCCGGCAACCCCACCCCCTACATCGGGCCACTGAAGGAGGCGGGCGCCATCGTGATGCCCGTGGTGGCCTCGGGGGCCCTGGCCAAGCGGCTGGTGCGGGTCGGCGCCGACGCCGTCATCGCCGAGGGGGAGGAATCGGGAGGCCATATCGGTTCCGTGAGCACCATGGCGCTGGTGCCCCAGGTAGTCGACGCCGTCACCGTGCCGGTGATCGCCGCCGGTGGGGTCGGCGACGGCCGTGGGCTGGCGGCGGCGCTGACGCTAGGGGCGGCCGGCGTGCAGATGGGCACGCGCTTTATTTGCACCTGCGAGTGCATCGCCCACGGCAACTATAAAGAGGCGATCATCAAGGCGAACGAGCGCAGCACCATGGTGACGGGCGCCACCATCGGGCACCCGGTGCGCTGCCTGCGCAATCCCATGTCGCGCGATTTCGAGGAACTCGAGCGGCGCGGCGCCTCGGACCAGGAGATCATCGAGTTCGGCACGGGCCGCCTGCGGCGGGCGGTGGTCGAGGGGGACGTGACCTACGGTTCGGTGATGGCCGGCCAGGTCTCGGGCCTGGTGCACGACGTGGTGCCGGCGGCCGAATTGGTGCGGCGCACGGTGGCCGAGGCAGAGGCGGCGCTGGACCGCCTGTGTGCCCTACGAGCGCGCTGACCACACGAGACCGGCACGAATGGAGGACATGGTGCACGCAACGAAGGATATTGCCATCGTATTCCCCGGCCAGGGGTGCCAGGCGGTGGGCATGGGCGCCGATGTGGCGGCGGCCTACCCCGAGGCGCGCGCGGTGTTCGATGACGCCGACCGGGCGCTGGGGTTCGGCCTGTCCGCGCTGGCGTTCGAGGGGCCGGCGGAGGCGCTGAACGACACGGCGAACACGCAGCCGGCGATCTATGCCGCCTCTATGGCGCTGTGGCGCGCGCTGGAGCCGCGCCTCGACGGCGTCCGCGGGCGGACGGCCTACGTCGCCGGGCACAGCCTCGGCGAGTTCGCGGCGCTGGCCGTGGCCGGGGCCATCGACCTGGAGGACGGCTTGCGATTGGTGCGCTGCCGCGGCGAGGCGATGCGCGACGCGGGGGAGGGCGCCCCGGGCGGTATGGCCGCCATCATCGGGCTGAGCGACGAGGCGGTGAACGAGGTGCTGGCGGCCGCCAACGACGGCCGGCCGGCGGTGTGGGCGGCGAACCTGAATGCCCCTGGTCAGGTGGTAATCGCCGGCGAGCGGGAGGCGCTGGAGCGCGCCATGGCCCTGGCCAAGGAAAAGGGCGCCAAAAGGGCGCTGCCGCTGGCGGTGAGCGTGGCGTGTCATACGCCCCTCATGGGCGGGGCCGCCGAGCGGCTCGCCGCGGCGCTGGAGGCCACCACCTTCCACCGTCCGTGGGCGCCGGTGATGTGCAACGCCGTGGCGGCGCCGGTGGACGACCCCGACGCGATCAAGGCGGCCCTCATGCGGCAGCTCACCTCGCCGGTGCGCTGGGTCGAGTCGGTGCGGGCGATGGTGGCGGGCGGGGTGCGTGCCATGCTCGAGGTGGGGCCACAGGCGGTGGTGGGTGGCCTCGTCAAGCGCATCGACGGCGGCGTCGCGCTGCACGCCGTGACCGGCCGCGCCTCGCTGGAGGCGTTCGACGCGGGGGCGCTGGGCTGATGGGCACACTCGACGGCAAGCGGGCCATCGTTACGGGCGCGTCACGCGGGATCGGGCGCGCCATCGCGCTGGAACTGGCGCGACAGGGGGCGCGGGTGGTGGTGAATTTCGCCAGCAACGCCGCCGCGGCGGAAGAGGTCGTGGCAGCCATCGCGGCGATGGGCGGCGAGGCGCTGGCGGTGGGCGCCGACGTGCGTACCGCCGATGGCGCCGGGCGACTGGTGGCGGCCTGCCTGGAGGGGTTCGGCGGGCTCGACATCCTGGTGAACAACGCCGGCATCACGCGCGATACGCTGCTCATGCGCATGTCGGAGGACGACTGGGACGCGGTGCTGGACACGAACCTGAAGGGCGCCTTTCACTGCATCAAGGCGGCGCAGCGCCCCATGCTGAAACAGCGCTCCGGCCGCATCATCAGCATCGGCTCGGTGTCGGGGCTGGTGGGGAACGCCGGCCAGGCGAACTATGCCGCCGCCAAGGCGGGACTCGTGGGCCTGATCAAGTCGGTGGCGCGCGAACTGGGGGCGCGGGGGATCACCTGCAACCTGGTGGCGCCCGGGTTCGTCGAGACGGACATGACGGCCAAGCTGCCGGCGGGCATCCTCGAGACGGCGCTGAGCCATATTCCCCTGGGGCGCCTGGGACGTCCGGAGGACGTGGCCGCCGTCGTGGCGTTCCTGGCCTCCGACGCCGCCGCCTACATCACCGGCCAGGTGCTCTGCGTGGACGGCGGCATGGCGATGTGAGGGTCACAGGTTACTGGTTGCAGGTAACAGGCTTGAGCGCGACCGGACGCTAGA
>ERZ747221.3307-NODE-3307-length-12981-cov-5.862601_pt1 | contig 12981 bp, 14 predicted proteins | sample MGYA00374949_ERZ747221 | MGnify/ENA primary metagenome ERZ747221 (study PRJEB28779, sample SAMN05720172) | bioreactor metagenome | isolation source: Anaerobic biogas reactor | place: USA:Washington, USA | collected 2015-08-08 ... | reverse complement strand
CAAGGCCGCACGGTCGATTTTCGCAACACGATCATCATCATGACCTCCAACATCGGCGCCAACACCATCTCCAAGGGCCAGGTCCTCGGTTTCGGCGAGCCGGTCTCGGAGGGCGGTCTGGAGTACGAGGAGATGAAGACTCGGGTCACCGGTGAATTGAAGACGGTCTTCCGTCCTGAGTTCCTCAACCGGGTCGACGAGGTCATCGTGTTCCGGAAGCTCAGCCGCGAAGAGATCACCGACATCGTCGGTCTGATGATGTCTCGGGTGGAAGAGCAGCTGAAAGACCGCGACATCGGTGTCGCTCTCACCACGGAGGCGAAGACTCTGCTCGTCGACGTGGGCTACGATCCCACCATGGGTGCACGGCCGCTGAGACGAGCCATCCAGCGCCATGTTGAAGATCTGCTCGCCGAGGAAGTGCTCTCGGGCAAGTTCCCGCGGGGCAGTACGGTGGTGTTGGACCGGGAGGACGATCATCTGATCATCTCCGAGGTCATCATGGGCGCGCCTGACGTCCTGGTGGCCGGTGAGACCACCTAGCCCGCGACCTCGTAGACAGGCCCCGAGGACCCATGGCCCGACGCGAACGCACCTTCATTTGTCGGGAGTGCGGATACGTGTCGCCAGGGTGGCTGGGCCGGTGCCCGGGGTGCGGACAGTGGAACACCATAACTGAAGAGGCGGCGCCCGAGCGGACAGGGCCGCGGAGCGCGCGACTCTCTGTGGCGGCGCCCGCGCCTATCCACCTCGTCGATGTGGACGTGGCGGCGCAAGCCCGCATCGGCACCACCCTTGCGGAGTTCGATCGGGTGCTGGGCGGCGGATTGGTGCCGGGCTCTGTCGTGCTCGTGGGCGGAGAGCCTGGGGTCGGCAAGAGCACCCTTCTGCTGCAGGCACTGCTCGGCATGGAGGGGCGCGGTGTGTCTACCGTTCTCGTCTCGGGTGAAGAGTCCGCGGCGCAGGTGAAGCTGCGCAGCGTGCGTCTGGGAGGGGCGAGCAGCCGGCTGCGACTGCTGACCGAGACGAAGACTGAGGGTGTGGCGGCGGCTCTTGAACATCTGAAGCCGGCCGTCTGCGTGGTCGATTCCGTGCAGACGTTGTGGTCCGGCGAGATCGGGTCGGCGCCCGGGTCTGTGGCGCAGATCCGCGATGCGAGTTCCCAACTCATCCGGGTGGCGAAGGACAACGCCATAGCGGTCGTGCTCGTTGGTCACGTCACCAAAGACGGTGAACTGGCAGGCCCTCGCGTGCTCGAGCACATGGTCGACGCGGTCCTGTCGTTCGAAGGAGAACGGGCGCAACCCTTCAGGATCTTGCGCGCGGTGAAGAACCGCTTCGGCTCCACCAATGAGGTGGGCGTCTTTCAGATGGCCGAGCAGGGTCTGCTGGAGGTGCCCGACCCGGCATCGGTGTTTTTGGAGGAGGGAGAGCTCCGTTCGGGGTCGGCAGTGGTGCCCGTCTTGGAAGGGACTCGGTGCCTTCTTGCCGAAGTACAGGCATTAGTGGCTCCCAGCAATCTGGCCATGCCGCAACGGGTGGCACGCGGTGTCGACCGCAACCGCTTGGCGATGATCGTCGCTGTGCTCAGCCGGCGGGCGCGCCTGCCGCTGTTCAAGTGCGACATATTTGTTAACGTTGCGGGAGGGCTGGCGCTTGAAGATCCCGCGGCCGATCTCGCCGTCGCCATGGCTATCGCCTCGGCGTGGCGGGAAGAGAGCGACGGGAAGGGCGTGGCGGCCTTCGGGGAGGTGAGCCTCACGGGCAGGGTGCGCTATGCGTTGCAGGGGCAGAAGCGCATCCAAGAGTTGGTCCGGCGAGGGTTTCCCACCATCCTGGTGCCGGGCCGGAATGCGGAAGAAGTCTCTGGTGCGGGTGTCGTTCCCGCGGGAGCCAGATTGGAGGCGGTGGCCGATGTGGCGGAGGCCGTCGGGCATGTGACAGCAAGGAGCACCAGTGGATAAGCTACGCCCGTCCATGGACGAGGATCTCATCAAAGCGCTCAAGATGATCGCGCCCGGGACTCTTCTGCGGGAATCGATCGAGAACATCGTGCGCTCTCGGCACGGCGCTCTGCTGGTCTTTGCCGAGGAAGAACAGATAGCACCGCTGCTCTCTGGTGGCATCAAGATAGACATCGACTTGAAGCCGATGATCCTCTACGAGGTGGCCAAGATGGACGGGGCCATCATCCTCGACCCGACAGGCGCCCGCATCATGCATGCCAATGTGCAACTCATGCCCGATTCGCGCATCGAATCTCAGGAGACGGGCACTCGGCACCGCACGGCCGAGCGGGTGGCCAAGCAACTCGGGGTTCTCGCCATCTCCATCTCGGCGGCGCGGGACGTTGTGAGCGTCTACGCGGGGGGGATCCGGTACGTCATGGATCCCCTCAGGGTGGTCCTGAGCAAAGCCGACCAGGCACTGCTCACTCTGGAGAGGTTCAAGAACCGCCTGAACCAAGTAGCGGCGACTCTCACAGCTCTGGAGTTCAGGGAAGCGGTGATCTTGTCGGACGTGACGAGTGTCATCCAGAGGAGCGAGATGGTGCTGGCCCTTTCGTACCTCATCGAGCGGTACGTCATCGAGTTGGGGACAGAAGGGCGGCTCGTGCAGATGCAGATGGAGGAGTTGCTTGCCAACGTCCGGGAGGACATGACGGCTGTGTTGAACGACTACCTGATCGACCCCACCCCCAAGCGCGTAGAGACGGCGGTGGTGGAACTCGCGGCTCTGCCGACCGACGAATTGATCTCCATGGAGCGCATCGCCGGGATACTCGGCTACCCGCCCGCGCCGAACATGCTCGAGACGCATGTGAGGCCTCGCGGTTGCCGTATGCTTCGCAAGATCCCGCGGCTGAGCGGCCAGGCCGTACGGAACGTCATGGAGCACTTCGGCGACCTGCAGGGTATCCTGGAGGCCCCTGTTGACGAACTGGCGGCGGTCGAGATGGTGGGGCCGTCCCGGGCCCGGGACATCAAGGAGGGTCTTGACCGCCTGCGCGATCTGGACCTCTTGGAGCGGTACGGGTGATGTTCAAAATAGGCGACACGGTGGTCTATCCGCATCACGGCGCCGGCAGGATCTTGGGCGTTATCGAGAAGGTCTTCCAGGGTGCGCCGAGGCGTTACTACAACATCCAGATCATCCATAACGATCTGAAGGTCATGGTGCCGGTGGACGGCATGGACAGGGCCGGGATCCGTCACGCCATCTCCGGGACGGAGGTGGAAGGGGTGGTCGGCGTCTTGCGAGACGACCCGACTCGGATGCCGAAAGATTGGAACCGTAGGGTCAAACATAACCAGGACAAGATCAAGACCGGGGACGTCTACGAGGTCGCCGACGTGGTGCGCAATCTGGCTCTCAGAGACTCCGAGAAGGGCCTCTCGACCGGCGAGAAGCAGATGTTCGGCAAGGTGAAGCACATACTGGCCTCCGAGTTCATGCTGGCGAAAGACATGGGGGAGGCCGACGCACAACGGTTCCTCGACGACATCCTGGTAGAGATCTGTGCTCGGGCGCGTTGCGCCGGGCAGGGGGCGGTGGGCTGATGGCCTTTGCGATCCGGCTACTCATGGCCCTCGTCGGGGGCGTCATCTTCTACGAGATAGCCGTGCGCTACATGCCGGGTGCGGATCTGAGCTCCGTGCCGTACGCCTTCGCCGTCGTGGGGTGTGTGATCGGGGGCATCATCGTGGGCGCCGTGGTGGGCCATCTGCTGGGGAAGGCGGTCGCGAAGCTGGGGCGGGAGATCGACCGGGCCACCGCTACGGTCACCCCGAGCGGCCTCATCTTCACGAGTCTCGGGTTGCTGCTGGGCTTGGCTATCGCGGGACTCGGGAGCCTCGCGGTGAAGGACCTTCCTATGGTGGGGCCGTATCTGCTGCCGCTCCTCTTCGCGACGAGCGGCTATCTCTTCGCCTATCTCGGCTCCAAGCGTCATACCGACCTTGCGCGTCTGCTGGGGTTCAAGGGCCTGCTGCAGCAGCCCGGTGCAAAGCACTTTCTGCGGCCCAAACTGCTCGACACGTCGGCCATCATCGACGGGCGCATAGCTTCGGTGGTGGCGACGGGTTTTCTGGAGGGCGACATCGTCATCCCCAGCTTCGTTCTGGAGGAGTTGCAGTCCATCGCCGATTCGGCCGAGCCGACCAAGCGGGCACGAGGGCGCCGCGGTCTCGACACCGTGGCGACCCTGCAGGAGAGCAGCGGGCGTGTCAACATCATCGAGCGTGATTTTCCCACTGTGGCCGATGTCGACAGTAAGCTCATCAAGCTGGCCAAAGAGCTGCGGGCCTGCATCCTCACCAACGACTACAACCTCAACAAGGTCTCGCAGATACAAGGTGTCGAAGTCCTCAACCTCAACGAACTCGCCCATACACTCAAGACCATGGTGCTGCCGGGCGAGAGCCTGCACGTGCGGGTGTTGCGTGAGGGCAAAGAGGAAGAGCAGGGCATCGCCTATCTCGACGACGGCACCATGGTCGTCATCGAGGGAGGGCGCAGGCGAGTGGGCGAAGAGGTGGATGTGGAAGTGACTTCGGTGCTGCAGAACCCGTCCGGCAAGATGGTCTTCGGCCGGCTCAACTCCTAGCGACGGTCATGGACGAAGGACGACCGAGTCTTTCCCTGGTGGTGGCCGCGGCCGGATACGGCCTCCGGCTCAACGCGGGGTTACCCAAACAGTACGTGCCCCTGCTGGGCATCCCCATCTTGCAGCGCACGCTTCACGCCCTGGGGGGATGCGACCAGGTCGATGCTGTGGCGGTCGTGGTGAACGCCGAAGACGTGGACTACTGCCTTGGCGAGATCGCGGCAGAAGGTATCCGCAAGGTGGTGCGGGTAGTGCCGGGTGGACCGGAGCGGGCAATGTCGGTGCGCAACGGGATGCGGGCTCTGGCTGAAGCTGGGAGCACCGACCTGGCCGGTGTGCACGATGGGGCGCGCCCGCTCGTGACCTGTGAGGAGATCGGCCGCTTGGTCGACACCCTGGCCGGTGATCCATCGCTCGACGGCGCCATCTTGGCCATTCCCAGCACCGACACCATCAAGGTCGTCGACGAGGCGCGGTTGATCACGGGCACTCCAGACAGGCGGTCGCTGTGGCGCGCTCAGACGCCGCAGGTGTTCCGCTGGCAGGTGCTCATGGATGCCTACGACCAACCCGACGAGGAAGTGCGTGGCGCCACCGACGATTCTGCCCTGGTGGAATCGCGCGGGGGGCGTGTGGCTGTTGTGCCGGGGTCGCCGGAGAACTTCAAGATCACCGACCCCACTGATCTGCGCCATGCCGAACAGGTGCTCGCGGAGCGTCATCGATGACGGACGAGGCTATCGGAGCGCGCGCCGGCGCAGACCCCGCGGTGGGTGACCCCGGCCTGCGGGTCGGCATGGGTCTGGATGCACACCGCTTCGCGCCTGAGCGGCCGCTGGTCTTGGGAGGAGTGAAGCTTCGAGACAATGATGGCCTGCTGGGCCACAGCGACGCCGATGTTCTGACTCACGCCATCATGGACGCCTTGCTGGGCGCGGCGGGTCTGGGAGATATCGGGGAGCTCTTTCCCGACACCGATCCGGCTTTCCTGGGCGCCGACAGCATGGATCTTCTGCGCACCGTGGTCGATCTTCTCCGGAGCCAGGGCTGGGTTGTCGTGAACGTGGATGCCGTGGTGGTCTGCGAAGAGCCGCGCATCTACCCGTACCGGTCGTTGATGCGGGAGCGGTTGGCCGAGGCTCTCGGCGTGGGCATAGGCCGCGTTTCTCTGCGGGGTACCACGACCGAGCGGATGGGCTTCACAGGACGGCGTGAAGGCATTGCCGCGCAGGCGGTGGTATTGGTTAAGAGAGCCGCGCGAGAGTAGAATCGTCGCCCGGCTAGAGACGCGCTCCAGCGCGCCGACCGAAGGAGAGACCGAGCGTGCGTCTGTACGATTCCATGAGCCAGGAGAAGAAGGAGTTCGTCCCGCGGGACGGCGACCACGTCACCATGTACTTCTGCGGGCCCACCGTCTACAACTACGTGCACATAGGCAATGCCCGTCCCTACGTCGTATCGATGGTGGCCAAGCGTTACTTCGAGTCGCAGGGCTACAAGGTCACCCTGGTGGAGAACATCACCGACATCGACGACCGCATCATCCAGAAGGGCGTGAACGAAGGCCGGCCGGCGAGTGAGGTGGCCGCGCAGTTCGCGCAGGCCTACCGCGACGACACCGACCGTTTGGGCTTGGGGCGTCCCGACATCGAACCCTTGGCCACCGAGCACATCCAGGAGATCATCGATCTCATCGCGAGCCTCGTGGAGCGGGGCCACGCCTACCAGGCCGGCCCCGATGTGTATTTCGACGTCCGCAGTTCCAAGGGATACGGCAAGCTTTCCAAGCAGCAGGTAGAGGAGATGCGTTCCGGCGCTCGCATCCAGGCGACCGAGGACAAGAAAGACCCGCTCGATTTCGCTCTCTGGAAGGGCGCCAAACCGGGCGAGCCCGCCTGGGACAGCCCATGGGGGCCGGGCCGGCCCGGGTGGCATATCGAGTGCTCCGCCATGAGCATGAAGTACCTGGGGGCGGGATTCGACATCCATGGTGGGGGCCGGGACCTGATCTTCCCCCATCACGAGAATGAGATCGCCCAGGCCGAAGGGGCGGTAGAGGGTCCCTTCGTGCGCTTCTGGATGCACAACGGCATGCTGAACCTCAGCGAGCAGAAGATGTCGAAAAGCGTGGGGAACATCCTCACGTTGCGCGAGACGCTCGACCAGCACCGGCCGGAGGCGCTTGTGGCCGTGTTCCTGGCCAGCCACTACCGCAGCCCCATGGAGTTCGGCTCGGACGTTCTGGAGGAGGCCGAACAGCAGGTGGACCGGCTCAAGAACGTCTTCAGCGAGCTGGCCGACCGGGCCGCGGCCGGTGCTGCAGCCGGTGGCGACGCAGCGGGCGGCGCGGCCCTGGTGGAGCGCGCCGCCGCCAGGCGCCAGAGCTTCGACGAAGCACTGGCCGACGATCTCAATACGGCGGCGGCTCTGGCTGAGGTGTTCGGTCTGGCGCGTGAGGCGAACGCCGCGCTGGCGTCCGGCGATCTGGATGCCGCGGCGGCAGGCCGGGTGCGGGACGAGATGGCGAAGATGGTCCACATCCTCGGGCTGGACGGTGTGGCCGGGGGAGAGGGCGAGGTCCCTGCCGACATAAGCGCCATGGCGGAGGAACGGCAGAAGTGCCGCGCGGAACGCGACTTCGCCCGCGCCGATGCTCTTCGGGCGGCGATAACCGAACGTGGCTACGAAGTGCGGGATGTTCCCGGTGGCTTCAAGATCGTCTCCATCCGATAAGGACACCCAAGGTCGCGCCCGCGGTCGAGCGTACAACGGCAGCCCGGCCGGCTCGCACGCCTTCATCCGCTCTCGCGACGATCATCATGTCGGAGACGGGTTGGGGTCCGGCATCGGTCTCATCTACGGGCGCAACGTGGTGCGCGAAGCTCTCAGGGGGCGTAGACAAGTCTTCACGCTGCTGATCGCGTCGGGCGAGCCCGGCGACGAACTCGAGCGTTCGTTGTCCGACTGGTGTTCCGAGATGCGGCGCGCTATGCCCCCGGTGGATCGCATCTCGGAGGGCGAGCTGAACGCGCGTCTGAAGACGGCAGAGCATCAAGACATCGCGGCCGTGGTGGATGCCTACCCCTACGTCGAAGCCGAAGAGATGCTCAAGACCCACAGTCTGCTGATGGCGCTCGACTCCGTGCAAGATCCGCACAACCTGGGCGCCATCATCAGAACGGCAGAGGGAGCGGGGGCCGGCGTACTCATCCCGCGACACCGGGCGGCCGAGGTAACGGGGGCGGTGGCAAAGGCCTCTGCCGGTGCGACGGAGCACGCGGCTGTCGGTCAGGTGCGCAATCTGGCCGACTTTCTGAAGGACGCGAAGAAGGCCGGCTTCTGGATCTACGGCGCGACGGCAGGCGCTCAGAACATCTATACGGGGCAGGACTACAGGTACCCGACCATCTTCGTGGTGGGTTCGGAGGGCTCGGGCCTCGGGCGACGGGTGGTCTCGGTGTGCGATGTCATGGTGCAGGTCCCCTTGCTGGGCCGTATGGGGTCGCTGAACGTCAGCGTATCGGCAGGCATACTGCTCTATGAGGCGGTGCGGCAGCGCGGAGCGAGTGTTGCCGGGGGCGAGTCGGTCATGGCTACGGGTGACGGCTCGTGAGCGTCTATCTCATCGACGGTTACAACCTTATGCACGAGTTCGTGGGTCACGCCGAGGTGACCGATCTGGAGGCCGAGCGTACCCGTTTGATCGATTGCATCGCCAGCTACATGGGGGGGACCAGCGACCACGCTATCGTGGTCTTTGACTCGAGGGTGCAGGTGTTGCAAAAGATTGAGAGTGCAACCCGAAATGTGGACGTGTATTTCGGTTCGTTCGATCGTTCGGCCGACAGCATCATCGAAAGGGAGGTTTATGCCCTTCATGCAGGGCAAAACGTGGTTGTGGTGTCCTCCGACTACCAGCTCCAGAAGACAATCTTCCTGCCCAATGTGATCCGTCGCTCGTCGCGGCAATTCGTGGGAGATCTGCAAGAGAGCACAAAAAGGATTGCAAATTCTCAGAATTGCATTACAATGAACCACAGAATCGAGGACAGGATCGACTCCGACACGGCGGACAAGCTCAAAGCGCTGCGGGACGCACTGGCAGCGGAACCGGGCAATCAAGGTAGTCCGGAGTAGGGTCGGGGACCTGCACCGCAAGTGCGAGCGGGAGGGATTATCGATGAAGAGCGCGGCGGCCGCGAGGTGGGACGTGGATGGGGGTACGCGAGAACCGACCGACGAAGAGTTGGTGACGTTCTCGAAGAACGGGGACGATGAGGCTACCAGAAAGCTTCTCGTCCGGTATCGGCAGTTCGTGCGTCTGAAGGCGAATTCATACTTCCTGGCCGGCGGCGACGGCGACGATCTCATCCAAGAGGGCAACATAGGCCTGTACAAGGCTATCCGCGACTACGAGCACGGTCGTAACACGACGTTTCGGAGCTTCGCCGAGCTGTGTGTCACCCGGCAGATCATCACCGCGATCAAGACCGCTTCCCGCCAGAAACACCAACCCCTCAACACGTACGTGAGCTTCAGTCATGCACCCTCGAGTGCAGACTTCGACACCCGCACGCTCGCCGACGTCCTTCCCTCCGGGCGCACCAGCGACCCGGTACAGCAGGTCATCAGCGCTGAAGAAGTGGTGAGCCTCACGGGGTGTCTGACCCGGATGCTCAGCCCGCTGGAATCGCTGGTCTTGAAGTATTACCTGGAAGGTAACTCGTACGAGGCCATCGCCGAGTACATCGGTCACGACACCAAGACGGTCGACAACGCGCTGCAGCGCATCAAGCGCAAGGTGACTCTCCACTTGGAGAGCCGCCGCGTGGTGCTCTGACCGCAGCGACGCGCCGGCCGCGTTTCGGCGCAGCAGATGGTTCGAGCGCGTGGAGCGCGAGGTCTAGCGGTCGAGCGGCGGCACCACCACCACGGGGCAGGGGGCATGATCGGCCACATGGCGGCTGACCGAACCCAGAAACAGCGAAGCCAACGCGCCTTGTCCTCTTCTGCCGACAACGACCAGCACCGCGCCCTGCGCTTCCTCCACGAGCACATCCTGCGGCCATCCCTGTACCACCACTCCCTCGCAGGGCAGGTCGGGCGCGAGCTCCCTCGCACGCTCCACCGCGGCGTCGACGATCCCCTGAGCTGCGCTGCTGAGCGCGTCGTAGACCCCGGGCGACATGAGCGCCTCCTGCTGCGCCAAGGTCGGCGTCTCCCAGACCGAGACCACCCTGAGCGACGCCGCTCTTAGAGCCGCCTCCTCCACGGCGAACTCGAGGGCGACTCCCGAGGCGTCCGACCCATCCACTCCCACTAAGATCGTGTCCATCATGCCTCCCCTTTCGCTGTTGTGGTCTCTTCGAGCGGTTGGAGCGTCTTCACTAGATCGCTCGGGTCATAGCCCTTGGCGGTGACCACTGTGAGCAGCGCTTCGTAGAGGGCCGGATCCATGTGGGGGGTGCGGCTGAGGATCCAGAGATATGTGCGATCGGGATGCCCCACGACGGCCCACTGATAGTCCGGATCGAGCGCGATGATCCAATAGGCGCCCCAGAAGGGCCAGAAGAAGGTGACCTTGAGTTTGGCGTTGGTCGTCTTGTCGACTATGCGGGCCTTGCCGCGCACGCGGCGGATTTTTCCGTCGAGCGTTTCCTGCCTGCACGTGTTGGTGACGCGGATGTCCCCGTTCTTGAGCAGCGAGTAGTCAGCCGTCACAGCGACGCAACCCTTCTGAAAGCGCTGGGGGATGGTGGCGATCTCGTACCACCTGCCGAGGTATCTCTGCAGGTCGACGTGGGGGACGACCTCCAAGGGATCGGTCTTCGGACTGCCCATTGTGGCGGCTGGTGTCACTGGCGCTCTCCCCAGATCGGCGCATCGGGACTCCAGAAGCATAGTATCAAGACGGCTCGCTCGGAGGGCACGGCATGCGCGCCGGCCGGCGAGGCTGTAAAGGCGCAGCCAAGATGCGCGCCGGCGCGTTACAATCTGTTGGCTCCGCCCGCCGGGAGTGTCGTGAGGTCGAGGGCGCCACTCGCGGTGCCGGGTGGAGCACCGCTTCTCGGGCCGGTGTAGCTCAATGGTAGAGCAGCTGATTTGTAATCAGCAGGTTGGGGGTTCAAGTCCCTTCGCCGGCTTCTCAGAGGGAAAGCGCAAAACCCGTATGGTAAAGCCAAAAAACACCCCGTCTCTTGTCTCCCTGTTCGGCAACGACTATACTCTCTGTTACCCCATGTCACCACTGTGTCACACACCTTCCCGTGACATAGACGTGACACGAGACCGAGGCTAGAGCAGTTGAGCGCGAGTGATAGCGGGAGGCTGTGACATGAGCGGCAACGTGCATCTGACGAAACGGGTAGTTGACGCGCTGGAGACCGAAAAACCCCACCGTATCGTGTGGGACGATGATGTCTCCGGCCTTGGGGTGCGGGTGACGAAAGCAGGCGTCAAGTCGTTTGTGGTGGACTACACCACGGGCACCGGCCGCAGACGCCGCTACACCATCGGGCGCTACGGTGCCTACACGGTAGAGCAGGCCCGCAAGGAAGCCAACAAGGTGCTCGGCTCCGTTGCCGGCGGTTCCGATCCCGTCGGAGAGAAGCAGGCCAAGCGGTCCGAGGATACCGTCAAGTCGTTTGCTGCTGAGTACCTCGCACACGCCAAGGCATACAAGAAACCCGCGTCGCTGCGAGCGGACACCTACCACCTAGACGAGGTGATCGTAAAGAAGCTCGGCAGCCGCAAGCTGTCCGAAGTCACCCCCGAGGACGTGGCCAAGCTGCACAAGTCTCTTGACGACCATCCCACGCAAGCCAACCGAGTGCTCGCTACCTTCCGCCACATGTACACCGTAGCGGGCAAGTGGGGACGGGTTCCCCATGGGTGCAACCCCTGCGTCGGCATTGAGCAGTACAAGGAAACCCGACGGACACGCTACCTCACGGCCGAAGAGCTAACCCGTCTCGGAAAGCGGCTAGACGCCCTGGAGGAGAAGCACCCCTACCCGGTGAGGGCGGTGCGGCTGCTACTGCTTACCGGCTGCCGGGTGAACGAGATACTCTCCCTCGCCTGGTCCGACGTTGACCTTGGCGATACTCCGGTGCTGCATCTGCGGGACGCCAAGGCCGGACCCCGCGATGTACCCCTTGGCGCTGCCGCTGTCGAGCTACTCAAGACCTATGATGGTGATGAGTCGGAGTGGGTGATCCCCTCGGCAAGGCGCAAGGGTAGGCACATGGTGAACCTCAACGATTTCTGGTACCGGGAAGTGCAGGAGAAGGAGAAGTTGCAGGAGAAGGCCAACTTCCAGGGGGTGCGACTGCACGATCTGCGTCACACCGTGGGTGCCACCGGGGCCGGGGCGGGACTCTCCATGCTCTTGATAGCCAACGTATTGGGGCACAAGCAGGTATCGACTACCGAACGCTATTCCCACGTCTCGCGCGGTCCCCTGCACGACGCGGCGGACCGGATATCGGGAGATATCGCGGCAGCCATGAACGGTGCCAGCGGCGAGGTGGTCGATATGACGACGGGACGGAAGGCGGCGCAATGAACCCGTGGCCTGAGTCACGCCCCGAAGTGCTCAAGATGCTAGAGCAGTTGTGCACATGGTGCCAGACTGCTCGCGCGGAACTCTCAGCTCTATGGAGGCCGTTAGAGAAGTTGCCGGAGGAGGCGGTGGCTGGGGTATCCCACGAACTGGACAACATGGGCGAAACAATCTATGAGATCGCGCAGTTCACGGAAACCTTGGAGTGCATGATAGTTGACACGATAGCTGGCAAGGCGCCAGCCGATGACGATGCGTTTCTCGGTGCCGTGGAACGTCGGCAGGCGGAGGCGAGAGCGGCGATGAAACGGGTTCTCACTCCCTCCGAGCAGACGGTATACGAGATGCGTGTCATAGAGGGTTGGCACACACAGCAGGAGGTTGCGGACGATCTGGGGGTATCCCAGGGGTGGGTGTCCACGCTAGAGGCCCGAGCGAAGAAGAAGATGCAAACAGAGATCGGCTGGATACCTTATGGCCATCCCATGGACTAGGTGGCTTGACAGAGTAATAAATGCCGTGGTAGCGTATTACTGTGACGAGCGGGTGTAGTGCACCCTTGATTCAGCTGCTAGGCCGCCTACTGAGGCGGCTTTCGCGTTTCTAGGGCCTCTTTCAACTAGCGCACACCTGCCCGCGCATACCCAACGGCCGCCAAGAGAGCGGCCGTTCCTGTCTCCGGAGGTAGCTCTGCTTCCGTCCATCCCACAAGGACTATGTGCGCGTGGTCCGCCTGGGATGGTCCGTCTACGCCCTCGTTCGGTCCAATGGCTGCGCCACCAAGGTGCGGCCTTTTCTTTTGGAGGTTCCAGCA
>ERZ747221.3301-NODE-3301-length-13001-cov-3.760136_pt1 | contig 13001 bp, 10 predicted proteins | sample MGYA00374949_ERZ747221 | MGnify/ENA primary metagenome ERZ747221 (study PRJEB28779, sample SAMN05720172) | bioreactor metagenome | isolation source: Anaerobic biogas reactor | place: USA:Washington, USA | collected 2015-08-08 ... | reverse complement strand
GCAAAATAAGGAACTCCCAGACTTTCCAGGCTGCAAAGGTGAGTAAGCATTAATAACCAGCCCAGGGAAAAACCAAACAATCCGAAAATAGCGGTAATAAATATCAGGGGCAGTCGCAGGATGCGAGTAGCCTGCACCAGTGGACCGGAAGGCAGGGCAAAAGTACAGATAGTAGTTATAGCAATGATAATAATTACTGCCGGGGTGGCCAGTTTAGCTGATATAGCTGCCTGACCCAGGATAATGCCTGCCACCACCCCTGCAGTCTGCCCTACCGGACCGGGTAGACGAAGGCCTGACTCGATTACCGCTTGAATGATAAATTCCTGAATCAAGACTTCAATCAAAACCGGAAAGGGAACCTCCTTGCGGGCCTGGGCCAGACTGACGACCAAATTCGCTGGCAGTAGTTCAGGGGTAAAACTAATCAGGGCAATATAAAGAGCCGGTAATGAAATGGCAATAAAAAAAGCAAGAAAACGTACAGACCTGAGAAAGGAACCGATATAGGTTCGCTCCAGGTAATCCTCCGAAGCCTGAAAAAACTCTACAAAAAGGGCCGGAAGGAAAATAGCGGTAGGGGTGCCGTCCACCAACACAGCTATACGCCCTTCCAGCAGTTCAGCTATGGTTTTATCAGGACGCTCGCTGGTCCATATCTGGGGAAAAGGAGAATAGGGCTTATCCTCAATATTTTGAATAATATTGCCGGAATTTAATATCCCATCTATATCTATACGGTTAAGCCTTTCATTAAGCTGGTCCAATAAGCTATGGTCAACGATATCATCAATATACAAAACTGCCACCGGAGTGCGGGTACGCTTACCAACTATAGTTTTTTTTATCACCAGGCGGGGAGTACGCAGGTGGCGCCGGACCATGGCAATATTCGTATCCAGGTTTTCAATGAAACCCTCCCGGGGGCCGCGTATGGCTTTTTCACCAGGGGGTTCTTCAATAGAGCGAAGCTGACCACCATGAATATCGATTATAACAGCTTCCTGAATACTCTCAAAAATTAAGACCAGCATACCGTCGAATATGCTGTGGGTCATGACTGAAAAACTATCGGTTTTTCGTAATTGCCCCAGGCTGATGGATGTGCGTACTATAAGATCAACCCGGTCAGTATTATTAAATTCCCCCGACTCCCAACCTCCGCTATGCATCATCAAAGGCTTAAAGACATGTTCATTTAATTTTTTATCGTCAACTACGGCATTAAAATAAAAGGCACAGGCCTGCAGTTTCATCTCACTATCCAGGTAGAAAGGCCGGGCAATCAGGTCATGGTTTTTCTCTACATAAGGACGTAACAAGGCCATCTTATCATCATAGCCCTGCGGTAGCGGGATATCCGGTATACCCTTGGTATCATGACCGCCTTGAGGCTGGGTTTCCTCACCCCGGCGGGGAATTTTGCGCATAACATTACTCCAGTTAAAAAATACTTGTGGGTATATTTTTAACCAAAGCATGTTTTTATATCCGCAAAAAGGAAATAGACTTAATCAGTCTATCCCCAGGATACTGTACCAAGTATGGACATACGCAACCGCGTATGAAAATTGCATGATGTATTCGGCGGGCACAGTGTAGGGGCGAACCCATGTGTTCGCCCCTGGTCTGCAATTATGTATCTATAGAAGCTAACAGGCAAGGTTAGTGCTCGGCCGGACAGACACATGGGTCTGCCCCTACAACGCCTCACCCCTTACTCTATACAATTGATTACATACTAATAGGTTATCATTTACAAGGAAACATTATTATGAGCTAATTAATCAATAAACTATAATACTAACCAACACCAGTAGCGAATGGGTATAGAAAATTAGCGCACTAAAACGTTCCAGGCGCCAGTTAAACAAATGTTTAAGTTTAATATCACCCCGGAAAAAACGGACCAGGGATAATCCAAAAGAGGTCAAATGGTAAATCTCTACTATAACGAATAGTCCAGTAAATATTAACAAGGCCATATTCTTAATTACTGCAAATACCAGAACAAAGTACAGCAATTCCAGGGAAAATGATAATAAAAGCATCATCCATAGGTGACCCCGAACTTTACTTCCCTTTTGCACCATCCAGTTAGCCAGGGCTTGCAGTAATTCGCCTTCAAAGCTTTCCGGGTTACCCCTGATTATACGGACAAAATAAAACGAATAAAAAAATAATATGCTCCCGGCAAAAATACCCAGAGTTACCGCCAATTCCTTCACAACCTTTATACTGATTCTCGGAAGCACGGGGACGGTTCTTTTGCTTCCTTACTACCTCTATTTTCTTACTTAATATCATACCAGTAAAGTGGTGTAAATAAGAAAAAAAAAGATGCTGCCCCTATACAGCATCTTTGCCAACTTTTGCTTAGCCACCCATCAACTGCTGGCCTTCTTAAACTCCATTACCTGTTTAGCCTTCTTTATTTCGTTTACCATAAAAGCGCAGTCGTCGGGACGATGCACATAGTCCAGCTTGTCCACCTTTATTACCAGCAATTCCTCTCCCAGGGAATATTCACGATAGTTGGATTCGTAAAACTGGTTTAAATGATCCCAGTACTCCCTTTCCACTTCCACCTCATCGGGACGGCCCCGCTTATGGATGCGGCGGATGGCTTCATCAGTGTCCACCTTAAGATATACCAGCAGTTTGGGCGGTACCACGTGTTCCAGCATAGTCTCTAACAGGTTATTGTATACGGCATATTCCTCCGGTTTCAGGTAGCCATATTCCAGGTACATACGGGCAAAAATCCGGTCGGAGTATATGGAACGATCCATTACTGCCTGTCCCACCCGCATAGCCTGGCAATATTGCTTGAAACGGTTAGTTAAGAAATTAGTCTGCATGGGAAATGCCCACTTGGCCCGGTCATGAAAAAATTTATTCAACAAACGGTTTTCATCTTCAAACATCTCGCTGAATGGCTTAAGCCCAAATTCTTCGGATATAATCCTTACCAAACTGGACTTGCCCACTCCGGTAACCCCATCTACGACAACTTCCACCCCTTTTACCTGTTCCACTTTCCCTTCTCCTTTCACAAATAAACCACATACCCTTATTTTATTACTTCTAGTTTTATACAGAAATTCCTACCTGGTAAACTCATTATTCCCCATCGGTCTCCCAGGGAAGCAAGGGGACGGTTCTTTTGCTTCCCTAAATGGAAGCAAAAGAACCGTCCCCTTGCTTCCTTATTCCCCATCGGTCTCCAATATTTGATATGATGACCGCACCATCGTGCGCAGGCGCACTTTTCCTCCCCATAGTTGAGCCAGGTGTTTTAAGGTTTGGTGGGCATATTCCAGCTGCAGTTCCCGCCCATCCCATTCATGTTCCAGCATTAGCAGGCTGTTATTAGCCCCTACCTCCACCACTTTTATAACCGGTATTGATTGTATACCAACATTAAAAGCCAGAGCGTTGCGAATTTCCTTCCACCCTTCATAATCTGCAATCTCTTTTATATAGTAGTCACGGCCCTTTTTCTTAAAGGAGAAGAGATTCAATTCCTGGCAGAGCTCCTCATCCAGGTAGCGTCGCAAAAACGAGGAATCTCTTTCCTGTTCCCGTACGGTAAAAATATTCTGTCCTTCCTGCTCCAGTTTAGCAAATATTTTAAATCCTAGATGATAAGGATTAAGCCGACCTTCAAAAGGACTTACTACCTGGTTATGACGTTTAAGAAACTCCAGATGTAGTTCCTGAGGCAGGTCCATATTATTTAAAATCCGGTAGTGCCAGTAACTGGCCCAGCCCTCATTCATAATTTTAGTCTCTACCTGAGGCAAAAAATAAAGGCTTTCCCGCCGAACGATATTTAAAATATCCTTTTCCCACTCATTTAAATTAGCATAACCCATTAAAAAGAGCAGCAAATCTTCTTCTGGTTTTAGGGGTATACGGTTCAGATTGGGTTCGGATTTCTCCACTTTTTCCTGCAGCAGAGGATGTTGGCTACCAATAGAGATGGCGTAATCATCGATAATTTTTTGCTTTACTTCTTCGGGGGTCAGGTGTTTCTCCCCGACTATGCGATATATCTGGAAACGCAGGGCATGAGCAGCATTTAATACCCGTTCCACCCGAGCGTATCCTATACTGGGGTCTTGTATGTATTCACTTATGCGGCGGGCATGGGATTTAAACATCTCCATGGTGTATTCCGCCCGGGTTCCGGTCTTAAAAAGACGGTTGTTTTTAAAAAAGTCATTGTGACCATAAACATGGGCCATGGTAAGAATCTGTAAAAGCAGGGTGTTATCCTTCATCAGGTAAGCCAGACAGGGGTTGGCGTTTATGACCATTTCATAAGGTAACCCGGTCAGGTTATAGCGATAATAGGTTTTTTTACGCTCATAGGCTTTGCCAAAACTCCAGTGGGGGTAACGTACCGGCATGCCTGCATAAGCTTCATAGCCCAGCATATCCTCATAGCTGCAGATTTCAAATTCCTGAGGATATATATTAAGACCTGCATCTAAAACCATTTCCTCGATACGGGAGTTATACTGCAGCAAATCATGCATGCTGTAATCACTGCCCATACTAGCCCTCCTTTTCCGCAACTTTTAATAACTTTTTAAAGGCTGGCCAAACGTCTTCTTTGCTATCTATATTAACAGTTATAAAGTTATCCGCTTTTATTACGTCAAATTCGTCAACCATGGTACTATCGGCTTTCCAGGTAGATTTAATTTCCCCATAGCCAAAGAGATTGCAGACCTCACATAGTTCCCGGGCCTTTTCCACGGCTTTGTCAATATCTTCCGGCCAGTTGTCACCATCACTGCAATGAAATGCATAGACATTCCATATTTCCGGATTATAGCGTTCCTCAATTATCTCCAGGGCCTTCTCATAACCGCTACTAATCATAGTTCCTCCAGATTCGCCCCGGTGGAAAAAATCATCTTCATTAACTTCCAAAGCGGTGGTAGTATGGTTAATGAATACCAGTTTCACATTTATATAGCGGTAGTTGACAAATTGGTAGAGTAAGAAAAAGAAACTGCGGGCCAGATATTTCTTATTTAGATACATAGAGCCCGAATTATCCATAATACAGATAACTACCGCATTTGACTCCGGGCGCAGCTCCTCCTTGATACGCTGGTAGCGCAAGTCCTCCTCCCGAAAGGGAAACCTTTCTATTTCACGATCCTGTCCCAGATCCTGCAGGGTCTTTTCCATAGATTTTTTCCGTTTAATTCTTTCTACCACCGAGCGCTTTTTGGCCAGACGGGGAGGTATGCCCTTGCGTTGTATTCCCCGGCGCTTGTGGCTTTTGTCACTTAAAATATAGGAGAACTTCTTTCTTTCCATAAAGGGCAAATCCAGGTCTTCAAATAAATATTGCACTAGTTCTTCCAGGGTGACATCAGTTTCGTAATAATCCTCACCCTCAATATTGCCTGCCCCTTCACCACTACCGGGTCCGCTCTGCTCCCCTTTGCCGGTAGCTATCTTATCCCCCCGCTTTTCCTTGCCACTGCCGGAGGCCACCTGTTCATGGTTATCACCGTAAATAAACTGGTATTCCTTTATACCGCGGACCGGGATTTTTACCGTCTTATCCTTACTTTTACCAATAATACTTTCTTCGGCAATAATACTGCCCAGGTTCTTTTTTATAGATTCTTCCAGGAGTTGACGATGACGGCGCCGATCCTCAGCACTGCGGTCCCGCCCCCCACTCTCATATTCACGAAAAATAGCCATAGTAGTCCCCCTAAAATAGACACTGAATACACTGCCACTTTAATTGTACCGGTAGGTACATCCGTGTCCCCGTAGGGGGAACACTATGAAGGACACTGAATTTTTAACACAGATTAACGCTGAGTGCCGGGGAATATCAATATGCCCTTCAGAAATATTTCAACGATAATTCTTAATTCATTTTCTAATCTTTCCACAAATTATTGGCGGCGTAGCGCAGGATTACGTTGCAGCAATGATCGCAGTAGCCGTTGCGTTTCATTTCTTCCACCATGTCATTGTATTTCTGGTTTTGCTCCTCATCCCGCACCCTAGCCTGGGTTACTACCCGGGATAATTCTTTTACCGAGGCTATCAATTTCTTTTCAATTGCTTCCCGCAGGGGTTCGTAACTGTCAAATTGAATTTTTCGGTTGCTGCGTAGCAGGGAAAACATATAAGCAGTGACATCATGCCTAAATCCTTTGGCTGCACTTCCGGTCAGGCCAATGCCGGCTTCAATCGACTCCAAAAAGACTTCATCCGGCTCCAGCTCCTCTCCGGTATTGGCATCTTTTAATTTCACCTTGTTGACAAAAGCCTCGGCATGGTCAATGTAATTGTTAAACAGGGTCTCAGCCTGCTCCCGGTAACCATGAATAAATGCCCGGGTAACCTCTTTTTCCAAAATACGATGGTATTCTTTCTTAATGGTATCCTGCAGATAGGTGAGCCATTGCTTTTTCTCATCATCACTGGCATCAGTGGATTTTACTGACTTTATAAGTGATTCCAGAACCGTGATGGGGTTAATGCAATTATGTTCCGATTCGGACAGGGTATTGTCTATGGCCTTCATAATAAAACGAGTTGATATGCCGGTGAACCCTTCCCGGGTCGCTTCGTCTTGCAGTTCCTGGATATCAACTTTTTTAGTAGAATCCTTCTGTACTATTTCCTCTCCGTTATAAATATGCATTTTGCTTATTATATCAACCTTGGTAGATGGAGTGAGCCGGCTGATGATGGCAAACATAGATGCAATCTCCAGGGTGTGAGGGGCTATATGGGCCTTAAAATTACTCTTTTTAAGTATCTTCTGATATATTTTCACTTCCTGGTCCAGTTCCAGGCAGTAAGGTACCTCTATCTTAACAATGCGATCCAATATGGCTTCATTGGTGTGGTCAGATTTGAATTTATTCCACTCAGCTTCATTGGAATGGGCCAGGATTATGCCGTCAAAATAAATCATGGGACCCTTCCCCGGTGAAGGAATGGATTTTTCCTGGGTGGCGGTCAAAATAGTATGCAGGTATTCAACATCATTTTTAAAAATTTCTATAAACTCTACAATTCCTCGGTTACCCGCATTAAAAGCACCGTTTAAAGATAGTACCCGGGGGTCATCTTCAGGATAAAGATCCATTTTAGATATATCCACCGATCCTACCAGTACCGAAGCATCCTGGTTATTAGGGTCAACCGGAGGTACCACGGCAATACCCTTGCGGCCCCGGATGGAAAAATCACTAACTACTACCGGGAAATCTTCATATTTACCCTGGTAATCGTTAATTAAACGGTAGCGGCAAATTGGACAAAGATCTCCTTCGATTCTAACCCCCAGCAATTCTTCGAAATGGGGCCGGAGATGCTTTGGTATCAGGTGCAGGGGCTCTTCCCGCATGGGACAGCCTTTTAGAGCGTATATAGGGGTGCTAACCTCCAATGCTCTTTTCAGGCTCTCCATTAATGAGGATTTTCCCGAACCTACTGGTCCCACCAGATAAAGCACCTGCCGGGATTCCTCCCCCCGCATGGCGGCAGAATGGAAATATCTCACTATCTCCATTATGATATGATCAATCCCATAAAACTCATCTTCAAAAAATTTGTATTTTCTAATAGTGTCGTTGCCGTATATCCTTCTTAAGCGGGGGTAGTCCTCGGTCTTAATTATTTCCAGACCTGCTTGCATGATGATATTGTACATGCGTTCGTGGGATAATGCCGGGACATCGGGATTTTCTTGTACTATATGTAGATATTCCAGGAAGGTAGCAGCAAATGCTTCTTCCCTCCTGCTCTCTCTATCGTTTCGGATCAGTGCGTCAAAGTCATAGGCCATAGGAAACCTCCTTCCAGAAAACATAAGAAAAGTAAACCGGTATATATCTATATATATGCTGAGCTACGCATATATTGATGCTATCTGAATTAGCAATAAATGGGTAAAAAAAAGGGAGCCTTTAGGGCTCCCTTAAAATTAATAATTAAGAATTAAAAATTAATATTTTGGTACAAATGCTCCGCATTTCTCCTTATCCCAGTTTTTTATTCATTTCCGCCACTACATCATGCAGATCAGCAGTGATAATGTAATCAGCCATCTGGTTTATGCTGGCGTTTTCGTCGCTGTTAACTGCTACTATGGTTTTGGCGTCACGGATACCTACGGTAAATTGGACCTGTCCGGATATACCCAGTAACATCGCCAGCTGGGGCTTACATTTCTTGCCCGATAGTCCAATTATCCTTTCTTCGGACAGCCATTTCTTATCGGTAGCTACCGGCTTAGAACAGGCTACTTCCCCGCCTAATTTTTTGGCCAGTTCTTCTACCGCAGGCAGATCATCCTGGCTGTTTAAACCCTGGCCCACTGCTACCAGCACTTCAGCCGCTTCGATATCTACAGTGTCACCAACCCGGGACTTAAACTCTAATACGGTAACTCCAGCCTTTTTCACCTCTACCGCTACCTCTTCTACTGAACCTGCTCCCGTTCCGGCTGCAGCTTCAAAGGTGCGGGGGCGAATAGCAATAACTTTCTTACCCGCATCAATATACTGAGTGGCTACCGTCGCCCCACCCAGGGCATTACGTTGGCACAGGATTTTATCTCCCTCGATATTTAAAGCCGCTACATCAGTCAGACAACCGGCATTCATAGCCTGAGCCAATCTCCCTGCCAGTTCCTTACCTCGGCGGTTTGATGCCAGTAGCACCGTATCCGCGCCAGCCTTGTCAGCCACCTGCTTTATGGCACCTGCTATAGCTCCTACATCAGCCATGAGCAAATCATTATTATTAACTGAATATACCTGGACTCCGGCAGAGGCCAGAGCCTGGGCTTGTTCATCATTATTTATAACACATGCGCTTACTGCTGTAGCCTTGATACTGTTGGCTGCGGTCAGCACTTCCAGGGCCAGTCCCTGATTCTCACTAAAAATTAAGACTCCTGCCATTTTACCTACCTCCCCACATAGCCTTCAGTAGTCAAAGCCTGGATAAGCTCATCCACGCTCTTTACCACTACCCGTTTGCGTTCTGTTTCCGGAGCCAGATTGTTTGCGGTAATTACCATAGCTTTACCAGCTTCAACCTCCAGTTCATCCAGTTCTAATACTTCTTTGGGTTTTTTCCCCGCCTTTAATATCTGGGTTACTGAAGGAATACGGGGTTCGTTAATATCTGCCAGTACAGCTACTATTGCAGGTAAATCAACCTGTACTATTTCCTCCCCATCTTCCAGAGAACGGGTTACAACCGCCTGGTTACCCCTAATTTCAATACTGCTGGCAAATGATACCTGGGGCAGGTTTAGTATTTCAGCTACCCGTGAACCTACCTGACCGGAATAATTATCCCCACTGCCTTCACCAAATAGTATCAGGGCAGGTTCCTCTATTTGTTTAATAGAGGCTGCCAGAACGTTGGCTATTACACTGCTTTCTGCCCCATTTAGGCTGTCATCAATCACCAAAAAGGCTTCATCCGCACCTGCAGCCAGGGCCTCTTTAACCGTGTCTTCTATGTCTTCGTTCCCGGCTGATAGGACAGTTACTTTTCCCCCCAGCTCATCCCTCAAGTTTACCCCGGCTTCCAGGGCATTCTTATCAATGTTCCCCAGAGTCAGGGGTACATCATCCAGGATTGGCTGCCGGTTTCTGATCCTGATTTGTTGCAGGTCAGGTATCTGTTTCATAGCTATCACAATATTCATAACCAAACCTCCCTCATAAATATCCTCACCTATCATTACCCAAAGCGAAATTGGACGCCCGCTCCCCCGGTGGGGTAGTTCCATTCCAGAACCTCGGTGCCGCAAGCTATACGACAGGTACCGCACTCCAGGCACCCGTCTATAGTTAGTTCCACCTCGCCACTATCGTTCTCGGCATATAAACCGGCCGGGCAGACCAGTACCGCTGTTTTTAAACGGGTATCCTTCTCCATGCCAGGCTTAATCCGAATATGAGGTTCGCTGTCGTGTTTAAAAACATCCAATCCTAATTTGGCTTTCAATCCACTTAGTTCACTCATATCTTCATCACCTTTCTCATATCCCCAGCCATGGACCACATCTCTTTCAGGGTCAGGTATTTCTTAATAGTCGGGTAGAGCCGACCTTTAGGACCTGCCGGCACCTCGTAAATATCCTTCATTATATTCCCCAGCAGTTCAGGGTAATGTTTAAAGAACCTGGGGCTATCAAGCACTGCCGGAGCTTCCTTGAAAGCCGCAAAATCCTGCATTATAAAACTATCATTAAGCAATTTCTCATATCCGGAAAGACTCCCGGCAGTAAAATCCTCTTTTTCTTTGGCTTGCAGCACCGCCTGGGCAGCATAATAACCGGAAGCCAGGGCATATTCCATCCCTCTTACGGTAATCCCGATATTCATAGCCAGTCCGGCAGCATCCCCGGCCAGCAGTATGCCGTTACCATACAATTTACCTATGGCCTTAAGGCCCCCTTCGGGTATAACATGAGCCGAATACTCTACACTTTCCCCGCCTTTAATCAATCGGGCAATTTCCGGACGCTGTTTAAACTCATCCAACAGAATCGGGGCCTGTACCGCTGGGGAATCTTCCATCAGGTCCTTGATACCTACTACTATACCCAGGCTCAGGCTATCCTTATTGGTGTAGAGGAACCCGCCGCCAAATTTACCCCGGGTAACTTCACCCATAAACAAGCGGGCAGCTCCCTCATTACCTTCCAAACCAAAACGTTCTTCTATCAGGGTAGAGTCCAGTTCGATAACTTCTTTAAAACCTACGGCATAATCATGGGGATTACCTGGTTTACGCAAACCTGCTTTTTCGGCCAGCAAAGATAATACTCCATCACAAGCTATAACTACGTCAGCTCTTAGCTCATCGCCTCCAGCCCATACTCCAACTACCTGGTCATTTTCAATTATTACATCATCCACCCGGCTTTTACTTACCAGCATGGCCCCTTTGCGTTCAGCCTGTTTGGCAAACCAGCGGTCAAATTTGGCCCGCAGAATACTGTAACTTTGATATGGTTCCTGAGTTAGCTCGTTGCCGTAGTATTCCACATTGATTGAACGCTCGCCCGCCATGATACTGGCACCTTCCCGGGTGATAAACCTTTCCAGTGGCGCTTTTTTCCACAGGTCAGGTAAAAGCTCGCGTACCGGGTTAACATAAAGGCGGCCTCCGGTAACATTTTTAGCCCCGGGGTAATCGCCTTTTTCAATCACCAGTACCTCTACCCCTTCCTGGGCCAGGGTATACGCTGCCGCCAAACCTGCCAGGCCTGCTCCTGCAACAATTACATCAAACTTCTCCATCCCTGTTTGCCCCCCCTGCCGTTTCTCTCTACTACCGAAATCTTAATCAGCCAGGGTTAACCCGGCCACTATCATCCTCTGCATATCGGCTACACCTTCAATTTGTGGTCCAATAATAGTATCCCGGTATATACGGGAAACCTTATAGTCGTTCATTAACCCATAAGAACCGTGAATATCCATAGACAGGCGCGCTACTTCAACTGCAGTATCACATACAAAAGTTTTGGCCAGGGCAGCTTCCTTGGCAAACTGCCTGGGATCTTTCATGTTATTAGCCAGGTAGCCTAAACGGTAGGTTAACCAGCGCGCTGCTTCATATTTAATGGCCATATCAGCTATTTTTAACTGGATAGATTGGAAGCGGGAAATAGGTTTATCCCGATGCATTTTCTCTTTCGCGTATTTTAGCCCTTCTTCATAAGCAGCCAGCATACCACCCAGAGCCGTAGAACAAACCCCTACCTTACCAAAGGAGATGCCCAGCTGTAAAATTGGATAACCCATACCCGGGCCAGCCAGCAGATTTTCCGCCGGAACCTTCACATCTTTTAGATAAACGTCCAGCAGCATGCCACCATGCATCCCCATTTTATCCCAGGGCTCGGAGATAGAATAACCTTCACAGCCTTTGTCCACTATAAAGCCGGAAGGTTTACCAGTTTCGCTATCACGGGCAAAAAGGATAATGGCACCCGGCCAATTGGCATTGGATATAAAGCGTTTAGTACCATTAATAATATAATGGTCACCATCTTTAACCGCTGTGGTGGTAATCTGTTTAGGGTCGGAACCGGTTCCTGGCTCAGTAAAGGCAAAGGAAACTATATGTTTACCCTTACATCCCGGTACCATGTACTTCTGCTTTTGTTCTTCAGTGCCAAATACGGAAATAGCGCTTAACCCCAGCGAATGAGCCGACAAGGTCATGGCTATTCCTCCGGAAACCCGACCAATCTGTTCCATGGCCAGGACATAACCATCATAGCCTCCATCGGCACCGCCATATTCCTCAGGGAAAGGAATACCAAAAAGGTCCAACTCGGCCAAACCTTCCAGAATATCCTCCGGTATCTTATTCTCCCGGTCAATCTGTTCCGCCACTGGCTCAATATATTTCTCAGCGAAGTCTCGAGCCATTCTCTGAATTAGAAGCTGCTCTTTACTCAAATTAAAATCCATTACCCTGCACCCCCATATTATTTCTGGCAAATTACTTCAACATTAAACTTTAAGTTAAAGTAATAATTCTATATTAATTATATTTTTCCTGCATACTTTTGGCAATGAGATTATTTAGATACGGAAATATTTAGAAATGAAATAAACCAAAAAAAAAGGGCCGAAGCCCTTATTTTACTAATGTTACTGTCCTACAACCAGGCGGGAGAGGTCCAGGGGGTCAACCTGTTTGCCGTCCTTAAATACCCGCATGTTACCGCCGGATATGTCGTCTATCAGGGTGATTTGTCCATCTACGCGGCCAAATTCAAATTTTATATCATAAAGTTCCAGTCCCCGGGTGGCCAGGTCATCTTTGATTATTCCTGCAATTTTTCTGGTCATTTCTTTTACCAAGGCGCACTCTTCCATGGTCAATAATCCTAATTGCTCCAGGGCCTCATCAACAATTAAGGGATCGCCCCGGTCATCATCCTTCAGGGTAATCTCAAC
>ERZ747221.3292-NODE-3292-length-13040-cov-3.006171_pt1 | contig 13040 bp, 11 predicted proteins | sample MGYA00374949_ERZ747221 | MGnify/ENA primary metagenome ERZ747221 (study PRJEB28779, sample SAMN05720172) | bioreactor metagenome | isolation source: Anaerobic biogas reactor | place: USA:Washington, USA | collected 2015-08-08 ... | reverse complement strand
ACCTACGGCGGCCTCGACCGGGCGACGGGCGAGGTGACGCAGGGCGGGTACTCGCAGGAGATCGTCGTGCGGGAGGCCTTCGTCGTGCGCATCCCGGAGGGGCTCGACCCGGCGGCCGCCGCCCCGCTGCTGTGCGCGGGCATCACCACGTACTCGCCGCTGCGGCACTGGGGCGTGGGCCCCGGCACGCGGGTCGGCATCATCGGCATGGGCGGCCTCGGGCACGTCGGCGTGAAGATCGCCGCCGCCATGGGAGCCGAGGTCACCGTCTTCTCCCATTCCACGGCCAAGCGGGAGGACGCCCTGAACTTCGGCGCCGCCCGCCACGTCTCCACCGCAGACGGTCTGCCCGAGGACCTGCGCCGGCACTTCGACATCATCCTCAATACGGTCTACCAGACTATTGAGACCGTAACAAAATGAAACCATGTCCTTAATCAGGAAAATATTATCCAAGGCTCCCTGCATTTTGTGTGCAGCTTCCAAAGATTGATTGGCGGTATTATTCCCAGTAATAATAAATTGCATTTTCAATGGGCTGTTCAGGTTTTTACCACTTTGGGATTGCACCTTGTTACTGATATATAAAAAATAACTTTGGCCCGGTAGGTACCCTGCTGCCGGTGCTTTTACACTAATAGTGCAATTATCACTACCCATGCCAACCTCAACCGGGCACCGTTTCCCCTCCTGGTCTTTAACAAATACGAAATCGTCGTTTACCGTATCTATTTTTAAGGGGGCATTGAATTTAACCTGCCAGGTCTTATCACTGGCTACGCCGGTTTGAGTATACCAGCCTGTGGTGTTCAGTGTTGCCGCATCAGAAGTGAATTGCTCAACATTGGGCAAGCTCTCAACAACGCTGTAGTCTGCTATTTGATTACCAGCAAGATAGATGGTTGATACGGTATTAAGACTGCTCAAAGCTTCAATATTATTGATCCGGTTATTTGACAGGTTAATACTACTGAGTTTGGTCAAGTTACTTAACGGTCTGAGATCCGTTATCTGGTTGGATGAAAGATCGAGCTCAGATATATTGTTCAGCGTTTGCAGTGGATTGATATCGCTGACCATGTTGCCGGATATATTAAGGCTTTGCAAAACAGAAAGGTCTTGCAAGGGGGTCAGATCATTAATCTGGTTGTTTGAAATCTCCAGAGAGCTTAATTGCTTCAGGCTTTGCAACCCTTCAATGCTTGTGATTTTATTATTGGAAATATTGAGTTCGGTCAAATTACCGAGTTTACCCAGCTCATTTATCAGATTATTTGGGTCGTTCACAACATAAAGGTGCCGGATGTTATCAGCGGTTACTGCTGTTTCCCCCAGTTTATTATTTTTTAAATTTAATGAAAGCAACTTGGAGAGGTTTCCAAGTATGCCGTCCAGCTGTGTTGTTATATCGTTAAAGGCCAGTGACAACTCTTCTAAATTAACCAGGTATTGCAGTGGACTAAAATCTTTTAATTTAACCTCGTCCAGGTCCAGCCATTGTAGCTGGGTGAGTTCTTGTAAAGGGCTGATATCTGTAATGAGGTTGTCCCAAGCATACAGACCTTTAAGGTTCTTAAGATTCTGGATTCCCTCCAGGCTGGTGATTCCCCGGCTAAATATGGACAACTCATAAATGCTTTCAACATCGGTTTCGATTATTGGGCCTTCGGGTTTGTTTATTTCTTCCCTAACAACTGCTTCAAGATTAGGATCAGTAAAAGTAATGACTGAATTGATTTGGAATGTTCTATTATATTTTGTGGCATAGTCTTTTGCTTTAGATGGGTCAAAGCCAATAATCTTTGTTCCAGCGGGAATTGTATCGGGACTATCATATATTTCTGTTGTTGCTGATTCAAATGTCATACTAGTTAAGGCTGTACACCAATAAAAAGCCCCTTCGCCGATACTTGTTACCCTTTGAGGAATGGTTATACTGGTCAAGCCTGTGCAAACACGAAAAGCCTGTCTACCGATACTCGTTATTTCTGGAGGAATAGTTATGCTGGTTAGGGCTGAACAACTTTCAAAAGCATATTGGCCAATACTTGTTACTCTTTGCGGAAGGTCTATATCGGTTAACTCCGTACAATAGGAGAAAGCTGAGTCGCTTATCGTAGTCACATTTGGGGGAATAGTTATACTTTTTAAGCCTCTGCAACTGTAAAAAGCATGGGGACCGATACTGATAACTCCCTGTGGTATGTTTATACTGGTCAAGCCTGAACAATAAGAAAAAGCACCGTAGCCGATACTGGTTACTTCTGGCGGAATATTGATACTTGACCGGGCACCAGGACATGCTACTAAAATAGTCTTTGCTTTATTAAAAAGCACACCGTCTAAACTTGTGTATTCCGAATTATTTATATCTACATTGATGCTGTTCAAGCATCTGCAACCGAAAAAAGCACCATCACCTATACTCATTACGCTTTCTGGAATGGTTATACTTTTTAAACCTGAACAAAGCGAAAAAGCTGTTTGTTCTATACTTGTTACTCCTTGCGGTATAGTTATACTGGTTAAGCCCGAACAAAGCAAAAATGCCGTTCGACCGATACTCGTTACACTTTGCGGAATGGTTATACTAGTTAAGTTTGAGCACCTTTCAAAAGCATTCTGGCCTATACTCGTTACTCCCTGTGGTATGGTTACACTGGTTAAGCTGTAGCAACACTGAAAAGCATATTGGCCTATATTTGTTACAGTAGCTCCACCCAATGTACTTGGTATGGTAACATCTCCTCCAGATCCGGAGTAATTCGTAATCGTGGCTTTGCCATCTGTTACAGTATAGGAATAATCCTCCTCCTGTGCCGCTCCTGCCTGACTGCTGCAACATAATAAAATAACTATTATCAATGTACTAAAAATAGTTTTTTTGCAATTCTTAAGTATTAACATTAAATATCCTTCTTTCATACTCTTTGTCTCAATACTTGAGCAAACATTGGCACAACTTCCTTGCAAATCTCCGAACCTATCCACCTGTCCCCATCTGAATTTTGTCCACTTACCCAGGTATGTATATGGTAAACTGCATGCGGCAGGTTTGTTTTAGAGCTTTAATACAAAATAGAATTCTTCCTGTTTTTCATCGCTGGTTTTGGCCCCTGGCCATGGAGATGGGGCTCAAACTGCAAAAACTCACTGAGGACAGCAGTAAAATCATTAACCGCCACTCCTTCCAATCCCCATTTTTGGATATTTTCTAATAACAATCTCCCTTAACTTGGGGTCATCTTCCACGACCCATGATTTTAAACATTGCTATCCTCCTGTTTTTAAGCATGTTGAAAACGGGCTAACTCAGTTGATTTTATTGTATCATTGATTTTTCAGTCCACTAAGATATAGAATATTGATTATACGCAAAAATGTTATAAATATGCATTAGCTTGCATAAATATACCGCTCAGCATCCTTAAAAGCAACCGTAGGGAGCATCAGGAGTGCCCCCAGGGTGCGTTTTTAATAGCGACCAGCCCGTTTCTAGCTTACAAAAATGTAAGAATCTCTCGCGTTTTGTTAGCTACTTAAATGGAACCGCCGTCTTGAACTATGTCATTATAGTAAGGAGAGAAATCCGGACGGGAGGTTACTATTTATCTCCGCTTTTGTGGCGAGATGGAGGTTAAAATGAATGAGTGGGAGCACGGCTATTATCTGACATATGCTATTGAATACCAAGGGTGAATACCAGGTTGTTATGCATTCGGATTTTGCTATGTAATTCAGGACGCTCACCTTTTGCTGCGAGGAATTATTATACATATCATTTTTTTATTCATATATGCTGGGGTAGGTTGTAAATTCAGACAATGGCATTGGTCTTAATAAATTTGTCACTGTCTATCTTTGCCATTCAAAGAAAAGCTAAGAATATAGTAATATTGTAATGTATTTAAATTTGAGAGGCGGAGATAACATGAAACGTTTTAGTAAAGCCATCCTCAAGCTGATTCAGGGACTATCTAAAGCAGTTTTGCGTTTCCCTTTAACTGTATTCTTTTTGATTTGTAGTACCGCCTTGACCTGTTACATGATTTCTCTGCATAAAAGCCCCGATTTAATCGTTCAAAAGCTGATGTTTGTCTTTCTGCTGGGGTCTTTCATAGGGGTTAGCGCCCAGTTTGCCTGTGAACGTTTTCCACGCCTGGCCAGGCTGCGTTGGGCGCTATATGCATTATCCGCCCTCCTTACCCTGGGCTATTATTTTATCATTTCCCCGGCACCAACCATAGATTATGGGGTAGGCGCCCGGACATCGGTGGCGGTAATCTCCATGTTTTGTGCTTTCATCTGGTTACCATCTTACCAGGGTAAATTTGATTTTAACAGCGTAGCCTTGATTCACTTTAAATCGGCCTTAACATCGATTCTCTATGCTGGAGTACTTGCGGCTGGCCTGGCATCGATTATTGGGGCTGTCGATATCCTGCTCTTTAGAATTAACAGTGATGCTTATGGCTATATGATGGCCATCGTTTGGATTCTTTTCGCAACCACTTATTATCTTTCACTCCTACCCCGTTTCAATTCGGAAACGGAATTCGATCAGACTTATGCCCAGGAGGCGAGCCAGTGCCCTAACTTTCTGGAGATACTGATTTCCTACATAGCTGTTCCATTGGTTGCTGGGTATACGCTGGTTCTGCTGGCTTACTTCGTCAAAATCGGGATTACCATGAACTGGCCCTCCGGTCAGCTGGGACCAATGATTTTGGCTTATTCTGCCGCCGGACTCATCATTTATATTCTAGCCAGCGGGCTGGAAAACCGCTTTGCTGTCCTTTATCAGCGTATCTTCCCCAAGGTATTAATCCCCATTGTAGTTATGCAGCTTATTTCCGTATATATACGATTAAGTGCTTATGGTGTCACGGAATCCCGCTACTATATTGCTTTGTTTGGTATTTTTTCTATTGTAATTGGTATAGTACTATCCTTTACGCCGGTCAAGAAAAATGGTCTCATTGCCCTCCTGGCAGCGGGTTTTGCTATATTTTCGATTCTTCCGCCGGTGGATGCTTTCACAGTATCACGTAATAGCCAGATAAGCCGGTTAGAAAACTACCTGCAGACAGAGGGCGTATTAGTGAATGGAAAGATTAACCCTGAGACTGACGCTGATATGACCTTACGACTGGAGACCACCAGTATCTTAAACTACCTGGAAAGGCGAGGCTATCTTAAAGAGGTTGCCTGGCTTCCGGCTGATTTTGAAACCAGTAGAGATATGGAGAAAACCCTGGGTTTTGAGCCCGCTTATAAATATCTTGGGGACAACCAGAACAACTTCTTCGCCCATTTAGATATGCAAAAACCAATTAACATTGAGGGCTATGATGTTCTGCTCCAGGCCGGCACTTACAGAGGGATGGACCCTAAAGAAATCATGACTTATAACTTTGAGGTGCACGGAGTCTCATATAAACTCATACTTGACCCCGTGTCAACAAAGGAAACCCGGGTATCAGTTCAGAATGCTGCGGGTGATAAACTGATATCCACCGGTTTATATGATTTTGCTGTTTCTATTACCGGTATCAGTAACCGTCCCAAGGAAGCTCTGGATGCTGAAGATTTGACCCTGGATGTTGAAAATAAGAACTGTAAAATGCGAATTATCTTCCAGAATATCGGCATAACCTATGGTAGCGGCGGAGACGCTGGGGCTGATTACAACATGTTTATCCTGATTTCAGTTCCGGCTCAAAGGTAACCACAAGAGTAAGATGGGAAGATTAAGGAAAGTATAAACCCCGACCTAAGGTCGGGGTTAAATAATACTGGTATTTTTAAGCTTTGATGAAATCTTAGAAGTTCTTTACCAGCCGGGAAATCCGGATTACTTGTTCATACATCTTCAGGAAATTATCCGGGGTCAAAGACTGCTTGCCATCGGACAGAGCCTGGTCTGGATCCGGGTGAACTTCCACCATCAGGCCATCCGCCCCTGCGGCTATGGCCGCGCGGGCTACGGGAGTAACCATTTTCCATTTCCCGGTGGCGTGACTGGGATCCACAAGCACAGGCAAATGGGAAAGCTCCTTGAGCAGGGCCACTGCCCCTATGTCAACGGTGTTGCGCAAATAGCTTTCAAAGGTTCTGATTCCCCGTTCACATAAAATTACATTGGGGTTTCCCCCGTCCAGAACATATTCCGCCGCCAGTAGCCACTCCTCTATAGTTGCAGACAATCCACGTTTGAGCAGGATAGGTTTTTGCAATTTTCCCAGCTCTTCCAGCAGGGAATAGTTTTGCATGTTTCTGCTCCCCACCTGCAAAATATCAATATTATCATCAAAAAGCTCCAGATCCCGGACATCCATTATCTCTGTCACCAGGGGCAGCCCCGTAATACGGCGAGCTTCCAGCATTATTTCCAGGCCTTGCCGACCCAGGCCCTTAAAGGAATACGGTGAGGTGCGGGGTTTAAACCGCCGCGCAAGGCATGAGCCCCGGCCTCCCAGAGAAAGCGGGCAATCTGCAGGTAGCCTTCTTCGCTTTCCACCGCACATGGTCCGGCAATTATCGTACAATAGCCCTCACCGATGAGTAAAGGTTCTACTCCGGTATCTATCTTAATGTGGGTATAGCTTCCTTTTTTGTCCCATGAAGCCAGTTTATACGGTTTCATTGCATCATCTCCAGCTATATTGTACAACAAAGAAGATAAAAACGCTTAATCAGTTTCGGGAAAATCTTAATATTAATATTTATCCAGGCTAACACAAAACGATTTAATTCTTGACAAATGGATTATCAGATTATACTGTATATATATGCTATATACAGTTTGCACTGCAGGAGTGATTATAATTGAACATTGTAATTTCCAATCGCTCGGAGGAACCGATTTATAATCAAATTTACCAGCAATTGCGGGGGGCTATTGTACGGGAAGAACTGAAGGCCGGGGAGCCCCTGCCATCCATTCGCAGCCTGGCCCGCGACCTGCAGGTCAGTGTCATTACCACCAGGCGGGCCTATGAGGAGTTGGAGCGGGACGGCTACATTGAAACCGTGGCCGGCAAGGGATCTTTTGTGGCCCCGCAGAATACCGAATTGCTACGGGAAAAGCGGGTAAACCTGATCGAGGAAAAACTGGGGGCAATGATACAGGAAGCCCGCAGTCTGGGACTCAGCTTGCAGGAGCTGCAGCGTATCGTGGAGCTATTGTACGAGGAGGATTTGTTGATGGAAAATGTTCTGGAGATTAAAGGACTCAGCAAAAACCTGGGGAGCTTTCGCCTGGATAAAGTCAGCTTTTCTCTACCCCAGGGATACATCATGGGTTTTATCGGTCCCAATGGAGCAGGGAAAACCACCACCATCAAACTGTTGATGAACCTGATGCACCGTGACGGCGGGGATATTCGGGTATTTGGCCTGGATAACCGTCGCTATGAAAAGGAAATAAAACAGCGCATCGCTTTTGTATATGACGAAAGCTATTATTATGAGGATTTGAGCCTGCAAGACAACCGCCGTATAGTGGCCCGTTTTTACCGGGATTGGGATGAGAAAGCCTTTCAGCGGCGTTTACGGGACTTTGACCTGCCGCCCCGCAAAAAGTTGAAAAACCTCTCCCGCGGTATGCGCACCAAATTCGGCCTGGCCATAGCCCTCTCCCATACTGCAGAGTTCCTTATTATGGATGAGCCTACTTCCGGGCTGGATCCGGTATTTCGCAGCGAGTTGATGGATATCCTGCAGCAATTGCTGGTGGAAGAAAACAAAAGCGTGCTGTTCTCCACCCATATCACTACTGATTTGGAACGGGTAGCAGATTATATCTGTTTTATCAACCAGGGTCGAATCGTACTCTGCCAAAGTAAAGACGAAATACTGCAGGGACATGTGCTGGTAAAAGGGGCTTTGGAACGGCTGAGCCCGGAGGCGGAAAGAATGTTTATCGGCTTGCGCAAGAATCACTACAGCTTTGAGGGTTTAAGTGCCGATCCCCGGGGTATACGCCAGTTTTTCGGCGATGGGGTGTTGCTGGAGTCGCCGGGTCTGGATGATATCATGGTCTTTTATGTAAGGGGGAATCATCATGTTTAAACTGCTATTGAAGGATTTGCTGGTTTTAAAAAATTCGATTATTTGGGCCATGACCTACCTGCTGGCCATTATCATTATTTTCTCCATGGTTCCACCATTTGATAAATTTATATACATTATGGCTGGTTACGGTACTAGCTATATCCTGATCATGGGAGCCTTGATGGCGGAATTTAAAAATAATTCTGACATATTCTTGAACAGTTTGCCGGTCAAAAGGCAAGAAATTATACTTTCCAAATATCTGAGCGCCCTGGCCCTGACCTTGCTGGCCCTGGCTGTGGCCGCTATCCTGGGACTCATAATAAATTTACTGCCCCTGCCCCTATCCATACGACTAATGAGCGGGATGGATGCAGCTATTGTTTTGCTGATGGCGGCATTAACTCTGACGATTGCTATGCCGGTAAACCTGATATTCAGCAACCAGGCAGCCCGGGTGTCCACGGTTATGCTTTTCATGCTGCTGTTCTTTGCTCCAGCTTGGATTAAAGATTTTATTATGGACAATCACCAGGCCGAATGGGCACAAGTCCTGATTAATACGGCAGTTTCCCAGCCTGCAGTCTTGCTGGCAACAGTTGCCGGCCTGCTGCTGCTCCTGCTGGCCTTGTCGCTTATTATCTCCCTGCGCTGGTATGAAGCCAAGGATTTCTAAATATTTTCTATATCCCTACCGAGAACCAAATAATTAAATAGAATCTGTCCTTTTATATTCCATCGATGCTTCGCTTATCTCTTTTACTGTTTTATCTTTCCAAAGGTCCTTCTGCCATTTGGTATAATGGATACGGTTCAAGTAGTTTTGGAAGCCTAGATGGATGAACATCTGGGCTATGAAAAACACCGTGTTAAAGGCAATAATTCCGGTAATAGCCACAACGGCTACAGTAAGAAATCTATTAAGACTAATTATGGGGTTACAGAGCTTGATATTCCAAGGGATGTCTACCCGGGACATCGAGGAACATCTGCGGGCTATTTATGGTATCGATGTTTCCCCTAGCCTAGTCAGCCAGATAACAGACAGAATAATGCCTTATGTAAGCGAATGGCAATCAAGACCCCCATATTTCATGCTTTGCGTGATTTGCGTAGCTCAATAAATTTGAATTGACCTGTTTTCCTTTAACAGTGAATATCTAAGTGGGATAAGGGACCTATCCTCCTGTCCCTTTTAGAGGATAATGAAGCAGGAGATGCAGTTGAAACTGGTATCTATAGACCTACAGCCATTAAATGGCCAGGGAAGCACCGGCAATAAGGTTAAACTCGATTGCATACATCGTTTCCAGGTTGCTATCCAGAATAGTCCTGGTAAGGCGGGTCATTTTGTATCCGACACTGCCGATAAAAAAGGCCAGCATAAGCGTAACCAGAATACCTATTATACCGGGTATAGCTTTTTTCAGTCCGCCCTGAATCAGGCTGTTACGCATAGCCAACAAATCATATTTTAATATTAAAGCAGCTTCCCTCACTTTATTCCTCCAACATTTGCAACCTTGATGTCTGGCCATCCATAGGCGGTTATCTGATATGCAAAACCTTCCATTTCAAGGAGTTTGCTTTGCACCGGCTTACCACCGTGTTTTTCATAAAATTTCCGGTAGGGACTAGCAGAGAGAGCCCAAAGCACTAACGAATTAATGCCTGTATTTTCCAGCTTTTTCAAAATGGAGAGGAAAAGGGCACTGCCAACGCCTTTACTTTGGTAATCCTGATTGATATAGATGGCATATAGTTCGCCTTGATACATAGGGTTTGATTCCCTTTCAGGACCGGCGGCAGCAAATCCAATAATATTTTGAGTGTTGTCTTCAGCCACATAAACATAACATTCGTGAAAGGGAAATTGCCTCCAGCCCTTTTCCCGCTCTTCATAAGATAAACTATTCAGATAATTGTCATCAATAATACCACGGTAAGCTGTTTTCCAGGTATCAACCGCAACTCTGGCAATCGCCGATGCATCCTCAACGGAAGCTTCCCTAATCCTCATTTGTAAAATCACGCTCCAGCTATTTCGATTTACCGTCCACTATTGCTAATACATTTTATAAGTGATGCGTCTTATTAATCGTCCTTTCCGAATAATCTTTAAAGATTTTTTACCAGCCGAGAAATCCGGCTTACCTGTTCATACATCTTCAGGAAATTTTCCGGGTTCAAAGACTGTTTGCCATCGGAAAGAGCCCGGTCTGGATCCGGGTGCACTTCTACCATCAAACCATCCGCCCCCGCGGCTATGGCTGCGCGGGCCACGGGAGTAACCATTTTCCATTTCCCGGTAGCATGACTGGGATCCACAATCACGGGCAAATGGGAAAGCTCCTTGAGCAGGGCCACAGCCCCTATGTCAACGGTATTGCGTAAATAGCTTTCAAAGGTTCTGATTCCGCGTTCACACAAAATTACATGGGGGTTTCCCCCATCCAAAACATATTCCGCCGCCAGGAGCCACTCTTCTATAGTCGCAGACAATCCGCGTTTTAGCAGTATAGGCTTATGCAATTTTCCCAGCTCTTCTAGCAGGGAATAGTTTTGCATGTTTCTGCTCCCCACCTGCAAAATATCAATATTATCACCAAGAAGCTCCAAATCCCGGACATCCATTATCTCTGTCACTAGAGGCAGCCCCGTAATACGGCGAGCTTCCAGCATTATTTCCAGACCTTCCCGGCCCAAGCCCTTAAAGGAATATGGGGAGGTGCGAGGTTTAAACAAACCTCCGCGCAAGGCGTGAGCACCAGCCTCCTGGAGAAAGCGAGCAATCTGCAAGTAGCCTTCTTCGCTTTCCACCGCACATGGTCCGGCAATTATCGTACAATACCCCTCACCGATTAGTAAAGGTTCTGCTCCACTATCTATTTTAATATGGGTATAGCTTCCTTTTCTGTCCCATGAAGCCAGTTTAAATGGTTTCATTGCATCATCTCCAGCTATATTGTACAACAAAGAAGATAAAAACGCTTAATCAGTTTGGAATAATTGATAACATTTAATACTTGTCTCCACTGTAAAAACCCCTTTTTGTTGCATAAAGATTGCATAAAAGCGTGCTGTTCTCCACCCATATCACTACTGATTTGGAACGGGTGGCGGATTATATCTGTTTTATCAACCAGGGTCGAATCGTGCTCTGCCAAAGTAAGGACGAAATGCTGCAGGGACATGTGCCGGTAAAGGGGGGATTTGGAACGGCTAAGCCCGGAGGCGAAAAAATGTTTATCGGCTTGCTCTCAAGATATTGACAACATATTATAGTTGTTATAGATTGTATATAACAGATAACGAATTACGGCAGTAGCAGGAGGATAAAATGTTCTTGGCTATTGATTTTCAATCCGATATCCCAATATATATCCAATTGAAGCAGCAGATCATTGCCGGCATTGCCAGGGGCGAACTAAAAGAAGGGGAAGAACTGCCCTCCGTACGCCAGTTGGCTCAAGACATCGGAATCAACCTGCATACCGTCAATAAAGCATACAACCTTCTAAAGGACGATGGCTTTATTCTTATGGACAGAAGAAAAGGCGCGTTAATAGACAGCCTGGAAAACATGGCGGATGAGGATTTCAAGTTCAGGCTGCGGGAAGAGATTAATCCCCTGATAGCCCAGGCATTTTGCAAGGGCATGACGGAAGAGGAGTTGCTGTTGGAAATAGGCGAGATATATCGTAGTTATTCTCAAGGAGTAAAAAGATGAACTATGAAATGATCATCTGGGCCATTGTGATAGTATTTATCCTTATCCTTTTTATTATAAAACTGGTCACGCCTCAGATTGTACGCCGGGAGATTTTTTTCGGCGTCCGCTTGCCGGAAAACCTGCTTGGTGATTTAAGACTGGATGATTTCAAAAAGGCCTATATAAGAAATTACTTGTCGTTTTGCGGGCTTTATACCATCTTGTTCTGCGTAACCCTGGCAAAATTTCCGAGCAACGCTATATTATTGGGTGGGCTAATTGTTTTTTTGCTTTTATCCACCTGGCTCTACTACCTGAGCCACCAGAGGGTTAGAGCATTTAAAAAAGCCAATGAAGCTCACATGCTGAACAGGAAGCAAGTAGTAATGGTAGATACCAGTTTCAGAAGCGATAAAAGTAATCGGCCTCTACCTGCAAAAGCATGGTTTATAATATCGCTGTTTATTATCGGCTTTAACCTGCTGGCGGGTTATCTGGCTTATGATGAACTGCCTATAGTGGTACCTACCCATTGGAATGCTCAAGGTGAAATTGATGGAGGGGTGTTTAAAACCTGGGGACTGGTCTTCCTTTTTCCTCTGCTGCAAATCTTTATTACGGGATTCATGTTTTTACTCTACCAGGCGGTGGGATGGTCAAAGCTGCAAATTAGTACACTTAATCCAGCAGATTCCCGGGAAAGAAACCGCATTTTCCGTTTTCGCTGGGGTGCCAACATTATCTTTTTGAATATTCTTATCTTACTGGTAATTAGCCTGTTAAACCTGTTCGTACTGCAGATTATCCCGGTCAATGTACCGGTCTTGTTATTTGTCCAACCGCTGCTCATAATTCTTGTTTTGCTGGATATCCTCTTTATGGCGGTATGGACCGGTCAGGGCGGGAGCAGGCTTAATACGGGGTCAGTCAATTACTGCCAGGATAGCGACATGGCCCTGGATGATGATAAAGACTGGATTGGAGGGCTGCTTTATTTTAATCCCCGTGATCCGGCTTTGTTTGTGGAAAAACGCTTCGGCATCGCCTGGGGTTTGAATTATGGAAACATAAAAGCCTATATGCTAATAGCCTCGCTAACCGCGGCCTTCTTTCTCCTGGATTCGATTATAGAGCTTTTGCTCTTTTATTAATCTCCTACAGTGCTTAAAATCCAATCTCCTGGGGGTGGTGTTTTAAATCAAGTCGAGGTTTTGATAAGAGAAGATGGAGAGTAAAAAATAAGGAAGGATGGATGGTTAATGTTATGGAGAAA
>ERZ747221.3291-NODE-3291-length-13042-cov-6.648207_pt1 | contig 13042 bp, 9 predicted proteins | sample MGYA00374949_ERZ747221 | MGnify/ENA primary metagenome ERZ747221 (study PRJEB28779, sample SAMN05720172) | bioreactor metagenome | isolation source: Anaerobic biogas reactor | place: USA:Washington, USA | collected 2015-08-08 ... | reverse complement strand
GCAGGCGCTGTCCACAAGCGTTCGGAAGGGCTTTTTCATGCCGATGGGCGAACAGCCGCCGCGCACATAGCCGGTCACCGGCTTGAGCTCCTCCACATGCAGCATGCGCAGGCTCTTGACCCCAAAGGCCCGGGCGGCCTTTTTCAGGTCCAGCTCCTCCGGCCCCGGAATCACGCAAACACAGGGCTGGCCGTCGCTGCCCATCAGCACCAGCGTCTTGAACACCGTCTCCGGCGGTGCTCCCAGCAGCCCGGCTACGCTGACCGCGTCCAGGGCATGGCCATCATTGGCGTAGTACACCGCCTCATAGGGGATGCCCGCGCGCTCCAGCAGGCGCATGGCATTGGTCTTTTCCTGTTTTCCCATCCGGCCCTCCCCGTGTTTTGTTGACTGTAATACCGAACGAATGAGTAAACGCACTGATGGGGCAGGGAATTTTGACGGTCGCGCTAAGCCGGAAGAATGAAGCGTAGCCGGAGCCTGCGCCGAATGAAAGAGGCAACGCGCAAACGCGAAAAGACCTGTCCATCAAAGCATTTCAGCCAGACTGCTGTTGCTTTTACTGCGCCTCCTTGTATACCAGAGCAGCCAGCCGGTTCATCTCGAGGATGAAGGCGTCCACTGTCAGGGTGCCATGGTAGAGCCGCTCTGCCAGGCCCCCAATTTGCTGCCAGGCCTGTTCCCCCAGCAGCAGGGCGTGATCGGTCAGCGCCATATACCGCGCTGTTTCACGGTAGCCGGCGATGTCTTCCGCGGACAGCATCCATTTCAGGCGCTCCTGATCGGCCAGGTCGTTTTTCAATTGCATCGCGCGGCTTTTGAGATAGTCCAGATCCACGACGGCTTCATCGCCCTCCTCAGCCTGTTTGATTTCCGACTCGATATGTCCGAGCTCATCCTTCATCAGCGCGATGCGTTCGGCATACTGTTCCTCCGGGTAAGGATAGGGCTCGTTCTCATTGGGGTGAATGGCGTAAAACCGCCGGGGATCGGCCTCCTTTGTGGAAAGGGTCTTCAAAAAGTCCATGGCTGACTCAGGGTCTTTGCTGTTGGGATTGATGTCGGCGGCAAAGACGTGCACCTTGTCGAGGGCTTCCTCCCCCGCTTCAAACACGAAGGGCGGCAGTTCACTGGCGGAGTCGTTCCCGTCCCGCGCGCCGAACTGCCATCCGGAGGAGAACAGGGCAATCAAGTTGTTGACAGACCCGGTTTCCGCCAGGGGATCTTCTTCCTCCACGTCCAGGCGCAGGTCTTTCGCGGCCAGGTAGGTGCCCAGCGCGTGGCGCAGGGCGGGGCGGTCAAAATCGAGCGGGCTGTCCTGCCGCTCATAGCGCAGGATATAGTGCTCAAGCACATGCTTGATTATCTGCGGGCTGTCCCCCATGGAGAAAAAGATGAGCTCATCCTGGTCAATGCCGGCAAAAGCCATCCGGGCGTCCATCAGCTCACCCCAGGTTCGGGGAAACAGCCTGTCCGAGAACACTGCCCGCCAGTGGTCTTTATCGATGCAGGTGCTGGAATTGAACAAGTTGACCGGCGCCGCGCACAGCTGGCCGCCAGCGTTGGTCATGGATGCGCGCAGGGCCGGGTAGAGGCTGGCCGCGTCGGCCATCAGCGCCGCATCCCCGCTCAGGTCCAGGGCATAGCCTTTGTCGATCAACGCGCGAAAGCCGGGGTTGACGCTGAGGATAAAAATATCCACCGTATCATCCCCGCCCCGGACGCGCAGGAAGACGTCCTCCGGCTTGACCCGGTCATTTTGCACCAGGGGCAGGACATCCGGCCGGGCCTGCCGGAAGCGCGTCACCGCCTCCGGGGGCACATTGCCGCGGACGGTCAGGTCCTTCACGTCAATAGCCCGGTCCACCCTGCGCAGGCACAGGCTAAAGCGATACACCGCGTAGCCCCCGTCCACCGCCAGGCCCTGGGAATCCAGGTCCATGTAATCAAAGCCAAGCAGGGCCACACGCTCAAAGGGAGCCAGCGCAGTGGAAGCCATCACCTGACGGGCGTCGGAATAAATGATGCGGTCCGCCTGCGCGTCGTACGCCAGGCCGCCAATACCGCTGGAATACGGGAAGGCCTCAGGCATCGAAAGGGGCAGCGGCGTTTCCCTCAGGCTGTCCATCTCCAGGGCTGCCAGCTTCCAGAAGGTACAGCCGTCTTGTTTTTCTTCTACTTTTACCAAGAGCATTTGCCCGGGCTTGTACGGCAGGAAGGCCAGGGCCTTCACCTCCTTGAGCAGGGCGGTTTCGCCGGTCTTCAGATCGCTCCCGGCAAGGGCACAGGGCGCGAAATCCTCGGCGCTGGTGATGTCCATCAGGGGCGTATACATTTTATTGTCCATCAGGAAGGGACGCCCGGCCATGTAGGGATGCCGGGTAAACAATTCGGCGTCAAGGGCCTGCTCCTGCCAGGTTATCCCTTCGACTGAGATACGGCCCAGGCGGCCGGTGTCCATGTGCAAACCGTAGAGCACATCCCCCTGCGCCAGCAGGTGGGTGACAGCATCCTCCGGGGCCAGGGACAAAAAGGCTGCCGGCGCCTGCCCGGGATGGATCACCCACACCGTCTACCCTTTCTCCGCGTCCGTCAGGGCAAAGAAGCCCCCTTCCATTGCCGCCAGGCTGCTGACGGGCCGGCCGGCAAACAGGTCATCGGCGTCTTCCAGGGCGCGGGCAGGCAAGCGGCCGGCAGCCAACAGCAAGGCGCAGGCCAAGAGCGTCAGAATGGTTTTCTTCATGGTTTTCTCCTTCATTTTGGGCGCAATCAACCAGGCGGTGCTTCCCGCCGGATTGAAATCGCTTTAAATATTTATGTCAAGGCAGTCCTCAGCCGTTGCCGGAGGCTGCCGGGTCATAGTTGACATGCAGGACTTGCCCGGTTTGGGCGTCCAGGGCCACCACATAAATGCCGTCCCCGCGGTGAAAGCTGATGATCCAGACCGGTTCCTCGCTCTGGAAAGGCCGGTCGCCTGAGCGCAGGATATAGCTGGGCCAGATCAGATCAAAATGCGCCTTCAAATCCGCCGGCAGGCCGTAGATGGTGCGCAAGGCTTCCAGCGCCAGGTTTACCGCTGCCTGCTCGTTCAGATCCTGCGCGCGGGGCAGGCCGGCGTTGTAGCGTTCCTGCGGGAAACCGGCCGCCCGGTAAAGCCCATCAAAGCGCGCGGCGTCCTCGACCGAGAGGAAATCGGGGTCCTGCGCGGCCGCGCGGATGGCGCCGGTCTCCTCCATCAGCTCCTCCAGCCAGGGAAGGATGTAGCCGGCATATGCCTTTGCCTGTCCCCAGGTGGATTTGGTATAGAGCTTGTCATCCACACCCTCCAGCGACCAGCGGGCGTCAAGCACCCTGTCCGCGCGGGCGTTGAGCCTTGCCGTATATTCGCCAAGGGGCGCCTCAGAACCGATTGTCCAGTCATACTGACGCCTGGGCGTCAGGCGCAGCACCCACTGGGGCGTGCCGTCCACAGCTTGCAGGGAAAAGCTTTGAATGAACAGCGCCAGGCTGTCATCACCCAATCCGAAGCCTGCTTGCAGGGCGCTGATCGCCCGGTTGAAGGCATCCGCCTCCAGGGCATGGTCCGCACCCGGCGTGAGATACTGCGCGCCCTGCAGCAGCCCGCCAAAGCCGGCCGCTGTCATTCGCCCGGTCAGGTCGGCCTTGTCCGAGGCGCTCAGGTAGAGGAAGGCGTCAGTATCCATGTATTCCGCCACCGCTTCGCCGTATGCCGATAAATCACCCTTGGGCAGGCTGCGCCTGCTGTCATCCGGCTGGTGCCAGGCAGCCTGGAGCACTTCGCCTGAGGGCGAGGACAGCAGAATATAAAAGGATTCCTGATCGGTTTCCTCTCCCGAGGTTCCCGGGACGCGGAAGGTCATCGCATACCAGCGGCTCTTGTCTTCCCGGCTTTCCATAAAGGACTGGCAACTCCGGTCCATGCCATTGACAGCGCTTGGTTCCAGGCCGTATCTGTCCGCCAGCGCCTGCGCTGCCCTGGCCCAGGCTTCCTCCGGCTGCAAGTCGTCCCTGCCGGGCACCACATGGGTTTCCTGCGCATAGACCTCCAGGCCAAAGGGGATGGCCGGCTGGGTAAAGCGGTCGATCCGGGCGCGCTCCTCCAGGCTCCACTTGCCGGCTTGCGACCAGTCCACCAGGGACAGGCGGTCATGATAGTTTTGCACAGCCCGCTTATATTCCAGCAGCTGCTGTTGCCCCCATACCGGGGACAGCAGGCCCTTGTCCGGCGCATAAGCCGGGCTGTCCTGCAAGCTCCAGCGGGCGGTGTCAGCCCTGTCCGGGCGGATGTCCACCTGATATTCGCCCACCTGCGCCGGATACACGTTTTTGGGCACCAGCCGCACCAGCCAGTCCGCGCCCTCTTTTTCCACCTGTACATCAAACAGGCTGATGGTCTCCTCGTTCAGGCCAAAGGCTTTCTCCAGAGCGTCTACAGCCCGCTGCCTGGCATCCATGCGCGCCGACAGGTCCAAGCCCAGCGCCAGGGCCGCTCCTGCCAGCAGCAGGGCCAGGATCAAAGCCGCTGCCGGTACAAGGCGCATATGACGGACCGGACGGACGGCCAGGGGTTGGCGCAGGCCTTGCACAACAGCCTCAGCCCGCTCAAAGCGAATGCCGGAAAGGCGGCGGTCAATGAGGTCTTTCATCTCAGTCTTCTTCATTGAAGTACCATCCTTTCAGTTGTCCGGACAGGCGTTTCCTGGCGCGTATCAGGCGGGAGGACACCGTGGGCAGGGGCAGGCCCAGGGTGCGGGCAATGTCCTTTAAGGATAAATCCTGGTAATAGTAAAGCAAGATCACGTCTTTGTATTTGGCCGGCAGGTTCAGCACGCTTAACAGCACCGTGTCATCAAAAGCTTCAGGTCCATTTCCCGAATCCGGCAGGTTCAGCAGGGCCTGCTCGCCATCCACCCGTTTGCGCCAGGGGAGCGCAGAATGTCCTTGCAGGTGTTGATGGCAATTCGAGCCAGCCAGGTGCGCTCAGCGCTCTCGCCGCGGAAATCCGTAAAGGCCCGCAGAGCCTTGAGGAAGCTTTCCTGGGCAGCGTCCTGGGCTTCCATCTCGTCCCCCAGGTAGAGGAAACACAGCCGGGTGATATAATCCCCGTGCTCATTCATCAGCCGCCTGGCGAAGGTTTCCAGCGCTGCCGCTGTTTCACGCATTGCCTGCCCTCCTGTACCCATTAGACGCACCAAGCGCGCGCGATTATTCAACTGCTTTTATAGATTTCAGTTTTCTTCTCCCGCAAGATATTGAAACAGAATATCCGTCTTTACTGCCGCTGCCAATGCTGATTGTTGATACCACCCGGTATAAAAAGAGGCCCCTCAGGGCCGCTCTTTTCCTTCATCAGGCTCAATCCTCCCGGTAGCTCTTCCGCCCCTGGCGCATGGCGCGCTCGATGTCGCGCAGGGCGTCCGCCTCGGCGACGGCGTCGCGCTTGTCATGCAGCTGCTTGCCCCGGCACACGCCCAGTTCCAGCTTGACCAGGCCGTTTTTCAGGTAGAGCTGCAGGGGGATCAGCGTATAGCCCTGGCGGGACACCTGGCTTTGCAGCTTGCGGATCTCGCTTTTATGCAGCAGCAGGCGCTTGGGGCGCAGCGGGTCGGTGTTGTAGATGCTGCCCTGCTCGTAGGGGCTGATGTGCATGCCGTCCACAAACACCTCGCCGTCCCGCACGCGCGCGTAGGCCTCCTTCAGGTTGGCCCTGCCCTGACGGATGGATTTGACCTCCGTGCCCTTGAGCTCCATGCCGCACTCGTAGGTCTCTTCCACAAAATAATCGTGCCGGGCGCGGCGGTTTTGAACCAAAGGCTTGACGCCCTTGCTTTTTGCCATGCGCGCCCTCCTTGCGTTTTGTCGGATTATACCATGATTTCAGATGCCCGGGCAATGCCCGGCGCGCCTTGCATGACGTAAGCGCGAAAGAAAACCGACAACCTTGCCAAACGATATGCCGACTCAGCAGACGCCGCGAAACGCTTGATTTTCGCCAGTGAATGGAACATTGTTCCATTAAGAGGTGATATGATCCTATTCCCCTCAAGCAAGCCGGATGGGCGCTTCCTCCTCCACCCGCACCGCCTCGCCGGTGCGCAGCAGGTAGAGCCAGGCTTCCCTGACCGCAAGCCCCGTGATGTCCCGCAGCGCGCGCATATACCAGCGCATCTGGTCGCGGTAGCGCGCCAGGATGTCCTTTGCCTCGCCCCGGTCGGTCTTGTAGTCCACCAGCACCCAGGCGCCCTCCTCCAGGAAGCAGGCGTCCAGCACGCCCTGGAGGATGACCTGCTCATCCGCGAGCAGGGTAAAGGGCCACTCGGCGTGGCGCTGCGGGCTGCGGGCCATGCGCCGGGCCAGGTCGCTGCGGTAAAAGCGCGCGACCGCGGCCTCATCCAGGGCCTGGCGTTCCGCGGACAGCAGCAGGCCCCGCCCCGCCAGCTCATCCAGCGCCAGGCGGAGGGCCGGCATCAGGCGCTGCTCCTCCAGCCCGGTGAACAGGGCCGGGTCCAGCGCGCACAGGGCCTTGTGCGCCGCCGCGCCGCGCTGGGCGGCGCTGAGCGCGCTGCCGCCGGAGGAATCCCGCAGGGGACGCAGCGTGCGCGCGGGCGCCAGGGCGTGGCGCTTGAGCTCGGGCGTTTCCTCGGTTTGCTCCAGCAGGGCAGGGTCCCGGAAGCCCCCGGTCACCAGCGCGGTGACCGAGGATTTTTGCGGCAGGCGCGCCCCGGTCGCCAGCGGCGCGAACAGGTCTTCCGGCGCCTCGCAGCCCGCCATTTCCAGGACGGCAGGCCTGGCTTCGGGGGCCGGGCGCGCCTCCTCCGCCAGGGCGCTAATGCCCAGCATGCGCAGCTGCCAGCGGCTGCCGCCCGGCGCGGTGTACAGGCCATCCGGGCGCTGCGCCAGGGCGTCCCGCAGCGGCGCGCTCACCCAGTCCAGCATGCATTTGGCGCTGCCGGCCGCGTAGCTGCCCCCGGTCAGGCTGTCGCGCGCGCGCCCGATGACGGGCTGCCGTGGCGCGGCGATCAGGATCAGGCGCTGCCTGGCCCGCGTCATGCCCACATACAAGAGCCGCGCCTCCTCGCTGAGCTCCTCGCGGTTCTTTTTGACCTTCATCGCGCGCACGGCAAAGCCCTCCTGCTTGGCGCGCAGCGCCGGGTCCACCTGGATGAGGGCCAGGCCGGCCTGCGCGTCCAGGACCAGCGGCAGGGGCCTGCGCTTGCTGGAAAAGCTGGCTGCCAGGTCAGGCAGGAAGACCACGGGAAACTGCAGGCCCTTGGACTTGTGCATGGTCATGATGCGCACCACGTTTTCCTGCATGCCCAGGGAGGCGCTGCGGTCGCGCCCGGGCTGCCGCGCGGCGCGGCGGGCGCGCTCGACAAAGTCGGCCAGGTTCTGCGGCTCGGGCGCGGGCGCCGCGCGGGAGACCAGGATGCGCAGGTTGGCGCGGCGCAGCAGGCCGTCCTCCTTGGCGCCGGCCACGGCGTACAGGCCGGATTCGCGCAGCAGGCGCGCCAGGAATTTCTCCAGCGGCATGGACTGCGCCATCATCCGCCAGCGCTCCAGTTGCCGCGCGGCCCCGCCAAAGCGGGAATCGCTCTGAGCCAACTCAAAAAAGGCCGTGTGCAGCGGCCTGTCCCGGCCGGGCGCGCGCAGGCGCAGCTGCGCCAGCTCATCGGGCGTGAAGCCGAAGGCCGGGCAGGACAGGGCGGAAAGCAACGGGATGTCCTGGCAGGGGTTGTCCAGCACCTCTAAGATGGACAGCACATCCCGCACGTCGCTTTGGGTATAAAACTCGCCGTCGGCGTCCGAATAGGTGGGGATGTCCCGGGCGTTGAGGATCTCCGCCATCACGGCGGCCCGCCCGGAGGCGGAGCGCAGCAGGATGGCGATATCGCGGTATTGCAGCTCGCGTTCGCCGTCCACATCGGCGATCCGGGTGCCCACAAGGCTGCGGATGCGCCGGGCGATCAGCCGCGCGTCATGGACAAAGGCGCGCTCCATCTCCCCGCCCGCGCCGCGGCTGGAACCGCCTTCCTCCTGCTCCTCCGCTTCCTCCTCCGCCCAGTCCCCCCTGAGCAATTCATCGGCTTCCGATTCTTCCGCCGCTTCCGCGGGTTCAGCGTCTTTTTCAAGAATCCACAATTCGACCGGCGCGCCGGCATCCTCATCGCCCAGGGTGCTCAGGCGGGCCTCGTCGTCATAGTCGATCTCGGTCGCGTCCTTTTGCATGGCGTGCTCAAACACCAGGTTGACCGCGCGCAGGATGTTGCCGGCGGAACGAAAGTTCTCCTTCAGGGTGATCAGGCGCCGCGGGGCCTTCTCATCGGTTTCAAAGCTGCGGTACTTGCTTAAAAACAGCGTGGGGTCCGCCTGGCGGAAGCGGTAGATGCTCTGCTTGACATCGCCCACCATGAACAGCGTGTTGTCCGGCCCGTGCAGGCGCTGGATAATGGCCTCCTGGATGCGGGAGATGTCCTGGTACTCATCCACAAACAGGGCGTCATAGGCGCCGGAGACCTCCCGGTGCACCTGCGGGTCCCTCAGGGCCTGGAAGGCCAGGTGCTCCAGGTCGCTGAAGTCCCAGAGCGATTTTTGCGCCTTGAGCGCCCGGTAGCGCCCGGCGGTGTCCCTGACCAGACCGGCCAGCGCCTGCAGCTGCGGCCGGGTCGCGCGCACCTGCCCGGCCCAGGCGTCCGCCTCCTGCCCGTCCCTAGGCAGCAGCTCCAGCGCGTCCACGATCAGCTTCTTGGACGTTTCCCGCAGCGTTTTATGCACCCATTCCTTCAGCGCGGGGTCCTCCTCGGGCGGGGGCTTGGTGCTGGGCAGACGGGTAAACACCGGCTTGTTCCAGGCAAAGCGCCCGGGCGCGGACAGCCGCTCGCTCAGGTCCGCCACCATGGCCAGGTCATCGCGGATCGCGTTCAGGTGGCGCGCCGGGCCGTCCGGGCGCAGGCAGCAGTCCTCCGCCATGCGCAAAAGGCCGGCGGCCCCCTCCAGCATCAGCAGCGCCTCGCGCGCCATCACCCCATACCAGGGATGCCCGTACAAATCCGCGGGCACGCTTGCTTCCAGCGCCTGGTCCAGCCATTCAAAGGGCGCGGCCTGCGCCATCAGGAAATTGTACAGCGACCGGGCCATGTCCTGGATCTCATCCTGGGTGAAGCGCTCGCCCAGCGCGAGCCTGTCCGCGCTGGGCGCCTCAAAAAAGGCGTCCATGGCCTCATCCAGCGCCCGGTCAAACAGCTCCCTGGCCAGGGATTCATCGGCCAGGCGGGCCAGCGGGTCCGCGCCCACCGCCTGGAAATGCCGCCTGAGCAGCCGCTGGCAAAAGCTGTGCAGGGTGCTGATGTCGGCCCGCCCCAACAGCGAAAACTGCCGCCGCAGGTGCTCATCCCCGGCCGCCTCCCGGCCCAGCAGGTCGGTCAGGCGCTCCTTCATCTCCTCAGCCGCGGCGTGGGTGAAGGTCATCACCAGCATGCGGTCCAGCTGCATGCCCTCCTTAAGCAGGCTCAGCACGCGCTCGATCAGCACGGCGGTCTTGCCGCTGCCGGCCGCGGCCGAGACCAGGATGTCGCGGTTGCGCGCGGTGATGGCCTGCTTCTGCCGCGGGGTCCACTCAGGCATCTTCAACCTCCATCAGCCTGGTAAAGGCCGCCCTGACCGCCAGCTTGCCCGCGGCGTAGGTCAAAGCGCCCTGCTGGTAGACGGCGTAGGGCGGGCGCATGGGCGCGTCGCAGCTCAGCTCGATGGAGGCGCCCTGCACAAAGGCGCCCGCCGCCATGATGACCGCGTCGGCATAGCCGGGCATCCGCCAGGGCTCGGGCGCAGCGAAGCTGTCCACCGGGGAGGCCTGCTGGATACCCTGGCAGTAGGCCACCACGCGCTGCGGGCTGCCCATGATCAGCGCCTGGATGATGTCGCTGCGCGCCTCAAAGGCGCCCGGCAAGGCCCTCAGCCCCAGCAGCTCCGCCACGCGCGCGGCCAGGGCCGCGGTTTTCTTGGCCTGGCAGACGGTGTGCGGCGCCATGAACAGGCCCTGGTAAAAGGGGCGGTAGCCGGCCTCGTAGCTGCCCACCTCCAGGCCGATGCCCGGCGCGGTCAGCCGCTGTGCGATGCGCTCAATGGCCCTGCGGCTGCCCGCCAGATAGCCGCCCGTGGGCGCGATGCCGCCGCCCAGGTTCTTGATCAGGCTGCCGGCCGCCACATCCGCGCCGTGAAAGGTGGGCTCGTCATCGGTCACGAAGGCGCCATAGCAATTGTCCACAAACACGTACACATCCGGCCGGGCGCGCTTGATGGCGGCGATGGCCGGCGCCATGTCCTCTGGCATCAGCGAGGGCCGCAGCGCGTAGCCGCGGCTGCGCTGGAGGAACGCTACTCGGGTATTGGGGCGCAGCGCCGCCAGCGCCGCAGGCACATCGATGGCCCCTTGGGCGTCCAGGTCCACCACACGGCTGGTGACGCCCAGCTCCATCAGGGAGCCCGGCTCCCTCTTGGTCCCGATGACGCCCGCCAGGGTGTCGTAGGGCGCGCCGGTGATGATCAGCAGCTCCTCCCCGGGCAGCAGCAGGCCGAAGAGGCCCACCGCCAGGGTATGGGTGCCGGAGGCCAGCATCGGCCGGCAGATGGCGGCCTCGGCGCGGAAGATGTCCGCGCACAGCGCTTCCAGGGTGTCCCGGCCGACATCGTCATAGCCGTAGCCGGTGGACGGCGCGAAATGCCGCGCGGCCACCCGGTGGCGCGCGAAGGCGTCCAGCACGCGCCTGGTGGCCCGCTCCTCGGTCCGCTCAAAGCCGGCGAAGACCTCCGCCAGGTCGCGCTCCGCCCGCTGGAGCAGGACCCCGATGTCCTGTTTCATTCCGCTTCCATTTCCTTCTTGATGATGTCCAGCAAGTCCCGCGGCTGCGCGCCGCCCGCCAGCCACCGGATGCGCGCGTCGGCCCGGAACCAGGTCAGCTGGCGCTTGGCGTAGTTGCGGGTGCGCCGGCTCAGCAGTTCAACCGTCTGCTCCCGGGTGACGCGGCCCTCAAGGTAAGGCACCAGCTCCTTGTAGCCCAGGCCCTGCATGCTCTGCGCGTCCGGGGACAGGCCGCCCTTTAGCAGCGAGCGCACCTCCTCCGCTAAGCCCTCCTCCAGCATCCGCCCGGCGCGGCGGTCGATACGTTGGTAGATCTGCTCCCGGGGCCAGTCCAGCGCGAACAGCCGCATGTCATAGGGGCCGTCCGCGTCCGACGGCATGGTCTGTTCGGAAAAAGGCCGCCCGGTCAGCTCCTGCACCTCCAGCGCGCGGATCACCCGGCGCAGGTTGTTGGGATGCAGCCGCGCCGCGGTATCCGGGTCCCGCTCCATTAAGACAGCATGGACGGCCTCGTTCCCCCGGCTGTCGGCCAGGCGCTGGTAGCGCGCGCGGATCATGGGGTCGGCCCGCGTCCCGCCCAGGCTCAGCCCGCGCGAGAGCGCGCGCAGATATAAACCCGTGCCCCCGCACAGCACCGGCAGGCGGCCCCGCGCCAGGATGCCATTAATGGCCGCGCGGGCCAAAGGCAGGTAGTCGGCCACCGAGAAAGGCTGGTCCGGGTCCGCGACATCCAGCAGGTGGTGGGGCGCCAGGGCCCGCTCCCGCGCGGTGGGCTTGGCGGTGCCGATGTCCATCCCGCGGTAGACCTGCATGGCGTCCATGCAGACGATTTCGCCCTCAAGCGCCTGCGCGGCCAGCAGCGCCAGGGCGGATTTGCCCGAGGCGGTCGGCCCGACCAGGCCCAGCACGCGCGGCTTGCTCATTCCTGGATGCGCCGGAAACGTTTTTCCAGCTCGCGGCGGGTCAGTTCCAGCACGATGGGCCGCCCGTGCGGGCAGGCAGGGATGGCGCCCCGCTCCATCATTTCATCCACCAGCTCCTGCAGGGCGTTTTCCGGCAGGCGCTCCCCGCCCTTGACCGCGTTTTTGCAGGCCGCCATGATGATGCGCTCGCGCAGGCTCTGCCCGCTCAGGCCGCCGCGTTCGCGCAGCTCATCCAGCGCGTCCATAAAGCTGCGCTGAGCCAGCGGCTCGCCCAGCTCCATCGGGACGCTCAGCAGCCGCACCGCGCGCGCGCCGAAGTCCTCGGCCTCAAAGCCGGCCCGGACCAGCTCCTCCCGGTAGGCCAGGAAGGCCTGGTAGCCCGGGTAGTCCAGGTCGATCACCGGGGGCAAAAGCAGGTTCTGCGCGGGCTGGCGCGTGTGCGCGGAGGCCATCATGCGGTCAAACAGCAGCCGCTCATGCAGGGCGTGCTGGTCGATCAGCAGCAGCCGCTCGCCCTGCTGGGCGATGATATAGGTATTGAAGGCCACGCCCAGCACCTTCAGGCTGCGGGAGGCCGCGGGCACCTGCGCGGCGTGCAGCTGATCGGCTTCCTGCGTTGCCTGACTGGCAGCCAGCGGCTTCGTCTCAACAACCGGGCTGTCCAGCGCGCTGTCGCGCGCGCGCAGGCTGCGGCGGGGCGGAATCACGGAGGATGGCGCGGGCTCCGCCAGCCTGGCGGCCGGCACAACAGGCTCGGGCGGCTGCGCTTCAGGCTCTCGGCGGACCACCTTCGCGCCCGGCGCCGGCGCGGGGCGCTCAAACAGGGGCGGCGGCGCCTCGGTGGGCGCGGTGTCCAGCGCCTTGCTGACAGCGGCCTGCAGGGCCTGGGCCACGGCCTGCTCGCGGGAAAAACGCACCTCCCACTTGTTGGGGTGGACGTTGACGTCCACGCTGTCATAGGGCAGGGTCAGGGCCAGCGCGCACATGGGGAAGCGTCCGGTCATCACCCGGTGGCGGCAGGCCTCCTCCAGCGCGCGGGAGAGCAGCGGTGAGCGCACGGCGCGCCCGTTTAAAAAGAAGTGCTGGTGGCCGCGGTTGGCGCGGGCTTGCCCGGACACCCCCACATAGCCCCGGACCAAAAGGCCCAGTCCGGTGTCGTCCACCGGGAAAAGCGCCTTGAGCGTATCCACGCCGTAGATGGACAGCAGCGCGCTGTCCAGCTTGCCGTCCCCGGGGCTGGCGT
>ERZ747221.3286-NODE-3286-length-13047-cov-2.799229_pt1 | contig 13047 bp, 10 predicted proteins | sample MGYA00374949_ERZ747221 | MGnify/ENA primary metagenome ERZ747221 (study PRJEB28779, sample SAMN05720172) | bioreactor metagenome | isolation source: Anaerobic biogas reactor | place: USA:Washington, USA | collected 2015-08-08 ... | reverse complement strand
CTCTTCCGATCTACTTCACATCCACCTATCAAGACAAGCAGCCTTTTGCTTCAGTCAAAATATTCACCCCAGACGAACGTGAGATTAAAGCGGGCAGCTTTGCCATTGGCACAACTCACACTTACCCCCTCAATCAAGATGATAAACTCAGGAAAAAATTAGACGGGGTTGTCCCCAATATTGGTTTGTTCATTCAAGAAGGCGACGAAGCTCAAAAGGTTGTCCAGGGTGTTTATAAAATACAAGTAGAATTAATTACCTTTGAAAAGGATTCCACTGCCCAGGCAGAATTTGTGATGCACGGCCAGGTTTTTGGCTGGGCAGGCACCGATCACCTGCGGCGCGACCTGACCCTGCCAATGCTTTGGGGCATCCCTATTGCCCTGGCCTTTGGCTTGATCGCCGCCATGGGCACCTCCATCCTGACCATGATCATTGCTGCAGTCGGCACCTGGTATGGTGGGTTTATTGATGGCTTGATTCAGCGTATCACTGAAATCAATATGGTCATCCCCTTCTTACCCATCCTGATCATGATTGGTACCTTTTACTCCAGGAGCATCTGGGTCATTTTAGGGGCTACGGTGGCCTTGAGTATATTCACTGGCGCCATTAAAAATTACCGTGCTACCTTTATGCAGATCAAAGAGTCCACTTATATTGAAGCAGCAAAGGCTTACGGGGCTAAAGATAACCGCATCATTTTCCGCTACCTGGTGCCCCGCATCATCCCCCTGCTCCTGCCCGGTTTGGTTTCCTCTGTGCCTGGCTTTGTCTTCCTGGAAGCTTCCCTGGCTTTGCTGGGCTTGGGCGATCCTGTTCTTCCCACTTGGGGCAAAACCATTAACGAGGCTTATCGTAATGCCGCCTTATATCGCGGGTGGTACTACTGGATTTTACAGCCAGCTGCGCTTTTGATGATTACCGGTTTGGGCTTTGCAAGCCTTGGCTTTGCGCTCGACCGTGTCTTTAACCCACGCTTACGAGGTATGTAGAATGATGGCAGAAAAAACACTCCTGCAGGTTAAAAACCTGAAACTCTATTTCAAAACGTCGCGTGGAATGGTCCAGGCCGTGGATGATGTTGACTTCACCCTGGCGCCCAACAAGGCAGTAGTGGTTGTTGGTGAGTCGGGCTGTGGTAAGTCCTCTATGGCAAAAGCCCTCTTACGTTTGCTGCCCCGCAATGTTGGTGAATACTCGGGCAAAGTGCTCCTGAATGGCGTGGATACGATGGCCATGGATGATGAGCAGTATCGTACCGAAGTGCGCTGGGTAAAGATGTCCATGGTGCCCCAGGCAGCCATGAATGCCCTTAACCCGGTCATGAAGGTCGGTGACCAGGTGGCAGAACCTATGATTGTTCATAACGCCGTGGATAAAGCCGCCGCCTTAGAACAGGCTGCCATGATGTTCCAGCGTGTTGGCGTCCCGGTCGATTTCATCAACCGCTATGCCTTTGAACTTTCTGGCGGCATGCGCCAGCGTGTGGCGATTGCCATGTCCCTGGTAACCGTGCCAGAGTTGGTCATTTTGGATGAACCAACCTCTGCCCTGGACGTGTTGACGCAGGCAAACATCATGAACCTGCTCAAACGCATCAAGAAAGAGATTGCTACCAGCTTTATCCTCGTCACCCACGATATTTCAACCTCCAGCGAGCTGGCGGATAACGTGGTGGTGATGTATGCTGGCCAGATTGTAGAGGTGAGTGATAATTATCGCTTCTTCACCAAGCCCCTCCACCCATACTCAGCCAAACTGATGGCTTCTGTGCCTCGTCTGCGCAGCAAAGTGGAACCCGATTTTATTACCGGTCAACCGCCAAGCTTAATTAATCCGCCAACGGGTTGCCGCTATGCTGAACGCTGCCATAAGCGTTTTGATAAGTGTGCCGAAGAACCGCCTACCGTCTCTGTAGATGGTCACTTGGTTAAATGCTGGCTATATGCATAATACTGGGAGATAACAACAATGGCACCTAAGAAAGAACTTGATAACATAGTAGTAGAATACCGACCAGTAGAACCAGGTACCCTGCTCTCCATCCAGGATTTGCATGTTTGGTTTGAATTACGGCGTTTTGGCTTTGGACATGCTGGTTATGTCCGTGCTGTAGACGGTGTCAGCTTTGACTTAAAAAGGCGTGAAACTGTGGCGGTCGTTGGTGAAAGCGGCTGCGGTAAATCCAGCCTGATGAAAACCATCCTGGGCATAAACATCCCCACCAAGGGCGAACTTTTCTTTGATGGCCAACCCATGACCGGTTTTTCAAAAGTGGAATTGCGCAATTATCGCTCTAATGTTGGGTATATCCAGCAAGATCCCTACGGCGCCCTGGCACCATTCATGTCGATTCAAAAAATAATGGAAGAACCGCTGCTCATTCACGGCATCAAGGATAAGGCAGAACGACTAGAACGCATTCACAAAGCCTTTGAAGAGGTCAAACTGACCCCAGTTGAGGAGTTCCTGGGTAAATTCCCGCACATGCTCAGCGGTGGTCAGCAGCAGCGTGTGGTTATTGCCCGCGCCATGATTCTTAACCCGCGCCTGCTGGTGGCAGATGAACCGGTATCCATGTTGGATGCCTCTGTGCGCGTGGAAATCTTGCGCCTTTTGGATAAACTGCAGGAAGATCATGAGCTCTCGGTAATTTACATCACCCACGACCTCTCCACCGTGCGCTACTTTTCTGAAAATATTTTCGTGATGTACGCTGGTGAAATCGTGGAAAAAGCCAAGGTCGAAGATCTTATTTATAACCCTTCGCACCCTTACACCTGGGCTTTGTTAGCGGCTACTTCAGACCCTGACGCAAAGAACGTCAATGAATTCCAGGATGTTCCGCCAGGAGAGCCGCCCAGCTTGGTAAAACCGCCCCAGGGTTGCCGTTTCCACCCGCGCTGCAGCAAAATGATTGCTGGCTTGTGCGATGTGGAGCGCCCGCCTGAGTTTACTGTCGGTGAAGGGCATTTTACGCGCTGTTGGCTGTATAAGGAGTCTGGTGAGTAGAATTACACCCACCCACATGGTCATCATTGGCAGCGTCATGCTTGTATTAGGTGCTGTTTTACCTTTTCTAATGGTCATGAAGGTGTTTCCGTCTACATTTTTTCTAAATCTAATTTCCTATTTCTGCCAGGTACTCGGCTTGTTTTTAGGCATGTACGGTGCTATTACCATTGTAAGGATCAACCGCAACCGCCACTAGCAAAGAATAAAGCTAAACTAGGACCACCAGTTACCAGGCTGGTGGTCTTTTTTTTATAGAATTAACCGTTTCCATTGTGAAACATTTAGCAGAAGGGTGGGTTGGCTGGATAACAAGTACCTATTGCTTTTCCAATCCCAACAACTCGACACAACCTGCGCCAACCCACCATGTTGTACCGATTCGTAGGGTGGGTTGGTTAGATAATGAGAACCTTACTATTTTCCAAACCCACTAACCCACCTTATCCCGAGCCAACCCACCAACTTGAAGATGAATATCCTTTGCTCTCGCCGGTGTCCTCAGTGCAAAACCTCCGTGCGCAGCCCCCTGTCAAAGGAAGTAGGACCATAGCAAAAACCTGACAGATTAATCTATTATTTAGCAAACCTCCTCTCCCTCACCGAGGGAGAGGATTAGAGGTGAGGGTGCCGACCAAGATACATTATTTTGTTCCCGCCATTATTTACATTGCAAAGCCTCCATGCCCTGCCTTTGATATTGCCGGTGTCCACAGTGCAACGCCTCCCGTGGGACCGTGCGAGGCATCTGACCGTAAGGTCTCCCACAATCCCAACCGTGCGAGATATTTGACCTTCAGGTCTCACAAATCACACAGAACTTCTGGTATAAATTATTTCCACAGTCCAGATGCGCAGTTTATCACCGATATAGGGGAAGGTTTGCTGAGTTTAATTCACTAATAACCACAAGTACAAAAACCTTCCCCTACCAACATTTAACCCGGAATGGCTGGCCACGCGCAGAGCTCAGAGAGATACAATACAACGGAGCGGGCTGCCTTGATTGCTCAGGTGTCCTCAGTGCAAAACCTCCGTGCGCAGCCCCCTGTCTAGGGCAGTAGGACCGAGCGAGATGTTTGACCGCCAGGTCTCCCATAATCCCAACCGTGCGAAAAAAGCTTATCCCTGAGCCATGCATAGAACCTTATGCTATGTATTTTCGATCTAAAATTGGAGCCGACTCAAAAGTCGGCTTCATTTGGTTAAAATAGGCAAATAATTAGAAAAATAGGAATAAACACAAAAAAAGCAGTGGTCATTGAACCGCTGCTTTAGCAATATTGTGTGCAATACACAATATTCCCCATTCTGTAGTTACTTTTTCTAACCCTCTCAGCAAAAATCGACGAAAATCCCAATCTTGCTTCAACCGTCCAAATACAGCTTCAACCTCAATTGGACGTTGAGAGCGTAGTTCCAAACCTTGGGGTGACAGCAAATTGTCCCTGGCTTTCTGCTTAAGTCTCTCCCATTCCTCACCAATTTGGATCTGTCGATTGTACTTTGAGCGTGTGCATTCATCTTTCACCGGGCACAGGGAACAATTCTCACAGGCATAGATGCGTCTTTCAGAAATAAAGCCATTGTCATTTTTGTAAGGCCTAGTAAAAACATAATGTAAGCGTTTCCCCTGTGGACACTCGTACTCGTCCTCATCAGGATGATATTGAAAATTATCTGCACGGTATGGGTTCTTTTTCTTGTAATTCCGCTTCTGTTCATAATGAAAGCGGTTGTCTTTGACATAAGCATTGATTTGATTCTCTTCTAAATAACGGTAATTTGCTTCACTGCCATAGCCTGCATCTGCCACCAAATTTTTAGGTGCTGTGCCAAGCCAGGTTTTGAGTTTTTCAAGATGTTCTTTTAGACAACTGGTGTCTCCTGCCCTTTGATGCAGGCTGTACCCCAGGATGAATTGGTTCTGGGTCCCTAATTGGATGTTATAACCTGGTTTGAGCTGTCCATTGCGCATATGGTCCTCTTTCATGCGCATGAAGGTTGCATCTGTATCTGTCTTAGAGAAACTATTGCGACCCTCAAAGGTTTCCTCATAGCGTTCATATTTCTCCATCCTGGGCAGGTAATCCTCTTCTATGTTTTTCTTGGCTTTCTTCAACTCCTTGTTCTGCGGTGCTTGTCTCAAGCGTTCATTGATCTTTTCAGCTGCTTTTCTCAATGCCTCTGAATCAATTTGCTTCCCCTCACCTACTTCTTCCAAATCTGCTTCTCCATATTTTTCTTCTTCTGCTGCTTCAATCGCATCGATTTCTTCCAACAATTGCTTTACTTTTTCTTTCAGCTTCTCTTTGTTCTTCTCTACGCTCTTGCGCCATACAAAACTATATTTGTTTGCATTCGCTTCGATCTTGGTCCCATCCACAAAGTAGCTCTCCAGATCTACATAACCCGCTTCCATCAATTGTGCGATGATCTCATAAAATACTTCATCTATTACAGCTTTCATGATCTTTCCCCGAAACCGGCTGATCGTGCGGTGGTCCGGTCGGTTCATCCCGCTCAGCCACATATAATTGATGTTCTCTCTCAGTTCCTTGGCGATCCGTCTCGATGAAAATATGCGTTGGGTATAGGCATATACAATCACTTTCAATAGCATGACCGGATCATACGCGCTCGTACCCCCACCCTTGTATTGCCGTTCCAATATCTGCTTATCAATCCGTTCAATCATCTCATTTACTACCCGTACCAAATGCCCCGCTGGTATCATCTCCTCCAAACTCGGAGGTAACAACATGTCCTGCTTCTGTTCGTATGGTTTGAATATCTGCCTTTTCATACACTCAATTGAATCACATTTTTCCCCCTATGTGAAGTGAAAAAGGCTGCCCCAGACTTTTGGGACAGCCTCTTTTTTGTTAATGGAAAGAAAATTGAGATCGCCACGCCGCATAAAGCAGGTCACAATGACATTTTTTATATCAATGGAAGCCCGTTATAAGCGCTTCATGTAGGTTGTGCTGCCAGAGCACCACACCTGCTGATCTTTTTCAATGCGATACCAGCCGTTTAGTTCTTCATAGACATTCACAACCTGTCCGTTGACCAAGTAGCCCACAGTTGGGTAAGTGCTAGCTGGGCCGCTGCGTTTGTAGAGGGAAGTGACAATGCATTCTGCCTGGAACAAGGCCTCGCCGATTTCCGGGGCAGGCTCAACGCGCACCATGTAACTGGGATAGCCAGAGCACCACACCTGCGTGTTAGCGGCAATGCGGTACCAGCCATCCTTGACCTCGTAGACATCAACCACGTCACCCTGCATCAGCGTGCCGACCACCGGGAAGGTAGCTGCTGGCCCGCTACGCTTATAGAGCGCGGAGATGACGCATTTAGCCTGGAATAACGGGGTTTGCGGATCGGGCTCTGGCTCAGGTTCAGGTTCGTCCGATATTTTCTGCATATAGCGTTCGTGCCCCGAACACCATACCTGTGAGTTTTCCTCGATGCGGAACCAGCCATCGGGCGAAACCTCGTATACGTCCACTTCGTCACCCAGTGCCAAAGAGCCTACCACCGGGTAGTTTGAACTTGGTCCACTTCTTTTATAGAGGGCAGAGATGACGCATTTCGCCCTGAAGAGCACTTTTTCTGGCTCGGGCTGCGGCTCATCGGGTACTTCATAACCAAAATAACGCAGGGCAGCGGCTTTTTCGCCGTTCCAGCGGTTGTAATCACAATAATAGGAGACCGTGCCAATGCCCTTACCCTTCTCGGCGGTCTGGTGGATCATCCAGTTATTAACGCCTTTGGGCAAGGTGGGTGGGCCGGGGTGCTCGGGGGTGTAGAGTGGGTATGGCAGGGCATAGCGGTACTGTGCCAGCCACCAGTCCAGGTTAGGCAGCACGCTGACGTTGAGGTAGCGGTCTACCCAATCTGCCCTGGAGTAGACGATCGGGAAGCGGCCCGTGCGGGCTTTGACGATATCCAGGCATTTGAGGGTGGTGGCAGTGATGCGTTCGCGGGTGTTGATTTCTGCAACTTCGAGGTCTAAGGCAATGCGATCGTGCGCCCAATCTACCTTGTTTTGTAGCAGCTTAAAGAGGTGATCCATTTGCGCCAGGGCGCTTTCCCCGAAGTAGATCACATGGTAGGCGATGCGGCAGACGCGGATGCGGGCCATCTCTGACCAGTGGTATGCAAACTGCGGGTCGGTGTAACCCCAGGAGACGCCCGCCCTAGCCGCAACATAAAGCACCTCTTCTTCGTGGGCTTTGATCATATCAAAGTTGACTTTCTTGGTGCCATCTGCGCTGGCGTTCCACTTGCTGATATCAATTCCAAAGGCTTTAGCCATTCCTACCTCCAAGTGACATGCCGGGGTTTATTTGTTCGCAGGTCACTGTCATTATCTTGTCCTACTTCAGACTGCTAAGCGCTGGTTAATTGCCAATGCTCGTGCCTTATATGGTGCAATTATGGTGCCAGAATGACCAACTTTGGCTTGTTAAATTGCTTACTTTATTCCCAGGGTTTTTTAAACTGTGTTAAAATTGCACAAACCGGGAATTGTGATAATTTTCATTATCACAGATAACTTAACAACTTAGGAGACGGATCATGAACAACAGGGTATTTATCATCTTATTGCTCGTGTTAGCGGCAGCATTGGGGGGATGGATTTATTACACCACCACCCAAGCAGTTTCTGCCGAGCCGATCGAAGAGATCAGCACGAAATGGTGGGCTTCTGCCCACGCCGATATCACTTCGGAATCTTTCGTGCACTGGAACGAAGACGACCCATCCGAGGTACCGCCTACCTGTGCCAAATGCCACAGCGGGCGCGGTTTTATTGACTACATCGGCCAGGATGGCTCGGCCGAATTCGTGGTGGACCAACCTGGCGCGATTGAATCGGTGGTGAGCTGTTCAGTCTGCCACAGCGATGCCGCCCATGCGCTGGACGTTGCCATATTCCCATCGGGGGTGGAGATCAACGGCAAGGGTATGAATTCGTTGTGTATGACCTGCCACAGCGGCATGGCCGCCGGCAAAAATGTTGAACTGGTTGTTGCTGGGGTGGATGCCGATACGGTCATGCCGGATTCCAGCTTGATCGGGCCGCATTACAAGATCGCTGCAGCCACCAATTTGGGCGGCGACGCGCAAGGCGGCTATGAATACGAAGGTAAGACTTACGTGGGCGCTTATGCCCATGCTGAAGGCGTGCAAACCTGTACAGAATGCCACGACCCACACTCCCTTCGCATGAACCAGCCCTACGATGCCAAAAACGCGAACCTTTGCTCTGCCTGCCACTCAAACGTGACCGGCTACCAGGATTACAAGGATATTTACTATGAAGACGGCACTGACTATGACGGTGATGGCACGATTGAGGGCCTGTACCATGAAATTCAAGGCGTGCGAGAAGTCTTGAAAGGCGCTATCACAGCTTATTCAACAGAAGTGATCGGCACTACGCTCGGCATTGGCGATAACTATCCCTATGCCTTTATCGATACCAACAGCGACGGCGAGCTCAGTGAGGAAGAAAGCGCCTTCCCGAACGCCTTCAAGCTGTTCACACCCCGCCTGCAGAAAGCTGCTTTCAACTACATGTTCGTGAAGTATGACGGCGGCAACTACGTGCACAACGGCAAGTACGTGCTGCAGCTGATGTACGATTCGATTGCCGACCTGGCTGAGGTAAGCAGCGCTAGCACCGCCGGGCTTACCAGGCCTTAAGTCTGTGTCTGCCTAAGAAGGTTGAGACCTGCCATGAAAACAAAACAAAAACGACTTTTATTTTTCAGCCTGTACTTTCTGCTGATGCTGCTGCCGGGCATCGTGATGCTGCTCTTCCCCATGCCAGCCCGGCGCGAATTTTGGCGTGATTTTTCGGTGGTTTTAGGCTTCATCGGCCTTTCGATGGCCGGGGTGCAATTCATCCCCGTGGCGCGCCTGCCTTTCTTCAGTGATGCGCTGGACCTGGACCGCCTGTACAAGATGCACCACTTCTTATCTGTGAGCGCGGTCTTCATGGTGCTGCTGCACCCGCTGATTCTGCTGCTCAACAACCCCAATGTCATCCTGCTGTTCAACATCTTCAAAGCACCCTGGCGCGCGCAGGCCGGCTGGATTGGGCTGTTTGGGCTGCTGCTGATTGCGATTACCTCGGTTTTGCGCAAACAGCTCAAGATCGATTACACCATTTGGCTGCTGCTGCACGATATCTTCACCGTGCTGATCATTGTCTTCGGGCTGATCCATATCTTCAAGATCAATTACTACATCAGCAGCCCGGCCATGACCATCGCCTGGATTTTGGAGATCATCATCTGGGCGGGGCTGTCGCTGTATATCCGCTTGATCAGGCCGCAGCATCTGGCGAAGATCCCCTACAAGGTCAAACGGGTGGTCGCGGAAGCACCAGATACCTGGTCGATTTACCTGGAGCCTGACGGTCACGAGGGTGTGCCCTTCAAGGCCGGACAGGTGGCTTGGATCAACCCCGGCAAGTCACCCTTTGTGATCAGCCGCAACCCCTTCTCCTACTCCGGCAGCGCTGCGCGTAAGGATGAGCTGCGCTTTTCGATCAAGAACCTGGGCAACTTCACCGCCACTGTTGGTGAGCTGAAACCCGGCGAGCGGGTATACGTGGACGGCCCCTACGGCACCTTTGACCTGGAAGATCCGCACATGCAAAAGGGCCTGGTCTTGCTGACGGGTGGGATTGGCACCGCGCCGGCCATGAGCATCCTGCAGACTATGGCAGACCAGGGTGACCAGCGCCCGGTTTACCTGGTTTATGGCGACTTTAACAAAGAGCGCCTGCTGTTTACAGAAGAGCTGGCTGCCTTGAAAGAGCGCCTGAACCTGGAGATCATTTACGTGCTGGAAAAATCAGACGACCCCAGTTTTGAGAAAGGTTATATTACCCGTGACCTGCTGGAGAGAAGGCTGCCAGAGAACAAGATGGATTTTTATTACTTCATCTGCGGCCCACTGCCGATGATCAATGCCCTGGAAAACGATTTGCGCGCCTTGCACGATTTGGGCGTCTCAGACCGGCAGATCGGGTCTGAGAAGTATGACATGGCTTAGACTAGGTTAGGATTGAGCAAGAGGTTGGTTCGAGAGAGCCAGCCTCTTTTTTTTATAGATATTTCCTCGCGCGGAGATTGCAGCGGCGCAGAGGATATGTGTTTTTGTTTTTCTTTGTGTTCTTTGTGCCTTTGTGTTTCGGTTGTGTACTCGTTGAGTTCCAAGGTTTTATGAAAGGCGGGTTTATGCATTGGTCGGCTCAAGTTAATGGGACTCGGCAAACCCGCCCCTACAAAAGCATGACCCCTAGACGTCGTGCAGAGATCACAGCGGCGCGAAGACAATATTTTTGTTTTTCTTTGTGTTATTTGTGGTACGGTTGTGTACTTGTCGAGTTCCAAGGTTTTATGAAGGGCGGGTTTGTGCACTGGTGGATTCAGGTTAACGACACACAGCAAACCCGCCCCTACAAAAGCATGACCCTTAGACGTCGTGCAGAGATCGCAGCAGCGCTGAGGACTCGAAGTAGACACCCCCACGTGTGTGGGGAAGACTCAAAGATGAAGCCATCAGTGGCGGCGCAGATATAGACACCCCCACGTGTGTGGGGAAGACCTTTGATTAGCAATGTATTCATCCATAACCTCCGGTACACCCCCACGCGTGTGGGGAAAACTACCCGCAGTTCACTCGACAAGTCCACCTTGCAGGTACACCCCCACGCGTGTGGGGAAAACTGCTAACTGGCTATTAGACACAGCGATTGTGGCGGTACACCCCCACGCGTGTGGGGAAAACGAACGACATTGAAAAGTGTGCCAATTATGTGAACGGTACACCCCCACGCGTGTGGGGAAAACGATAGGGATGGGCTGAAGGGATTCAAGCGTCAAGGTACACCCCCACGCGTGTGGGGAAAACTGTAATGAGCGCTGGAATATCTGTCCCTGTATCGGTACACCCCCACGCGTGTGGGGAAAACGATGAGGTTGATGCTCACGACACCTACTCTATAGGTACACCCCCACGCGTGTGGGGAAAACCCTTCGATTTGTTTTTTCTACCCGTTTAATCGCTTTGCTTTCGCAAATTCACCGGGGATCATAATCAATTGTAATCCTTCCACTTCAACTAGTTGTCTTTTTGTTTCACCTTCCATGCGAATCATAAATTTCTGCTCGGTGTTCGTGCTCCAAATCTGGATTACCCCTCCTCCACCTTTCTTATTTCTGCACTTATCCCAAAGCAAGTCTCTCACCCGAGCAGACACATCCCCAACAAACACCCCACTCTTGGGCTCAATTAACCAGCGAGTCAATTCACCACGCATGCCAGCGGTGACATTTTCAAGTATCATAACGATCATTGGCAAACAGCTCCTTCCATAATTCTGAGGGGGGGTCTAAATTAAATTCTCGCTCTATGTCATCCGGAATTTCTAGCTAATTATCGATATCAGTTAAAATCCGTTTTAGAAGTTGTTTTTCGATAAACAATTCTCTACAACGTTCGCGTACTTTTTTCTCAAAGCCGTCTTGATGTTGTGAGACTATTTCAAAAGCTGCTTGAATAGTAATTTCAGTTTTATATGGATCAGCAATATCATAGACAAACGAAAGCATTCTGCCAGTATGAACAAATCCAAGGGCGGGCGAATAACCTCCAGAAACAATCGCAGCGTGACAAATTCCATTTAATAGGGCATTGGCCGCTGAAAGTGTCCGGTTCACAGTATCTGCATGGTGCCAATCAAAACGGTCATACTTTCTGCCTGACCATGCTACGCCATACTTTTTACTTGCTTCCGCATAAGCCTCTCTTACCCGCACCCCTTCTTTACCACGAATTTGGTTGAGATTTAGCCCATCGGGTAATAGCTCATCAAAGCGCATCTGGTACATCTTTCGGACTACCAGTTCACGCTTGACAGGGTCGGAGGCTAGCTCGGCTTGTCTCAGCATGTGCAGTGATTTTCTCGTTTCCCCAAGCCCTTGGGCGTAGCAGCGAATGCAATCCTCACCTACCCAAACAACTGAACAGCCATTTTCAGCGAGGCATTTCATGGCTGCGTGACTGATACTTGTTCCTGGTCCAAGCAAAATGACACTTAAAGCAGCCACAGGTACCAGCGTGCGGCCTTCATTCCGAATGAATTCAATCGCATTTTGTTGCCTGTCAACGATGGCATGTTCAATATAAACATACGATAAACTATCCCTTAACCTGGGAAGTTCTTGAAGTGTGACTGTCATTTGAATCTCCGTTTAACTTTTTAGGTGCAATAGCTCTTAATAACTCTTGTCATGACCTCTTTGCTAAAGATAAAAGTCCAAAGCCAAAACCCTTAGCGCTGCCGATGCCCTGCATGACCGCCTGTATGAACATTTCAGGATTGGCAACCTGCAGCAGCCCCTCAAACAGGACTGCTTGGTGCTGCATGATATGCTTCTGACCATTTTCAGTTTTCTGGCTACTGATCTTGCCCTTATCCATAGCATTCATGTTCAAGAGCTTAAAGCCGCAGCCCTCACCTTTGCGTGCCAGCCATGCTTTTTGCTCTTCATCATCCCGGATTTCTACACGTTTACCTGCCCAAGACCCCGATGCGCGCCTAATGGTCGGGTTTGCCAATAGGCGAAAATTATACTGGCTGCCAAGCCCTGGTTTTACTTCAAAGCTCTTTATTTCAACTGGCTGTACGAGCAGTCCTCTTTGGAAAAGCGCCTGCCAAGATGGGGCAACCTGGCTTTGAACCAGCAGGGTGATGGGTTGGTAGATGTTTTGGTCTGCTTCTTCTATTCGATAAAGCAGCTTGATTTCGGGGCGGGTTTGCCCCTCAAATTGTGCCAGCAGGGTACGGTGCAGTTCGTAGCGGTTAGCAAGCTCCAGCCGCACCTGGCGCTTGGCTGGGTCTAATAACAATTTTGACAGGTACATCTCAACCCTCCCCTTGCTCGCCTAAAACAGCCGATTTCATGTGGATGCGCCGGCTGGTAAAACGCCTTTCAGCAAAGCTGA
>ERZ747221.3285-NODE-3285-length-13055-cov-7.201033_pt1 | contig 13055 bp, 9 predicted proteins | sample MGYA00374949_ERZ747221 | MGnify/ENA primary metagenome ERZ747221 (study PRJEB28779, sample SAMN05720172) | bioreactor metagenome | isolation source: Anaerobic biogas reactor | place: USA:Washington, USA | collected 2015-08-08 ... | reverse complement strand
GACCATGCTGCTCCTCGACCGGCCGGGATCGCCCGGCCTTCTCGTCCGGCCCCGCAGGGGCAGGCTGGAGATCGGCGGAGAGTATGCCGAGGGCGAGGACCTCGCAGCGGCCGTGACCTTCGTGTCGGCTGCGGTGAGCCACCTGCTCTCGCAGCCAGCGCATACGAACGTGTCAGTGGGAGAGGGGAACTGGACGGTCGAGCCGGCCCGGGAGCGGTTCGGGCACTTCGTGCCTGCCGATGCAGTGGCGCCTGACCTGTATGCGTCGGGCCGCCGCTGCCTGCTGCGTCACGCTGGCGCATGGGTCACCGGCCAGCACCATCTGCAGTCGGTGTGGTCTGTGCTGCGGTCGGAGGCGATCTCGATGGGCCTGGACCCGGCGCCGGTGGACCGGCGCGTGGCGGGCCTGGTGCCGCTGCCGTGTGAGCACGGCGAGCCCGCCGAGATCGCGCCCGGTCCTGGCGACGGGGCGGGCCTGGAGGTCCTGGACCCGGCAGCCCGGGTGCGGGAGCGCGAGACCCTGGTGCTCGAGCCCGTCTGGCTCACCTGGAACACCACCGCCTGGCGGTGCGAGGACTCCCGCAGTGGCCGCACGGTGCACCTCGTGATGCCGGTCTCAGACGAGCGGGTGTTCCTCGAGCGGCTGGACTCCGGACGGCTGGACACCTTCCTCCGGGTCTGTCTGCGCCGCCGGATCCGTCCCGCGCCGCTGGTGAACAGCACCCAGTCCAGGAAGCCCGGGGTGTGGACGACGGTGCGCCCCGACGCGCTGGTGCCGGCCGAGCGGGGCGCGGACGGCATACCGATGTCCGGCGGGTCTGGAGGAGGGCAGGACGCGCAGGCCAAGGAGCGTCGCGACGAGAGCGCGCCCTCGCCCTCCACGACCTCGCGACCCGGTCCTCCCGGGCGCCGCTCGTGGTGGGTGGCAGGTGCGGCAGCCGGGTTGCTCGCCGCCGGGGGCGTGGCCGCTGCACTGACGCTGGGCGGATCGGGGTCCGATGAGCCGGCTGCCTCCCCGACCGCTCCGGGGGCAGCCACATCGCAGGGCGCCGCGGCCGCACCGGCCACCGAGACCGGGGGCTCCGGGACCGAGGCGTCCGAGACCGAGGCCTCCGAGGGCGGGGGGTCGGTGGACTTCGCGGGGGTCTTCACCAGCGCCTGTGACCCAGCGGCGCCGGACTGTGACACGTATGTCGAGCCCGACGTCGTGGCCACCTTGGCGTGCGATGGTGACGCGTGCGTCATCTCCTTCGCGCAGGTCGACTGGGCCGCCGTGCCACCCCTGACCCGCTCCGATCCCACGACCTTCACGGGCGAGGACGTCAACATCTGCGACCAGCCGGTGACCGTCACCGTCGAGCTGGTGGGCTCGGCGCTGAGCATGGAGCAGGTCGGAGGCTCGAGTCCCCCCAGCTGCTGGTCGGGGACCAACACCTTCGAGGGCGAGTACGTCGCCGGCGAGCTCAGCGGATGGGCGCCGTAGCCCGGCTCAGGAGGGGGTGCGTTTGGTTCGTTCTTCCCTACCCTGGAGCGCTATAGCGCCGCAGAGTGATGACAACGAACCAAACACGGGGAGCGGGGAGGCGGCGCTCGGCGGTCACTGGATCCGCTCGAGATGGGCGGCGACGATCCGGTCGATGAGCTCGGCGGGCCAGGGATCCGCGTAGCGGAAGTGCAACGTCCCCTTCGCCTTGCGGTAGGGCGTCAGGTCGGCCTCCAGCGCCGCATCGGTGGCGGAGTCGGGGACCGGATAGATGGCCAGGTGCTCGTCCCAGAGCCCCACGTGGAGCAGGACCCGTCCGTCGACGAAGAAGCTCGGCATCTTGTAGGACAGCCGTTCTCCGACCCGGTCCCCACTCACCTGACGCAGGACCGCGGACCGGACCAGCGCATACCTCTCGGCACCTCGGGCCGGCGCCTGCTGGAGGTATGCGGTGGTCTCCTCCGCGATCCCGCTCACGTTCTTCTTGGCGTTCATCGGTTCAGTGTCTCGCCCATTGGAAGAGCTGCGATATAGCTACGACAGCTGACATGGGACCGGTTCGGCGAATAGACCAATGGGTACCTGTCGATCCACCGGACGGACGCACATGGAACTCATCGGCTTCATCCCGAACAGCTTGGAGGATTCGCCAGGCGATACCTACGTGATCCGCCTTGCGGGTCGGACGATCCAGGTGGAGGCCTGGTGGTCCCGATTCGGTGGCGGTGTGAATGCCTATGTCGACGGAGTGCCGGTCGAACGCCTGCCGGAGTCCGGCTTCGACTACGACGCGTTCGACCGGCTCCGCGCACGGTTCGATCGGCGGTATTTCGCCGACGAGAGGCACGTGGAGTTGCACCGGTTGCACGCCCGACTGATCGACGATGCCTTGCGGTGGGTCCGCTCTGATGCGGCTGGCTCCCGTCGGCCTACCTGTTAGCGAGCCCGTCGAGTCGCAGCATCGTGCTCTCGTCGCGGTGCGTGCCGCTGGTGCCGACGTGCTTGTCGCTGATCTCGGGCCCGTTGCGGATCACGTGCGCCAAGGCCATCGCGTGACCGCGGCCCAGGCCGTATGCGTCGGCCAGCCAGGAGACGATCTCGCTGGCCTTGGTGTCGGGTCCGTAGCCGCGCGCGGACGCCTCGTCGACGAGCTGCTGGGGGATGACGCCGGTCTTCTTCTCGATCGCGTCGAGGTAGGCCTGGAAGGACATGTCGCTCTCCGTTCTCTGAAGTCAGGCTGGGCAGCTGCGCTCAGGCCGCGAGTAGGTCGTCGATCTGGTTGATCGCAAGGGTGGCGCCTTCCTCCATACCCATGTCGAGCACCTGCTGCAGGCCCTCGGCGGTCTCGTAGACGGAGGTGAAGGTGGCGCGGGTGCCACCGTCGATGGCCTCGAAGGCGTAGACGCTGCGGCTCACCGGCATGGTGTCGATCGGGTTGAGGTCGTCGTCGGCGAACCCGTCCTCGATCGTGAAGCTGCGGGGCTCGTCGACCTCGAGGACGCGCCACCAGCCGCCGGAGCGCTCGCCGTCGGGGCCGGTCATGTAGTAGCGGCTCATGGCGCCGGGCTTGAGCTCGTGCTCGACGAAGGTCGCCGGCCAGGTGGGGGGACCCCAGACCTGCTCGAGCTGACGCGGGTCGGCGTAGATGCCCCAGACGCGCTCCACCGGTGCGGCGAACTCCGCGGTGATGACGAGGGTGCGCTGGTCGAGGTCCTTGGTGACGTTGGTGACGGGCATGGATCAGTCCTCCTGAGACGGGGTGGTGCTCTGATGTGGGGTTGCGCTGATCGGCGAAGTATCGCCAGGTGCGTCGCTGAGCAGGAGATCGATGCGGTCGATCCGACCGCGCCAGGTCGCCTCTATCTCGTCGAGCATCGACGCGACCGAGCGGACCGCCTCGACGTCTCCGCTGGCCAGCTGCTCGCGCCCACTTCGACGCTTCGTGACCAGACCGGCTCGTTCGAGCACAGCGACGTGCTTCTGCACCGCGGCAAAACTCATCGGATAGAGCGCCGCGAGCTGTGAGATCGACTGCTCCCCGGCCAGGACGCGGCGCAGGATGTCACGCCTTGTCCGGTCCGAGAGCGCATGGAACAACGCATCCGCGCGGTCCTCGCTCTCACTCACAGGTCGAATCTACAACCAGATGGTTGTAGGTTGTCAACCCCAAAAGCGTCCTCGAATCACACTCTCGGATGTACGAGGCGCGCGATCACGATGTCGGCGCCAAGTGATATGTCTTAGGCAGCAGTGCAAGATCAAAGGGGTGGAACTGATGGCCACTGTGGCAACGATGCCAAGTGAGGTCTGGGCGTCGTACCTAGCCTGGAATGACGCGATTGCGGAAGTCGTCTTCCCAGAGCTGGAGGTGCCCGAGCCTGTCTATCTCGACCTAGAAGACGACGTCCTGAGTGAGATCGGCGCACGGGTGGGTGTAGCCGGTGGCCACGCAGAGGCCTTGTCAAGGGCTGTCGCGGCGACGCTGGGGACTGGATATCGAGCATTTGCTCCCCATAGCCGTAGGCTCGCCGATTGGGCCCGGGGCGACCGGCTGGACCCCCCACCGATCCTCCCAGTGCTGTCAGTGCTGTCACTCGCGGCCGAAGCCATGGCCGCTGGCGAAGGCTTCGTCTCGCACGACTTCTACGGTCGCCTCAGAGCTCTACTCGAGCTTGATCCGGATGATCAGAACATCGTGACCTCATACAGGCGTGTTGCTGAGCGCTTCTGGGGCGCGCTCAACTCGTGGCTCAACGAATGGGGAGGGCAGCGTGGGCTTCCGACTGCCTTCGCCCTCGGGCATCGATACGTCGGCCTGCCAATGTCACAAGCCCTGGTACGCAAGGCCGACCGGGAACGCCTCATTCAGTTCTTCCTTCGATTCGGGTTCTCACCTGGCTCGGATGTCACACCAGGCGAGCTAGAGACCGTCCTAGACCTATGGATGAGGGAAACGCCTTGTCCTGCAACCCGTAACCTCGCGCGACTCTGGGAGAAGCGAGAGGCGCACAGCCGCATTGCCCAGGCGGCTTCGGTGTCCCTGTCGGCATGGGATGGTCGCGTCAACGAATCAGGTGATGGGAGCACGGCGGAGGGCCGCATAGCCCTAGGTCTGGAGATAAGTGGCTTCCCGCGCAAGCGGTTCTCGATCGACGTGTTGGTCTATGCCGACCGGCCAGAGCTCGAACGTCCCGCCGAAGTCCAGACGGCTGATGGGACGAAGACCTTTGGTCTCTCGCCGGTCGGCCCAGGCTCACTGCTCCTAGGTGGCCTCGGTGACTTCGACAACGCGGGCTTGCTAGAGGGTGTGCTCAGGGTCCGTGACACTCTCTCAGGCCGAACCTTTACCCGCCGGCCGAAGCGCCTGCTCGTGTTTCGCCAGGATCCACTCTCAATGCGATGGCTCGAGATCAGTCAGGTTCTCCTGGGAGAGGACGTCCGCCTGATCGTACGTAGCGATCTGCTCGACCGTCTGGTGGGTGTGCTGGAACAGATAGCCCGACCAGGGTGGCGAGTAGTGGAGTCAGGCTACGCAGGTCTTCCCGAGGACTGGGCAGTGGTGCTGGATGTCGAGGTGCTGACACACCTTGCCGAGCTCGAGCGCACCATGGACGACTTGGGAGCTTTAGTCCCACTCACGCACAGTCAGCTCAAGCTGGCGGGCGGACTTGCCCTCCCCGGCGCGAGCCGGGGGAAGTGGCACTCTTGGGCACCTCCGGAAGTTCGCGCGGTGAGCGACACTCCTAAGGGCTTCCGCCTCTGCCTTCTCGATGTGAGTGAGCGCGGAGATGTTGACGACGGCACGTTCGAGACCCTGGCCGAGTGGACTGACGACGGGCAGGGCCTCCTGCTCGTTGATCTCGCAGAACAAGGTCTGCCCGATGGAGACTACCGACTGGAACTCGTACCACATGGACAGAAGGATCCGCTGACAACGCAGCACTTTAGGCTCCGAAGTGGGGACAGTCCCGACCTCATCCAGTGGCACAGAGTCCCTGACACCGCGTACCACCTCGCTGACCCATTGGGCGTCATCGGCGCTAGCTCCCAGGCCGATGGGTGCTCGGTGTCTGGAGCTGTGGTGATCGCAAGAGAGGGTCTGGCCGGACTCCAGTCCGCATCCCTGCCGCCCGCACCGTGGTGGTCCACGGACAATCGGCAGCAAGAGGTGTCCGGAGGAGTCTCACGCTCCTCGGTTCAGCTGGAGCGAGTCCCCAACTCTTCCTGTCTGTACACGGGGAGACACCATGAGGAGATTGATCTCGTCCCCCTCGATAAGCGTTTGAGGCCAATGACCAAGTTCTCTCTCGGACGCTGCAAGAACTGCGGGCTGGTCCGCCGATACTCCACGGACTACTACAAGAATCGGCGAGCCCACCAACGTCGCAAGGCCCAGGTCCAAGTTGATGAAGCACACCGAAGCCTCCACAACGTGAAGGACGTTCCAGACTCGACCACCGCCGTGTCCTGGGATCTGGTGCTCGATGGTGTGATGCACACCGGGGGAGGCCCGTGGGCATCACTGGAACGGCTTGCCATGCATATCGATGCGACCGGCCTGTTCGTGGATCAGTTCGCTCGGTCCCTGGAGGCTCTTGGGCACATCGACATCCGACGGGATCCTGACACCCTGCGCCCGACGCACTGGGAGGTCACCCCATCCGCACTAGCAAGCACCTCCAACGGTGATTTCTTGGTGGGTTTCTGGCCGAATGAGCTCACTGCCGAAGTGGCGGAACTCTTGTCGGAGTACGCGATCGATCAGGAGTGTCTGAAGAACACCGAAGGACCGGCATCGTGGTTCCTCCAGGGGCAAGACGTGTATCCGACCCTCAAGGAGGCCGGCTACGACGTCTCCTCGAGTGGAGACTCGTGGCACCACATCGCTGTCCTGCTGCCGACTCTCAGTCGCTTGATCGACAGCTTGCCGCGTAGGTCCGCAGACGTCGACGGCAAGATCAAGGTCTTCGATGTCCCAACCGCCCGCTGGGTAGACGCTCGCGATGTCAGAGCGGCTGGAGCGTACCGCGTCAGCCGATTCTCGACCTTGGATGTCATCCGTACTGAGGGGGACGTGCGGAGGGGACAGATCGCCGTCTCCACCGTGCAGCTCAGCAAACATGCAGCCGCTCTGATCGCCGGGTGTCCACCACTTCTGGCCTACCGTCCTGACGAGAAGGAGCTACTCGTGCCCTTGGGCGCGGATCTTCCTTGCCTGTACGGCCGTGCCGCCGTGCTGTGCTCCGGGTTGCTTCCCGAGGTCCGCGGTCGGCTCCTGGTCTATCGCAACGTGCCCGCGTCCCTGGCGCAGCACCTCTCCCACCTCTTGAGCCACTAGGAGGAGAAGCAGATGGTCGAAACGGGGATCCAGAGTCCCATCGAGGTCGCGTCCGGGCTCAAGGAGACCTTGCTCAGCTACATCGATACGGCGTTCGCTCTCCGCGACGAGTCGCTGCGACGGGAGAGGCGCCGACTCCTAGAGCGCGACGGGCAACTGATGCAGGACGTTTTGCTTGAGCCCGTGCTGCCCTACGACGGCACGGACAACGCGATGGACGTGTGCCGTGCTGTCGGCCTGCGCGAGAACGAGGCGAAGTTTCTCATCTCATCAGTCTTTCGAACGGACGATCCAGGCTCTCTCAACCTCCGACAACATCAGGCCGAGTCTTTGAGGAAGGCGTTCTCGGAGGCTGGGTGGAATCCCGTTGTCACGTCCGGCACTGGGTCGGGAAAGACGGAGTCGTTCGTCCTACCTGTCCTTGCGCGACTCCTCATGGAGGCAAGGACGTGGGGACCCACACCACTGGCGAACGAGTGGTGGCTCAAAGGGAGGTGGTCACCCCTTCGCGATGACTCGAGACCCGCTGCCTTGAGAACCGTGATCTTGTATCCGACAAACGCGCTGGTTGAGGATCAGATCTCACGCCTCCGACGCTCGCTCCGACGAATCGAGTTGCAGGGTGGACCTAGGCTCTGGTTCGGCCGATACACGTCCGCGAGTCCCGGCGGCTCCACCATGCCGAAGAATGGCCATCACGCCCGATTGAAGGAGATCGCCGCCGACCTTCGCGACATGGTGCACGAGTTCGATGCGTTGGCAGGGCTCTCCGAGGAACTGCTATCGCAGATCACGGACCCCCGCAGCACGGAGATGGTCACTCGATGGGACATGATCGAGAGCCCTCCGGACATACTCGTGACTAACTACTCGATGTTGAACGTGATGCTCATGCGTCGCCTCGAGCAACCCATGTTCGCTCAGACCCGCGCATGGCTGCAGGAGGACTCTGCGCGAGTATTTACTCTGGTTGTCGATGAGTTGCACCTATACCGCGGCACTCAGGGCGCCGAAGTTGCCCTTATCGTACGGAATCTCCTGGATCGCCTAGGACTTGAGCCGAATTCGCCACAGGTGCGGGTTATTGGGACGAGCGCATCCCTCGGGGAGGGCTTGGGCTACCTCGAGTCCTTCTTTGGGCTGCCTCGGGCCACCTTCTCCGTCATCCCCGGCAATCCTCGGGACGTCGCCGCGAATATCCCTCTCGATGCACCTGCCGTTGAGAAGGAGCTAGAAGCCAAGGGCTTTGTCCGGGGGATAGACGAGGCAATTGCCCAGGCCTGCTTGGACCCATCGTCCGGGAGGATTCGCGCGACGACCGTGCGCGACCTCGAGCAGCGACTCTTCGGGTCTCAGCCGCCCGGGCTTGTGGAGCGCGTGCTCGAGTCACTTGCCGTGAGTCCACAGCCTGAGCAGATCCCGTTCCGGGCTCACTTGTTCATGCGGACCATGCGTGGGCTGTGGGCATGCGTCAACCCGGAGTGCAGCGAGGTCCCAGGGGGACCCATCGAACGCGCGGTTGGCAAGCTCTACCTGCGCCCGATGCAGTTCTGTCCATGTGGCGGGCGCGTCCTCGAGCTTCTCTACTGCAACCAGTGCGGCGATGTCAGTCTTGGTGGCTTCGTTGTAGGCCTCGAGGAGGGACAGCCTTTCTTGGCCTCGACCCCTGACAGAGGCGAAGACGTGCCGCCCGTCTTCCGGCGGAGCGACCAGGGCTACCGCTGGTACCGTCCTGGCGTCGCGTCGGCCAACACTTCTTGGCAACACACGGGGCCGGACGGTGCCCGCTTCGAGTTCCGCTTCACTCCAGCCAGGCTCCATCCAATGCTGGGCTTTGTGGAGTGCCCAACCGACGACGCCACTGGCGTCATCATGACCCGGGGTCGGGCATCGACTGGTTGGTCACCACCCGCACTGCCGACTCGATGCCCGCACTGCGGTCACTCCGAGAGACAGCAATCATTCAAGAGCGGAACGGTTCGTTCCCCCATTCGTGCCCACACCCAGGGTGCTTCTCAGGCAGCACAGTTGCTGGTCTCGCACATGGTTCGTTCGACTGGAGACGATCCAGAAACGGGAAGAACGATCGTCTTCACAGATAGTCGTGACGACGCCGCTCGCACTGCCATCGGCCTGTCGGCCAATCACTTCGCCGACTTGGTGAGGCAGCTGGTCCAGCAGGAGATGACCTCGTCCGAGGACGATACGGCCCGGATCCTGCGCGAAGGGGCTCGCTTCAGTTTGGATGTCTCCGAGCTGGCGCGCTACCAACAGCTGGCCCAACAGTTCCCAGAGGTGACCTACGCCTACCAAGATCTGGCACGGGGCAACGCGACGGCTCAGGCCTTGGAGGCAATCCAGGAGTTCGAGGCCGCGCGACAAGGTCCCTCCTCGCGCCCCTGGCCGGATCTGGTGGAGTCGAGCATCAAGTCTCTTGTTGCCCTCGGCGTTCCTCCCGGGGGGCCGCGGGCGTCACTCCTGAGGCTCGAGGACGGCAAACCCTGGAACCTTGTGTTTGACCCGCCCAGCGAAGGAGAGTGGATCCCACTCCCCCCGGGGCCCGCGCGGTCCGATGAGCGGTCACGCTACCGGCGCGAACAAGTGATCGCCATGGCCGACGCACTGTTTGGTGGTGCGGGACGCGACTCGGAAGAGACGGGCGTTGCATTCGTCGATATCTCTCACACGGAACCCGTGGATCCGGTGATGCGAGATGCAGTCCGCTCTGTCCTGCGCATCTATCTAGAGGCCAACTACTGGAGACCGCGCGAGACGGAGCGAAAGGCGTCGCGCCCCGAGAAGGCGACCAACTACATCGAGCGGCTTGCCGACAAGCTGAAGAAGGAGCTCTCCGCCGTCGAGAACGACCTTGAGTTGCTCTTAGGTGGCGTGCTTGACCAGGGTTGCATCAACCTGTCCGCCCTTGACTGTCCACTCCAGATGACCCCATTCGGCGAGAGCGTGTGGGTTTGCGATCTCTGCGGTCGTCATCACGGGCACAGCTCTGCGGGCGTCTGCGTGCGCGCGGGCTGCTCGGGCACTCCCACAGAGCGGCCGCGTACCGAAGCAAGATCTGACGCCTACTACGCCAGCCTTGCCCGTCTCGAGCCTCGTCGGCTGGCGGTTGCGGAACTCACCGGGCAGACCCGACCCCCCCGGGAACAGCGTGAGAGGCAGCGGCTCTTTCGCGGAGCCCTTCTGCCGGCACCTCGCGAGAACCCGCGGACATCACCTCTCGACGTGCTCAGTGTCACGACCACCATGGAGGTCGGCGTCGACATCGGTTCACTGAGGTCCACGGTGATGGGCAACATGCCGCCCCAACGCTTCAACTACCAGCAACGGGTGGGCCGTGCTGGTCGCGCGGGCCAGGCCTTCTCCTACGCTGCAACTTTGTGCCGCGATCGCTCTCACGATGACTACTACTTCAACGCGCCGGAGCGGATCACGGGTGACGCGCCCCCCCAGCCCTTCCTGGACACCAAGCGAGACACGATCGTCAGACGCGTCATCGCTGCGGAGCTGCTCCGACAGGCCTTCGCCGCGTCGCCAGAGCCTCCGACGAGCCAAGGAGCAAGCGTCCATGGCGCGCTTGGGACAAGGGGCGAGTGGGAGCGCCGGAAGCCTTTCGTTAGGGACTGGCTCGCTCACCAGCCCGAGGTGGGACGAGTTGTGCGGAGGTTGTGTGCCTTCACCGGGTTGACCGACATCGAAGGGCTTGTGGACTGGGCACGGAACGACCTCATCGCCGCGATCGATGACGTTGTCGCTGATCCGATGCTGACTCAGACCGAGCTGAGCGAACTGCTCGCCAACGGGGGTGTCCTGCCGATGTTCGGCTTTCCGACGCGGGTCCGCTCGCTCTATCGCGTCCCTCAGGGCATCCCGTCCCGTGAGGCCGAGATCGCCGATCGTCCGTTGGGCCAGGCGGTCTCCGCGTTCGCTCCAGGAGCCCAGATTGTCAAGGATGGCTGGGTATACACAGCAAATGGCTTCGCCTGCCTCTCCAAACAGTTTGGAAAGCCGCGATGGGAAGACCCTCTCAAGTCCAGGGTCCGGGTTCGTCGATGCGCCGAGTGCGGATGCTCCTTGGCGGGAACAGACGGAGCTGAGTGGCCCACTTGCCCTGTGTGCGAAAGCCCCCTCGGAGAGACCACCGTCTACCAGCCCGAGGGGTTCCGAGTGCACAAGGACCGGACAGACGGTCGCCCAGATGAAGACTCTGCACCGTTTGCCTCAAGGCCCGTACTGGGCTGGGTCGATCTGGAGCAGACCCCGGCCAAGGTGGGGTATATGCATGTCTGGCGGCACGAGCAGGCGCAGTTGTTGACCATCAACGACAACGGTGGACACCTCTTCGACATGTACCAGCACAGCGATCGAAGTGTCATCGTCCCTCTCACAGCAGAGGTACCGACAGGTATGACCAAGATCGCCTCAGCGGCGATTGGGGAGCTCCGAGTCACCGATGCCGTGATCATGCTGCTATCGGACCTCCCGCTCGTAGGGGGAGTAGTGGCGACCGCGGAAGCAGCCTGTCCCTCAGGACTTCCGGCCATCATGTCGCTCGCGGACGCACTTCGGCGAGGCGCGCAGCAGCTCCTGGACATCGAGCCGTCGGAGCTCACTGTGGGAATTCAACCCAGGCGAGTGGGTGAGGTGCGAACCGCGGCCGTCTATGCCGCAGACACCCTGGAGAATGGGGCTGGCTACGCAGTAGAGCTCGCCGAGCCCCACCGAGTGTCAGCGGTACTCAATGCTCTCTTGACTGATGTAGCGTCCCGGTGGACGCACGGCGACCACTCGACCTGCGACTCGTCCTGTCCAGACTGCCTACGGTCGTGGGACAACCGCCATCTGCATCCCTTGCTGGACTGGCGTCTTGCACTGGATCTGGCCGAGCTCGCAGTAGGCCGCCCTGTAACCCTGAAGAGGTGGTTCGATCGCTCCGGTGCTTTGACTGCCGGGTTCGCACGTGCGTACTCAGAGGCCCTCGAGGGTCTTGCGGTCGAGTCGGTCCACTCGCTTGACGCAATTACCTGTGGCCGAGTGGCTGTTGCCATCGGACACCCACTGTGGCGCCACGATGAGACCGGGTGGAACGAGGATCAGCGGCAGGCCGCAAACGAGTTGCGGCAGAGGGGTCTCCGGGTTCACATGAGCGACGTGCGGCAACTCCAGCGTCGGCCCGAGGGCATCTACCGGCTGCTTGTGTCAGACATGTAGTCCCATGGATGTCGAACCGACGCGTGTCAGGCCGAACGAGGCAACCAGCCGGCGCTATGCCACCCTCAAACGGTCGAGCACGAGGCCCGAAGTAGCCCTCCGATCCAGCCTGCACGCTCTAGGCAAGCGGTTCCGCATCCAGTTCAGGGTCGACGGACTTCCTCGGCGAAGGATTGACATCGCGTTTCCACGACAGCAGCTCGCAGTCTTCGTAGACGGCTGCTTCTGGCACGGGTGCCCAGAGCACGGCACCAGGCCTGAGACCAATCGAGAGTGGTGGGACTGGAAGATCGCCCGCAACCGTGCACGTGACGTCGACACCGACCAAAGGCTCAAAGAGCTTGGGTGGCGCGTGATCCGGGTATGGGAACATGCGGCCGCCGAGACGGCCGCAGAAGTGATAGTCCAGGAACTCAGCCGACCTAGCCCGCGAGGGGACGTCGCTGACGATCCGCCCTCGAGTACTCCACTTCTCGACGGTTGAACGCCTGTGGGCTCAGGGAGTCTCGGAGCGGACTCAAGTCCGCTCCGAGGACTGAGTCGACAAGCTGGGCAGGAAGGTCCGACGCGTCTCGGGCCACATGCTCACGGAATACGTGCCAGGCGGCGCCGACTGCCACGCCGTTGCCCACTTGCTTGTACGACGCCTGGTCCCGCTGCCCCTCGAACGAGAAGGACCGTGGCAGCCCCTGCAACCTGGCGGCCTCATGTGGGGTAAGGCGACGGCGACGGGACCCGACGACCGATGTCTGGGTTATCGCAACTAGTGCCGGGTAGTAGGTCGGCGCTTTGGCCCTGATTCCGGAGGGTCGAAAGTGCATGATCGTGTCCCACAGGGATCCGGTGTCCTGTGCTTGCCACTCCAGCTTTCGGCGTGACTCTGGGAACCGCCGGAACTCTGGGTGATCTCGGCGCCATGAGTCGATCAGTTCGCGGTGCTCGTCATAGAAGCGGGCGTCCTGTTCGTCGCGGATGAAATAATCGTACATGGCTACTCCTCATGGTCCA
>ERZ747221.3284-NODE-3284-length-13059-cov-3.980434_pt1 | contig 13059 bp, 10 predicted proteins | sample MGYA00374949_ERZ747221 | MGnify/ENA primary metagenome ERZ747221 (study PRJEB28779, sample SAMN05720172) | bioreactor metagenome | isolation source: Anaerobic biogas reactor | place: USA:Washington, USA | collected 2015-08-08 ... | reverse complement strand
GCGATCGGCAATATCACCGACAGCCTGGCTGTCGTGAAGCACATGGTTTACGACAAGAAACTGATAAGCGCCCGCGAGCTGTATGATGCGATCATGAGCAACTGGGAGGGTAAAGAGGACCTGCGCCAGACCATACTCAATGAGGCTCCGCACTACGGCAACGACAATGAATATGTCGACGTATTCGCCAGGTGGGTGTCGGACGTGTACGGCAACGCCATCAATTCGGCCACAGGGCCGCGCGGCAGATGGGCGGCCGGACTGTTCCCGGTAACCGCTCACGTGCTGTTCGGCATGTTCACGGGAGCAACTCCGGACGGCAGGAAGGCGGGCGAACCGCTCTCGGACGGCATTTCTCCCGTGCAGCAGCTCGACCGCAACGGTCCGACAGCCATCATCAAGTCGGTCTCGGCCATCGATCAGAAGAAGTTCTCCAACGGTACACTTCTGAATATGAGATTCCATCCGTCCGCGCTCAGCAATGAAACCGGAAAGGAAAAACTCATTGCCCTGATCAAGACGTATTTCGCACTCGGAGGCATGGAACTGCAGTTCAACGTGGTGAGCCGGGAGACGCTGGAGCGGGCGCGGGAGAAGCCGGAGGAGCATCGGGATTTGCTGGTTCGGGTGGGGGGGTACAGCGATTATTTCGTGAACCTTTCACCGGAGTTGCAGCAGGAAATCATACAACGGTTTGATATTGGCGGGTAGAATGCGGGGTCGCGAAGGCGACGCTTGGAACGATACAGAAACGGAGGCTTGACGATGAAGATTGCGCGGTTTGTGGATGAGTCGTGGCAGGTTCAGTATGGCGTGGTGGAGCCGTCGGCGGATGGGAGGGCGGTTCGGGCGGAGGTGATCGAGGGGAACATTTTCGGGCGGTTTTCGCCGAGCGGGGTGGTGGTTGGCGTTAAGAAGCTGCTGGCGCCGGTGAGTCCGCCGAACGTGATCGCGATCGGGCTGAACTATCGGGATCACGCCAAGGAGTCGGGGATGGCGATTCCGGAGGAGCCGGTGATTTTTCTGAAGGCGACGTCGTCGGTGGTGGGGCCGGAGGACGCGATCGTGCTGCCGGCTGAGGCGCCGGACGAGGTGGACTATGAGGCGGAGCTGGTGGTGGTCATCGGCAAGGAGTGCTTCGAGGTCTCCAAGGAGCAGGCGCTGGACTACGTGTACGGCTACACCATCGGCAACGACATGAGCAGCCGTGACATCGAGGGCGAGAACCCGCTGTACCTGCCACAGGCCAAGGTCTTCCGCCACGGTTGCGCCCTCGGCCCGGCCATCCTGATCGCCAGGGAGGGCGTCGACCCCGGCAACCTCGCCGTCAAGCTCCACATCACCCGAAGCGGTCAGACGGCCTTCCAGGGAGAGACCCACACCAGCAAGATCCACCGCAAGCTGGAGGAGCTGGCCCGCTACCTGGGTGCCTACAACGATTTCCCCAACGGTGCCTTTCTGCTCACCGGCACCGGCGTGGTCCCCCCGGATGACTTTACCCTGCAGGATGGCGATGTCGTCTCCATCACCATCGACGGCATTGGCACGCTGACCAACACGGTGCGGCAGATGTAGAGCTGACCGCCTAAAGGAAAACACCCTCGCGCAGCGGCAGGCGCGAGGGTGTTTTCCTTTCCGTTACGGTTGCTGCGCGCCCTGCGCCGCCAGCCGGATGCTGTAGAGCGAGGTCTTGGCCGTGATATAGAGCGTCCGCTTGTCGGCGTCGCCAAAGGTGCAGTTGGCCGGCGCCTGCGGCACCTGGATGATCCCCAGCAGCTCCCCGCTGGGCGCGAACACCTGGACGCCATCCCCCGCCGTGCTATAGAGCCGCCCCGCCGTGTCCATCCGCATCCCGTCCGGCACCCCCGGCTCGATGGTGGCAAAGAGCCGCCCATCGGCCAGCGTGTTGGTCGGCGTCACGCGAAAGACCCGCACGTGGTGGCGCTCCCGCGACGAGTCGGCGATATAGAGCAGCGACTCGTCCGGCGAGAAGCAGAGGCCATTGGGCTTGTCAAAGTCGTCGGCCAGCGCCGTCAGCGTCCCGTTCGGGTCCAGCCGAAAGACGTACTGCCTGGGCTGCTCTTGCATCTCGGGCTTGATCCCGTAGGGCGGATCAGTGAACCAGATGGTGCCATCGGCCTTGACCACCACATCGTTGGGCGAGTTGAGCCGCCTCCAGCCGAACTGGCTGGCCAGCGCGATCACGGCGCCGTCCTGCTCGGTGCGGCTCAGCCGCCGCGCCGAGTGCTCGCAGGTGATCAGCCGCCCCTGGCGATCCAGCGTGTTGCCGTTCGAGTTGCCGGTCGGCTCGCGCCAGACCGAGAGGCCGTCGGCCTTGCTCCAGCGATAGATGCGGTTGGCTGGGATATCGCTGAAAAGCAAATAGTCGCCCTCCGCCACCCAGACCGGCCCCTCGGTGAACTGGAAATCGCCTGCCAGCTTGGTCAGCCGGGAATCCGGCGCCAGGATATCGCGGAAAGCCTCGGAACGGATATCAAACCCTTCCATGGATGCCTCCTCGGCGCTAGGCCGTCTTGCCACGTCCGGCGATGGGCCAGATAGCCTCCAACACGCCGTCGCGGATCACGTGGAACTCGTCGTGCAAGTTGATGGTGGTGCACCCGTGGGTGGGGATCAGCTCAATCTTGTCGCCGACGCGGAGCTTGGCGGCGTTGGCCTCCGGGGCCAGCTTGCCGTGCTCCTCGGACAGCCCCTTGAGCGTCCAGCCCTGCGGCGCGATGACCTTGGGCAGGCCGAACTCTTCCGTCAAGCACTTTTTGCCCGCGTCAGTGACGGCATGCGCCTCCCGCACGTGGATGACCGTGGAGAGGAGCGTCAGCGCGCAGCCGAACTCGGTCATCCCCACCTTGTCGTGGTACTGCGCGTCCATGGTCAGGTAGGAGCCAGTCTGTAGCTCGGTGATGCCGGGGTAGCGTCCGGTGATGGCATACGTCCCCGTCCCCGCCGCGGAGACGATGCCCACCGGGATGCCCGCCGCCACGATGGCGTCCCGCGTGCCCACCAGCAGCGCCATGGCTTTCTCCGCCACGCGCTTGCGCTCGGCCAAGTCCTGGATCATCACGGCGTGCCCCTCATAGCCCATGATTCCCTCGAAACGCAGCGAAGGGTGCGCGACGATCTCTTTGGCCAACGCCACCGTGGGCTCGCCCGGCAGGGTGCCACTGCGGTCCATGCCGTTGTCCACCTCGATGATCACGCGCAGCCGCACGCCCTTGTCCGCCGCCGCCTTGGCCAGGTCGCGGACGTTGGCCACCGTATCCACCGCCACCATCACCTCGGTGTACCCAGCCAGGTTCACCAGGCGGGCGATCTTGGCCACGCCGATGATCTGGTTGGCAATGAGGATGTCTTTGATCCCCGCCGCCGCCAGCGCCTCGGCCTCGCCCAGCTTGGCGCAGGTGATGCCCAGCGCCCCCGCCGCCAACTGCATCTGCGCCAAAATCGGCGTCTTGTGCGTCTTGAAGTGGGGGCGCAGCTTGACCGGCAGCGGGGCCACGAAATCGGCCATCCGCTTGAGGTTGGCCTCCACCACCCGGATGTCCAGGCACAGCGCCGGCGTGTCCAGGTCTTCTTTTTTCATCCCAACGACGTTGTACGACATGATTCCTCCCTTTTCTACGCTCGGCGCAGCGCCCGCCCAGGCAGCGCGCCAGTATGGACCTCAGTATCGAGCACCAACTGCCCATTGACCAGCACGTGGACGATCCCCTCGGACATGCGCGTGCCCTCCTCATAGGTGGCGCGGTCGATCACGCGCTCGGCGTCAAAGCAGACCACGTCCGCCGCCATCCCCCGCGCCAGCAGCCCGCGGTCCCGCAGGCCGATATGTTGCGCCGGCAAGGAGGTCATCTTGCGCACCGCCTCCTCCAGCGTCAGCACCTTGCGCTCCCGCACATAGTGGCCCAGGATACGGGGATAAGTCCCGTGGCCGCGGGGGTGGGGCTTGCCGCCCACCGGCACGGCATCGCTGCCGAACATCTGGCAAGGGTGGCGCATCAGCGCGGCCACCTGCTCCTCGTCGCGATGGTTCTGGTGGCCGATGATGGTCACCGCCATTCGCTCCGCCAGGAGCAGTTCCACCACGAAATCGGTCAGCGACTGCCCCGCCAGCTCGGCCGCCTGCGGCAGGCTCAGCCCCTCGTAGCAACGGTTCTCGGGCCGGTTCACCCCCGAGATCACGAACGCCTCCCAGGCTGGACGGGGCTTGCCATCCTGTTCCAGGATGTCGCGCAGGCGCTCCCGAGCCTCGCGCGTGCGCAGTCGCGCCAACGAGGCCTCGACGCCGCCCGCCCCCAGCCAGGCGCCCAGCGGCGGCGAGAGGATGGTCGAGCCGGCGCGGTACGGGTAAAGGTCGTAGGTGAACGCGATGCCTTCGTCCCGCGCCCGGTCCACCAGCGGCAGGATCGTCTCGGGGTTGACGTTAAAGTGCGAGATGTGCACCGCGGCGCCGGATCGCCGCCCCACCTCCAGACATTCCTCCAGCGCCGCCGCGGCCGTCTCCATATAGCCCCGCATATGCGCCACAAAGGCGCCGCCGGCCTCGGCCACGGGCTCGCAGAGCGCCGCCATCTCGGCCACGTCGGCCCAGATCGCAGGCTCGTAGTACAGGCCGGTGGAGAGCCCCACGGCGCCCTCGGCCATCCCCTGCGCCACCAGCGCCTGCATGGCTCGCAGCTCGTCGGCGGTCGGCGGCCTCTGGGCGTTGCCCATCACCTCGTAGCGAATGACCCCATGGGGCAGCAGATAGGCGACGTTCGTCGCCACCTGGCCATCGTACCGCGCCAGGTACTCGGCGATGGTGGACCAATCCCAGGGCTCCGGCGTGGGACCGTAGAGCCCCACCATGTACTCGCGCCAATAGGCGCGGTTGCGCGGCGAGATGGGCGCATAGGAGATGCCATCCTGCCCCAGCAGCTCGCTGGTGATGCCCTGGCGGACCCGGTGCTCGTGGCGAGGGTTCGCCAGCAGCGCCATCTCGGAATGGCAGTGGGCGTCGATGAACCCCGGCGCCACCACCAGCCCCGCAGCGTCGATCACCCTTCTGGCCTGCGCCCCCGCCAGGTGGCCCAGGTCGATGATGCGCCCGCCCTGCACCGCCACGTCGCCATAGCGCCAGGGGTTGCCGGTCCCGTCGACGAGGCGGCCGCCCCGGATCAGGAGGTCAAGCATCGAGCGGCCTCGCAGTCCATGATCTCCTCCGGCGTCCAGCCGAGCATGGCCTTCTTCTCTCGCACATAGTACCAATAGTCGGCCAGCTTGACGCCCGCCGGCGTGCGGTGGTCCACGTGGGGGATGAACCCGCCCTCGGCCACCGTGGGCTCCAGCCGCTTCAGCTCGGCCAGGATCGCCTCGCGCCCGGCTAGCAAGGCCATTTTGTCGAACCCGCCCAGGAGCAACAGGTCGCGCCCGTGCCGCTGGCGCAACGCCACCGGGTCCGTCCCCGCGCGCACCTCGATGGGGAAGAGGCAATTGTAGCCCGCCTCCAGCCAATGCGGCACAAGCTGGGTGATATTGCCGTCGCAGTCCGTCCAGATCACGTCCACGCCGTGCTGGCGCAGGAGGTCGGCGATGCGTTTGCAGCGCGGGGCCACCAGATCGCGGAACATCTTGGGGCTGATGATCGGCCCATTGTTGAAGGCCATGTCTTCCCACCCGCCCGCGCAGTCGAACTGGACCAACCGCAGCGCCGGCTTGATGGTCTCGATGATCAGATTGCACATGGTCTCCACCATGTCCTCCACCAGCCAGGGATCATCATAGACCATCATGGCGATGGTCTCGAAACCCATCCAATCCCTCGGGCGGCCGAAGAGCGAACCGATGTTGATGCCCACCGGAAGGTTGCTCTCCCGCAGCCGCGCCGCCCGCTCCAGGGCATCCGCCGGAAGCCGCCCCGGCGTGTCAGGATTCAGGCGTTCCTTAAAGCGCGCCCAGTCGTCGCGGTTCTTGACCGGGAACGACAGAAAGTGCGGGATGGAGGAAGAGCCATCCTTGTTCACCTCGCCGATGGAGCCATTGGTGTCCTGCACCACCATGTGGTGCTCGTCCTCCTGGAGCACCTTGTACTCGAAGCGCGGGCTCAGGTCGACGTTCACCGGGAACCCGGTGCGCCGATCATAGCCAAAGAAGGCGTCGAGCTGCGCCTCGGTGGTGATCTCGCGCGGCAGCCCCTGCTCATGCCACTCGGCGTAGAGCTCGGCCCAGTAGCCGAACTCGTAGCAAGGGATGCGGTCCACCGCTTGATAGTGGAACACCCGCTGCCACCTCTCCTTTGGGGTCATCTTGGCGTTGGTGATGGCCTTCCCTTGCCCGACCACGCTCTCTTGCGCGAACCGCTTCAGTTCCGCCTGTTCCATGCCCGATCCTTTCCGTTATGTCGTGTTATCTAGGCCACTGCGCCGATCTGTCAAGTACCCTGTGGACCAGCCCAGGAGCCCCCTACGAGCCCGCTGTCCCCCTCTGAGCGAACTCGGGCCAGTCGTGCTTGGGGCAAAAGTTGTACCGCAGGACGTGCGTGGCGATCACGCCGTTGCCCCACCGGCTGGCCCAGGCCGCGCCCTCACGTTCCACCCACGTCCCCAGGTCCACCGGGGCCCGAAAGTCGACAAAGTCGGCCCAGCTCCCCCCGAAGCGGCGCGGCCACTCGCGGGTCAGCGGGTTGTCCTGGTCGCGCCGTCCCTGCTCGTGCAGCCGGCGGTGGGTCGCCTCCATATCGGCGAGGATGCGCCCATCGTACAGCCCCTGCCAGCCCCAGGGCAGCGAGCCGTGCTTGCCCCACTGCACCTCATAGCGCGGCCGCCCTCCCTGCGCGTTGGCCTCCTCCACCGCCGGGGCCGAGGACGCGATGAAACCGTGATAGTAGGCCTGCACCCGCACCACGCGGCCTGCCCCATCGTGCGCCACCCAGATCACCTCGTGATCGCAGGGCTCCTGGTCATCGGCAAAGTCGATGTCGTCCTCCCAAAAGAGGTGATAGGCGATCTCGTGCCGCGCCGGGTGCACAATCACCGCCGCCGCCTTGAGCGGGAGCGGCTCGGCGGGGGTGATGTAGAGCCTCGGCAGATGCCTCCGCACGGCGGTCCTCTGATCCTCGCTCAGCGGCGCGGGCGGGTCTCGCCTGAGCACGTCCCAATAGGCGAAATACGCCTCCCGCAGGTGCTTCTGGCGATGATGATCCACCGCCGCCGCATAGAGCCGCTCCAGCTCCTCCATGGTTGCCCCCTTAGGCGGCGTGTTTGCCGCGGTAACGCTGCACCACCCGGTAGAGCACCTCGGCGCCAAAGTCGATGCACTCGACCGGCGCGCGCTCGTCGGCGTTGTGGGCGCTGCGCAGCACGTTGATATCGGGCGGCAGGTTCATGGGCGTGTAGCCGTAGGTCTGGATGCCCAGCTTGGCGAAAAAGCGGGCGTCGGTGGTTGCGGCCAGCATGTACGGGATGGGGATGGCCGCCGGATCGGCTTCGCGCAGCGCGTCGCCCAGTAGCCCAAAGAGGCCCATGTCGGGGTTCTCTTGCGGGCCCGGGTCATAGCGCACCAGCGATAGCTCCACCTCCGGGCCCAGCAGCGCCTGCACCTCGGCCAGCACGTCATCGCTGCGGAACCCCGGCAGCGCGCGGCCGTCCAGCAGCACCGTGGCCTCCGAGGGGATCACATTGGCCTGGTGCCCGCCCTGCACGATGGTGGGGCTGACGGTGTTGTGGAGCATGGCGTTGAAAAGCAGTCCTTCGGCGCCCAGCGCGTCCAGCACGCCGTCCGTCTGGGCGGGGTCCAGCAACTGCCGCGCAAAGCGGCCCTCCTCGCCCAAGCCCTCGGCCACGCCCTCCAAGAGCATGCGCGCCACGGGGGTGATGTGCACCGGCAGCCGCCGCTGGTCCAGCGTGGCCAGCATCTTGGCCAGCTTGGCCATGGTCCCGCCGCGGATGGGCATGGAAGCATGGCCAGCGGGGCCGCGCACCTTGGCCTCCATGCGACAGACCTGCTTCTCCGCCACCTGGATGCCGTAGAAGCGCTTGCCCCCGATATACAGCGGGAAGCCGCCCAGCTCGCCCAGGGCATAGCGCACCCCCTGAAACAGCTCGGGATGCTCGTCCACCATGTACCGCGCGCCATAGATGCCCGCGTTCTCCTCGTCGGCCAGCGCCACGTAAAGGAGATCGCCGGCGGGCGCAAAGCCCTCGGCCTTGGCCCGCAGCATGGCCGCCAGCATCATCGCCATCGCGCCCTTCATGTCCAGCGTGCCCCGGCCCCACAGGCAGCCGTCGGCGATCTCGCCGGCAAAGGGGGGATGCTGCCAAACCTGCCCTACGGTGGTGACTACGTCCACGTGGCCGTAGAGCATGAGCGGCGGCGCCTCGCCACGCCCCGGCAGCCGGGCCACCAGGCTCGGGCGCTCGGGAACCTTGGCGCAGATCGTCGTCTCGATCCCTGCGTCGCGCAATAGCCCATCCAGGTACTGGATGCAAGCCCGCTCGTTGCCCGGCGGGTTGGTGGTGTCGTAGCGCACCAAGTTGCGCAGTATCTCCAACGGTCGCTGATAGATGGTGTTGGACCTGCCGCTCATTCGCTCTTCTCCCCACAGGTGATCTTGACCAAACCTTCGCCCGCGATCTCTGCCTCGAAATCGGCGTACATGCTCTCCCCGATAACGATTCGCTGGAACCCGACCACCGCGCCGTTCAGCCACACCTCCCGCGGCTCCCAGCCCGCCGGGCACAGGACGTGGAAATCGACGCGCTCGCCCGAACCGGCGTAGCGGAGACAGAGGGCGCCCTGCACCTCGTCCAGCCGCATCTCGTAGGCAAAGTAGGCGTCGTTGGACGCATAGCGGATGCAGGCCTGGGCGCCGCGCTCGGCGGTGGCCGCCCACCGCGGCGAGGCGGACACCTGTTGCAGCCGCGTCCCGGCGTCTCGCAACCCGGCCAGCCCATCCATTAGGGCGTGCAGCCACCCCGCCATGCCCCAGCCCGTATAGGGCACCTCGTTGGTGGTGCGGAAGCCGATCTCGCCATTGGGCCAGTACCAAACGTGCACCCGGTTGCCCGTGCGCGCCAGCAGATCATTGTACTGGCGAAGCAGCTCCACGCCGTACCGCTCCAACCCGTGCAGGAACGCCCCCCGGCACAGCTCGCCGCCCACCCAGGGCATCAGCCCGCCGTTGGCGTAGCCGCCTTGCTTGGCGTGCGCCCCGGGGTAATAGTCCAGCTCATCCGGGTAGCCCGGCTGCAGGCTCCACCAGGGGTAAGCGTCCCCGGTCTCGGCGTGCCGCCGCCGGTACTCGCTGATGATCGAGACGGCCTGCTCGTGGTCCGCCAGCCCGCGCGTCACCGCCCAGGTGTTGCCCATGGCGAGCTGCTGCGTCTCGTCAAAGCCGGGATGCTCGATGGGGGTCAAATGGATGTGGTGCTGGTACTTGACGCCGTCCCACAGGAGCGCGTTGGCACGCGCCGCGTACCCCTGCGCCTTGTCGGCAAAGGCCGCCGCCTTGGCCGCATCCCCCGCGCCCGCCCACATCTCGGCCATGGCGCGGTAGGCCAGTGCGTAGCCGCTCTGGTCGCAGGTAGCGGCGACGAAGCGCTTCCCCACAAAGTCCGCCGTCTCGTGGATCTCGAAATCCCAGGTATCGCAGGTATGCCCCCGCTTGACGAGCTGGTGCTCGGCGTCCCAGCGCTTCTCGTCCTGCTCGATATACGCCAGCGCGCGCTCCAGCTTGGGCAGCGCCGCCGCCATCCAGGCGCCGTCGCCGGTCACCTGCCAGGTCTCGTACACCCCCAACACCAGGATGTATTCCACGTCCGACTCGACGGCCATCCGCCAGGTGGTGCCATCGCGGCGAATACCATCCGGCATGCTGCCGTCGGGGTTCTGCGTCTCCAGGAAGCGGTCCAGCCCGCAGGTCATCTCCCGCTCCCAATAGCGATAGGCGGGCAACTGGTAGATCCAGTCACGCAGCCAGACGCCGTTGATCTGCCAGGTGTCCCCCGAGATATACCCCACGAAGGGGCGCTCCGCCGAACCGAACTCGCGCCGGCCCAATTGCAGCGCCTCGCGGGTCAGGGGATAGAGGCCATCGAATAGGGGATTCCCGGTCCGAATGCCCGTCTCGGCGTCCACGACGATATTGGTGTAGCGCGAGTGCCGCTCCTCGCTGGGGAAATACAGGTAGAGCCATTGCACCCCCAGCGCTCCCGCCGCGCTGAACTGGACCTCGCCGTGGTTATCCACCAGCTTGACTTGCGCCTCATGGTAGGGCCGCAGTTTGGCGTCGAGCACGCACACCTTGCAGCAGACATCTCCCCGGGCGCGCCCGGTCACGCGCACCCGCACCGTGTCCAGCGGCGCATACCGCCGCCGGTCGGTAGTGATATCGCCATAGGCGCCCATGGTCGCCTCCGGACGCACGCGATAGGCCATCTCGCACCTCCCTCTTGCTCAGCTCCCAGTGGAGCGATAGTGCCTCTCCCCAAACCGCCACACCCGCAGGGCTACGGCCAAAAAGCCCACCCCCACCAGCGGCGACAGCCACTGGAACCAGGTTGGCGAGCCCAGCACGTCCGCCCGCCCCAAGATCGCCTGCGCGGGGAAATAGCTGATGCACGCCAATGGTATCACAAAGGTGAAAAAGTGCCTGAACCACTCCCGGTAGAGCGTGAGCGGATACTGGGCGGTCTCCACGCCGCCATAGGTGACGGTGTTCATGATCTCGAGCGACTCGGTGGTCCAAAAAGCCATCGTCGCTTGCAGCACAAAGAGCCCCGAGAAAAGACAGGCCCCGCCCGCGATCGCGGCCATCAGCAGGGCCACCCTTCCCGGCGTCCAGGCCACGTCCACCGCCAGCGAGCCCGCCACCAGCGCGATCACCCCCTGGCACAGCCGCCCAATGCGCATGATCTGGAACTCGCGCACCGCCACCTGCAGCGCGGTGCTGCGCGGGCGGAGGAGGTAGCGGTCGAACTCGCCGCTCTTGATCAGGGCCTCAAAGGTATCAAAACCCCGCGCCGCCGCCTCCGAGATGGCAAAGGCGATGTTCACCATCCCGTAAAACACGGCCACCTCGGGCAGCGCCCAGCCGCGCACGCTGCCAAAGCGATCAAAGAGGGCCCAGACCCCTAGGAACTCGGTCCCAGTGGACAGGAAATGCCCAAAGGACAGCATGATAAACGAAGCCCGGTACTGCATCTGGCTGCGCACCGAGGTGACCACATAGCGCAAGTAGAGTCGAACGCTGTCCAGCATCGCCCTAGCCTCCCTGCACCACGAGCTTGCGCTGGCCTCGCGCCATCAGCCAGCGCCCCAGCAAGATCAGCGCCGCGGCCCAGGCGAGCTGCTGCAAAAAGAGGGGCAGCACCTCCGCCGGCGGGATATTGCCCATGTAGACCCGAAAGGGCACGTCGACCACCGTGCGGAACGGCAACGCGTTGAGGATCGGCTGCGCCCAGTCCGGGAAGAGCGGCAGTGGAATGATGCCGCCCGACAGGACGAAAAAGAGGGAGGGGAGCATGCGCGCCACCCCCTCGCCCGAGACGGTCCACATCATCGAGATATCCATCAGCGTGGTCAGCGCCGTGGTCACCAGCAGCCCGGCCAGGATGCAGGGAATCCACCAGGCGAACGCGGCCCACGAGGGCGGGAGCATCATGCCAAAGAAGGGCACCGCCAGCGCCACCATGGGCGCCGCCCGCAGGATGGTGGGCGCCGTCCGCACCGCCAGCGCGCGGCAATACCAGACGCTGTAGAGGTCCAATGGGCGCGCCAGCTCGTAGGCCACGTGCCCGCTGCGCACCAACTCGCGCACGTCCGAGTTGGCGCGAAAGGGCAACAAGTGCAGCAGCGCCTGGGTCAGCCAGACGTACGTGACCACCTCGGGCAGCGTCATCGCCTGCGCCTCGCTGGACGAGCGGTAAAAGGCCTCAAAGATCATGACGCGGATCAGCCCCCAGAAGATCTGGGTGCCCAGCCCGGCCAGGGCCGCCGCGCGGTATTGCAGCAGCGTCCGAAAGCGCGCGCTGACGATGGCCGCGTAGGCGCTCATCGCTGCTCCTGGTCATAGATCCGCGCGATGACCTCCTCGATCGGCGGGTTCTCCACGTAGAGATCCCGCAGCGGGTGCTTGGCGGCGACCCGGCTGATCAGCTCCATGGCGCTGACGCGCTCCGGGTCGAAGCGCAAGCACAGCCGGCCGTCGTCCCGTCGCGCCACCCGCACGTCCGGGTCGTCGATCACGGCCTCCGCGTCCACCAGGTCCACGATCAGCCAGCGCTCGTTGCTCACCCGCGCGCGGAGCTGCCCAAGCGTGCCGTCGCAGAGGATACGCCCCTTGTTGATGAGGATCACCCGGTGGCAAAGCGCCTCGATGTCGTCCATGTCGTGGGTAGTCAGGATCACCGTGACGCCCTGCTCGCGGTTCAGCCGCCGCACCAGCTCACGCACCGCCAGCTTGGAGGTAGCGTCCAGCCCGATGGTCGGCTCATCCAGGTAGAGGATCGCCGGGCGGTGCAGCAGCGACGCGGCCAGCTCGCAGCGCATCCGCTGGCCCAGGCTGAGCTGGCGCACCGGCACATCCAGAAGCGGCCCCAGGTCGAACATGTCCACCATCTCGTCGCGAGTGCGACGATGCTGGTCCGGCGGCACCCGATAGATGTCCCGCAGCAAGTCGAAGGACTCGATCACCGGCAGGTCCCACCAGAGCTGGGTGCGCTGCCCAAAGACCACGCCGATCTCGCGGGCGTTGGCGATCCGGTGGTCCCAGGGCACGCGGCCCAGCACCTCGCAGCGCCCGCCCTCGGGGACCATGATCCCGGCCAGGATTTTGACGGTGGTGGACTTGCCCGCGCCGTTGGGGCCGATATACCCCACCAGCTCGCCTGGCTCCAGGGCAAACGAGATGCCGTCCAGCGCGCGCACCGCCCGATAGCGGCGATGGAACAGCCCGCGCACCGCGCCCCAGGCGCCCGGGTCGCGCTCGGCGATCATGAAGGTCTTGCTCAGGTTCTCCACGACGATCTGTGGCGTCACGATGCCTCTCCCATGGGCGTGTGGAGC
>ERZ747221.3278-NODE-3278-length-13072-cov-4.316122_pt1 | contig 13072 bp, 3 predicted proteins | sample MGYA00374949_ERZ747221 | MGnify/ENA primary metagenome ERZ747221 (study PRJEB28779, sample SAMN05720172) | bioreactor metagenome | isolation source: Anaerobic biogas reactor | place: USA:Washington, USA | collected 2015-08-08 ... | reverse complement strand
ATGGTGATCATGGGCATGCCGGCCAGTTGCTCGATTTTGATGTCCGCCGCGCCGGGCACCTGGCGCAGTTCTTCGGCGATTTGGGCGGCGTACTGCATGAGTGTGTCCAGGTCGTCGCCGTAGACTTTGACGGCCAGGTCGCTGCGGACGCCGGCGATGAGTTCGTTCATGCGCAGCTCAATGGGCTGGCTGAACTCGTAATTCTGGCCGGGCAGGTCGTAGACTACGGCTTCCATGGCTTCGGCCAGTTCTTCTTGCGTTTTTGCTTTCTTCCACTGATGGCGCGGCTTGAGGAGCATGTAGGTGTCGGAGATTTCCGGCCCGCAGACGTCGGTGACGATTTCGGAAGTGCCGGTGCGCGAGAAGATCGCGGCGATCTCGTCTGGAAATTCTTTCAGCAGTTCGGACTCGACTCTTTCCTGCATCTGGGCGCTGGTGGTCAGGGCGATGCTGGGCATGCGGGTCGGTTGCAGCGCCAGGGCCCCTTCGCTGAGCTGGGGTATGAACTCGCTGCCGACGTGCGTAGCCAAGGCGAGCGTGGCCGCCACCACGGCGACCGCGCCGACCGATACGCCCCAGCGCAGGCGAATAGCCCATTCCACGATGGGGCGATAGATGGCCTTGGCCCAGCGGACCAGGAAGACTTCTTTTTCACTCACCTTGCCGCCAAGCAGCAGGGCGCACAGCGCCGGCACGACGGTAAAAGTCAACAGCGTTGCACCGGTGAGGGCCAGCAGGACGACCAGTGCCATGGGGCGGAACATTTTGCCTTCGACGCCGGTCAGCGTGATGATCGGCAGGTAGACAATCATGATGATGAGCTCGCCGAACAGCGTGGGTCGGCGGACCTCGGCGGCGGCCTGCTGCACCAGTTGATGGCGTTCTTCGCGGGTGAGGCGGCGGCCAAGTTCGTGCTGCCGCAACCCCAAGCGGCGCATGATGTTCTCGACCATGACGATCGTGCCGTCGACGATGATGCCGAAGTCGATCGCCCCCAGGCTCATCAGGTTAGCGCTGATTTTGCTTTGCACCATGCCGCTGATCGCGAAAAGCATGGCGAGCGGGATTGTCAGGGCGACGATGATCGCGGCGCGGACGTTGCCCAGCAGCAGGAAAAGGACGGCGATAACCAGCATTGCCCCGAGCGTCAAATTCTCGCGGACGGTTCGTAGCGTGGCGTCGACCAGGTAGCTGCGGTCATAGAGAGTGGTAGTCACCACGTTTTCAGGCAGCGTCTTGTTGATCTCTTTCAGTTTTTGCCCGACGCGGTGCGCAACCGTGCGGCTGTTCTCGCCGTAGAGCAAAATGGCTGTGCCGACCACTGCTTCGCGGCCGTTCGCCGTTCCGGTGCCGGTGCGCAGTTCTTTGCCCAGTGCGACCTGGGCGACGTCCTTGACGTATATGGGCACGCCGTCGTGCGTGCCGAGCTTGACGTTGGAGATATCCTCGATGCTCTGGATGCGGCCGGTCGCGCGGATGGTATATTGCTCGCCCGCATGTTCGATATATCCGCCGCCGACATTGGCGTTGTTGGCGGCCAGGGCTTCCAGCACGTCGCGAAATGTGAGGTGATAGGCGATGAGCTTCATCGGGTCGGGGGTGACGTGATACTGCTTCTCATAACCGCCGATGCTGTTGATCTCCGTAAGGCCGGGCACGGAGCGCAGTTGCGGTTTGATGATCCAGTCCTGAATGGTGCGCAGGTCCATGTCCGTGTAAGGCGTGCCGTCCGGCTTAGGGCCGACGGCGTCAACGCTCCAGAAGTAGATTTCGCCCAGGCCGGTCCAGATCGGGCCGAGGAACGGCGTACCTACATTCTCCGGCAGACTCTCCTTGGCTTCGGCCAGTCGTTCGCTGACGAGCTGGCGGGCGCGGTAGATGTCCACATTGTCGTGGAAGATCACTGTCACCTGCGAGACGCCATAAAAAGACACTGAGCGAATCTGCTCCACGCCGGGAATGCCCTGCATGGCCCATTCAATGGGGGCGGTTATCTGTTTCTCGATCTCCACCGGAGCCAGGCCGGTGACCGCGGTGTTGATTTGCACCTGCATGTTGGTGACGTCCGGGACGGCGTCGATCGGCAGGCGGCTGAAGTTCCAAATGCCCAGCGCGGCCAAACCGATGGCCAGGAGGACCATCAGCAAACGCTGCTGCACCGCGAATTGGAGGATTTTTGCGATCATTCCAAATATCCGGTCAAGTGTTCACAGTTGACGGTTTATGCGGCATCAGTGTTCGTGGACTGCGCCGCGCTTGCCCACTTCCGCCTTAAGAATCATCGCCCCCTGCGCTACGTAAGGCTCGCCCGCGGCCAGGCCGCTCACGATTTCCGCATGTGTGCTGCTCGTGCGACCGACCGCGACGGGGCGCGGCTCGAAGCCGTGCTCGTCGCTGACGAAGACCACGGATTGGCCCTTGACACGCTGCACTGCTTCGATGGGTACGAGCACCGGCACGGATTTACGGTCAAGTACGATCGAAGCCGTTATGAAAGTGCCGGGCCGCCACTGGCGGTCGGTATTGGGCAAGTCGACCCGGGCATAGACGGTACGCGTAGCCTCGTCGGCAACTGGAGCAATGTAGCAAATCTGGCCCGAGGCTGTCGTCTCCGCGCCGTCGGCGCGGATGTGAACGGTCTGGGACAGGCGCACGCGGCCGATGTGTTGGGCATAGACGGAAATTGTGGCCCAGACCGTGGAAAGGTCGGCCAGCACAAAGGCGTCGGTTTCGCTGGTCAGCACTTCGCCCAAGGCACAGTGTTTCTGAACTACCGTGCCGGCGAACGGGGCGCGCAGCTCGTACAAGGCCAGGCTGGAGGTCGGATCGGACGACTGCGGAACCTGGTCCTCCGCCAGCCCGAGCGCATGCAGCTTGTTGCCCGCCGCTTGAAGTGCGATGGCGGCCTCCGCCTTGTCCTTTTCGATCGTCAGGAATTCCAGATCGGGCATGATCTTCTTCTGGTGTAATTCCTGCGCGCTCTTGAGATTGGCTTCGGCCAGCGCCAGGCGCTGGCGGGCGGCGAGATAATCCGCCTTGGCTTCCGCCAACTCGCGGCTTTCGAGCACGGCCATCACTTCGCCGGCCTGCACTTCGTCGCCGAGGCTCTTCTCAACGCGGCGGACGATTCCGCTGACGCGCGGCACGATGTGCGCGACCTTATCGGCGTTGAGCCCGATTTCGCCCGGCAGGGTGAGTGTCTCTTCGAGTTCGCCCGGGCCGGCTTCAACGATTTTGATGCCCGCCTCGCGGGTGGCCTTCTCGCTCAGAACGACGGCGCCCCCCTCGTCGTGTTCACCGTGCTCATGGCCGTGACCGTGCGAATCGCCGTCCTCATGGGCGTGGCGATCGTGTTGACCGGCGGAGTGGCCGTGATCGTCGTGGGTTTCGGTTGTGGCGTGCGTAGCATGCTCGCAGCCGTCGTGTTCTCCGGCGTGGTTCATCAAGCGCCAGGCCCCGCCGGCGCCGATTGCGGCGCCGAGAATAAGTCCGATGAGAATTTGACCGGTCTTCATGGCATTTCACCTGAATTCTGAGTCGCCGCTTCAGTGCCCGGCGACGCGTCCATGTCCAATTCATTGGCGGCTCGCCCCGCCGCCGGCAAGATTCGCTGAAGGGGCTGACCGACTGCTTTTTCCAGTTCGACCAGGGCCGCCGCGCAGTCTCCCAGCGAATCGACGTATCCCGCGCGCGCCGTCAGCAGGGCACGCTCCGTTTCCAACACGTTGAGCAGCGGAGTTCGGCCGGCCTGGTAAGCCGTACGAGCCAGTTCGAGGCTTGTTTGTCGCAGCGGGAGTACATCGTCGCGATAAAAGTCAAGCACCTTCCAAGCGGCGCGGGCCTGCGCCGCGGCCAGGCGCACGTCCTGCGTAGCGGCCAGGACTACATCATCAAGCAATTTGAGGTTCTGCTGACACGCGTATTCGGCCCGCGCGATGTTACCCTGGTTCTGGTTGAAGATTGGCAGTTCCAGGCCGATGCTCGGGCCGATAAGTGTGTCCGAAGAGAGACGCTCGATAGGCGCGATCTCGACCGTAGGGGCCCGCTCGGCGATTGAGGCCAGTACGCTGTCGGCGAGTATGTTGCGGCCTTCGGGGGCCCGGCGTTCGTCGCGTTCGAAGGCCAGCCCGATTTCCACATTCGGGAAGAGCTTGAGTTTCTCCTCCTTGATGCGCGCCACGGCGGCCTTGACGGCGCTGGCGGCGGCTTGAATGTCCAGCCGGTCAGCCGCGAGGAGCAGCAGCGCCTCTTCATCAAGGCACCAGTGCGGCAGCTCGGGCAATGGATCGGTCAGCTCCAGTTCCTCCGGTGCGCTGGGAAGCGAGAGCTGGCGAGCCAAAGCCGAGCGGGCCGCGAGCGCCGCGAGCTTGGCATCCGCGAAGGCCAGCTCCGCATTGTGTACCTCGGCCCGCGCCAGGTTCACATCAATTTCGCTGCCCGCGCCGGCCTCTTGGCGGGTCAGGGCCAGGTCCAGGACATGCCGCGCGACCTGGATGCTTTCGGCCGCCAGTTCGCATTTGCGGTCGGCTTGCTTGGCTTGGTAGTAGGCGGCTTTAGCGTCGCAGGCAGCGATGCTGGCTTCGCGGGCGACCTGGAGAATGACGCGTTCAAGCGCGCTGCAGGCGACGCGTTTGCGAGTGGGTATCTGCCACAAATCCGCGATGTTCTGCACGACCGCCGCTTCAATCTTCGTCAGACCGCCGGAATCGGGGAACTTGCCGGCGATAGCGAGACTCGGGTTGGACAACAGACCGGCCTGGACCAGGTCGGCCCGGGCCGCGCCGATCTCGTACAGCGCAGCTTGAATCTTGCGGTTGTTCAGAAGGCAGACGTGGACTGCCTCATCGGCGGTCAGGCCGCCTTCCAGCAGCTCGCACACCCGCTGCTGAGTACAGGCGTCGTTCTCCGGCCGGTACTCAAAGCAGTACCCGGTGGCGGCCTCCACTTTTTCGGCGGCTCGATCATAGTCGGGGCGCGGATTGACGGTGGCGCAACCGGAAGCAGTCGCCGCAAGAGTTATCAGTGAAGCTCGAATCAATCGGTGCTTCAAACCTCAATCCTCCAGCCTGAGTAGTTTTGGCGTCCACGGTGCGTCGGCGGCCTCGAGGGCCGTGCGCAGGATTAACCGTGAGGGCGCGGCGCCCTCAATCGAGGAAACGGTCGGAGCGCATCAAATCAATAGGGGATAAAGCGCTGCGAATGCAAGTGTATTGTGGAGCAGCTCACTCGCGTTCAGCAGAGCACAGACATCGGCCGGCTGGTCTATCAGTGGCCAAGCGGCGGGCAGGACGAAGGCGGAAAGACCTATCGCACGCTGGAGATCGGCGGAGGGGCTCGTGGGAAACGCGCCCTTGCACAGGCAGGCGTGATGAGCGTGTCCTGAATCGTGTTCCGATTCCGCCGGTACTTCGTCCGCGCAACCCATGTCCCCTAGACAGAACACGGGGCACGTCAGCAGCGCGAAGAGCGTCACGAACGCTGAGAGGGTCCTCCAGTTCATGCTCCTAATGTTAGGCGACGAAGGGGGCTGCCGCCAAGCCCCGCCGCCGGAGCGCCTCGGTCGCGCTGGCGCAGTTACCGGGCTCTTCGTCCGGTTGGCCAATCAAGCCCAAAAATTCACTTCCGCCTGCGGCGTTTGCGCTTCTTGTCCCGCTGCGGGTTGTACCTGGTCGTGCCCTTCTTCAGCTTCGGCATGGCCCCGTCCATCATGCCCATCTGCGAAAGCTGCGACATCATCTTCATGCGCCCGCCGATGCCCTGGCCGGCCATCGCTTTCATCAGTGGCCGCATGTGTATGAATTGCTTGACCAGTCCGCTGACGTCCTGCGGCTGTACCCCGGCGCCGCGTGCGATCCGCCGGCGGCGCGAGGCTTCGATAATCTCGGGGTTGCGGCGCTCCTTCGGCGTCATGGAATGAATGACGCCCTTGAAGCGGTTCAGCTCCTCTTCCGGCAGTTCCAAGTCGTTCAGCGCCGAGCCGACGCCCGGGATCATCTTCAGGATCGACTTCATCGGCCCCATATTGCGCAGCTTTTCGAGCTGGACCAGGAAGTCATCCAGCCCCATTGTGCCCTTGGCCATCTTCTCCTGCTGGGCCAGGGCTTCTTTCTCGTCGAATTGCTGCTGGGCCTTTTCTACCAGGCTGAGCACGTCGCCCATGCCGAGGATGCGGCTGGCGATGCGGTCGGGGTGGAATTCTTCGATCGCGTCCAGCTTTTCGCCGACGCCGATGAATTTGATCGGCTTGCCCGTCACGTGCTTGACCGACAGGGCCGCTCCACCGCGCGTGTCGGAGTCGAACTTCGTGAGAATCACGCCGTCCAGCTCCAGCCGCTGATCGAACGATTTGGCCGTGTTGACCGCGTCCTGGCCGGTCATGGCGTCAAGAACGAGGTAAATCTGGTGCGGCTGGGTGATCTCGGCGATTTTCGAGACCTCGGTCATCATCTCCTCGTCGATGGCCAAGCGCCCGGCCGTATCGAGGATGACGACGTCGCGGTCCAGCTTGCGCGAGTTCATGACCGCGTTGCGGCAGACTTTCACGGCGTTCTGGTGGTCGCGTTCGACGTAGACCGGTACTCCGACCTGCGTGCCCAGCACTTCAAGCTGATCGATAGCCGCGGGCCGCTTCAGGTCGGCCGCGACCATCATGGGCTTTTTGCCCTTCTGCAAGCAGTAGCGGGCGAGCTTGGCGCAGGTGGTGGTTTTGCCAGAGCCCTGCAAGCCGGCCATGAGGATGATGGTCGGCGGCTGTGAGACGAAGGGGATGCGGGTTTCGATGGGGCCCATGAGGCGGACCAGCTCATCGTGCACAACCTTGATCATGACCTGCTCGGGCCGCAGGGTTTCGAGGACCTGCATGCCCAGAGCCTTCTGCAGGCACGCGTCGCAGAACTTGCGGGCCACCTCGATGTGCACGTCGGCCTCGAGCAGGGCCGTCCGCACCTCGCGCATGGCCTCGCGCACGTTGTCCTCGGTGATGCGCCCGCGTCCACGCAGGCTGCGCAAGACTCCGTTCAGTTTCTCGGAAAGAGCGTCGAACATGCAGAGTACTGTATCGCGCCGCCAGGCGCTTTTCACGCGGCCCGGGTTGTCAGGCGGGGAGGCGTAGAAAAGGGCGGGCATGCCGCCGCCCAGTAATAGAACAGTGACCCCGATCCGCCGGCGGATCGGGCTCGCCTACGTTTGTTCGGACCCGGCGTAAGCAGCGCGTCGAGCTGGCTCGGATGACTTGCGAGCCCAACTCGCAGGCCGGCGGCTGGGTACGCACTACCGCGCCGCCGCGTGCCGCAGTCACCTGAGGGAGTTGGAGGGCTGGGGCGCCGAAAGCTGCGGTGTGCGCGGATGAAGCAATGCAAGCGGGCAAGGATGATCGCCGGGTCATTGCAACTTCAGGGCGTACCGCCCTGGCAGGCCTGGATCACGGCCCGTCCGGCAAGGGCTGGCGGCGGCTCTTGGCAACTGCAGGCGCACCATTTGGGACTACCCGCTCATTGGTTCGATCGATCAGTCTTGCCAGCCTGGAACGTAGAAAGCGCCGGACCGCATACGATGAGTACGCCGGTGGTCTGGAAGGACGCGTGCCACGAGGCGCCCTCTCACCAAATTGGGTGAGCATTTCCGGCGGAGTGAATCGCGATTTTGTAGCATCTGTGCATGTGAAACGGGGGCGCAGGTGTCCGATCTGTAGCGTCGGAAACCGTGAACGGGTGCGGAAAAGCTATCGAAATGTTTTGAGTTCGCGGCGCAGGCAGCCGTAAGTCTTTATACCACAAGCGGTTGCCGTTGTGTAGATTTCGGAGTACCGCAGTCGGAAATATGTTGACTAATCGGGAACTGCGGGTTAGACTTCCCATGAAGGAGTAAGGAGAAGAGCGCCACCTACTGCTCATAGCGACACCCCGATCGCGTCAGGCATGCGCGTTTTTTGGTGACGTTGCAGCTCGACGACCGGTAGTCTCGGTGGTCGAACGTGCGTTGGCGCTATTGAGGGGAAAGTCGATGGCCGTAGGGCGTAATCCCGCCAAATGGCGCCACCTATTCTGCCGCTCACCTTGCGCGTCCCAGCCGCCGACTTAAAACCCGTATTTGTTGTTGCTTTGTGAGCAACACCGGGTCGGGACGGAGAACCCGATTGCCTCATGATTTATAGGACCTGAGGCAACGGTTTTTTTTTTCGTCTTGTGTCGAACGATCCAGTTCAATGAGGAGGTAAGAGAATGGTTTGCAAGAAATCGCTATGTATTGCAGGAGTCGTACTCCTGTCGGCCAGCGTCCTGGTTGCAGGCGTGGCCAGTTTCCAGCCGGCGACGCCCGGTGGGAACATGGGGGCCGTTGTGCAGCAAAGCCGCAATGCCACGCCAGCCTCGCTGGTGGGCTCGAACACGGCCGGACAGTCCAACGCTGTGACCGCCGCGGCTGAGAAATTAATCCCGGCCAACGCGGGCGGCTTTGTTTCCCCGACACCCGCCAGGACGATCGTGGTGGCGCCGGCAGCCAGCCGGCTGTACGACTTTGACACCAGCGTCGGGTCGGCGGCCCCGCCGGATACGCTGGGCGGGTATGTCATGACCCCTTTTGGGCCTGATCCTTCGGGTGCACCTAGCTGGGTGACCAGCGTCGCGAGTCCGTGCCCGATTCCCGGCTCGATCCAATTCAGCAGGCGGGTGAGCCACCGCCGCGCCGGTTCCAGCTGGTCGAGCTGGAGCCACGGCTACACGGGCGATGTGTACTTCACCGTTGGCGCCCAAAGTATGACGATCACGCTGCCGACGTCGAGCTGTGCGTTCTACTTCTACGTCCAGCCGAGTTCCTACGATCTGTTCACGTTCACCGTTACGGCCGATGATGGCACCTCGGCGTCGTTCGACGCCCATGGCTCGGCCGGGGCCGCGTATTGCGGCGTGTACGGTGAGGACCTGAGCTCGGTGGCGATTTCGAGCAGCGTTGACTTTGCGATTGGCGAATTCGCCCTGGCCTGCGCGTGCGGGTCGGTGGGTCGCGCTTGCTGCTATGAGGCCGTTCCGGAGGCTTACTGCGAGACGGACGTTGACGTTATGGAGTGCCTCGCCACCGGCGGGCGCTCGGACGTCAACGTCTTCGAGTGCGAGGACTTGGACCCGCCCTGCGGTGAATACATAGGTGCCTGCTGCTATGGCGCCATCGCTGACCCAGGCTATGAGCCCTGGCAGTGCATTGGCGACATGCTCCAGTGGGAGTGCCTGTTCCTGAGCGAGTCCACGAACTGGACCGGCGGCGAGAGCTGCTCCGATCCGTCCTTCCTCTGCCCGGGCACGCCGGCTTACTGCGATGCGTCCGGCGGCTGCATGGAGCACATCGCCCGCGTGCAGATCGGCGATATCGACAACCCCAGCATTTGCGAGGGCTACGGCGATTACACCACGATGTGGACGATGGTGATCCCGGGCCTGGATTACCCCCTCACGGTGACCAACGGCCGGCCCCACCCGATGGACACCTGCTCGGTCTGGGTTGACTGGAACCGGGACAAAACTTTCGAGGATGAGGGCGACGAGTGGATCGGCGATTTGGGTGGCGGCGGACCCTACAACTTTACGCTGACGATTCCGTCCAGCTTCACGCCGGGTTACACGCGGATGCGCATCCGTATCGATTACGGCAATCCGAATCCGGATCCGTGCGGCACGACGGGCTACGGTGATGTCGAGGATTACTCGCTGCTAGTCGTCGGTGACGAGGCGGCCTGCTGCAACATCTACGACGGTCATTGCGTCGACGACGTGGTGGCGCTGGATTGCTTCGCCATGGGCGCCGCCTACCAGTACCGCTACGGAGAGACGTGCGCGGGGATGGATCCGCCGTGCGGCGATCCGGGTTGCTGCTGCGACTCCCCCGAACCGGGCGAGGTAACCGCCCCTCACACGGAATTCCGCGTCAACTGCGACGGGCGCTTCCTGGCCGGCGTTGTCGCGGCAGAGTGCATCGCCCAGGCCTGGTTCGAACCCTGCGGTCTGTGGAGCCCGCACAACGTGTTGTACGCTCCGGCCTGGACCGACAATGCCGGCTTCCGCGCTGCCCTGTCGGCTCTGCTGATGTCGGATGTTGATTACTGGGATGCTTCCTCCTCTGGTACTCCGCCGCTGGCCACCATGCTCGATTACGCCGCGGTCATCACCTGGGTCAACCAGCGGTACGGCGACGCGGTTGGCATGGGCGACACCCTGGCCGACTACGTCGATGCCGGCGGACGCGTGATCCTGGGTCAGTGGTGCAAGCGGAGCACCCAGCCGAACTACCTCTTGGGCCGCATCATGGATGACCCGGCCTACTGCCCGGTCCTGGCCTGCAGCACCGCCAGCGGCTCGGGCGCGTATAACAACGACGGCGTCGTGTGCCCGCACAACGGGCCGGCCGGCGCGGTCGGTGACCATGACACCCCGTATCTGGACGTGGTCTCGAGCATCGCGCCTGGTGCTCTGACCGACGGCACCATCGGCGAGACCTTCTCCGTCGTCAGCACGCCAACCGCGGGCGTCTGGTACGTCCCCGGCTTCACCGCCGCCCAATTCGGCAACGGGGCTGCGGAATGGACGAAGAAGATCGCCAACGTGGTGCTCTGCGATTGGATGATTCCGGGCGCTTGCTGCAATGTCACGAACGCTGAGTGCCAGGACGACGTGCTGATCGCGGATTGCGCTGCCATGGGCTTGCAGTGGAGGGCGGATTACGGCGTCACTTGCGAAGAAATGGTCCCGCCCTGCGGCGATCCGGGCGCTTGCTGCAACATCTACACCGGTGAGTGCGCCGACGATGTGCTGAAGGCGAACTGCCAAGGCCAGCACCACAGCGGCATAGGCTGCGGCGAAATGAATCCGCGTTGCGGTAATCCGGGCTGCTGCTGCGAGTCGCCTGAGGAAGGCGTAGTTACGAATCCGGTCGAGTCGCTCCGCGCTAACTGCTTGGGCCGGTTCGTCTCTCTGGCCGACGGTGAACCGTGCACGGCCGACCTGTTTACGCCGGAGTGCGGTCTTTGGGTCCCAACGGGCGTGCTGTATTGCCCGGCGAATTCCTACGCCGATGAGAACTTCCTCAGCACTCTGTCCACCCTGCTGGGTGGGCAGCCCGTGGAATTTGTCAACGCGATGTACACGACCCCGAGCGTCGAGGAAATGCGCAACTACGCGGCCGTGTTCGTGTGGGTCGACTTCGCATTGGCCGACAAGGTCGCGATGGGTAACAACCTGGCCGACTATGTCGACATGGGCGGCCGCGTGATCCTGGGGCAGTGGTGCTTCCCGACCGCCAACAACTACTTGGCCGGACGCATCATGGATGATCCGGCCTACTGCCCGGTTGCTTCCGCGGCCGGCTGGACCGCTGGCCCAAGCTTATACATGGGCGACGGCGAGATGTGCGCGACCGCGGACGTCACCACACTCCAAACCAACGCCCTGGATATAATCATCGGGTTGCAGCCCGGCGCTATGTGGGATGGCCACATTGGCGACAGCTACGCGGCCATCTGGAACGCCAACTGGAACGTCTGGTACAGCCCGGGCAACAAGGGCGGCTGGAACCAGTCGGGCGATTGGGCGCGGCTCACGTACAACGAAATAGTCTGCAGAAACGTGCCCGGCCCATGCTGCAATATCCACACGGCTGAGTGCGTTGACGACCTGCGGCCGATGGAATGCCACGACCACGGCAACGGCTGGCAGTGGCATTCTGTTGGAACGTGCGCGACGTTGGTTCCGCCGTGCGGCGATCCGGGCTGCTGCTGCGAACGGCCTGAGGAAGGCGAACTCAAGGAGCCGGTCGAGGCGCTCCGTGCGAACTGCGACGGGCGCTTCCTCAGCGGCGTTCTCGGCGCTGATTGCGTGGTCGATGCCTGGGATCCGCCTTGCGGCGAGTGGATCGCGCGTGACGTGCTGTACGCCCCGACCCGAAGCGACAAAGCCGACTTCCGCGCGGCTTTGGCTGCTCTGTTGGGCAACCGCAACGTTGACTACTATGACGCCCGCATTGGCACGCCGTCGCTGGACAGCCTGCGCCAGTACGCGGCGGTCATTACCTGGGTCGACTATGCGTACGCCGACGCGGTCGGCATGGGTAACGTCCTGGCCGACTACGTCGATGCCGGCGGACGCGTGATCCTGGGACAATGGTGCAGGAAGAGCAACCAGAATAGCTGCCTGAAGGGTCGCATCATGGACGACCCGGCCTACTGCCCGGTCCTGGCCTGCAGCGGCTTCAGCTCGGGCGTGTACAACCAGGACGGCACGGGTTGCCCGCACAACGGGTCGGCCGGCGTGGTCGGCGCCCATGCCAGCAATTTGCTGGATTTGGTCACGACTATCGCGCCTGACGCCATAGTCGACGGCACGATCGGCACTCCGCCCCAGACGACCCCCTCCGTCGTCGGCAACCCAAGCGCGTCGGTCTGGTATCTGCCGGGCTTCACCGCCGGCCATTATGGCATCGGCGACTGGGTCACGAAGGCCGCCAACGTTGTGGTATGCAATTGGGATATGCCGAGTGCGTGCTGCAACATTATGACGGCCCAGTGCGACGATGACGTTTCAGTCACCGACTGCGCCACCCGCGGCTCGCAGTGGAAGGCTAACGCCTTCATGGCGTGCGCCGATCTGGTTCCGCCGTGCGGCGATCCGGGTGCTTGCTGCGACATCCACAGCGGCGCTTGCCTCGACGACGTGCTCGCAATCGTGTGCAAGCAGATGGGACGTGAGGCCCACTCGCGCGTGCTATGCGACGAACTCGAGCCGGCTTGCGGCGATCCGGGTTGCTGCTGCGACTTCCCGGAGCCGGGTTACATGGTTGACCCGCACTTCGCGTTCCGCGCGAACTGCGCCGGCCGCTTCATCCCCGGCGCGTTCGTCCTGTGCGGTGACCTGGACGAGAACGGCGTGGTCGACATGACCGACTACAACGCGTTCCTGGATGCCTTCGGCAAGTGCACCGGGCAGTCGGGCTTCATCGCCGCGGCTGATCTGGACGGCGACGGCTGCATCACGCTGGTTGACTTCCAGGCGTGGCGCAACTGCTACCAGTACCAGGGCACGGATTGCTACGC
>ERZ747221.3276-NODE-3276-length-13080-cov-3.801354_pt1 | contig 13080 bp, 10 predicted proteins | sample MGYA00374949_ERZ747221 | MGnify/ENA primary metagenome ERZ747221 (study PRJEB28779, sample SAMN05720172) | bioreactor metagenome | isolation source: Anaerobic biogas reactor | place: USA:Washington, USA | collected 2015-08-08 ... | reverse complement strand
GGGGCATACGACGACCAGTTCCCGGTCGACGTGTTCCAGACCGGGTCGGGCACGTCGTCCAACATGAACGTCAACGAGGTGCTCTCGACCCTCGCGAGCGAGGCGGCGGGCCGGCAGGTCCACCCCAACGACCACGTCAACGCGTCGCAGTCGTCGAACGACGTGTTCCCGACGGCCATCCAGATCGCCACCGCCGAGGGGCTCACCCGAGATCTCGTCCCTGCGCTCGGCCACCTGGCCCTCGGTGCACATCCGCTCGAACATGATCGCCGAGAGAGCCGGCGGCACGACGAGACCAAGCAACAACACCAACACCATGAGCACCGCAAAAACCCCATTCCTCCGCATCTCGGACCTCCTTTGGTCGCTACGCCCACTGACCATTCAGGGGCATGGTCAGCATAGCACACCCGTGGAGATCCGTCCCTAGGGAAACCCCCAGTCTTTTTCCTGGGGATTACCCTGGGTTTCTCCCGTCGGGGAGGCCGTCGGGCCACTCGTCGCGGGCCCAGAGCACCACCTCTACCCGCGAGGCAAGGCTCAGTTTGCCGAGGACGTTCGTGACGTGGTACTCCACCGTCTTCGGGCGGACGCACAGCGCCCCGGCGATGGCGGCGTTGCTCCACCCTTCGACCACCAACCGCAACACCTCCCGCTCCCGCGGGGTCAGGCTCTCCCAGCGGTCGCCCGCCGCCTCCCGCCAACGGCGGACGCGGGCCAGTTGCTGCCTGGTCAGGATCACCTCGCCCCGCGCCGCACGACGCACTGCGGCTACCAGCCGCTCCGGCGCCAGCCCCTCGAGCAGATAGCCCGCCGCCCCCGCCATCACCATCGCCGCCAGGTAGGCGTCGGCGTCCTGAGCCGCCAGCACCAGCACCGCCGTCTCCGGATGGTGGGCCCGCACCCGGGCCACCGTTTCCTCCGGCGTGGGGCCGGGCAGGCACCGATCGAGGAGCAGCACGCGGGGGCGCAACGCGGCCGTCAACCGCCGCGCCTCGGCGCCGTCGCCCGCCTCCCCGACGACCCGAAGGTCGGGCGCCTCTTCCAGGATGGCGCGGATACCCGCGCGGATCGTCGGGTGATCGTCGGCCAGGAGCACATCGATGGCGCGACGCGTCGCGCGCCCGTCCATCGCTCCTCCGTTGCCTCAATGTGGTGTTCGACGCCTACAATCGGGGGTAACAGGCTAACACAGCAGACGCAGGGGGCGTGAAAGGCGTTCCCTCGCCGCAGCATCAGGCAGCAGGGGCGGCATGGGGCACAGCGGCCGCCCCCCTCAAGGTATCAGATATTGGGCCTCGTGGCAATGTCGGATCCGGCAAATCCAGTTGCCGCTTCCGGCAATGCCGCCGCGCGAAACGCCGGGGGCGCGAGCCGTGGCTCCGTGCGGCGGCCCGCAGGATCATCCTCGATCCGCGTTCATCCGTGGAATCCGCGTCCATCCGCGTTCCTCTCCCCCCAACCACAAGGCTGCTGCCCCCGATTGGGGGCAGCAGCCTTGTTCGTGATGCGTGCGAACGCCAATCCGTTACCTGGGCAGATACTCCCCCGCCCAGGCCACGTCCAGCTCCTGCAGCTTGCCGGCCAGGGGCGCGCCCGTCGCCGGGTCCCAGCCCATCATGCTGTAGTAGGTGTGCATCGCCTCGCGCAGCTCCTCGCGGTCGATGCCGCCATCGGCCAGGGCGCCGCCCCGGGTGGGGCCGTAGCTGCGCTCCGCCAGGCGGTCGTCCTCCACGGTGAACCCCTCGCGCATGTTGAACACCCGCGCCAGCGTCATGGCGCGCTCGCCCACCTTGAGCAGCTCGTAGGGGCTCACATCCCACCCCGTCGCCGCACGCACCATCTGGGTGAGCTCGTCCAAGCTCCAGCCCGGCATGGAGCACATCGGCAGGCAGTTGATCATGACCGACGCCATGGTGTTATAGATAGTGGCGCGCACCTTCTCGGGCCCTAGGCTCTCCAGCGCCATCGGCTCGAGCACGCCCATCTCGCGCAGGCGGCCGTTGGGCTGAAAGCCCTCTTCCGTGGCGTTGAACATGTTCGAGTCGTGCAGCGAGTGGCAGTGGTCGGCGCCGGTGGGCGAGACGGCGTAGCCGATGGCCAACCCCCGCTTGAAGCGCGGCTCGTGCATCGGGTAGGCCTGGCCCTTGCTCGCCACAACATACATGGCGGCTTCCTTGCCGATCTTGGCCACCGCCGCCTCGTACCCGTCGGCCAGCAGGTCGCCCAGCCCCTCGCGCTTGCCGATCTTTTCCACCATGGCGATCATGGCGTCGCCGTTGCCAAAGCGCAGGTCGATGCCGTCGGTGTCCTCTTTGGTCAGGAGGCCGTTCTCGTAGCACTCCATGGCAAAGGCGATGGTCACGCCGGTGGCGATGGTGTCCAGCGAGTAGGCGTTGCACAGCTCGTTGCCGCGCGACACCGCCACCACGTCGCTCACGCCACAGGTGGAGCCGAGGGAGCCGAGGGTTTCGTATTCGGGCCCGCCGTAGGATGGATCGACGCTGTAAGCCTCCCTCTCGGCCTTGACGACCTTTTTGCAGCGCACGGCGCAGCCCCAGCACCCCTCCATCTGGACGCCGATCTTGTCCATGATATAGCTCAGGCCGTGGACCTCGGGGAACTCGCCATCGCGAAAGTTGCGCACGGGCAGATTGCCCTGGAGCAGGCCGCCCTCGAGATCGCCGCCGCCGGTGCCAGACTTGGCCAGGCTGGCCGCGCGGGTGCCCTCGCGCACCTCTTGCGCCGCGCGGCGCGCCATGGCGCGGATGGTGTCGGCATCGACGCCGTTCAGACTGATGGTGCCACGCGCCGCCACCGCCTTGAGCCGCTTCGAGCCCATCACGGCGCCCAGGCCGGTACGGCCGGCAGCGTCCTTGAGCCCGTCCATCACGCAGGCAAAGCGCACCTGGTTCTCTCCGCCCGGGCCGATCATGGTGCAGCGCAGCCGGTTGTCGCCCAGCTCCTCTTGGATGGCGGCCTCCGTCTCCTTGGTCGTCTTGCCCCACAGGTGGGAGGCATCGCGGATCTCGGCCTTGCCGTCGGTGACCCAGAGGTACACCGGCTTGGGCGAGACCCCCTCGACGATCAGCGCGTCAAAGCCCGACCGCTTGAACTCGGCGCTCCAGAACCCGCCCATCTCGGCGGCGCCGAACGCGCCCGTCAGCGGTGACTTGGCCCCCACGGCGGTGCGCGTAGCCCCCGAGATGGGCAGGCCCGTCAGCACGCCGGGCGCAAAGACAAGCTTGTTCTCCGGCCCCAGCGGGTCGGCGCCCTTGGGCACCTCCTTCAGGAGCACATCCGCCACGATGTTCCACCCACCCATGTAGCGGCGCAGGTAGGCCTGGCCGGGCTCCTCCACCTTGATGGTGCCGTCCGTCAGGTTGACGCGCAGAATCTTGTTGTGAAACGAGCGAGACATGGCTTCCTCCTCAATACAGATAATGTCGGTCCGGTGCCGCGCCGTCGCTCCGCCGCGGCGTCGTGACGCTGTCGCGTCGTGAAGCGGCAGCGTCACAGCGCCTGTGCAGAGTTCACGTGAGTCGGCACGCCCTCCTCTTCGAAGATGCGATCGATCTCGGCCCGATCCTCCGGCGTGAGCCGCCAGTCGGCGGCGGCCACGTTCTCGTCTAGCTCCTTGGCGTTGCGCATCCCCACCAGGGCCACCGTGACCGCGGGGTGGCCGAGGACCCAGGCGATGGCCAGTTGCGCCACCGATTTGTCATAGCGCGCCGCCAGGTCCTGCAGCCGCGCCACGACGCGTAACTCGCGCGCGAACTCGGCCTTGCGAAACAGCGGCAGCCCAAACGCCGTACCACTGGAACGCCAGTCCCAATCGACAAAGGTCGTCTCGGGCGTAAAGGCGCCCGTCAGCAGGCCGAACCCGAGGCTGCCGTAGGCCATAAAGCCGATCCCATGGCTCAGGCATTAGGGCAGCACCGCCCGCTCGACGCGGCGGTCGAACATGTGGTAGCCCACCTGATTGGCCGCCAAGTGGCCGGCGCGCTCACAGACATCCATCATCGCCGGAGCAAAGTTGGACACGCCATAGTGGCGGATCTTGCCCGCCGCTTTGAGGTCCTCCAGCGCGCCGATCGGCTCGTCGTAGGGGGTGTTGTGGTCGGGCCAATGGATCAGCAGCAGGTCGATCCAGTCAGTGTTCAGCCGACGCAGACACCCCTCGGCGTGGGAGATGATGTGGGTGCGCTTGGAGCAGCGCCCCGTGACCTTATGCTGGGCGTCGATGTCGAACCCCACCTTGGTGACCAGCACGATATCCTTGCGCCGCGGCCCGAGCGCGCGGCACAGCAACTCCTCCGAGTGATGCGGCCCGTACGCCTCGGCGGTATCGAACAGGGTGATGCCCCGATCGATCGCCTGGCTCACGGCGCGGCAGGCGTCGTCGACGTCGATGGCGCCATACTGGGTGGTGCTCATCTCCCAGGTCCCAAATCCCAGGGCGGAGCACTGCAGGTCGCTGTCCCCGAACGTCCTCGTCTCCATGACACCTCTGATTCGTGTTCACTCCCGGCGCGTCGCCGGGGCCCGGCCGGATCGGCGCTGCGCGCCGGTCCGGCTACACGGCGCTACTTGGGGCACGCGTTCCGGTCAAAGGGCTGCCCCTCGCCCAACACGGCATGGGCGTAAGGCATCCACTCGCTGATGGGGATGCTCTGCGGGCACTCGGCCTCACACTGGCGGCATTGCACGCAAGAGCTGGCCAGGATGCGCGGCGGCTGGTCGGGCAGACGATGGTTGTAGCGCTGCCGGGCGTCGTCCATGGCGCCGAACATGACGCCGTTGTTCAGCGTGGTGAAGGTGCGCGGGATGTCGACGCCGTTGGGGCAGGGCATGCAATAGCCACAGGCCGTGCAGGGCGCCGCCGACAGCGCGTTGTAGGTGTCGCGCGCGCGCTCGACGATGCCCAACTCCTCGGACGTCAGCACCCCCGCGCCCGACCGGCCGGCGCTCTCGACATTCTCCTGCACCTGCGCCATGGTGCTCATACCACTGAGCACCACCGAGACCTCGGGATGGTTCCACACCCACTGCAGTCCCCACTCGGCCGGGGTGCGCCGCACCGGTGCCGCATCCCACAGCGCCTGGACGGCGTCCGGGGCGCTGGCCAGCTTGCCGCCCAGGAGCGGCTCCATCACCACCACCGCCAGCCCCTTGCTCGCGGCGTAGCGCAACCCCTTGGTGCCGGCCTGGAACTCCTCATTCAAATAGTTGTATTGGATCTGGCACACCTTCCAGTCGTAGGCGTCGACGATCTCTTTGAACACCGGGAAGGCGTCGTGGAACGAAAACCCCACCGCCCCCACGCGCCCGCTGGCGCGCACGCCGTCCAGCCAGCGCAGCACGCCCATGTCGCGCACCATCTCCCAGCGTTGGCGGTTCAGGCCGTGAAGCAGGTAGACGTCCAAGCGCTCCGTCTGCAGCCGCTCCAGCTGCTCGTTGAGCATCCGATCAAAGTCGGCCGGCTCACTGATGGAGCGGCACAGCAGTTTGGTTGCCAGCCAGACGCGATCCCGGTACCCGCCCTGCAGGGCGCGCCCCACGAGGGGCTCGCTCTCGCCCCTGTGGTAAGGATAGCCAGTGTCGAGATAGTTCACGCCATGGTCGATGGCATAGTGCAACATGCGGATGGCCTGCGCCTCGTCGATCTTGCCATCGACGGTCGGGAGGCGCATGCAGCCAAAGCCGAGGGCCGAGACGTGGTAATCGAGCGTACCAAAGGGACGATACTGCATCAGCGTGACTCCTTTTTGTGAACCCAATCAACCATCGGCCGGGGCATGGGCGTCGACACTCCGGCCCGCTGTGGGGGCGGATTCGAGCTGCGGCGCGGCGGGGGCGACGATCCCCGCCCCGCGACGCCCGAGGACCACCACCAGCACGGCGCTGCCCAGGGCCATGGCCGCGCCGATGAGAAACAGCGGCCGGTAGCCCAGCCCCGTGACGATGAATCCCCCGCCAAAGCTTACCGTGCCAAAGCCAAGACTCATGCCCACAGAGCCGGCCGCGGATATCAGTGACCGCCACTGTGGCGCCACCATCTCCATCTGCTGCGACTGATAGGCCGGCACGAACAGGGCCGTGACGGCCAGCATCATGGCGTAACCGACGGCCACCGCCAGCCAGTGCCCCACCAGCCCCATCTGCGCCAGGCCGACGCTCAGGAGCGCCGAGGCGACCACCATGGCAAAGGTGCCGCCGTGGCGGCGTGCCAGGCGTGGCCCGCTGAGCGCCGCCACTACGGCCAGCAGCATGCCAACGCTCGAGACCGTGCCGATGAGCGAGGCGGGCAGGCCGAACTCGCGGTCGAGGTAGGCCGAGGCGAACGCCTTACAGCTCGCTGTGGCGCCGTTGTTCAAAAAGCCGCTCGCCACCAGTACCAACAAGGGGAGTAGCGGTGGCAGCGCCCGTCGCTCCGTTGGTGACGGCCGGAAGGCCTCTACTCGCCGCACCCACAGGAGCGGCAGGACGCCGACCAGCCCCACGGCCACCACCACCCAGAGCCCCAGCCGATAGGGCGTGGGATCCTCCGTCGTGGTGCCCGTCAGGCCCGCGAACAGCCCCGGCAACAGCCCACCCACCAGCGTGCACAGGAACATCCCCGCGCCCGCCAACGCCTCGCGCATGGCAAAGGCGCCCCGGCGCGTGTCATTCGTGGTAAAGGTGGCCAGCGCGGGAACGACATTCACCTGCACCATCGCCCAGCCGGAGGACGACACGATCTGCACCAGCAGCGGCCAGAATGTCCGCAGGCCCAGCGGCACCGCCTCGGTAAAGGGAAGCAGCGCCATCCCTACCACATTCACGACCGCCCCCGCCACGATCACCCGGGTGGGACCAAACCGAGAGCCCAGCGCCCCGGACGGAATGCTCGCCAGCATGAAACTCACCGCGCCGGTGGCAAAGACCGTCCCGATAAAGTCGGGGCCATACCCCAGCCGCAGGATGTACAGCACCTTGAGCAGCTGCATCATGCCCAAGTGGGCGCCCGCAAGCAGCGCCGTCGCCGACTCGAGCAACCACACGTCCCGCCCAAACCGCGGGACCAGTCTACCAATGCGCACCATCACCATGTCCTATCGATCGAGTTCGTACAAAGAGACGGGCAGCCTCCATGCGCCCGTGTGGGCCTCTGCCCGAGGCACAGCCGCCGAGGACGGCGGCGCTCCGATGTCCCTCACTCCCCGATCAGCGTTGATCTGCGTTCATCTGCGTCCAGGTGATTCCTACCCCGTGCACCAGGCGCCGAACACCGGGTACTGGCTGCAGATGAACTCCAGGTACGCCGGCCGGTCCTTGGCGTTCTCGTCCAGCGCCCGACGCAGCGCCGGTGCGATCTCGGCGGGGTCGGTGACGTGTTCGGCATAGTACCCCATCGCCTTTACCGACTCGGACATGTCGGCCACGGCGTGGTCGCACACCTCGCAGGTGTAGGGGTCGTGCCCGGGCCCCCAGAAGCCGGGGCCGTAGCCGGCGAAACCACCGTTGTTGATGTGGATGGTGGTCACCCCCACGCCATAGCGCACCAGCGCCTCGAGGTTGCCCAGCATGTAGCCGACCCCCGCGTCGCCGGTGACGTTGACGCACTGCCACGCGGGATGGGCCAACCTGGCCGCCATGGCCGCTGCCAGCCCGAACCCCAGCGTCGAGACGTTGCCCCACCCCATGAACCCCCGCGGGATGACCGTATCGTATACCGTGGTGAGCTGGTCGCGGGTGGTGCCCGAGTCATGCGTCAGGAACGACGCCTGCGGGTCGAGCAACTTGGCCAGCTCGCCGTAGACGCGATAGGGGTTGATGGGCGTGTCCTCCGACGCCATCAGCGGCAGGTACTTGGCCATCATGGCCGCCCTGGCGGCGCGGATCTCCTCGTGGAGCGCTAGGTTGGGGGCGACGCCCCCGCTCGTGCGGCGCGACACCTCCTCCACCAGCGCCTCCAGTGCCAGCCCAGCGTCCCCGGCGACGGCCACATCGACGCGATAGTTGCGGTTCACGTCGTCGAGGTCGTTGGTGCACTGCACGATCGTCTTGTGACGGGCATCAGGGACGGTGTGGCGAAAGTGCCCCAGCGCCAGGCTCGTGCCGACGCCGAACACCAGGTCGCTGCGTCGCAAAAAGTCGATGGCGGGCTCGCCGCGCACCCCGAGAGACAGGGGGTGGTTCTCCGGAAAGGCGCTCTTGGCCTTGAGGGTCGTGAGCACCGGCGCCTGGGCCAACTCGGCCAGGCGGCACAGCGCCTCGGTGGCTTCGCCGTACAACACGCCCTCGCCCACATAGAGAAGCGGTCGCCTGGCGGCCAGCAGCGCCGCCGCGGCGGCCGACACGTCGTCCGGGTCCGGCGCGCTGCGCCAGCCCTTCACCGGCGTGTAGGGATACTCCTCATCGTCATACTCACCCAGGCCTCTCGGGATGGTGACCAGCACCGGCCCTGGCCGACCCGAGCGCAGCGCCGTGTACGCCCGGCGCATCACCTCGGGGACGCGGTGCGGCTGGTCGATGTGGCCTACCCACTTGGTGACGGCGCGTACCCCTTCCGTGATGTCGTAGCGCCCCTTGCCCCACGTCCCCGGCGTGATACCGTCGGTGATGCACAGCACCGGCGACGAGTCCTCGTACGCCTGGGCCAGGGCGCCATAGGCCATCTGCAGGCCGGCGGCGTTCATGCCGCCCATCACCGTACACACGCCGATCCGCTTGCCGTTCGTGATGCGCGAATAGGCGTCGGCCAGGGCCACGGCATAGCGCTCGTCCCGCATCATGAGCATCGGCATGCCCTCCTGGCCGAGAGCATTGTTCGCGCAGCACACCGGAAAGGTCGAGACCCAGGATGTCCCCTCGGCCTTGAGGATACGCGCCAACCCGTTCGCCGCCATCACCTTCATGGGTCCTCCCTCTCTGTGTGGAACGTTGATGATCCGGTGTTCGCCCTCTACGCGCGCGCTGCCGGGTATTGCACCTCGGGGCCCGCGGCGGCGCCCTTGAGTCCCAGGTCCTCCATCAGCTTGGCCTGCTGCTTGCACCAGCCGAACACGACGCTGACGTCCCAGCCCACGCAAAAGTGGCGCACGCCCAGGTCCATCCACGGCTTGGCCTGTTCCAGGCTGCCGATCTCGACGCGCGGGTGCTTGCCCGCCTCCAGCGCCATGGCGATCATGCGCTTGTGGGCCTCCTGCACCTCGGGCACGCGCCCGCCGCCCGGCTTGCCGATGCTCACGGAATAATCGCTGGGGCCGAACTGGAGCATGTCGACGCCGTCCACGGCCAGGATCGCCTCCAAGTCGTCCATGGCGCCCTTTTTCTCGATCATGATGGCGATGACGACCTCGTTCATGGCGTCGACCCACGTCTGGGAGCCGCCCTCGAGGAGATAGCCCACGGCGCGCCGCATGCCGGCGCCGTGCACGCCCCCCGCCTCGGGGGTCTCGGCGCGCACTAGGCGCACGCACTCGCGCACCTCGTCCGCCGAGCGGCAGTCGGTAAAGAGGACGTTCTGAATCCCCGAGTCGATGGACCGCTGGGCGATGAACCCCCGCGTCTGCTCCTCGACCTTCATCATGGAGGACATGTTGGGAAAGAGGTCCAGCGCGCGGCCGATATTGTCGAGCTGCTCGGACGTAAAGGGCGAGTACTCGCCGACGTACTCGATATAGTCAAAGGCCCCCGAGTGGCCGACGATCTCGATCATGCCGGGCCAGGGGGTGATGACGTGCGTGCCGATGGTCGGCTTGTCCTCGGTTAGCAGCTGCCGCAAATGATTGGGTCGCATGGTTGCCTCCGTGTATGGCTTGGTTGTCGTTCCGCCGTCCTATGCCCGCCGCGGCCGCGTAGCCGCGCTCGTGCCCGCATGGTCACTCGCCGATCCCCAGCACTTCCCGGCAGTAGAGCACGCTACGTTCCACGTCATGCCGTTGCTGCGCCACCAGCGCGGCCTCGTACTCGGGCGGGGTGGCCACGCCGCGCTCCACCGTCACCATGGCGCCCATGAAGGGCTGGCCGCGCCGCACGAGCCGCTCGAAGCGGGCCAGCTCGTGCGCCCGGGCGCGTGGAAAGGCGCGCCAGTAGTCGTCCTCGAGATAGTTCAGCACGCGGGGCGGCGTGCCCGTGAGGATCTCGAGGGTGAACGAGGCCTGGGGGCACAGCTCGCGGTAGCGAGCGGCCCACGCCTCGATCCCCACGTTCCCATCCCCCATGGCCACCCACTGGTAGGCCGCGCCGCGCGGGTGGCTCCACACGGCGCTGTCGCGGATGTGGCTGGTGACCACGTACGGGGCCAGGTGCTCCAGCGTTACCATGGGGTCCTCGTGCAGGCGCACCGGGTTGCCGCTGTCGATGCACACCCCCACGAACTCGGGCCCCGCCTCCTCCACCAGCTCTCGCATCTCCCAGCCCTGCAGGTCGGCGTGGGTCTCCATGGCCAGCATGATGCCCAGGTCCATGGCCCGATCCCTCACGGCACGTAGGGCGGCGATGGTGTGCTGGATGTGCGTCCCCAGCGGCACCTCGGTGCGTCGGTCCGCGTCGGACCCCAGCAAGCAGCGCAGCACCGGCGAGCCCAGCAGCTCAGCGGCGCGCAGCCCCATGATGAGCTGCTCCACGGCGTTACCCCGCTCCCAGCGAAAGGCGGGCGAGGTCTCGCAGATGCTGCCGATCCCCATCTCGACGTCGAGCCCCAGCTCGTCGGCGTGGCGCTTTACGGCGCGGAGGTGGTCGTCGTCCAGTGAGGGGAACGCCTCGAGGCCGAAATGGGCCACATTCACGCGGATGCGCCGACAGTAGTCGAGCAGCTCCATGGCGCTCCATCCCTGCGACCGCACGCTATACAGGTCCAGGCCGAGCTTCATCCCTTCGCCTCCCTGGGGTATCTCCCTCCACCTTCCGAGCATGGCCATGCCGGTCGTCCCGCAGGCATGAGCATCGGCGGAGGACCAAAGTGATCCGGGCACGCTGCCTCACGCTGCCTACAGCGGCAGATCTACCCAACGCCGCTCCGCGACCGACAGGAGCGCCGCGTCCAGCACCTCCTGCGCCCGCATGCCGTCGTAAAAGGTGGGCAGGTGGGGCCGCTCGCGCCCCCGGATCGCATCGACAAAGTCGGGCACAAAGGTGCGCATCAGGCGCCTCTGGTCGGCCCCCGGGATGGCGTCCAGGATCTCGGTGGGCACCGGCACCACGGGCAGGGGCTCCTCGCGGCGGTGGAGGCCATAGCGCGCGTCATAGAGGCCATAGCCCGACCACAGATCCAGCATCTCTTGCCCGACGCAGACGCGCAGCTCGAACGGCGTGGCCTGATCGTACAGCAGGGAACCCTTGCTGCCGTACACCTCGACGCGCTGGTCAAAGTTGCGGCCGGTAAAGACGCTGCTGTTGATGAACGTGGCCGTGCCGCCGCCGCTCAGGTCCGCCATGATGACCGCACCGTCGTCCACGTCCACGTCGACCATCTCGCCCGTCTCCGGGAGGCGACGCTGCTTCACGTAGGTGCGCGTCTGGGCACAGACCGCCGTGACCTCTTCGCCCGTCCACCAGCGCACCATGTCGACCATATGGGGACCCAACTCAAAGAGGGGCCCTCCGCCGGTGACCGCCCTGGTGCGGCGCCGCGTGGCCGGCAGCCACTGATAGTCGGACCGGCCACTGGCGTACACCGCCACCACGTGATAGACGGCGCCCAGCGCGCCCGAGGCGATGATGCGGTGGGCAAAGCGCGCCGCAGGGGTCTGGCGATGGGTGAACCCCACCCCCGTCTTGAGCCCCGCCGCGACGGAAGCCTGGTACATCTCGCGCGCCAGCGGGTAGGTGAGGGCCAACGGCTTTTCGCAAAAGACGTGCTTGCCGCGGGCCAGTGCCTCCATGGCGATGGGATGGTGCATGTCGGGCCAGGTGCAGACGTCGACGGCCGTCAGGCCCTCGTGCGCCAGCATCTCGTGGTAATCGGCGTAGCAGCGCGGCGCGCCGCAGATGCGCGCCACCTCGCGCAGCGCCGCCTCATTCAGGTCGCACAGGGCGGCGATCTCGACGCCGTCGCACATCAAATAGCCCGGCACGTGTTGCGCCCGGGCGATGCCGCCCAGCCCCACGATCCCCACGCGGATCGGTTCTGCACCGGCCATAGGTCCCTCCTTCACTATCAGGCGTCGCCCGCGTCGGCCACGCGGAAGGTCCGCAGCGACGCCTCCAGCGCCGCCCGAAGCTGCGCCTCGATGGCCGCGCCGGCTCCCGTCACGTCTCCCGCCTCCACCAGACCGATCAGCGCATGGTGCTGCTCGACGTATACCTCCGACTCGCCGCGGCCATAGACCTTGACGCGCTCTGCGAGGACATAGATCACACCCAGGAGCGACTCGAGGATGCTCTGCAGGTAAGGGTTGCTCGCCTGCCTCCAGAGGGCACGATGGATGGCCAGATCGCAGCGCGTGCAGCGCGCCGCATCGTTGGCGGCGATGGCCACCCGCAGGTCGGCCAGCCTGGCGCGCAGCTCCTCGCAGTGGGCGGGGCAGCGGTTGGCCGCCGCCCGCTCGGCCGCCAGACGCTCCAGCGTCCAGCGCACCTCGTGGAGGCTGCGCACCGCCGCCTCGTCCAGCTCGATGACGTGGCGCCCATTGGCGCGGCGCACGATGAGGCCCTCCGCCTCCAGTGCCTGCAGCGCCTCGCGGGCGGGCATGCGGCTGATCCCCAGCATGTGGGATACCTCGCGCTCCGTGAGGCGGGTGCCCTCTGGGATGCGGCCGGTACTGATGTAGGTGCGCAGCGTGTCGGCAGCCTGGTCCTTGAGCAGACTGCGATCCAGCTTGGGGCAGCGCTGCATCTCGGGCAATTGCGACAGGCGACCGGCCGAGGGGGACATGACGTCTCCTACATTGTAGAGGGCGGTATCCGGCATACGGTATACCACCATGTGCGCGACACGGCCACGCTAACACACTCGCGAGGTCGTGTCAACCGCTCGCGCAGGGGGCGCGTCGACGTGGGCGACGAGCGCGCCGCGTCGGCGCCGAGCCGTAAACGGCCCGTCTGAGCCCGAAAGCCCGCCAAGGCGGGCTACCCCCCACACACCCGTCGCAG
>ERZ747221.3272-NODE-3272-length-13094-cov-11.853038_pt1 | contig 13094 bp, 10 predicted proteins | sample MGYA00374949_ERZ747221 | MGnify/ENA primary metagenome ERZ747221 (study PRJEB28779, sample SAMN05720172) | bioreactor metagenome | isolation source: Anaerobic biogas reactor | place: USA:Washington, USA | collected 2015-08-08 ... | reverse complement strand
CGCTCTAGCCCTATGCAGTGGGACAGGATCGCGCGCACCGCTGCTCGCGCAGCCGTCGGCTCGGCCGCTGTCGCCGGAGCGGCGTCGTTGGGGGCGGCCACCTACTTCGCGAGACGGGTCCTCACCCCCGAGGGGGAGGGGCCGACCGACCACGTGATCCACGACCTCGACGAGGAGACCGTGACCCTCACGCGCACCCTCGAGAGCGAGGTGATGGGCCGCTACGGCCTGTGGAACGAGGACCGCAGTGCGCACCTGCGGATGGGCGAGATCCGCGCGATGACCGACACCACCGTGACGCGCGAGGTGCTCGGCATCGACTACGGAGATCCCAAGCCGGGTCCGGCCCGCTTCAACTCGCACTACTACGCCCAGCCCCCCGACCTGGCCCTCGGTCTGCCGACGGAGGCTGTCACGATCGACGCCGAGATCGGGGAGCTGCCGGCGTGGCTCGTCCCCGCGGCCGAGCCAAGTGATCGGTGGGCCATCCTCGTCCACGGCCGTGGCGCCTTCCGCTTCGAGTGCGTGCGCGGGGTGCGACCACTCCACGCCGCGGGGCTCACAGTCCTCGTCCCCGCCTACCGCAATGACAGGGACGCACCCAGCGGTCCGGACGGTCGCTACACGCTCGGCCTGTCGGAGTGGCGGGACATCGAGGACGCCATCAGGTATGCGGTACGCGCCGGAGCCCGGACCATCACCCTGGGCGGATGGTCCATGGGTGGAGCGATCTGCATGCAGCTTCTCGCGCAGTCGGACCTGGCGGACCGCGTCACCGGCGTCTTCCTCGACTGCCCGGTCCTCGACTGGGGCGACGTCCTACGCCACCACGCCCAGGTGAACAACCTGCCGAGCCCCATCGGCCTGCTCAGCCGTGCCGTGATGGGCAGCCAGTCACTGCGGTGGCTGGCGGGAGTCTCCGAGGCCGTCGACGTGGCGCAGACCGACTGGGTGACGCGGGCCGATGAGCTCCACACGCCCATGCTCGTGATGCACTCGGTTGCAGACGACTTCGTACCCATCGGGCCGTCCAGAGCGGTCGCGGAGGCGCGGCCCGACCTGGTCACGTTCGAGGAGTGGGCCGTGGCACGCCACTGCAAGCTGTGGAACACCGACCCCGCTCGCTGGGAGGAAGCGGTGTCGTCGTTCGTCAGACGGACGAGCTGACGCCCCACGGGGCGAAGACTGTGTCGTCCTTCGTCACGCCGACGAGCTGACGTCCCACAGGGCGAAGACCGTGCCGTCGATGGTGGCGCCCCCGACCCAGGTCAGGTCCGTCTCGAGAGGTGCCGTGGTCATCAGCACCTCGCCGGCAGTCCCCACGAGCATCGGTGAGGTCGTCATCGCGAGCTGGTCGACGAGACCGGCTTGGAGCAGAGTCGTGACCAGGTGCGGCCCACCCTCGCAGAGCACTGAGCGATAGCCGCGCTCGTAGAGCAGGTGCATCAGGGTTGACGCGTCGACCGACTCCTCCCCGCAGATGAGTCTCTCGACGTGCTGCTCCTGCGGAGCACCTGCGTGGGTCGCGAGGAACGCCTGGCCACGAGGGACGCCGCCGTCATGGGTCGGTGAGGAGAGCACCGTGTCGGGCATATCACCGGAGTTGGACACCACGACCAGGTCGGGCGCGGTTCCGTCGGGTCCCGCTTCGATCCGCCCGTACCCCTCCTGACGGATGGTGCCCGCCCCGACGAGGACGGTGTCGCACACGGTCCGGAGCAGGTCGAACACCCGCTTGTCGGCCGGGTTGTTGATCGACGAGCTCCGCCCGTTCCGGCCGGTGACCCTGCCGTCGACGGTCATGATGAAGTTCGCGCGCACGAAGGGACGGGTGCGGTTCCCGGGAGACGTGGGCACCACATACAGGCTGCGCAGTGCGTCGTCCCCGGGCTCGGTGAGGAACACGCCGCCAGTGTCCCACCGCGACTGGGCGCGGCGGAAGGGAACGGCGTGCCAGACTCACGTCATGGCGAAGTCGAAGAAGGCGAAGGAGAAGGAGGCCGCTCCGGCCGCGACCGGGAGCTTCCGGGCTGCGTTGAGGGCGGGGGAAGGGTTCGACCTGCTTGCCCTCGACACCGGATCGACCCCGGGCTTCGACGGCGACAAGGAGGCCGGGGAGGCGCTCATGCCGGAGCTCGCCGAGACGGCGGGTGATCTGCAGGAGCGCCTGTATGCGGAGAGCAAGCTGGGCGGGAAGCGCAAGGTCCTCCTCGTGATCCAGGGGATGGACACCTCGGGCAAGGGCGGGATCATGCGCCACGTCGTCGGCGCGATGGATCCGCAGGGGTCCGAGATCACGAGCTTCAAGTCGCCGACGAAGGAGGAGCTGAGCCACCACTTCCTCTGGCGGATCCGCAAGGCGCTGCCGAAGCCCGGGATGATCGGGGTCTTCGACCGCAGCCACTACGAGGACGTCCTCATCGTGCGCGTGCACAACCTCGTGCCCCCGGAGGAGTGGGGGCAGCGGTACGGAGAGATCAACGCCTTCGAGCAGGAGGTCGTCGGCGACGACACGACGGTCATCAAGGTGATGCTGCACATCAGCTCCGATGAGCAGAAGGAGCGGCTCATGGAGCGACTCGACCGGCCGGACAAGCACTGGAAGTTCAACCCGGGTGACATCGAGCAGCGCCGGGAGTGGCCGGACTACATGGAGGCCTACCAGGCGGCGATCGAGAAGTGCTCGACCGACGTGGCCCCGTGGTACGTCGTGCCCGCCGACAAGAAGTGGTACGCACGGCTCGCCGTGATGAACCTCCTCATCGAGCACCTCGAGGAGCTCGATCCGCAGTGGCCGGAGGTCGACTTCGACGTCGAGGAGCAGAAGCAACTGCTCGCCGAGACCTGAGGTTCGCTGCAGGTGCGCCTGCGGCATCCGGACGGAACCGTCGCATACCGTTGAGCCTCGTGGGCATGATCGGGACTGCAGCGCGATCGGGGCGGGAGGCCTTCGGTCGTCTCCCGGGCCTGACCGCAGCCTGGCAGCTGCTCGTCGAGACCATCCGGGTCTGCCTGCGCTACCGGGTGACAGGGCTCGCGTCGGAGGCCGGCTTCTTCGCACTGCTCTCCCTGCCGCCGCTGATCCTGGGACTGTTCGGAGGCCTCGGGTATGTGGGTCGCTGGGTGGGTGAGGACACCGTCGAGCAGGTGCGGCTCAGCATCCGTGAGTGGGCCCAGCGCTTCCTCACCGACGACGTCATCGTCTCAACGCTCATCCCGACCGTCGACAATGTCCTGGCCGGTGGGCGCGCCGACCTCATCTCGGTCGGCTTCCTCCTCTCGCTCTGGTCGGGGTCACGCGCGCTCAACGTGTTCGTCGACACCATCTCGATCATGTACGGCCAGTCCGGGGTGCGCGGCATCGTCCCGCAGCGGGCGCTGTCGTTCTCCCTGTATGTGGTGGCCCTGATCGTCGGCATCATCACCATCCCGCTGGTCCTCATCGGTCCCGGGTTGCTCGGTGAGATCCTCCCCGAGCAGCTGCGCTGGCTGGGGTGGTTCTACTGGCCGGTCGTCACCCTCCTCACGCTGGCGAGCCTGACCAGCCTGTACCACATCTCGACGCCCGTGCGTGGTCGCTGGCTGCGCGACGTCCCAGGGGCTCTCCTCACCCTCGGTATCTGGGTCCTGTCGTCCTTCGTGGTGCGGGGAGTCATTGCCAGCTCGCTCGGCGGATCCTCGATCTACGGCCCGCTCTCCGCGCCGATCGTCATCCTCATCTGGCTGTACTTCCTCGCGATCGCTGTCCTCATCGGGGCGGGCCTCAACGCGGCTGTGCGCCACCTGTACCCGATCGAGGACCAGCGCTCATTCCGTGAGCGGCTGAGCAGCTGGGTGCGACGCCAGCCGGACGAGACCGACCAGAAGGAGTCCCTCGAGGACTGGCTGGAGGTACCGACGGCCTCGAGCGACGCCGACCTCAGCCCCGATGAGGAGGAGAGGGCGATCGAGCAGCAGGTGATGTCCCGGCGCGCCCGCATGGTCAACGGGTTCCGGGCGCGGGTGCGAGGCGGCGACTGACGTCGGTCGCACATGGCACGTCGCCTCTCCGACGCTCGCGAGGATGTGGGCCTTCCGTGCCTTGAGCTCTGTACCTCGAGCTCTGCTTCGGTGAGGACCTCCGCGTACCCCCCTGCCCGCCCTCTGCGAGGCCTGGCCGTTGCACTGGTGACCGGCGTGCCGGGCGTCATCCTGATCGTCCTCGGAGCAGTCGTGCACGAGATGTCGGCGGAGAACCACGCTGATGTGACCCCCGGTTTGGATTCACGCCAGCCACTTGCTAATGTCTCTCCACGCACCCCAGAGATGGGATGCGTGCGGATGTAGCTCAGTTGGTAGAGCGCAACCTTGCCAAGGTTGAGGTCGCCGGTTCGAGGCCGGTCATCCGCTCGGAAGGTTCGAAGACCGCCTTCACGGTGGAGTGGCCGAGAGGCGAGGCAGCGGCCTGCAAAGCCGTTTACACGGGTTCAAATCCCGTCTCCACCTCGACTCTGGTGATCCACTCTCACCAACACCCCGGGCGATTGGCGCAGCGGTAGCGCGCTTCCTTGACACGGAAGAGGTCACTGGTTCAAACCCAGTATCGCCCACCATTGAAAAAGGCCCCTGACCTGCGGAAATGCCGGTCAGGGGCCTTTCTCTTGCTCGGGTTGCATCGGATATGCATCGAATGACCGGTCGCATGAGGACCCGGGCGACTGCTGGCGTCGGCGTTCGAGCGCGACACGACGGTTGTGTTTGGCGGCGCAGGATCGTGAGCAGAAGCGTCTGCGGGTGGCGGCTCGGAGTGGACAGAACGCGGCTTGGCACTCGTGGCAGATGACCACGGTGCCTTTGCGGGAGGCTCGTGCGAGCTCGGCCATGCGGCGGTCGCGGTCGGCTGCGGCTTCTGCGCTGACAGGACGCTTCTTGGCGAGCCTGATTGAGGTGGCGCGTTGAGGATCTCGGGCCTGGACCAGGGCTGCAGGGAGGCGCTCTGCTGAGCCGGCCGACATCTTCTGGTGGAGGTCGGCGGCGACGAGTCCCTTGGAGCGGCGAAGTCCGTGACATTCGCGGTAGGCGCTAGCGGTGATGCCGTGTGCTTTCCAGGAGTGCAGGCCGAGGTGGGCTCCGCGCCAGCCGCACTCGTGGCAGAGCAGGCCGTCGGCGGTGACGTCGAGCAGGCTTGAGGGGTGGGTGCGATACCCAATCGTGGAGGTATTCGCCGACGGCGAGGCGAGGGCGCGGGCGCTTGAGGGTTGTATTGCCTGGCTTTCCTATTCACCGATCCTGATGCTCGGCGTCTTCATTGCCGGACTGTTCTGGTGATTGCGTCGGCGAGCGCCGAGATCTCTTGCTCGGTCTGCTCCGGGGGGCCACTCAGGTCGAGGGATCGAAGTAGGAGCTTCTTGCCAGCGTTTCTCACCGTCATGGTGCTCTGGTTGGTGTCGTCCGGGCGCCTGCAGTAGATCAGCATTCCTTCGGGCAGGTCCATCGCGGTTGTGTACGCCAGCAGCTGGTAGTAGTCGCCGCTTCGACCGCGACTATCGGCAGCCAGCTTGTACTTGATGTCGCCCACGTATCGGATACTTCCGACTGGGTCTCGGAACACCAGGTCCGGCTGCATTGCCACTTGTCTCCCGATTCCCAGATGCACGGTCGGCTCATCGATGACGTCGAGCCTGCCGCGGAGCTCTCGTCGCAGGCGCTCCGTCACGAACCGTTGGAACAGATCGTTCATGTTCACCATGAACGACGACGCGGAGGTCGCTCCTGGGATGTCGGTCAGGGTGAGGTTGGCGAGCACCAGGCGGGCAAGTCCCAGTGCCGGTGCATAGTGCTGGTTGAGTCGGGTTATCTGGATGGCGTCGATGGTCTCGGGCCGGACATCCGTGTCGGCCACTCCCTCGAGGGCAACGAGCTGCCGCATGAGTCTCTGACGCTCGCGTGAGTCCACCCGAGGGATGCTCAGTGCAAGTCGGATGGCGGCTCGCAGCACTCTGTTCTCAATGACGTCCTCGGTGAACTCTTGGTACGTACAGGCCACGGGGGTCAGGACGCCCGCGCGCTTGAACTGCCCGACGACGTCCAGTCGGCCGCGCAGGGCGACCAACGAGTCTTCGCGACCCAGATATGACCGCAACACCCCCCGCCCCAGGGTGGTCTCGACTGTCCTGGCGAAGAAGGCGATGACCGATGGCAGCAGGTCGGAACTGATGTCGTAGTCGAAGGCTTCCTTTCGCCAGGCGTTGGGCGGCAGACCGGGCTCTAGGAGCAGGAACAGGTTCTCCGGGTTGATCTTGGGCCGGACCAGCAGTTCGACGCCGTCCACTACGAGTGAGCCGATGTACGACGATGCCGTGACGCGCCAACGCTCTGCCGGAGCGGGACTAACGTCGACGAAGCCTGTTCGCTGGATGGCCTCGGCCTGGCTGCGAGTCAGGTCCAGGTCGATTGAGCCATACTCCGAGAGGACAGGCACGGTCCTCAGCCTTCGGCCTCGTCGCCGGCTGGTTCCTCGCTGATCGACTCTGGAGCAAGGTCACTGAAGCGTGCCCAAACCTGGGTGAATCGAAATCGGTCGATGCGGGCTGCGTCGCCGAAGAACTGGTCCTCGATGAAGGGCTCGATGTCGTACTCCCAGATGCGGCGAAGCGCCTCGCGGTCGAGGTCGTGCTTCATGAAATGGCTGGGGCCGAGCTGCAGGTGAGGCCCGCCGAGCTCCTGCTCCAGCTCGTCATTGACCTGGGCCACCAGCTCACCCACCCATCCTGGCTCACCCCGATCTTCGAGCCAGCGATCGAGAAGCCCGGCCATGGGGCCATGGTTCGGGAAGAACGGAACGAAGTGGAACCGTCGCCGCAGAGCTGCGTCGACCAGCGCGATTGAGCGGTCGGCCGTGTTCATTGTGCCGATGAACCAGATGTCCTTGGGCAGCTCGAACGGGTCATCCGGGCGGTACAGGGTGCGCACCGGGGTGTTGCGGTACTCAAAGAGGAACAGCAGCTCGCCGAGCACTTTCGGCAGGTTCGCCCGATTGATCTCATCGATGATCATCACGTGACGGCGACCCGGTGCGTCACTGGCGCGAGCCGCAAGCTCCGCGAGTGGTCCTCGCTGCAAGCGGTACGTCATGACGCCGTCGGCGTCGGTCTCCGGCCGGTATCCCTCGAAGAAGTCCTCATAGGACGTGGACGGGTGGAATTGGACGACCGGGCGGCGTTCGGCAGCAGGCACCAGCGCCTCCGCCAGTTTGCGGGCGAAGTAGGTCTTCCCCGTTCCAGGCGGGCCGTAGAAGACGACCTGCCTCTTGTCCTCCAGCAGCGCCACGACATCGTCGATGAAGGCGCGGTCGACGAGAAGCTTCTCGGCCAGGTCATCGAGTGGATCGCTCACCGTTTCGGTCGGCGGCTCTTCGTCGCGCTCTGCATACCAGTAGAGGAAGGCGCCGACACCCAGTGCGTCCCCGGGAAAGTAGCGATCGAGCCGTGCGCGCAGTGCGTCGTTCGACGCGACCTGGAGCTCTCCGCGCGTGGATGCTGTCGGCGTGGCGATGCCGAGGAGCTTGAGCATCCTCAGCTTTCCCTTCGGTCCCGTGTACGGGTACACGGTGATGAACTGCTCGGGATGGGTGATGGCCAGCATCTTCATGATTACCGACTCGCCGAACCCCTTCACGCGCAGCGCCTCCTCTTCGAGGACGCGGTTGATCCGGGTCGCGGGCGCGTCTTGGCCCCAGCAGAGGTAGGAGAACGTCTTGAGGATCCGGTGGTATTCGGCTTCGTCGGCGTCTCGCAGGCTCGTGTTGAGGATCGACATCGGCCCGGTTCCGCCATAGCGGCCCGTGTTCCAGATGCGACGTAGGTCGGCCCGGTCGACGATGGCCAACTCGTCGGGATCGAGGAGCTTGGCGAAGTCCCGACGGTCGGCCTGGTCCTGCTCGTGACCCGGGGTTGGGTACCCGGTCGCGTTCTTGAACTCCTGAACGATGGCAGCCAGCTCATCCTCGTCCTGACGCATCGCAGAATCGCCTGTTAGCTCAGCGATCAGCGGGGCCACCTCGCGCGCGGACTGGAGCACCTCCGCCCTGACGTCCAGCGACCGGAGGGCGTCACGCTCGAACCAGCGCGCATAGATCACCTCGCCCGAGCCGCCACCGATGAATCCGACATCCTTGCCGAGTCGCGAGCCGCCGCCGGCTAGAACCTCGTACCCGGTCAGTTGGTGACTCTCAATGACTTCGACCGCTCGTTCGGTGGCACCGGCATCGCCATCCGGGTAGGGACGCAGTCCGATCGCGAGCCCGTGTCGGTTCAACCACGCGCGCACCGACAGGCCGTACGTACCGGGCACTCGCCAGTCCACCCAAAGATCTCCGCGCGGCCAGACGCCGTCCCACATCAACGCCGGCTTGTGCCACTTCAGCGTCCGACCGGTCGCCTCAGCCACCTGGGTTTCCAGCGACGCGCCGATGTGGTGCGCCACCGCCACCAGAGCGCGCGCGTTTGCCCGGTACAACTCGGGGTCGTCACCCCGTTCTCTCGCACCTTCACGCAGCGCCACACGGTCGCAGAGAACCTCGTCGACGATGACCGGCCGTTCGTCCGCCCACCATGCGGCGACCTGCTCGAAGCGCAAGGGGTCACCATCGAGCTCCATCGCATAGCGATACAACTCGAAATAGCGGTCGCCTTGGTCGTCGTACTCCGAGGCTCCAGTGCAGTAGTCCATGTAGTCGGTCGACTTGGGCCACGCCACTGGCCATGCCTTCGCGTCCTCAAGCCCCCAGTAGTAGGACGCCACGAAAGGCGCACGCTTGGGACTTGGATGGGCTCCCACCCGTATTCGCTGCAGATGATCGGCAAGGAGTCGGATCTTGCGAACTGCGTCGGCGAGGTCGACCGGAGTCGAGAGCGCGTCGAGGAGGACAGTGACGGCTTGGTCCGGATCGGGCGAGATCTTGTTGATCTGGTTGATGATCATCTGCCCGGCAGTGCCGGCGTAGCCCGAGGCGAAACTCCGAACCCACCTGTCAGTGCCGGCCTGGAAGGCGCTCAGGTCTCGAGTCCGGCGCAGCGCCTCAAGGAACGGACGCGCTTCTTCCGCATGAGGGGTGATGTTCCGCTCACGCCAAGAATCGCCGCTCTGGTCTGCCTCGGCGTCGAACCGTTTGATGTGCGCCTCGTGCCAGCGGCGTCGGATTTCACGTTCCTGGACGTCGATGTCCACCTTGTCGGTCACTTTGCCTTCCACCTCTCCCCTCGTGGCGAGGATATCCATGACCGCCGACAACTCCACGCGTCAGCTACCGACGGGGTATGGTCTGCAACCGTGCGAATCGCGTGGTTATGGGGACGCCGAAGGGCGTACCGCCCGCCACTGACTCGATGCGGCGGCCCTCCCAGCATCTCAGTTGGTCATTGCGCGAGCGGTCGGGGTAAGTCACTTCCGGCTACGGAGAGACGCATTGTGTGAGCGAGAGGCGTTTGTCTAGACCGCCTCCGGTGGTGGTGTGGCCAACAGGAGGAGTCTGATGATCTCGTCGCGGAGTCGGTAGTCGTCGGTGGCGAGTCCCTCGATGAGATCGTTCAACGAGACTTCCGACTGAACAGCCTTGTCGCTCCCCTCAGCCAAGATGAAAATCCGCGTGTAGTCGGGGTCAGCGATGCCAGCGGCCTTCCACTGGTCCCTGTTGAGTGCCACCCATGCGGTCGGCCCGAGTTCGAGGTGGACGACGAAGTCGCGTCCGTGGGCGGCCTGATCCGCAGGGAGACTCCTGAAACTGACGCCCCAGAGGTATAGCCCTGCCCGCCTGCCGTACACCTCGCCGAGGACTTCGGCGCCCATCGCGTCGTTGACCTGTTCGCGGAGGGTAGCCCTGCAGTAGCTGCTCAGGATCTGCTTGGCCCTTGCGAGGGCCGAACCGCTCCCCACTGCGGCATGTGCCGAACCCGTCCGCCTGGCACGCGGGGGTGAGACGCACCTCGATGTTCGCGCTCATGCGCTGGAGTGAACGATTGCCAACACCTCTCCGGTGGGCTGTCCCTTCTTAGGTCACCGTCGGGATCCGGTTCGCCGACTTCGACGGCGCCGCCGTCTATCACTGCCACGTCCTCGACCACGAGGACCAAGGGATGATGGGGCTCGTCGACGCGCTGTCAGCCTCGGCATCTGACCACTCGATGGCTCCACTTTCCCGTCCGTGAAGGAAGCCGATCAGATGAGCCCACCCACAGAATCCGCCGGGCAAGAAGGCAGCTCGGCCTCTGGTGATGTCAGGACCGCGCGGCTCCTGGTCGCTGGCCAGTTCGTGCTGATCGGTATCCTCGTGGTGCTCCCCAATGGCGACGACTGGCCGGTGCCCACCGCTCTGACCGTTGCCTGCAGCGCGGCCACCGTCCTGGGCCTGACCGTGATGGTCCTCGGCGCAACGGGACTCGGCCGAGGTCTGACGGCCACGCCGTTGCCGAACGCCCACGCACAGCTGCGTACTGGCGGCCTCTACCGGTACGCACGCCACCCCATCTACAGCGGGTTGCTGCTCATGATGGCCTCACTCACGGTGGCGGCCGGAAGCGGTCTCCGGCTCCTCACCCTCGCAGCGCTGGTCCTGCTCCTGAACGCGAAAGCCCGATGGGAGGAAACACGCCTGGCCCAACGGTTCGAGGGATACGCCGACTACGCCGCCCGCACTCCACGGTTCGTGCCCGTGCGGTTACGGAGGACACCGTGAGAGCAAGTGCGTGCGTGAAGTCCCTGACCGTTGAGCGATGCGGAACCACAGACCACGTGGTCAGCAGCCGGCGAAAAGGGTCACTGTCCAAACGGGCGCCACTATGCGGGATCTGCCATCTGGACCCTGCACTCCCGGCGACGGCGCGCGTGATGGGAGTCTGGGTCGAACGGCTTCGGGCTATTGCTCGAGCAGCGATCGGGCGATCTCAGTCAGCCCGGCTTCTGTTGACTCGGGGGCCGGCATTGTGGGCTCCTCCGCCATGACCACCATCGCCTGCAGGGCTACCATCCACGCTTCCTGGCCCTGGCGTACGTGGAGCTGGGCGTCGTTGATGATGTAGGCCTCATTGCCCAAACCCTCGATCTCCCGATAGAGATCCTCGTCCTCGCGGTACTGCTGCTGATAGACATCGAAGAGGCCGTTCACGTCGAGCCCCGCTGTCAGACCCTCACCCTCGGCGTTCGTCACCGGCAGTCGGCACCAGGCGATGTCGGAGCGTGGCTCCGGCTCGCCGAAGGTGAGGTCGGCGAAAACCGTATCCGGGTCCACCGCGCTCAGCGCCTCGCACACCCGCGTCGCATCGCTCGATCCAGAGGCACCGTCTGCGCTCTCGCCGTCTGCGTCGTCTGCATCGTCGCTCGTGGTGTCGACCGCACTAGCGTCAGCCGCGCTTTCGGCGGCCACGGGATCCGCTGCATCGCCTCCCGCGCAGCCGGCCAGCAGGGCCACCGCCAGCGCCGGAGCCACTGCAGTGAACAGCAGGCGGGAGATGCTTCGGGAAGGGCGCATCGGGGACCTCTCATCTCAGCGGGGCCGGGAACGGCTGCCTTAGCTTAGTGAACCGCATACTCTCCACGCCTGCAAGGAATCTCGCGCGACCTCTGACGAGGCCCTGCGGTCCATGCGACACCCGGGTGCTGCCGCCAAGAGCAACGGTCCTCCTCGCATCTGCGAGCCGGGTGGGGTGCTCCTCAGCGCTATCCCTGCAACGACGGTGCTGATCGCTGCTCAGCCTCCTGGCACCGCGACGAGGAGCTCGTGGAAGAAGACGGGCACGTTTCCGGCAACCTTGGGCCCGAAGCGGTAGGACGATCGGCTGTCGACGCCGAGCGTTTCGCCGTGGAAGAGGTTCTCGGGACCGTACTCGACCAGGTTCCCGCTCGCCGTGTCGATTACGTACAGGGCGATGCCTGCGGCCGTGCTGTTGTAGAGCTTGCCGTCGATGACGGTGGTGCTGGCGTCGTGGTTGTGCCAACTCGGCTTGTCGACCATGAAGATGACCGAGCCACTCCGTGCATCCAGACCCACGAAGCTCTCATCACCTTCTGCGGCAACGATGCCCGCACTGATCGACAAGGCTCGCAGGCCGCTTCCGGGCGCTGCCTTCGGATCGTCCGACGCCTCCATGCTCCACAGCGACGCCAGCCTGCGGTCCCGCGCCTGCAGAGCGTCGACGGTGACGCCCTCGCCGTCGACGGCGGATCTGGACGAGAGCACGACGATGTCGCCGTCTCCCACGAGCTCGGACCGATCCCACCGCCCAGCGTTCTCATAGCTATCGAGGACCTCACCCGTGCCCGCCTCGACCAGCCGCAGCACCGGTCTGCCGGCCACCCGCTCCTTGATGACGAACCCGCCACTGACCGGCACCGCCTCAACGGCGTCGCGGAAGTCACCTCGCCCCGGTGGGGACCACAGGAAGGCCGGGTCGTCTTCGACATCCCACATCGTCAGGTCCCCGAGACCACCGTTGACGAGCATGAGGCGATCATCGATGAGGATCGAGGGCAGGCAGTACGTCCGGGAGATCATCCAATGACGTGTACCCAGCATTGACCAGTCCGCCCGCAGCTGGGCGGCCGACCTTGACCCCATCGAACATCGGCCCCCGCTCCTGGGCACGGGGCGCTGGCACACTGCCTCGCGTTCCATCACCACAGACGAGTCCCTTCAGATGGAGAAGCCATGAAGGATGAGGCGGCCCGCGTCGCGGTGGCGTCGTCGGAGTAGATCAGCATGTGCATCGCGGTGATCATCCTCGAGGGTAGCGCGCGGCGCGTGGGGTGCTCCAGGCCTTGGCGGACGCTGTGATGACACAAGCAGGGGCGGTGTGAAGCCGAAGTTCAGTCGCCGGCACACGCGTTTGCCAAGGTGATCCAAGGCCTTCCTCCCGCTCGGTGTGCCGGGAGACGGCCCACCCGATGAGCACTCGGCAACATCGTGTCTTCACGCTCCCGTTCGCGGCGCGGTCTAGTGGCTCAGCGCAGCGCCCGCCTCAGGGCGTCGATCCTTCCGGCCCAGATCCGTTGTGAGAGAGCCGCATCAGGAGCGAACGTCTCGCTGGCGTGGTAGCTGCCGGGACGGACGTGCAGCTCGCACG
>ERZ747221.3270-NODE-3270-length-13112-cov-3.796164_pt1 | contig 13112 bp, 10 predicted proteins | sample MGYA00374949_ERZ747221 | MGnify/ENA primary metagenome ERZ747221 (study PRJEB28779, sample SAMN05720172) | bioreactor metagenome | isolation source: Anaerobic biogas reactor | place: USA:Washington, USA | collected 2015-08-08 ... | reverse complement strand
TATAACCTGCTGCCCCGCATGACTGCCCTGCGTAACGTAGAGTTACCTCTGCTTTATGCCGGAATTGAAAAAGGAGAACGCAAGGCTCAGGCCCTTGATTGTATAGGCCGGGTAGGGATGCTGGATCGAATTCATCACCGCCCTTCTGAACTTTCAGGAGGCCAGTGCCAGCGCATAGCCATTGCCCGAGCGCTGGTAAATAATCCAAATATTATTCTGGCTGATGAGCCTACCGGCAACCTGGATAGTGTTACCAGCCTGGAGATAATGAATATCTTCCAGTCACTCCACCGGGAAAACACCACCATCGTACTTGTTACCCATGAAGCAGATATAGCTGCGTTTGCCCGTAGAATATTGCATTTTCGTGATGGCAAGCTAATAAAGGACGAATTGCTAAATCCTCTCCTAACAGAACCATCTACAGCTAAGGGTGGTGAACATATATGAATCTAGGTGAAAGTATATGGGTCGCCTGGGATTCTATCCGGGCGAATATGCTACGCTCTATTTTGACCACTCTGGGTATAATGATTGGCATTACTGCTGTAATTGCTGTAGTTGCAGTTGGTCAGGGCGGGCAGAAATCAATTATGAAGGAAATGGAGAAATTCGGTAGCAATCTGTTTCAAATTATGGTGGATTGGCGCAGAGATGAACTTCCTACCGGCAGGGAGTTTACCATGGAGGATATTGATATTATAAAAGCTAATGTACCCGAGGTACAATACCTGCTCCCCTGTGCCAACAGTTATTCGAATGTTAAGGGAGGAAACAAGGTTAAAACTGCTCAAGTTTTAGGTACTGAAGCCGACTATGCCCACTTGCATCCCCTGGAGATAACCGCTGGCCGTTTCCTCACTAACAGTGATTGCCAGGGTAGAAGAAGGGTAGCGGTAATTGATGAGGAAATGGCTCAGGAATTATTTCCCCGGACCAGTGCTCTGGGAAAAAGAATAATGCTCGGTAATCAGACCCTGGTAATCTGCGGATTGGTCAAAGCTGAAAGTTCACCCTTTAGCATGGGGATAAAATATGTGTACATTCCTACCCGGGTCTGGCTGGATATCTACCCTGATGGTAATATCGCGTATATAGAAGGGGGTACCCGTAACCCGGAAGAGGTTAAAGTGGCCATGCAAAACAGTATAAAAATACTGGAAAAACGCCATCGCAGCGAGGGTCTCTACCAGGGTTTTGATATGGAACAGCAGATCCAGGCAGTTAATAAGGTTACCGGGGTAATGACTCTAGTGATTGGCATCATTGCCGGGTTTTCCTTGCTGGTAGGTGGTATCGGGGTTATGAATATTATGCTGGTCTCAGTCACGGAAAGAACCCGGGAAATTGGATTGCGTATGGCTTTGGGTGCCCGCCGCCGAGATATCCTAATACAGTTTCTAATTGAGGCCATCGTACTATGCTTGCTAGGCGGGATAATCGGTATGGCACTGGGTATCGGCGGTGCTTTCCTCATATCCGCCCTGGCCAAGTGGCCCCCACTAGTCTCCTGGACTACGGTTTTACTGGCTTTTACCTTTTCCGCCGCTATTGGTATTATTTTTGGTATCTTACCCGCAAATCAGGCCGCAAATTTAGACCCCATCGAAGCCCTGCGAAGGGATTAACGTGTTAAAAGACTAAGTAACGTCTTTGGCATTATTTGGTTTGGACAAGCGCCAGTAAATGTTTATCATAGATTTTAGGATAGATATGCACTCGTGGTACAAACGAAAGGATTAATAATCTATGAATAAACATAGCATCGAAGAATATGTACAGCTTATAGAATCCCAGAATTTATTAATATATCACGATCTCCCCCGGGATACGGCCAAAAAAACTGTCCAAAAGGTAGCCTACAACTCCAATAAAGTAGGACCAGATACGCTTTTTATCTGCAAGGGACTGGGTTTTAAAGAAGAATATCTGGACATGGCTATCCGTAAAGGCGCCATCATGTATATCAGCGAGGTAAATTACCATAAACCCATACCCTGTCTGATAGTTGATAATATTCAAAAAACCTTGTCCCTGGTATCAAACCTGTATTATAACTACCCCTGGAAGAACCTGAATCTTATCGGCATAACCGGTACCAAAGGTAAATCAACTACCTCATATTATGTCAAATATATAGTAGATGAATATTTAACAGACTTCGGTCAGGCTACTGCCGGGATAATTTCATCGATTGATACCTACGATGGGAAAACTACCCGAGAATCACATCTTACTACACCTGAATCACTGGAACTACAGATGCATTTTAACAATGCCGCCGACCGCAAACTACCGTACATGGTTATAGAGTCTTCTAGCCAGGCCTTGAAGTACGGCAGGCTATATGGTGTGCGCTTTGATGTGGGGGTATTTTTGAATATCTCTGAAGATCACATCAGTACCATAGAACATAACGATATGGAAGACTATTTAACCTCGAAATTAGCCATTTTCAAACAGTGTCAAACCGCCTGTGTAAACCTGGAGTCGGACCAAATAGCTCGGATATTGGCAGCCGCCCAAAGCGCAGAGCGGGTCGTTACCTTCGGAACCAGACCGGAAGCTGATATATATGGCTATAATATAAGAAAGGACGGATTTGATACTGTATTTAAGGTTAGAACGAAAGACTTTGACCGAGAATTCAGATTAACCATGCCCGGCCTCTTTAATGTGGAAAACGGCCTGGCCGCCATTGCAGTGGCCTATGTGTTAAACATACCGGAAGAATATATCTATCGGGGTCTGGAAAAAGCCCGCTCCAGCGGCAGGATGGAGATATACACCAGCAGTAACCGAGATAAGATAATTATCGTTGACTATGCCCATAATAAACTGAGTTTTGATAAATTATATGAATCGGCTAAAAATGAATATCCCGACAGAAAAATAGTTACCGTTTTCGGCTGTCCAGGGGGTAAGGCGTTTGTGAGGAGAAGAGACCTGGGGCTATTATCTGGTCTGCATTCGGACAAGGTGTTCTTAACGGCTGAAGATCCCGGTGATGAAAGCGTAAAAGCTATCTGCGAAGATATCGCCCAATATGTAAAAGCTAATAACGATAATTATGAGATTATTGAAGATAGAGAAGAAGCTATCAAAGAAGCCATAATGCAAACCGAACCTAATGCTCTTATTTTAATAACTGGTAAAGGTAATGAAACCAGGCAAAAAATTGGCAAGGAATATATCCCCTGCCGTTCAGATGTTGAAAACGTAAAAAAGTATCTGGAAGAATACGATAAAGCAAAATGATTTTACATTATTTTTTCTTAACCCGTTTACCACAGGCTTCAATTGATTTATCGGTCAGGACCTCCATGGCATCGATGTAGTAATCCGGAAGTCTGTATATCTCCTTAAAGCATGATAGTTCCGTACAAGCCAGGACCACAGCCTGGCATCCGTTTGCCAACAACTCGTCCTCAATAGTCCTAAAATCATTATAATCAATGGGTATTCCACCCTTGATTCCTTCGTATATAATCTTCATCACCAGCGCCTGGTTCCTATCAGAGGGAATGATCGGTTTCACCCCAACTTCTTCAAAAGCTTTTTGATAAAGACCACCCTTAATGGTTCCATCTGTTGCCAGAATACCAACACAGCTTATTTCCTTTGCCCTATTAGCAACAAAGATGGCCGTTTCGCGAATCATATTAATAATTGGAATGGAAAGCTCTTCCTGCAATCTGTCCGCAAAAAAATGTGAGGTATTGCAAGGAATGGCAATCGCTGTTGCACCATACCGTTGCAAACGCTGTGCATCCTCCATCAGTCTGCCAAACAATTCTTCGCCCTTTCCCGAAACCAGGGCTGCAGTTCGATCCGGCATCGAAGCATGATTAAAAAGGATTATATCAACATGCTCCTGATCACAGGTGGCTTCTGTACGTTCGATTATCTGTCGGTAAAAAAGCTGGGTCGCCAAAGGTCCCATTCCACCGAGAATTCCCAGTACTTTATGTTCTTTATCCCACATTCTATTTCCTCATCTTCTTCTTTATCGCTATTCAAGATACCATTACATATATTTTCTGTATTTTAGGTAATGCCCCATTTGCGATTTAAACAGGCGAAGCCGCCTCATAATCCCGTTATCCGGTTTATAATACAAAGGATTGACCATTTTTCCGGTAGAAATAAGTTCTTTCATCTTTTTCCGGTATTCTACCAGTTTTATATATCGAAACGCCACACCCTTCGGGACAACCATCCAAAGAGATTCCGTCGTAACGGAGTGAAAATTAATAGGTTGGTTATAAATCCGGTCTTCAACTAGATACTGAGCAATGTTCGCACCGGCTCCGGTTACATAATAGTTACTTCTTCCCTGGCGAGTGTTGATCTCGAACACTTTATACTTACCATCTCTTTGATCATATTTAATATCGAAATTGGAAAAACCGACATAACCCATATCATCAAGCAATTTACGGAATTGCTCTTCTAGTGCCTCGTTGCGCTCAGTAATAATTACGGCGTGGTTGCCTATCCCGTGAGGCGTATGTTCTTCCAACAGTACATGCCCCAGGCACATAAGTTTGACTTTACCGGTCTGATCGGAATAACAAGTTAGAACGCGCATAAAGGTGTCATCGCCCGGGATAAAATTCTGGATAATAACGCTGTCTGAATATCCTGCTTCGTAAATATCTCCCAAAACGCGGTTGAGCGCTGGCAGTGTATCCTCCTTATAGACCTTCTTCTGGGTAGGAAACGGAAATCGCCAGTACTCGATTCCGTTTGCGGGCTTGATTATGAACGGACCGTCAAACGGCAACTCTGTAACTTTGCCCATGTCCCGGCGATATACGAAGGTATCCGGATAGTCGATACCTATCCGCTCACACATCGTATAGAATTTTTCCTTATGGATTAAGTCATTCATCATTTCAATATTAATGTACGGCGCTACGACATTCTCAGGCATTTTGTCTTTATTTTGACTGATCAGCTGTACATAACTGTCACCACAGCCTAAAACCAAAACGGTCTCCTGGCTGTGTTCAGTAGCGAATCGCTTTACAACGGATAAAAAGGTATCCTGCTCATCTATCTTCGGGTTTGCGTTGTAATGCATGATAGCGGTGTCGATACAGGGTCCACTCTGATATTTTCCATAAACATACGGACATATCCCATACTTTTCATGAAACGCCCTGGCTACACTGTACACGTTGATATCCCCCGCGAAAAGCAGGGGAATGAATTTAAGTCTTTCTTCGACCATTTCTTTCTTCCTTTTATAAATTAGTTGCAAATAGACTTGTCCGCCAGATACCTGGTATTTAAGAATTTATACCGGAATCGGTGAGAGACTATTTATTTTTGGTCAATATACTATTCTATAGTTTAGCACTTGTCAACTTTTCTAGCGACCCGGTAATATGATGCTGCTGTACTATTATACCAATATAAGTTCTTATGCTAATAGAAGAGGATTTTAAACGAATATGTAGAAAATGAACTTATTATAAGAAAAAATATTTGCGCTAACATTGGCTGCGCATTTTTAACTCAGGACCGTTAATAATTGGGGATAAAAGGCAGATGAAGGTGTTACGGCTTAAGTTATTAATCATGGGGGGAGAGAAATATGACCGGCAATAAGCAGGAACAATTTGAATTTTTTGTGGCAGATTCTTTTGCAGATGGGGTAATGCTTAGGGAATTGAGATTATCGAATGAGGAACGGGAGTATCTGCAGGACAAATACCCCAAAGCCAGCTTTAAACGAATTTTAAGCCCTGAATATGCTGATGGTAAAGCATGGTATGAAGTTAAACTGGGTTAAGACTGACAAGGGGACAGTCCCTCATAAAAAATAAAACCCGGAGGTTTCCCCCGGGTTTGAGAGCTAAATATTCAATTTTATTTGTAAGATTTATCACCCCGCTCTCTTAAAACCCTTAACCGGTATATTAGCAACCAGAGCGATGGAATCATCCTCATTTTCCAAATCTACCGAAAGGGCTTCTTCATCAATCTCCAGATATTCTCTGATAACCTTAATCAGGTCTTCTTTAAGCTTGTTCAAAAACTCAGGAGATACCGAGGCCCTGTCGTGGACCAGAACCAGGCGCAATCTTTCCCGGGCAACGTCTTTGCTAGATACGTTGTCCTTGGCAAAAAATCTGGTGATAATGTCTAACAAAGCCATACCTCCCCTCCTATCTGGCTAATTTTAGTATTTTTCTAAATCTGTCAACAAAGTTTACATTTTCCTCATCAACAGATAACATAGGAACTTTCTCTCCCATAAGCCGCCGGGCAATACGACGATAGGCTCCACCCGCCCGGGAAGCTGTCTCCATTACCGCAGGTTCTCCCCGATTAGTGGATACTACAATTGATTCGTCTTCAGGTACTACACCCAGCAGTTCTATGGAAAGGATATCCAGGATATCATTTATATCCATCATATCGCCGCGTTTTACCATTTTGCTGCGCAGGCGATTGATAATAAGGCGGGCATTATTAAGGCCGCTGGCTTCCAACATGCCAATGATGCGATCAGCATCCCGTACCGATGAAATTTCGGGGGTGGCAACCACTATAGCATCATCAGCTCCAGCCACCGCATTCTTAAATCCCTGTTCAATTCCGGCCGGGCAGTCTACCAAAATATAATCAAAGTCCTTGCGTAACTCATTGGTCAAGTTCTTCATCTGGTGGGGACTTATTGCTGTCTTATCTTTGGTCTGGGCAGCCGGGAGCAAGAAAAGACCATCAAAGCGTTTGTCCTTAATCAAAGCTTGTTTCAGTTTGCAATTACCGTTTACCACATCGACTATATCGAAAACAATACGGTTTTCCAATCCCATTACCACGTCCAGGTTTCTAAGACCAATATCGGTATCAATCATAACCACCTTTTTGTCTGTCATAGCCAGCGCAGTACCGAGATTGGCTGTGGTTGTAGTCTTGCCCACTCCACCTTTTCCGGAAGTTATGACGATAACTCTACTTTTCATCCCTAATCCTCCAATCATATTTTTAACTTCTCAATCACTACTTTACCGGCTCTAATACGAGCCAGTTCAGGAGTTGAAACTACGATTACCTCCCCATCAGGTGGGCGGGTAATGTGGTTGGCAATCCTCAACTGAGTTGGGCTTAAGCGATAGGCGCTGATTATAGCATTTTCATCGCCAAATGCCCCGGCATGGGCCAGGCCTCTTAAGGAACCCATAACCACGATGTTACCTCCTGCTACCACCTCCGCTCCCGGGTTAATATCACCCAAAATTACCAAATTCCCTTCACAAAACACCTTTTGCCCGGATCTAAGGTGCCTGCAAATAAGGGCGGTATCACTATACCCGGGCATATCACTGAAAGGATTTTCGTCCCCCTCCTCCTCTCTGGGTTGGCTATTAGACCTCAGTTCCCTCAGATGCAGCCCGTGATCCAGTAATATGTCTTCAATTTCTCTGATCTGCTTACTGCTAAGGTGTTTATCACCCATATCCAGGGTGACCAGGGTTCCCAGCGCATAGCTGTCAATTCTTCGCAACTTTTCTTCCAGTTGATTTTTGATTTCAGAAAAAGTGTTGAATGATCTCATGTCAACCCGGATTTCTCCATTAACACTTCTAAGAGCTGCTGACACTGTATACCCTCCAATCTTAACCGCTGCGAAAAGCTTATACCTTGCTTTTCTATTATTGTAATTAATTTCCTGCAATGAAAAAAATAAAATGAGGGGAACTTTCCACTAATCCCCTCATTTTCAGTCGTTTTGCCACCACAAAATTCTATGAACTTTCGCATTTACATTCGACATAAATATTAATTAGACACTGAAGGACATACCCATAGGGCACACAGATGCTCCCTATGGTCGCAATTAAGGTAGCTGATTTTTATGATTGACACTGAATTATTAAACATAAATAGTCAGATTCGAGGAATTGTAGGGGCGAACCCGTGTGTTCGCCCGCGGGTAGGCAATACATTAGCAGGTAGGGGTGAAGGTAACCCGGCAGGCAGACGTATGGGTCTGCGTCTACAGGTTAACGCCTACTCCTCACCCCTTACCCCTTACTCCTTACTTTTCCGTTTACGCTCCAACAGGCGGGAAGTATCAAGAACCGAGGTACCTATTTCCTGTTGTTTTGTACTCCTGTTTGAATCGGCCCGGGGGCTCAAATCAGAAGGAGAAGGCGATGACAAATCATCCTTAAGGTTGCTACCCGTGTTAAGCGTTTCCCGCTGTTGCTGCACCTGCTGTTTACGCTGCTGCAGGCGCATATAAGTGGGCGATACTGTCTCCAGGGGTTCATTCACCCGGCCACGTAAAGAGGTACGGGCTTTTTCTATATCCACCCGACTTATGCTCAGACGGCGGGCAGCAATGTCCAGGGGCAAAAGACAGGTAGCAATAATTAAGAGCCAGGGCCATAATTCCACGATACCTTTTAATGGCGGCAGGTTGTCGGCAAAAGCCTCTTCTGCCCGGGAAATAATACTGCCGCCACCTTTGGCCGCTACCTGCTCTAGAAGAGCATCATCCCGGAAGGTATTATTATACTCCGGAGAGTAGGACAAAGCTGTGCCTCCGCTTACACTGCCCAGCGTCTGGTTCCCCTTTTTTTGCAGCACCTTAATTAAATAGACTCCTGGTTCTTTAACCTTGAAATTACCGGCAAAACTACCTGGGGCCACAGGTTGCATTTCCAGGTTTTCTGTTTTCAGATCAGGTTTGATAACCGTGGCGGTATATGTTAATGAAGTGGCCGTATAATCATCTACATCCACTTTGATATAGCCTCTCCCTGCTTCTGTATAGGTTTCCATCCGCAGGCTGCTATCCTGGCTGCGGGGCAGTACCCAGGATAATAAATTTCCCCAAAAATGATTATAGCCCTCCCAGCCTGCCCAATTCGTAGCCCAGCGACCTCCGGCATCACTGGTAAATGCCAGTGACCGGCCTAATCCGTACTGCCAACCCGCTAGCACCGGATCACCCCGGTGACTTTCCAGCATCAGCTGGGCTGAATCCTTTACCGTACTGGCAACATAGCCCTGCAGGTCAGGTAGCGCATTTATACCATGTAAAACTTCACTGCCGGCCACTCTTAATGGGGTAAAATCCTCTTCCACCAGGTAGCTGCGCAGGGCGGTAATAGTTTCCTTGGTAAATATCCGGGGTATACTATAAGCCTCATTGGTAAAATAATATCTTCCCCGGCCCCATTCAGCTAGAATCTCCAGCAGTTCTGTGTCCGCGCCATCCCCCACTGCCACTGTAGACATGGTAATACCCGCCTTTTCCATTTTTCGCGCCAGGAAATAATAATCCCCGCTGGTAGCCGACTGCCCATCAGTAAGCAAAATAATATGTTTATACTTAGTATCCGCCTTCTTCAGGGAATCATAAGCCAGAGCCAGAGCCGGGTATATACTGGTACCGCCTCCAGCCCGCAGGGTGCCGATATCATCCTGAATGGCAGCCAAATCATCTACCTTACGCATTTTAACCACCCATTTAGCCGCACTATCAAAAGCCAGTACCCCAATTTTGTCCATAGGCCCCAGTACTTCAGTGGCCTGTATTGCCGCCTCCCGGGCCAAATCAATTTTGGCATAACCACCGGCCGATTCCGACATGCTGCCTGACTTATCTATAACCAGTAAAAGTCCCAGGCTGGGAATTTCTTTTTTACCCCGTAAATCCATGTAAACCGGCAATGCTTCTTCCACCGGAGTTTTAAAGTAGCCTCCCGGCCCAAAGCTCTGGTCACCACCTACCATTATCAGTCCCAAACCCAGGTTTTTTACCGCCTGATTGACTGCCTCCATACTATTAGCCTTCACTGCTTCCGCCGGAACATTACACAGGATTACCACCGCATAGCGCTGCAGTTCCTCGATACTGGCAGGAAATTGGTAAGCTGGAATTACCCGATTATCAAGTTCCAGTGAATCCAGAGCCGCACTTATAGAAGACGCCTCTCCGGGTGAACCCTCCACCAGTAAAATCAGGGGCGGTCCCTCAACCAGGGTAAAGGCATGAGCAATATTATTCTCGGCGATAGTGTCTTTTTCAAACTCCGCTATAGCTTCAAAGCTGTGAAAACCGCTTTCCTTAATCATAGCCGCACAGCTAAAAGAGTTTTCTCCCCGGTTAACCTGGGTATTCAGTTCCCCGATTACTTGTCGGTCCTGGTATATGCGTAAAACTACCGGAGTGGCTATATTACTGTCAATTTTTACTTTGACACTAAATTTTTCCCCGGGATAAAGCCTCTGGGGTATAACCATGCTCTCAATGCGGGCTTCAGGCCCGCTTTCTTGATGTAAAGGTAGAACATCTACCCTGACCCCTTTATCAGCCAGTACGGCCGCCTCTTTCATCAAGTCCCCACTATTCTGGTAACCATCGGAAATAAGGACTACCCGGCGTAAAGAATCACGCGGCATAAGTACATCAGCCAGTTTTAAACCTTCGCCCGGATTGGAATAATTACGGTCCACCAGGGTTTCTATAGTATGAAAGTTGGGGTTGGCAGATAGCGGCTGATCTACCCGGGCGTCACCACCAAAGAGCACAACCGCCGCCTGGTCATCAGCCTTCTTTTTGGTAAGGGCTTTATTTATAAAATCTTCTGCCTGTTTTCTGACCTGCTCACAACTGGCAGAGCCGTCAACCACAAAGACTGCGCTTTGCTGATGCAAGGGAAAACGAAATTCCATCCCGGCCAAAGCCAGCAATATACAGCATATTAGGCTTACTCTCAATGTTATAATCAGGTTGAGCCTCCATCGAGGTAGGTGCCTACTGTTGCGATACCAGAGATACAAGGGATACCCAAATAAAGGTAATAGCAGCAACCAGAGAGGGTGGTTAAAACTAATAGCCACGGCGGTACACCTCCCATTCCAACAGGAGTAGGAACAAACATATAACCGCCAGGAAAGGCCAGAATTCCCGGTTGCTAATGCTTTTTACCGGCTTTTGTTTTGTTAGTATCCAGCTTAAGTTTTGGGGTTTCAGGTTCGACTCCAGCAGGTTACCACTATTCTTAACTACATAAAAGCTATGTTCCCTATCGTCGGATACCTGAGTAAAACGGTAGGGACCAGGTTTTATAGTGGAAAAAGCAGGCGGAAAGGGGGTCTTGAAGCTCTCCTCTTTCCCATCCGGATTTAGCACTATAATTTCTGTGCTGTTCGCTAGCGGAGCAAATCGGTATTCATCGCCGCTGATTGCGCCGGCATTATCCTGTCTTTCCGGTAGCATCCAGGCAGCCAGGTTATTTATCAATATGGGAAAACCAGTCTGTAAGGGAATGTTACTGTTATGAAGGTCAAAGCTAAATAATGCCACCCGCTGGCCCTGGTAATCACCTGCAGCCAGTAATGGCTTCTGCTCATATTGGAGCAGACTTTTGAAACCAGCAGGCAGATTTACATTACTGGCACTGGCCATCTGCCAGCCGTTAACATCCACATATCTTAAAAGCGGTTCATCGGCACTGGCAGTAATGGAAGCTATGTTTTTTTTGTTTCCATTTATGGTAAAGAAAGGATTGGAGGCAGGTGGATTTAAAACTATGATGGAAGCCTGGGGTAACTGCTGCGGCAACCAGCCATCGAAAATATACAGGTCATAGTATTCATTTTGATGCAGATAGTTTTCCGGACTGGTCCGGTACAAATCCAGAGCGTCATTCAGGTTCAAGGCCTTTTCCATAAATATATTACCCGGGGTGACCAATAAAGCACGGTTCTTGCCCGCAACCTGCACTACTGCCCAGGCCTGGTTATCAGGGGAGTAGATATCCTGTAGTAATAACCGGGCTTCAACTAACTCCACCCCCGGAGGCAATTCATCCCAAATAATATCCCGTATTTCACCGGGTTTCATAACTAGAGTGCGTACGTCTATTAGCATCTCCTGAGCTCGTAATTCAATATCACTTTGAATTTCCCGATTACTGAAGTTCTGCACCCGGGCCAAAGTAATTACCTGGGGACCCTGGCGGCGAGTAGCCAAAGTAGTTATAGCCAGATTATCCGAACTTCTGCCAATCAACTCCACTTTTACCGGACAAGAAAGTTTGATTTGATTGTCCAGCGGCTTTACTCCCCCATCGGTTAAAATAAGCAGGGAAATGTTATTATCGTTTTTTAACATGGCTGAAACAATGGCCAGGACCGGTTCCAAATCGGCACTACCTGAGTTTGGTCTGAGCTCGCCTAACAGACGTTTAATTTCTTTACGGTCGCGGCTGGCAGAAACCAGAATACCCGGCTTCTCCTCCATGGCAATCAAGGTCATACAATCACCGGGCCCCAATTGGTCGGCCATTTTACCGGCAACCCGACGGGCTTCGTCAAACCGTGACTGGGATATATCGCTGGCAGCCATACTGGCCGAGCAGTCCAGTACCACCACCAGATGGCGGGCGCTATCCTGAGCTACCGGCAGATAGGGGCGGGTAAGAGCCATTACCAGCAGCGCTGCTGCCAGTAATTGCAGCAACAACAACAGGTTTTTTTTAAGGCGCTGCCAGGGTTTACTGGCTTCTATATCTTTCTGCACCTGCTCCCAGAGGTAAGTGCTGGGAACCATCATCTCCTGACGCCGCGGCTTTAGCAAGTACAGCAGTATTATTAGTGGTATTATTACGGCAAATCCTAATGCCAACGGATTAAATAAATGCAAACTATCTACCTTCTCCCCAAAATACCAGCGCTGGGAAGGCTGCGTAGTATAATGTCTTCTAACGGGTCTGATGAGCTGAGCTGTAAATAATCGAAGTTACGTTGATAACAGAAATTGCGGATTCCTTCACAATACTCTTGCAGTTTGCGCTGGTAAGCTTTAAGTACTAATTGGGTAACAGTTACTTCCCGGATATCACCGCTTTCACAATCTACCAGGCGCAGGTCCCCGTTTAAGGGTGGGGTTATTTCATCCGGCGCCAACAGCTGTAGCACAACTACATCCTGTTTCAAGTACTGCAGATATTTTAAACCCTCCTCGTAACCTGACGGGGACATGAAATCCGAGATGACCAGGGACATTCCCCCTCCTCGGGCATAACGTCCAAAATCCTGCAGGGATTTATTGAGGTCAGTGTTGCCTTTGCAGGGGA
>ERZ747221.3269-NODE-3269-length-13118-cov-3.245303_pt1 | contig 13118 bp, 5 predicted proteins | sample MGYA00374949_ERZ747221 | MGnify/ENA primary metagenome ERZ747221 (study PRJEB28779, sample SAMN05720172) | bioreactor metagenome | isolation source: Anaerobic biogas reactor | place: USA:Washington, USA | collected 2015-08-08 ... | reverse complement strand
CGAGGAGATCGCTGTTTCCGTATTGGCTGAAATTATCGCTGTCTTCAGGGGTGCTGATGTTGAATCGCTCCGGTCTTCTCTTTAACGTTTATAAAAGAAAAGCAGAGAAAAAGAGAAAAAATAGCCCAAAATATAGATTAATTTGAAATGGAGGATCTTGAGCTGAGGGGTAAAACGGGTACAATATAAAGGTCAGTATTGGTTAGAATTTGGAAGGTTGGTGGGGATGATGGCCGTCTCATATAAGGATTATTACGAAATACTCGGCGTGAGCCGGACGGCGTCCCAGGACGAGATCCGGAAGGCCTACAGAAAAAAGGCGAAGGAGTTTCATCCGGATGTGAATAAACAGGCAGGTTCGGATGAGAAATACAAGGAAATCAACGAGGCCTACGAAGTGCTGAAAGACCCCGGGAAGAGAAAAAAATACGATACCCTCGGGGCCGATTGGCGACAGGGGCAGGATTTCACACCTCCTCCGGGATGGAACGGCGGGGATGTCCGTGTGGATTTCGGCGATATGGGGGGATTCAGCGATTTCTTCCAGTCCATCTTCGGCGGTTTTTCGGGAAGAAGGGGACCTTCTCCTGCGGATGACATGTTTTTCCGTGGGAACGGAGGATCCGATGAAATGGTCTTGGAACTGTCTCTGGAGGATCTGCTGAAGGGCGGTACCAGGACGATCTCATTCGAACGGAGCGAACCGGGGCCTGACCGCAGGCTGCATCGGAAGCAGAAAACCGTGAACGTGAATCTTCCCCAGGGAGTGACCGATGGGTCGCGAATACGGCTCAAGGGGCAGGGATCGCGGGGAGGAGATCTTTACCTCGTCCTCAAGATCGCTCCCCATCGTCGTTTTTCCCTTGAGGGGTACGACCTGGCCTCAATCCTGAAGGTCGCACCGTGGGAAGCAGCCCTTGGGGCAGAGGTTCCTGTGGAGACCATTGAAGGCAGGGTGTCAATGAAACTGCCTTCCGGGACCCAGCAGGGGAAGAAGCTCCGGCTCAAGGGGAAAGGTATCCCGAGGCGCAGAGGGGCAGCCAGGGGAGACCTGATAGTGACGATTGAAATAGTCATTCCGGAGAAGCTCACCGAGAGGGAAAGGGAGCTTTTTGAAGCCCTGGCGGCACACTCTCCCTTCAATCCTCGGGCGTAAGGAGCAGAGGTGCATGGCCCGGCGATTCCGCCGGGTCTTTTTCTACGGCTTCGACCGTTATCCTGGAGGTCGCTGTTTTTCCCTTTGAATCCACCAGCGAGACCGAATGCGTCCCTCTTTCGAGTGTCCAGAAAAGGGGAACCGTTCCTTCCTGTTTCCCTATGAATTTGCCTCCCACGAACCAGTACACCGGAGGAGTCGCTCCTTCTGCTTTCAGGGAGGTCTTCTGGGTTCCCCCGAAAGGAGTGAGGAAGTATTTCGATCCCGGAAGAGGAGAAACAATTGCAGCCTCCCTGCCGGTTTTGAACTCAAGCGCCCTCCGAAGGGCATACTCCTCGAGTTCAGCCGGCCAGACAATTTTTACCTCCCCGTCCCTGGATACATGAAGCCGGCAGGGGGCAGGAGCCGATATGCCGGCGAGGGCGTATTCTATCCTCGTTGAGGGGCATACAGGAGAGGGAGGATCCCCGGAGAGTACGCAGACAGCCCTGGTTTCCACGCCGGAAGGGATCTCGTACCACCCTGCTTCGGGGAGACTTCTCAGGATCTCGACGATCACCGGTGCGGCGGCGTGAAGACCGACCAGTTCCCCATGGGGTTTTCCTGAAGGGTCACCCATCCATATGATGACGGTATACTTTGGGTTATAGGCGGCAGTCCAGGCGTCCCTGTACCCGTAGGAAGTCCCTGTTTTGAAAGCGAACCAGCCTTTTTCTCTTTCGATCCTCTTTCCCTGGACCGGGAGAAGTCTTCCCGTATCCTTCAAAATATCCGCTATCAGGAAAGCCGCGCCTTCCGAGACGATCCGCCGTTCAGGGAGGATTTCATCCCGGAGAAAAACAGGAGACCTGCGTATCCCGAGGTTTGCAAGCATGCAGTAGGCTTCCGCCATCTGAAGCAGAGTCACTTCCCCTCCTCCTAGGATCAGGGAGTCGCCATAGTACCCGGTAGGTTTCGAGAGTGTCCTGAAGCCGGCATTTCTCAGGAGATCGAGGACGAGTTCCTGACCTGCGGCACGCAGGATCCGGACGGCAGGGACATTGAGGGAATCTGCCAGGGCTGTCCTCAGGGGCACTGGCCCCCTGTAGGTCATGTCGAAATTGCGGGGTGCATTGCCCGAAAACGCGAGGGGAGTATCGGCCATGAGCGTGGACGGTGTATGGGTTCCCCGTTCAAAGGCGGCGAGGTACGCGAAAGGCTTCAGGGCCGAACCGGGAGACCTGGGACTGCGCGCACAGTCCACCCAGCTTCCGGAAAGTCCTGTGCCGAGCCTTCCATTGCCGCAGTATGCGCGGATTTCACCCGTTTTGTTTTCCATCACGATTCCCGCTCCGGTTATTTCCTCCGGAAGGGCGGCCAGTGAAGCTCCTAAAGTTCGTTCAAGGAGCTCCTGTATCCGGGTGTCCAGGGTCGTGTGTATCATGCCTCCCTGCCTGCGGTCACCGAGTGCGGCCAGGGCGAAATGCCGGGCTTTTGAAGGAAGGCTTCTTCTTTCCTCAGGCAGAGGTTCCGAAAGTGCAAGACGGAGCTGCCCGCCTGATATGATTCCCCTCTCCGCGAGCAGAGACAGGATGAAGTCCCTTCTGCTCCGGGATGTCTCAGGGTTCCTGTCCGGACGATACAGGGACGGCCCCTTGAGCATCCCTACCAGAAGGGCCGCTTCAGCAAGGGAGAGTTCCGCCGCCGACTTTGAGAAATACATGCGGGCCGCGACTTCCACCCCGCGTATGTTTCCGCCGAACGGTGCACGGTTCAGATACAGCTCGAGGATCCGGTCCTTGGAGAAGACCTGTTCCGCTTTTACTGCTGCCGCGAATTCAATGAGTTTCGTCTGTATGGTGCGGGGCCTGGGATGGGAAAGGCGTATGAGCTGGCTCGTAATAGTGGAGGCTCCCGAAACGACCCTGCCGGAACGGATGTTCTGAAGCACGGCGCGAATAACCGAAATAAGGTCAACTCCCCGATGGTCCCTGAATCTCCGGTCCTCCACCTCGACTGCTGCAAGGGGGATCCATTTTCCCATTTCGGAAAGCGGAATGGGGATCGACCACTCAGAGGACTCGGACAGTGCTGCGAAAAAGGGTTCCCCTCTCCTGTCCATAAGGACGGGGGATGAGTCCCAGGTCTCTATATCTTCCGGTGAAAACGGCAGGTGAATGAACAGGAGCAGAAGGGCTCCTCCCGCTGCAATTCCGGCAAGAAAAACAGCACGGATGAATCTGCGGGAAGAGCCCTTCATGGTCTAGCGTATTTCAGCCTTTCCGGCTGGAGTCACCGCGTTGATGTCGGGAGCGTACATGCCTTCAGCTGCGAGAGGGGGCAGTGTGAAGGTCCCCCTGCTGACCGCTCTCAAAAGGTATTTGTACTCCAAGGGCCTGTCCATGTAATCGATGAAGAGAAGAAGGCGGTCGTCCCTCATCTCCGCCCTGACGCCGTACGTCCTGGCGGGCTGCTGCTGTTCGGTTCCGCCGGAGAGCTTTATGTTCTCGATCTCCATTCCTCCGGGGAGCATATCAGTGACGACCAGGTCGCGAACTGCCCCGGCGGGAATTATCTTTATCGTTACCTCGATCCGTTCACCCCGCTCTAAAGCTGCACCCGGTTCAAGAGAATCACCTTTCCGGTTCTTCCACGACCGGGAAATAGAGACGCCGCTTGATGAGGCTGCGGGTGCCTGCTCGGGAACTCCCGCGGAAGTCCACGCGTAGTATGCTGTTCCTTCCCCGGTAAGAGAGAGGAAAAGAGCCCCATCGGGAATGTCGTGAAGCCCAAGGGACGTCTGCTGTCCCTCGAAGAAGGATGCCACTTCATTGCCTGCCTGGTCTTTTAGAACTGCAGTGAAGGGTTTGCGGGCTCCTTTCGTTTTCTCGATCCACTTCCCGAGCGCCAGGACACCCATGGCATTATCCTGGGTCGTGCTCCATGCCTGTTTCCTCGCCTGGGAAATGAGCTTTTCAGCGAGCGCCGCCGCAGGAGCGGAGAGCGGGTCAACCTCCGCCCACATGAGCAGCTTGAGCGCATCGGTCCTGGAGACTGACTCCAGAGTTGTGATGTCGCCTTCCCTGAGCGCCGGAGAAGAGGTCCCGAGTGATTTCAGAGGCTCTGATGTCCCTGATGAAAGGGCATAGGCTCCGGCGAGGAATACTGCTCCCGAAGGCCTGAGTGATGAGGTGTGTTCGCTTATGTGGGCCATCCATCCCAGCGGAGGCTCTCCTGCAAGGGCCAGTACGTAGGAAGCGTATGCCTTGAGCGTCATGTTTTCCCGAACGGTCCATTCTCTTTCGTCATTCGGCATAAGAGGCAGCAGTTGGCGGACATACGAGAGTGCTCCCTTCAGCAGGTCTTCGGGTACGTCGGCTCCATTTTTTCCGGCTTCGACGAGGAAATGGGACGCATAGACAGAAGCCCACGGTGAGCTCGCGGAATTCCCGGGCCAGGCCGCAAAAGCGCCGTGATACAGCTGCATGGCGCCTATCTGGCGTATTCTCAGTGCGAGGGCCGCCTGCTGTTCGTCCCTGTTCACCAGGGCAGGGTCAATTTCCTGAGCGAGCCCCGGGAGAACGAGAAGAGGCCATGCTCCTGATACGGTCTGCTCAAGGCATCCATAGGGATAGGTCATGAGGAACATGGAGGGACCCAGAAGGTCAAGTGCCGGAAGGTCGGAAAGTACAAGCTTCCCTTCACCGGTTCCCCTGAACCAGTTCCTCGGTATATCAACTTTTGCTTCAGCGTCTTTTCGCACGATCCCCGAACCGGAAAGGGCGATCCTCGGATAGGCGGGCCGGACCGGAAGATCCAGTTCCTGGGAGAAGGTGCCGCCGTTCCATTCAGTGACGACCGACAGGTACGCTGTCCCGGCCTCCGGGCCCGCGGTAAACCGTGCGTTGAAGAGTGCCTCGTCCCCTATCTTGGTAAAGTCGGCAATAAACTCCCGTTTACCCGTCAGCGTGATAGGACCCTTTGCCGTGATCGTCACCGAGCACTTCCGCGGACCGTCTGCACCGGAGAATATTTTCAGCGGAGCATAGAAATCGTCTCCGGGAGACACGGCCCTGGGCAGTGAGAGTTCCGTGGTGATCTCCCTTACGATGGTGACGTGCTTTTGCCCCATGCCGAAAGCATCTTCCGATGCGGCGACTGCCATGAGCCTTCCCTTGCCGCTGAACTCCGGTATTTTGAGTTCAGCCGAGAAAACGCCGCTTTCATCGGTTGTAAAATGGCCGGCAAATATGGAGAGAAGCAGGAATGAACGGGCGGCTACAGGCGAGAGCCCCGCACGGAGTGCCGCCATTGCATCCTCTCCTTCGCCTCCGCCTGTTTTCAGAAGAGGGGTAGTCCTCGACTCGAGGGGAAGCAACTGGTCGTACATATCATAAACCGAGAGGCCGAGCGCTCTTTTTGCCATGAAGAATCCCCAGGGATCGGGTGTTGAATAGCCCGTGAGCGAGAGGATCCCTTCATCCACGAAGAAAAGCGAGACCTCGCCCTTCCTGGAATTCCCCGCACCGTCCCTGATGATGCCCTTCACGTTCAGTGTTTCTTTCGGCTGGATCCGGTCAGGCGTCTCCAGGGAAACGGAAAGCTTTTTTCCGGATTCCTCAACGGAAAGGGACAATGTGCCGATCGCTCTGTGGCTTCCCCATGCCTCTCCCTCCACCACAGGCCGGATAACGCTTGCCGAAACGTAGGCGTTGGGTATCATTTCACCTGTTACAGGAATCTCCAGGGTGACTTCCCCCCTGTCAAGGGAGATGACTTTCCTGAAGAGTTCCCTGTCGGTATCCACCGTGACGAGCATGTTTCCGGCGAAGGGACTGCGGAATGTCACCGAAGCTGTTTCGCCGGGGGCGTATTTTTCCCTGTCCGCCTTTATGATTATTCTGTCGATAAGTGAGGAGCCTCCAGCTTCTTCCATCCCGTAGGGAGCCCATGCGTACATGGAGGCGGATGCGGAACTTCCCGAGTCTGCGTCGGAGAAGCGGATAACGTATTCTCCCCAGCTCCTGGGAGTGAAGGAGAACGTTCCTGTTCCCTCCTTCAGCGGCACAGTGGTCTCAAACTGCGGGATGAGTTCTGTCTGCATCTGCATGCGTGTCTGGTTTTCGACCCGAACGAGGTTATAGTGACGCCTGACCAGGAAAAGCTCGCCGATGACGGAGCCTGTTCCGGAGGCCTGTCCTTCGGGGGTCACTGCAGCTACCCGGACGGAAGTTTCCTTTCCCGGAACAGCATCTGAAGACGGTTTCTCAATCCCGATGTAAACGGGGTAGGGGTGCATGGGTCTCCTTAACGTGGTGGAGACCCACCGGCCGCTTTCCTCCATGACCCTCAGGTGGAAGAGCAGACTTATTGAGGCGGGAGGAGACCATCCTTCAGGTGAAGAGAAGGAGACGCTTCCCCTGCCTGATTCGTCAAGTTTTCCGTCACCGAGGAATTCCACCACGGGTTCAAATTTCTTTTCCGGGTCGCCGAATGTGAAAGCCTTCCATCCTTCCGGCTGGAAGGAAACGGATGAAGCCCTGATCTCTCCCTCGAAGGGAAGACCGGCCGCCGGTGCACCGAAAAGATAGGACGACATAATGCTGATTTCTATTTTTTCTCCGGGGGCAAGGAAGGGCTTGTCGCTTTCAGCTTTAACCTCGAGCCTCGGCGCGACGAAGTCCTCCACGAAGAATTCGGTACGGCCGAGAGGAGTGTTTTCTCCTCCGGGAACGGCGACTGTTGCCGTGTATGTCCCTGTGGGTGATGCCGGCGCCAGTGTTGTGGAAAACGATGCCATCCCCTGGGGGGAGAGCATTGCCGTGCCCCTGGTGACCTCCCTTCCGATGGAGGAGCGGATAGTGTAGACGACAGGGAACGGTTCAGGCGGAAGACGCCTGGAGTCCCTGACCACAGTGGTGAAATCCACTTTTTCGCCGGGACGGAAGACTCCCCGTGGAGCGAAAACGAGTGCATCATACCCGGTATTCCAGGGACGGCCCCCCGTATCGAATCCGTTGTCGGCAAGGAGGTTGCCCTCGAGCTTCAGGAATGAGAGGTCGTCCCCCTTTTCCACGGTGGCCAGTGCGGGCTGCAGCTGGCTGTCCCACGGCTCTTTGCCGTTCCATGTCCAGAGTCCGTTTTCATCCGTTTCTCCCGATGCAAGGAGCTGGTTGCTCTTCGAATATACCCTGACTGCCGCACCGGCGACGGGTTTCATGCCGAGTATGGTATTCACCCATACAGTGATCCCCGCCGGGGCGACGCGCGCTGCAATTCCAAGGTCCGTGACCGCCACAAGCTGTTCCGATTCCCCCCAGTATTCACCGGACGCATCAGAAGCGGTGAGAAGGAAAACTCCCTTCGTTGCACCCGCAAGCTCCCTGAGATCAATGGCACGCCTGACTGGAGAATTCAGCGCTCCTTCCGGCCGGGCGGTCCTGGAGGCGATCCTTCTCGCCAGGTCCCTTGGAATTGTATAGCCTGAAAGGGTCATCGCCAGAGGAATATTGTTCTCATAAACCCTCCAGAGGCTCAGGCTCACTTCTTCAATATTCACCGTCTCGATGGGGATTTTCAGGTCCCCGGCAGGGGAGAGGAATGTCCCTGCGGTAGGGAACAAAAGAGTGGGGTACATATCCGGAAAAATGACCGCTTTTGAATAGTCTTTCTCCAGCTTCGCGCCGTCTCTTGAAGGAAACCCCTTCCTGATGGTCACTTCCACACGCTGTCTCGGTTTGAAGTCCCCGGTAATTGAAAAACCATTGTATCCCGGTTCCACCGTAAAGGGCATTTTAGGGGAAAGCTCGATGAATTTTGCCGCCGATGCCATGTCCGGTCCGATCGAGGTGGTTATGTTGATACCGCTAGGATCAGGGTAGTTACTCGATGCATACGCGCCCCTGATCTCCATTTTCCTGGTCACAGGGATCTCCCGGTGAATCTCCTTCTCGATCCCCAGGGGCCCCGCGTCGCTGGTCAGACCTTCAGTGAGGACAACTCCTATTTTGCTGTCGTAATAGGGGCCGGCAGCAATTTGTATCCTCGAAGACGGGGCATTTCCCTGAAGGGAGTACGCAACGCCCTGTTTTTTCTCATTCTGAAGCCAGAGGAACCCCCTGAGCCTGAACGGAGAAACCGGGAGATTGAAGGAGAGGTCGAGGATGACACTTCCGTTTTCAGTGTAGTCGCTCTGCTGGATCGCAAGAAGCTTGAGCGCCTCCGTGGAGAATTCGTACACCTGTTTTCCCACAATGCGCCTTCCCTTGAGATCCCTGATGTCATCTTTGATCGTTGCCCTGAAGAGCGTGGCCTGCGGCAGGTTGGCGAGGGGAGTGAGGACGAATGTCTTCGAATCGGTCCATTTCCCGTCTCCCCGTATGGACGGACTGAACGAAACCGGGTATTTTGCCGCCGGAATCTGCTTTCCAACGATATCCCGTGAAACAGCCGGCTGGGAAAACGCAATCTTTACAGGCGTCCGCCCCTTGACGACCCCGGAAGGAGAAAAGGAGAGAACGGAAAATTCGTCAGCGGGTGCCCCTTCCGAGATTCCGGTCCCCAAAAGCAACAACAGCGCACAAAAAATCAGGATCATTTTTTTCATGAGCAACCTCCCCTTCCAGCCCTTGCGGCGGTGGTCTACGAGTCTGGAATAAGCGCATAACCGTTCAAATTATACACCTTTTCGTTTTGATTTTTCTCTCCTCTTGAACGGAAATCCCGGGAAGAGAATTATACAGTAAATAAAAACAGGTAAAAAACGATGAATAACGAAAAATAAAAAAGATAAAAGGCAAAAACAAGCCATTAAAAAAACTGTCACCTGTTGTACATACAAAAAATGCCGTTATAATCATATTGGTTAATATTGGTCAATACAGGAGGCCATGCCATGGATATATCAAAGTTTACGAAAAAATCTCAGGAAGCCCTGTCTGAAGCGCAAAACAAGGCTATTTCCTTTGGTCATACCGAGGTCGACGGGGAGCATCTTCTCCTTGCCCTTGCCGGACAGTCGGAAGGACTCATACCAAGAATACTTTCCCGCATGGGAGCAGATGCGTCTGCCCTGGCCGCAAAAGTTGAGGCCGAGCTTGGCAGGAGGGTCCGCGTGACCGGCCCGGGGCTGGAACCGGGGAAAATACTGATTTCATCACGTCTTTCACGGCTGCTGGTGAAGGCCGGGGAGAAAGCGTCCCGTCTGAAGGATGAATATATTTCGGTGGAGCATCTTTTTTCCTCTTTTTTCGACGAGGGCAGAACCACTGCAGCCGGTCGCATTCTAGCTGAAGCCGGTATCGGGGAGGAGAAGTTTCTCTCGGTGCTGAACGATGTGAGGGGACGGTCGAGAGTCTGCAGCGATTCTCCCGAATCCACCTACGACGCCCTGGAGAAGTACGGCCGCGACCTTGTTGGCATCGCCCGGGCGGGAAAACTCGATCCTGTGATCGGGAGGGACGAAGAAGTCAGAAGGGTGATCCGGATCCTGAGCCGGAAGACGAAAAACAACCCTGTACTCATAGGGGATCCCGGGGTAGGAAAAACGGCCATCGTCGAGGGGCTCGCCGGAAGGATAGTCAACGGAGACGTACCGGAGGGGCTCCGGGACCGGTCCATTTTCGCCCTTGACATGGGTGCCCTTGTTGCGGGGGCGAAGTTCAGGGGCGAGTTCGAGGAGAGACTGAAATCCGTCCTCAATGAAGTGAAAGAGAGCGATGGAAGGATCATTCTTTTCATCGACGAACTCCACACTATCGTTGGTGCGGGGGCCGCCGAGGGGGCCATCGACGCCGGAAACATGCTCAAACCCATGCTTGCCCGGGGAGAACTTCACTGCATCGGCGCCACTACTGTGGACGAGTACAGGAAGCATATAGAGAAGGATGCCGCCCTTGCGAGGAGGTTCCAGCCCGTGCTTGTGGAGCAGCCCTCGGTGGAGGACGCCATTTCCATCCTCAGGGGGCTGAAGGACCGTTTCCAGGTCCACCATGGGGTGAAGATCAGGGATAATGCTCTCGTGGCGGCTGCAGTGCTTTCTAACAGGTACATTACGGAACGGTTCCTCCCCGACAAGGCTATCGACCTGGTGGACGAAGCGTGTGCAATGATAAGGACGGAGATCGATTCTCTCCCCTCTGAACTGGACGCTGTCTCCAGAAAAGTGATGCAGCTCGAGATCGAGGAAGCGGCCCTGATGAAGGAGAAAGATGCCGCGAGCGTGGAGAGGCTCAAAGCCCTGAGAGGCGAACTCCAGGAGGCCGGGGAAGAGCAGGCCGGGCTTCGGGCACGCTACGAAGCCGAGAAAGAAGGGCTCACGAATGTACGGGGACTTCGGGAACGAATAGAGTCGGTCCGAAGGGAGATCGAAAAGGCTGAGAGGGAATACGATCTCAATAGGGCAGCCGAATTGAAGCATGGGATCCTTCCCCAGCTGGAGAACGAGCTCCGTGAAAAAGAGGCCTCCATGAAACAGGAAGGGCAGGGCACCAATATACTCCGTGAAGAAGTGACGGAAAACGAGATTTCCGAGATCGTAGGTAAATGGACAGGAATTCCCGTGAACAGGATCCTCGAGGGAGAGAAGGAGAAACTGCTGAAGCTCGACGAGGTCCTTCACCGAAGGATCGTGGGCCAGGACGAGGCTGTTCAGCTCGTGGCTGACGCGGTGCTCCGGGCCCGGTCCGGCATAAAGGATCCGAGGCGCCCTATAGGTTCGTTCATTTTTCTCGGGCCAACAGGAGTAGGCAAGACGGAACTGGCAAAGACTCTTGCAGAGGCAATGTTCGACAGCGAGGATAACCTTATCAGGCTGGACATGTCCGAATACATGGAGAAGCATTCGGTTTCCAGGATGGTCGGAGCTCCTCCCGGCTACATTGGATACGACGAGGGGGGGCAGTTGACGGAAGCGGTGAGGCGGAGACCGTACTCGGTGATCCTTTTCGACGAGATTGAAAAAGCGCACCCGGACGTATTCAATATTCTGCTCCAGATACTCGATGACGGCAGGATAACCGACAGCAGGGGACACCTGGTGAACTTCAAGAACACGGTGGTCATTATGACCAGCAATATCGGGGCTCCGCTGCTTCTTGAAGGAATAACCCCGGAAGGTGAAATACGGGATGAAGCCCGCAGTGCTGTTCTGGAAGAACTGCGCCGGGCGTTCAGGCCGGAGTTTTTGAACAGGGTTGACGACGTGGTGCTCTTCAAGCCCCTGACCTCAGGGGAGATCGGCCGGATAGTGAAACTCCTCGCCGCTTCCCTGGAAAAACGGCTGCAGGAGCAGAACATTTCCCTTGAAATAACAGATGGAGCAGCGGGCTTCATCGCAAAGTCCGCCTACGATCCGGTGTACGGCGCACGGCCGCTGAAGCGGTTCATGGTGCGCAGCATCGAGACTCCGGTCGCCCGGATGATCATATCTGGGGAAGCCCGGGAGGGAATGGTCATAGTAGTCGACGAACGGGACGGACGCCTTGAGATAGCCGCAACGTCAGAAAAGAGAACGGAAAGAAAAAAAGAATAAAGATAAAGAGAAAGCCGGAGATAACACTCCGGCTTTTTGCATTATGTTTTTTTGAAAAATGCGGTATTACAATTAACGTTTTTCGTGATACTATTTAGCTCTAACCATTATTTCAAGGAGCGTGTTTTCTTTATGCCGTCAAAAACATACCGGCTCTACAGCCCCGAGAGTTCGGGCTTTAAACTCTCCCTGCTCTCTGCAGGGCATTTTTTCAATGACCTGTACGCCTCCTTTCTGCCCACGTTCATTCCCACCCTTATTTCGAGGCTTGGGATTACTATGGCACAGGCAGGTTTTTTCAGCACCTTTCTCGGTGTCATCCATATCATTTTCCAGCCGGTGATAGGCTATCTTTCCGACCGTTCCTCCAACCCGTGGCTCATAATTTGGGGCCCTATTTTCACATGCCTCGGCGCCACCATGATACCCCTCGCACCCACCTACGGGTTTGCCCTTTTCTTCGTCGGGCTCTGGGGATTCGGGAGCGCCATGTTTCATCCCCAGGGACACGGCGGAGTGGGGCATGTCGTCCCCGGGGAGAAGCTCACCGTATCCCTCGCACTGTTTGCCATAGCCGGAACGGCAGGAGTCACGGCAAGTCCGCTGTTTGCAGTTGCGCTGGTGAATACCGTGGGCTACAGGCTTATGCCGGTTGTTGCCATTATTCCCGTGCTGCTGCTCGGGCTGTTCACATGGAAGACCATGCCCTCACTCAGCCACGAGAGCGGCAGCGCCATTGTTCCGCAGAAAGGGCTTTTCTCAACCCTGAAATCCGTGTTTGCGATTATTTACCCCATATGGGCGATTTCCAGCGTGAGGGACGCAACGAGCCAGGGGGTGAGGATGTTCTTCCCGATCAGGATAGCGTCAGAGGGGGCCGGCATAACGTTTGTGGGAACCGTCCTCTTCCTGATGATGCTCGGAACCACCCTGTCCATGCTGGTTATCGGCAGAATAGCCGACATCTGCGGAAAGAAAAGAACTCTTGCAATGATCATGGGGGTGTCTTCCCTCTGTCTCTTCGCCGGCCGTGCCGCGGGTGGGTGGACTGCAATCCTGTTCTTCGTGCTCGGGACGTCGGCAGTCAACGCAACCATGCCCATAACTGCAGCAATAGCCCAGGAAATGGTCCCCAATTCCCGGGGAATGGCCAGCTCCATTGTCATGGGGCTCTCCTGGGGTGTGGGGAATATGCTCATGGCCCCTTTCGGCAAAATCGGCGACTTGTATGGTGTTGACGCTACCTTGTTTATTGTGGCTCTGCTGCCCCTTCTCACCTTCCCTTTTTTGATGACGAAACCGTTCCGCGAAGCGAAGGACTGATTCCCGTTTCACTGGAAAGCAGGGGGTGCGGATTCCGCGCCCCCTGCTTTCACTCATCCATTTTTTCGTCCTGCCACTTCACCCTTCGTGTCTCGCGCTCCAGCCGCTTCGGTTCGAGCGAGACGGCAT